>Ga0308396_1000170_pt1 | contig 49044 bp, 41 predicted proteins | sample Hotspr2SamplePe2_FD_202359 | JGI IMG/M metagenome (GOLD analysis project Ga0308396, IMG submission 202359) | Hot spring phototrophic mat microbial communities from Mushroom Spring, Yellowstone National Park, Wyoming, United States - 20050930_Pe2 ... | reverse complement strand
GCGTGCAGGGGCTCGAATAGCATCCCCTTCCGGGGACCCTGAACCAAATCAGTGAGCGTGCAGGGGCTCGAATAGCATCCCCTTCCGGGGACCCTGAACCAAATCAGTGAGCGTGCAGGGGCTCGAATAGCATCCCCTTCCGGGGACCCTGAACCAAATCAGTGAGCGTGCAGGGGCTCGAACCCTGAACCAATGGCTTAAAAGGCCACTGCTCTACCATTGAGCTACACGCCCGCGCCCAAAATTTTATCACGCCCTTGCAAGTCCGTCAACAAAATTCGCTGAAAATCATACCCTTTCGGGAAATCTGTCCCCTCTCCTTATGGTAAAATACCTTATCCAAAATCTTTCCCTGTCTGGGACTTTTTTGCACCCCCGGAGAAAAATATGACACCTGTACTGGAACTTCGTGGGATTACCAAACGCTTCCCCGGTGTACTGGCCAACGATCATATTGACTTAACGCTTGAACAGGGGACTATCCACGCACTTTTAGGGGAAAACGGTGCCGGAAAAACAACCTTAATGAACATCCTCTACGGCCTTTACAAGCCGGATGAAGGAGAAATTTTTGTCAACGGCGAGCCGTTTCACGTGCATTCCCCTTCGGATGCCATTGCCCGCGGCATTGGCATGGTACACCAGCACTTTATGCTCATCCCCGTCTTCACCGTTACCGAAAACGTGATGCTGGGGGAAGAAAGTCTTAAAACCGGCGGGTTTCTGGACCGCGAAGCAGCCGCCAAACGCATTCGCGAAATCTCATCTCAATATGGCCTGGAAGTCAACCCGGATAGTTACATCAAGGACTTGCCGGTCGGCGTTCAGCAGCGGGTGGAAATTATCAAGTTGCTGTATCGAAACGCCAACATCCTCATCTTCGACGAACCAACCGCCGTACTGACCCCGCAGGAAGCCGATGAATTGTTTGAAATCATGCACTCCCTGACGGCTCAGGGCAAGTCCATTATCTTCATTACTCATAAACTGCGTGAAGTACTGCAGGTTGCCGACATTATCACCGTCATCCGCCGCGGCAGGGTGATCGGCTCCGTCCTTCCTTCTGAAGCGGACCAAAGCAAACTGGCAACCATGATGGTTGGGCGAGAAGTCAAACTGGAACTGGAAAAAGAACCCCCCAGACCCAAAGAAACCATCCTCAAAGTCGAAAACCTGATTGTCACGGATGAAACTCATCAGGTTGCGGTGGATGATGTTTCTTTTGAAGTGCGCGAAGGTGAAATTTTGGGCATTGCCGGTGTTCAGGGCAACGGTCAAACCGAGCTGGTGGAAGCCGTTACCGGAATGCGAGATGTAGAAGATGGCAAAGTCTTCCTGATGGGCAAAGATGTCACCCACGCCATCCCGCGCAAATTCACCGAAGCCGGCACCGCTCACGTACCTGAAGACCGGCAGCGAGACGGTTTGGTATTGCCCTTCCCGGTAATGGAAAACCTGATGCTGTGCACCTACTACCTGCCTCCATTTGCTAAAGGCGCAATCATTCAATGGGACTATGTGATGCAGAATGCCACCCGGCTTGTGGAGGAATTCGACATCCGCACGCCTTCTATCTTCACACCGGCCGGTTCACTTTCGGGAGGGAACCAGCAAAAAGTGATTGTCGCCCGCGAGCTTTCCCGTCCCATCCACTTACTGGTGGCTGCCCAACCTACCCGCGGTTTGGATGTTGGTTCCATTGAATACATTCATTCCCAAATCCTCAAACGGCGAGATGAAGGGGTAGCCGTATTACTGGTTTCTACCGAACTGGATGAGATTATGCAATTGTCGGACCGCATCGCCGTGATGTACCGCGGCAAAATCACAGCCACGGTCTCTGCCGAGGAAGCCAGCAAAGAACTGATCGGCCTTCTCATGGCTGGTGTGCCACTGGAAGACGCCCGTCAGCAAATTCAGAAAAAAGCCGCACAATCTGAAAAGATCGGGGGTGCGAATTGACCAGCAATTCCGAAGAACCCAAAAAACCCGGTGTTGGACAGATTTTTCTCGAAGAATTAAATAATCAATTTAAACCACCCAAAAAAGACGACAAGAAAAGAGGTGGAATCAGTCAAACCATTTTGATTCCCCTCCTTGCGGTAATCACCGGCCTGATCATTGGCGGGATTTTTATCATTCTCACCACCGAACAGGTTTACGCCGCTTTTGGGCAATCGTTTGGCGCAGGACTGGCAGCCGCATGGGATGCCGTTTCTAAAGCTTACTCGGGCCTATTTACCGGCGCATTTGGCGATCCGGCGCGCATGATTGCCGCCCTTCAATCCGGTGATGAACTGCAAATCCGCCGTGCTTTCAACCCCTTCCTGGAAAGCCTGGTTACCTCCACACCCTACATATTTGCGGGGTTGGCTGTTGCGCTGGGTTTTCGTGCTGGTGTGTTCAATATCGGCGCCGAGGGTCAAATTTTCATCGGCGCGATAACGGCAACTTTTGTGGGTTACTCGGTCACCGGCCTGCCGGCAATCATTCATGTTCCGCTGGCGCTGTTAGCCGGGGCAGCCGGCGGCGCCTTCTGGGGCTTCATACCCGGCTGGTTAAAAGCCAAAACCGGCGGACATGAGGTAATCAACACCATCATGATGAATTACATCGCCTTCCGGCTAAGCGATTTTTTGCTGACCGGCCCAATGAAACGCCCCGGCTCCTTCAACCCGGTCAGCCCGGAGATTTTACCCAGCGCCTGGCTGCCACGCTTTTTCCCAGACCCGATTCGATTCCACCTTGGCTTCTTCATCGCTTTGGGAATTGCTTACCTCGTCTATTGGTACCTGTTCAAAACCACCTGGGGGTTTGAATTGCGTACAGTAGGAACCAACCCCAATGCTGCCAAGTACGCCGGCATGAACGTCACCAAAAACATTGTTCTGGCAATGAGCCTTTCGGGCGCATTGGCCGGTTTAGCCGGCGCTAACGAGGTACTGGGCGTCAATCGCAATCTGGCAATGGCATTCTCTTCCGGTTATGGTTTTGACAGTATCGCCCTGGCACTGTTGGGGAATAACCACCCGCTTGGAGTGGTACTTGCTTCCCTGCTATTTGGCACCCTGAGAAGCGGTGCCACAAGAATGCAATTGACTGCCGGTATTCCCAATGACATTATTTCCATTTTGCAAGCCGTTATCCTGGCCTTTATTGCCGCCCCGGCAATCATCCGCACCATATACCGCCTGCGTAAGCCAACCGTCGAGGAAGCGGGTGTAACCATTCGTGGGTGGGGAGGTTAATCGAATATGGCAACAACAACCAACAGCCAGATGTTCCATAAAACCTTTGTCCGCGAATCTCCCGTCCGCCAGCGGGTGATGGGTGTGTTTTTCCTTGTGTTGGCGCTTTCCATCTGGTTCTTTTTTGCCCGCTCAGTAGATGGCAGCGCCATCGCCAGTTTTGGCCTGAGTACCTTTCAGGCAAAAACTCAACTCGATCCATGGAACCTGCCAGCTCTGAACACGTTGTATGTCTTAGCCGTTGTGTGCGCCATTCTGGGCGGCATTCAACTATCGCGTGGCTTCAAAAAATACACCAACGCGGTTTTGGCGGTAGTCGTGGGAATATTTGTCTTTGGCTTCCTCGTCTGGGCAACCGCCGGCAAATCGCTCAATCTGGTAGGTTTGTTCAATACCACCTTGAGCAAAGCCGTCCCGATTACCTTAGGTGCTCTTTCCGGCATTCTCTGCGAACGGTCGGGGGTGGTCAACATCGCCATTGAGGGCATGATGCTGAGCGGGGCAATGGTTTCAGCGCTGGTGGGCAGCATAACTCAAAATGCATGGCTCGGATTGTTTTGCGCCGTGTTGACCGGTGCAGTGCTGGCTTATGTCCACGGCATCTTTTCGATCAAGTACAAAACCAACCAGATTATCTCCGGCACGGTCATCAATATTTTTGCCACCGGTTTGACCTCGTACATCTCGGCAAAATTTATGCAGGTTTATCCAGCTTTGAACAATCCACCAACTTTTGGGGCCATCGCCATTCCACTGCTGGCGGATATTCCGGTGATCGGCGAGATTTTCTTCGTCAACAACCTGTTCGTCTTTGCTATGTTCATTTTCATCGTCATCCTGCAAATTGGCCTTTTCCAGACGCGCTGGGGGCTGCGGGTGCGCGCCGTGGGTGAGCACCCCAAAGCTGCCGATACATTGGGCATTGATGTTTTCAAAACCCGCTATACCTCGGTCATATTGGGCGGCATGATGGCCGGCTTTGCGGGTGCCTACTTTACTTTAGGTTCCGCCGGCCGCTTTGACGAAGTGATGACCGCCGGTCGCGGCTTCATTGGACTGGCAGCCATGATCTTTGGCAACTGGATCCCCACAGGTGGTTTTGCAGCCGGTTTACTGTTCGGCTTTGCCGACTCACTGGCTTCGCGCATGGCAATTCTGGGAATTGCCATTCCGTCTCAGTTCCTGCTAATGCTGCCCTACATCGCCACAATGATAGTGCTGGCTGGTGTGATCGGTAAAGGTCATGTGCCGGCTGCCGATGGTATCCCTTACGAAAAAGAATAAATTGGGTTGAAGAAATCTTAACAAAAAGGCAAAACGCTTGAGTCCGGCGTTTTGCCTTTTTTACTTGTTATAATTTTCTACGCTTACTGCTATCTCAGTGAAACGAAACGCAGCAAACTTGCGTAAATATCATATCCAATATTGTGTCCAGTCGACTCACAAAGGTGGAATTTTTATGACCTCTATCCAAGTCAATCAAATCAGCAAACGCTTTGGCAGCCAACAGGCGGTTGATCAGGTTTCTTTTGAAGTTGAGCCGGGCGAAATCTTCGGCTTGCTTGGCCCGAATGGCGCAGGCAAGACGACCACCATTCGCATCATTTTGGATATTTTCAAACCCGACAGCGGAGAAGTTGTAGTCCTTGGCGGCAAAATGAGCGAAGAGAAGAAAAATCGCATCGGTTACCTGCCGGAAGAGCGAGGTTTATATCAGGATATTACCCTGGAAACCTGCCTGAATTATTTGGCCCGCCTGAAAGGTTTAAAACCGGCGGAGGCTGCAGCCCGCGTTGAACAGATGATGAAACGCTTTGACCTGTACGATCACCGGAAAAAGAAGGTCAAAGAATTAAGCAAAGGCATGCAGCAGAAAGCGCAACTCATTATCACCCTCGTTCATGACCCGCAATTGATCATCATTGATGAACCCTTCAGCGCACTCGACCCGGTCAACACCCAAATGGTTAAAGATTTATTGCGTGAAGAACGCGACAAGGGCAAGACCATTGTCATGTGCAGCCATCAGATGCATCAGGTGGAAGAATTATGCGACCGGCTGGTGTTAATCAACCGTGGAAAAGTGATGCTTTATGGAAAATTGAACGATATCCGCCGCCAGTATTCAGGCCAGGAAGTCATTGTGCATCCATTGAACGATTTACCTGCTCAAATTCCCGGTGTAAATCGCATTGAGCGCGAAAACTCCGCCTACATTCTGCATCTGGCGGATCAAATTACCCCTCAGACAATCCTGAAAAATCTGGTAGATCAAGGCATTGCGCTGGAACGCTTTGAAATCGCCCTGCCCACACTGGATGAGATTTTCATTCAAGTGGTCACTGCCCGCGGAGAATTCTCATGAACAAGTTCTGGGTTGTTTTCAAACACGAATACCTGCGCCACGTCAAGCGTAAGCGGTTTATTTTTGGGCTGCTTTCCATCCCGCTTTTTATGGCGGTCATCATGGGAGTCAGTATCCTGGCGGCTGTCTTGAGTGAAGATACCCGCCCGGTTGGTTATGTTGACCAGTCCGGTCTGTTCAAGGACGCCCAACCGCTTCCATCCAAAGGCAGTGGTTTCTTTGCGGAGAGGGTCAAAATTCTGACCTTCAATGATGAAACAGAAGCGGGCAAGGCTTTAGAAGATGGAAAGATACAGGCATACTACATCATCCAGGCGGATTATCTTGCCACCGGCAATGTCAGGATGATCGCAAAAGAGGCGGTTGATTCGGAGGTTCACCGCGATTTTTCAGAATTTCTGCTGGCAAACCTGTTGAAAAGCGAAAACCCAACCATCCGCACCCGCATTCTGGAAGGACCCGAGCTGACCCTGCGAACCTTTGATAGCGACCAAAAATTCAACAGCCGCAACCCTTTCGGTTTTCTAATTGCCATCTTCTCCGGCGTGATCTTTCTGCTGGCGGTCAACACCAGCGGTGGTTATTTGCTTCAGGCGGTGGTGGAAGAAAAGGAAAACCGCACCATGGAAATCGTGGTGACCTCTCTCTCCACAGATCAATTCATGGCCGGCAAAATTTTCGGCAATTTGAGCGTGGGATTGACACAACTGCTATTCTGGCTGGTCATGGCCGGCGTTGCAGCCTTAGTTGCCTTTCGCGCCTTCCCCGACCTGAGCGAAACGGGGATTGGTTTCTCCTTTTTTGGTTTGATGACACTCACCTTTTTGCCGGCTTTCATCATGATTGCAGCACTGATGACGATGGTCGGTGCAACCGCCACCGAAGCGCGTGAAGCTCAACAGATTGCCGGTCTCTTCAGTCTCCCGATTGCCATTCCCTTCTGGTTCATTGCCGCCATCATGGAAAATCCCAACGGCCCTCTTGCCATCGGCTTCAGTTTCTTTCCTTTCACAGCCCCCATGACCCTACCATTGCGCTCGATGTTGACCAATTTACCGGTCTGGCAAATCGGGCTTTCGGTTGGCTTATTATTCGCTGCTGCTGCTGCATCCATCTGGCTGGCAAGCCGGGCGTTCCGCCTGGGAATGCTCCGCTATGGTAAAAAATTGACCCTGGCAGAAATTCTCCGTCCCCGCTGATCTGGTGAGGTATATCAATGAAAAAAATCTGGCTTGTCCTATCCCATGAAATCGAAACCATCGTACGCAGCCGTTCCTTCATCCTCACCCTGATTCTGGTACCGCTGGTGGGGTTTCTCGTAGTTTTTATTGTGGGCATCCTTCAACGGAATAATCCCAGCCCCGATTTGACATCCCTGCTCCTTCCCGAGCGACCACCGGTAAAAGGTTTTGTGGATTATAGCGGCATCATTCTGGAGGTACCCGAAGAATTGGGCGAAATTGTTCGGGCATATCCAAATGAAAGTGACGGACTGCAAGCGCTCAAAGAAGGTCAAATTGCAGTGCTGTATGTCGTATCACGGGACTATCTGGAAACAGGCAAAATTGACCTCTTCGCCCAACAAATCAACCTGCTGGAAGACAGCGGCAATGCTTATCCGGTGGATTGGTTAATTCATTACAACCTGCTGAAAGACAAACCCCAACTGCTCGATCGTGTCGTTCAGCCACTCAACCTGAAGGTTGAATTCATTGCTACTGAAAAACCACCCCGTGATCCAAACGACATGCTGACCTTTTTTGTGCCGTATGGGATTACCCTGTTCTTTTATGTCTTTATTTTAGGGTCAGCCTCCCTCTTGCTCAGCAACATCACCACCGAAAAACAAAATCGGGTCATGGAAATTTTGCTTACCTCGGTCACTCCCTCGCAAATGATGACGGGTAAAATCATCGGGCTGGGTTTGGTTGGGCTGCTGCAGATGGTTGTATGGCTGGTTTCGGCATTAATCCTCCTTCAATTTAGCGGAAGAACCTTCACTGCGCTTCAGGGCATTCAAATTCCGCCTGCCATCATCGGGTGGGGCGTTCTCTATTTCATTTTGGGCTATACCATTTTTGCCGGTCTGATGGCAGGCATAGGCGCACTGGTTCCCAATCTGCGTGAAGCCTCACAGGCCACTTTTCTGGTCATTCTACCCCTGATCATCCCGCTCATGTTTATTTCGCTGCTGATTCACCGCCCCGATGCAGCGCTCTCAATCGGCTTGAGCCTGTTCCCGTTAACCTCACCCGTGGCTATGATGACCCGCCTGGCAGCCACTCCGGTACCAATCTGGCAACTGGGGCTGGCAGCCGTGCTGCAGGCCCTCACGGCGGTATTCATCATCCGACTTGTATCGGGAATGTTTCGAGCGCAAAATTTGCTTTCCGGACAGTCATTCAGCATAAAGGTCTTTCTGCAAGCACTGGCTGGAAGATCGTGAGAGGAGGTTGTCTGATCCATTACCCGAACGGCTTGCAACACATGAAAGGGAATGTTATAATTTTTTCAGGCCAGAGACAGGGCTGATTCGTATCGGTTTGTTCAGATCGTCAAAACGATTTTCTTCCCCTTTTCTCCTTATAAAAATTCCCTTACCCATCAATCAGGACTTTGTACCTGTTGATCTGGCTTGACCCCATCCCCCACAATCACGGAAGAGAATAAATGGAAATTCTCGAACTCGAAAAAGCGCCTCTGGCAACCTTGCGCGAAATTGCCAGAGAGTTGGAAGTGCCAAACGCCTCGCGGCTGAAAAAAGAAAATCTGATTTTGCGCATCCGCCAGATGCAAGCCGAAAAAGAAGGCCAGGAAGTACGCGGCGGGGTGTTGGAAATCTTGCAAGAAGGCATTGGCTTTTTGCGCACCAATTATCAAATTGGGCCGGAGGATGTCTATGTCTCGCAGGCTCAATTGCGCCGCTACGAATTGCGCAGCGGTGACCTTGTCATCGGCGTTGTGCGGCCGCCTCGCGAATCGGAACGGCATTACGGCCTGTTGAAAGTCGAGAGCATCAACGGTATGACACCGGAAGAAGCCCGCGACCGCCCCGTCTTTGAACGCCTGACCCCAATTTTCCCGGATAAACGCTTCGATCTGGAAACAGACCGCAATATCCTTTCCACCCGTCTGATCAATCTGATTGCCCCCATCGGGCGTGGTCAGCGCGGCATGATTGTTTCACCCCCAAAAGCCGGCAAGACCACCATCCTCAAACAAATTGCCAACGCCATTACGGTCAAAAACCCGGATGTGCATCTGATTATCGCCCTGATTGGTGAACGCCCGGAAGAAGTAACCGATATGGATCGCTCCGTGGATGCAGAAGTGGTTGCCTCCACTTTTGATGAACCGGTCACCGCGCATATCCGCGCCGCCGAAATCACCCTGGAACGTGCCAAAAGGTTGGTCGAAATTGGACGAGATGTGGTAATATTGATGGACTCATTAACCCGGCTGGCGCGGGCTTACAACCTCGTGGTCAACCCTTCCGGGCGAACCTTATCAGGCGGTATGGATCCATCGGCATTGTATCCACCCAAGCGCTTCTTTGGAGCAGCCCGCAATCTGGAAGAAGGCGGATCTTTGACCATCATCGCCACCGCTCTGGTAGATACCGGTTCCCGCCTGGATGACGTGGTATATGAGGAATTTAAAGGTACCGGCAACATGGAACTCCATCTTTCACGCCGTTTGCAGGAGCGCAGGGTTTATCCGGCCATTGATATTGAACGCTCCTCAACCCGTCGTGAAGAATTGTTGCTCGGCCCGGATGTCCTTCAGCGCGTTTGGCTGATGCGGCGCATGTACCTGCAAATGATTTCTCCCCCGCCGCAGGGAGCAGGAATGGATCCGGCCGTAGCCACCGAAGCGATATTGCAGCGCATGGCAAGAACCAAGAGCAATGCGGAGTTCCTCGAAAGCCTGACGGAGGATATGTGAATCAAACCAAACCAGAAATACCAGCCAGCGAATCCTCCTCCGCTGCTGGTTCTGGGTTCGTTGCAATACTTCTCTGGGCAGCGGCAGTGGTCATGATCGGTCTGGCCGTTTTCATGGCTTATCAACGCATGTTTGACCATGGCACATCTGCGGGTGTGGCAGTCGCCAACGCCCCTCTGGATTTACCACCCGCCCCCCAGCAGGTCAGCCTGCCCCTCTTTCAACCAGAAACTCAACCCGTTGCATTGCACCGACGGGCAAACCTGCGAACCATTTTACCTACCCGTCCGCGTGAACAGGAAATTGTTTACCGCGTTCAGGCGGGTGATTCCGTATTCGGAATTGCTCAATCTTTCAACCTGAAGCCCGAAACGGTCCTGTGGGCAAATTACGATATTCTCAATGACGACCCCCACATGATCTCGATCGGACAGGAATTGATCATCCCGCCAACCGATGGCGTCCTCTACAAATGGAAAGAAGGCGATACCATCGAAAAAATTGCGGCAACCTTCAAAGCCGACCCGCAGGATATTTTACTCTACCCCGGTAATAAACTTGATCTGGCCAACCCGGTCATCGAACCCGGTAGGTATGTCATGATTCCAGGGGGATCGCGTGAATTCCGCACATGGGTTGTGCCCACCATCCCACGTGGCCCGGCGGGTGTGAATAAATCCATCTACGGCCCGGGTGCCTGCGATACCGGCGCCGGCGGTGCCTTTGGCACCGGCACATTCGTCTGGCCGACCCGCAACCGTGTCCTTTCCGGCAATGATTACTGGCCGGGTCATCTGGCAATTGACATTGCGGCCTACACCGGTGACCCCATTTATGCTGCCGACAGTGGTGTGGTCGTCTATGCCGGCCCGGTCGGCGGGGGTTATGGCAACATGGTCATGATTGATCACGGCAACGGTTACCAGACTCTCTACGCTCACCTTTCAGCCTGGAATGTGCGCTGCGGGGCCAGCGTCTCACAGGGACAGGTCATCGGTCAGGCCGGCAGCACCGGTCGTTCCACCGGACCTCACCTGCACTTTGAGGTGCGCTATCTGGGTGGATTTGTCAACCCGTGGTACGTGCTGCCCTAAGTTAAAGTAAAGAGTACGGGTCCACTTCCACCCGCCAATCCCCCCAATCCTTACCGCGCAATACGCTGGCAGGATCCATCCCGCGCAGGATGATCTGCCAGCGGTATTGCCCGCTTTCTTTCGCAAAGAAACACGGCACCGGTCCAATGATTTCGGTTTCCGGATAAGCGCTGAGCATGATCCAATCTGCTACACGTTGCGCCATTTCCCGGGCCGCAGTTTCGGCCGCGTTGGCGTTGGGATGACGGTATTCCAATCGAACCAGACGCGAAAAGGGCGGGTAGCCCATTTTCCTGCGCTGTTCAATCTCATACTGGTAAAAACCGGCATAATCATGTCGCGAGGCTGCCCGAATGGCATAATGCTCCGGCTGAAAGGTCTGTAAAATCACCCGCCCGCCCAACGGACTGCGTCCTGCCCGCCCGGCAACCTGCGTAAGCAGCTGGAACGTCCGCTCCGCAGCCCGAAAATCATCCAGATTCAAACCCGCATCCGCCAGTACAACACCCACCAGGGTAACCCGCGGCAAATCCAGTCCCTTTGCCAGTATTTGAGTTCCCACCAAAATATTCGCTTTCCCCTCCGCAAATGCCTCCAAAATCGCCTGATGTGCACCTTTTTTCCGCGTGGTTTGGGAATCCCAGCGGATTACTCTGGCCTGTGGAAAATGAATGCCGACTTCCTGTTCTACCCGCTCTGTGCCGGCGCCGAATTGACGAATATGGGGGCTGCCACATTGTGGACAACTTCGCGGCATCTGCCGCCGGTAGTTGCAGGTGTGACAGATCAACAAACGCTGCGATTCATGGTACGTCAGGGGACGTTCACAACGGGGGCAGCGCAGCGAAGCGCCGCATTCCCTGCAAAACACATAGGTTGCACTCCCCAATCGGTTCAGGTACAAAATCGCCTGCTGCTTGCGATCCAACACTTCTCGCAGAGCCTGCTGCAACGCCCGTGAAAACATGGAACGATTGCCTGCTTTCAATTCCTGCCGCATATCAACTACCTCAACCGGAGGAAGTGGAAGAGAAGTCGTTTCAACTTCCCCCTCTTCGCTCGTCGAAGAAGAACGTCCACCGGTCAGGAACGGTTGCACTGCCTCGCGATGCGCCATAATGCGCTGCGGCAACTCCAAAACTGGCCAGCCTGCTCGGCGGGCCTGATAGATCAGACCAATCTCTGGTGTTGCCGAACCCAGAATCACCACTGCTTGAAGAATTTCAGCATAATGAATGGCTGCCTGAACGGCATGATAGGCCGGCGCCGGCTCGGATTGATAATAGGACGAATCATGAAATTCATCCACCACCAGCAAGCCAATCTCCGGCAGCGGCGCAAACAATGCGCTGCGCGGCCCCACAATCACTTGCAGCAAACCGGCCCTGGCACGCTGCCAGGTATCATAACGTTCCCCCGCCGAGAGCCGCGAATGAATCACCCCTACCCTGCCGGGAAAACGGCTTTGAAAGCGCTGAATGGTTTGCGGCGTCAGGGCAATTTCCGGTACCAGTACAATCGCCTGTTTCCCCCGATCAAGCGTGTGTTGCACCGCCCGCAGGTAGATTTCGGTTTTACCTGAACCGGTAATCCCATGTAAGATAATCGGTTTTAGGCTGGGGTTTTTGTCTGTGTTGAGGTCTGCAAGAATTGCCTGCAACACCCGTGTTTGGTCGGCAGTAAGCACAGGCGGCGGCAAAGGCGCGATATTTAAGTCTGCCAGTGGATCACGCCAGCTTTGAACCGCTTCAAATTCAATCAGCCCCAACGCTTCCAGTTTTTTTAAGTCTTGCGGGGTAACCCCGCTGGCAGCCGTAACCCAGTGGACTGCCACAGCCTTTTGCTCGTTTGCTAAAAATTGCAAAGCCTTCTTACGCCGTTCGCGCGCCGGGCTGCCCAACTTCCCCAACAATTCCTCTGCCTGCCCGATCTGTTCTGCGGGTATGGCCAGCCGAACCAGCCGCTCCATGCGCGGCCGCAGTGCAGATTGAGCCAGATACGGCTGGCTGATGACCACTCCCCGTCTGACCAGAGCCTGCAATGCCGGTTTCCAGTTGACCCGCCGAAAGGCCGCTTCGATTTGCCGGCCGCGCAGTTCACCGCGCTCACTCAACAACTGAACAAGACGTTTCTGTAATGGGCTTAACTGCTCGGCTTCAACCGGGCGGGCCGGGTTCAGGCGCACCAACAGGTCTGCGGGCTGTGCCAGTCCCGGAGGGAGCATCAAATCCAGACAGGACCCCAGCCCAGCCAGAGTTTCGTGGCTTAACCAGCGTGCCAGTTCCATCTGCGCTGCGGTCAATACCGGTAAAGCATCCACCAATCCTTCCACAGGGCGGGTTTCCGGCACATTGGGTTGGTTCACCATGCGCAGGACAACGCCCTGCACTCGCTGACCTCCCAGCGGCACCACCACCAGACAACCCGGTTGAACCTTTCCTTCCAGGCCTGCCGGCAGGTGATAGTCGAAGGGTTGCAGGCGTCCCGGAATGAGTACGGCTACTTCGGCAAACTGCGTCAACCCTTAATCCCGTTGCAGCACAACTGCCGCGCCATAGCCCACCACGGAGGAGGAGTCTAAGGTTTCTTCAGCGGAGGTGCTGTAATGTAGAATTTTGACCTCATTCCCGCCCAATTCACGCGCTGCAACCAGAACCGCGGCTACTGCACCGGCACCACACGCAAAACCGGTGGCGGCCTCCTCAGCCTGCAATACTCCCTGTGGTGAGAACGCCTCGATCAGGCTGAGCATTTCTGTATCCAGCTGGTTGGCAATTGGCAAGGGATAAAAATGGGAAAGATCGGTGCTGGCGACCAGCAAAGCATTGCGATGTTTCAATACCTTGGCAAGCGCATTGCCGAGAATCTGTGCCATGCGCCAGTCCTTGCGGCGCACCATCACTGGCAGAAGAGAAAATGGTTTGTTCAACGCCCGTTGAAGGAAAGGAAGCTGGATTTCCAGCGAGTGTTCATCATCATTGGCGATTGGAGTAAGACCGATGGTTTCTTCCGCAAGCAGTTCTGCCAGTCCATCAGTCAAATCGCGTTCAACCGGTACTTCTCCCAGCGGTGTAAAATAACTGCTGTGCGCGCTGGTCAGCACTGGGGCAGGGTAATAAGCGTGCATGGGCGAAACAATCGCAACCACATCAAATTCCTGTCCAAGGACGGTCTTATAAGCATGTCCGGCGGTGCGGCCGGAATAGCGATGTCCGGCATGTGGTGCAATCAGAGCAATAACTTTACCATTCAGCGGTGGGATTTGAGCCTGTGCAATATACTGGTCAATTTGCTGAGCCAGTTGTTGGGGATCGGCGCTATACCACAAACCGGCGATTGGCGAAGGTCGTACAGCAGAAATCTTGCCCATTCCTAACACTCCTTTCCCTGCTTTTCATTATACAACCAACCCAATAATTAAAAAATTCCTCCCTGCCAGAGAATTGCATCCAGTTGAACCGCAGCCGCACCCTGTTGCAGAGCTGTAATGACATCCTGCTCGCGGAACAATCCACAGCCGAGGATCAATGGTAAACCACAGTCACCCCAGCGCAGTAAAGTCTGTAAAGCAAGTGGAAAGAGTGCTGGACCATACAGCCAGCCCGTTAAGACACCCCAATGTGGATCTGGCAGACTTCCAAGCGGCGCACCGATGGTCAGCGCACAGAAACCCGCCGCACCTGCCTGCTTTATCCATTCTTCGGACATTTGATTCAGTGGCACGCGCAAGACAAGCGGAAGATCACTGCGGAGTGATCGCAGAATTTGGGCGGACTGTTCAGCACTCCATTCCTGCGGCAGGCTGATTTCCACCACCGTTACCGCTGAACAGGTTTCCACCTGAGCGAGCATCCTCTCAGCCGAATGCGGATCTTCTAGCAGCAGGTGCACCCACACCGGAATTTTGGAGCGAGCCCAGCGTTCAGTATTTTCTTTCAAAGCAGTCCGCAAACCCGGATTGAAACCCCCATTGTGCAACAAAACCCCACCTGCAAAACGCATCACCTTGCGGTTAACTGCCGGAGGACGGGCTTTTTCGGTGAGCGGCGGAGTAACATAGGCAATTGGCGGCTGATACTGCCAGTACGGCAAAGGTGGGTTGAACCCCAACGCTCCCGCGCTGTTCATCCAACCCTTTTCCAGCATCAACTCCTGTTTCGCCGTCAACATCGCCATGATTCATCCCGGCTGATTTTCCACTAATCCAGCTACTGACCAGTTGATTTGGGAATAGTCAAAAACCACCCCTTTACGACAGGCCAGCAGCCAGCCTTTGCGGGCAGGTAATGCACACACACCGCATTCCGCCATTCCCGCGCAATATACCGGCTGGCGTACCATCACTTCCACACCATCCTTTTTGGAAGGAAATGAAAATTTCTCATCAATTTCCTTAAAAAAGGCGGCCACTGCCGGTAAAGAGCCCTGAACAGCAATAAAATCTGCCCACTGCCACCATTCTTCACGCTGGTTTAGTGAAAAAACCTCTATCAAAGCAGGTAAACGCAAGGGGCTGTGTTCTCCACAAAACACGATCTCGGCACCTTGACGCACCGCCTGCTGCATCAAAGGCATCAAGTAATGCACCCCCTCATCCAGCGAAACGCAGGCAACCCGCCGGCTGGAGCGCGGCAGGGTAAAACCGCGTCCAATCGGCCCGTGGATACTCAAACGACCACCCGCCTGCCATCCCGAAGGGATTGCCCCCGCCAGATACCATTCACCGCGTTCATCCATAGCCGGGTACAACGCTGTTGGAAGCAAGTCAGCCATCGGATCGTGAAATCCAATCCACAGCTGGCCAGCCGAGAGGGGAAGCTGCTCTCCGGAGGATAGGCGGATCATCACCTCACCTTCAACCGCCGAATGGAAGATTTGTTCAATCAAAAAGTGAGATTTCATTGATCACTGAACTTGCACAATGCCGTGTTCATGCTAGTATAATACAATCGTTTCACCAATTTGTGAGGAGATTATCATGAACATCGCCAATTTGTTTCAGGGTTTAGCCACACTGGCGTGGATGCTGTTCTTCGGCATCCTGGTGCTGGTGCTGGTGCGCGCCAGCCGCAACCGGCCGATTAAGAATGCCTCGGTTACCGTGCTGACCACATTGGTTTTAGCCATCCTGTTAACCGTTGTTTCTGCCGGGCTGGTTTTTATTGAACCACAAGAACGCGGGGTGGTCATTTCCGCGCTTTCGCCCACGGGTTACCGCGAGCAGGCACTGGAACCGGGGTTACGCTGGATTATTCCGTTTGCCGAAAGGGTAGTGCGTTACCCTATCTCCCGCCAGACCTATACCATGTCCATTGCCGCTCAGGAGGGACAAATTTATGGAGATGACTCCATCACCGCCCGCACGGCTGACGGTCAGGAAGTTTTCATTGACGCCTCGGTTATCTTTGAAATTGACCCCGCCAAAGTGGTCGAAGTTCACATCCGCTGGCAGGACCGCTACACCAACGAACTGGTGCGCGCACTCACCCGCGGAATTATCCGCGATGCGGTTTCACAGTACGGTGTTGAAGAAGTGTACAGCACGAAACGCGGTGAAATGACTCAACAGGTGTTCGATGCACTTTCCATCAAACTCGGCGAAAACGGCTTACGGTTGGTGGATTTTGTGCTGCGCAACATCACCTTCTCACCCGAATACGCCGCCTCGATTGAACAGAAACAGATCGCCGAGCAGCAGGCCCAGCAGGCGCGTTTTGTGGTCGAACAAAAACGCCAGGAAGCCGAACAGGCGCGCCAGATTGCTCAGGGACGCGCCGATGCCGCCGTGATTCAGGCCAAAGGTGAAGCCGAATCGCGCCTGATTCAGGCTGAAGCCGAAGCCAAAGCCTTACAGATCATCTCTGAAGCGCTTAAAGATAACCCGGAATTATTGACCTACCAGTACATCACCAAACTTTCCCCCAACATTCAGGCACTGCTTTTGCCCAGTAATGCCCCCTTCATTTTCCCCTTGCCGGATGTGTACAACCCCAATTCCAACCCTGCCCCTGCGCCAACCACGCCATCACCGGCAGTTGAACCCACTCCCACCCCATAAGGAGTTTTTGAACCGCGAACATGGAATCACAGCCCGCCAAACCGCCTTCTGGCAAACAAATTCGGCTGACCAGTCTGTCTTCCTGCGCCGGTTGAGCATCCAAACTGCGCGCTGAAGCGCTGACGCAGGTGCTGCGTCCGGTCCGCCAAATCTTTCAGCCAGCCGATTTTCCAAATCTGCTGGTCGGTTTGGATTCGCCCGATGATGCGGCTGTCTGGCGGGTGGATGATCAGCGCAGTCTGGTAATGACCACCGACTTCTTTACCCCGGTAGTGGACGACCCTTATGATTACGGCGCCATTGCTGCCGCCAATGCCCTCTCGGATGTGTATGCAATGGGCGGTACACCCTTCCTTGCACTCAATATCGCCGCTTTGCCGCCGGATTTACCGGTTGAAATCAGCAGCGAGATCATCCGCGGCGGTGCCGAAAAAGCCCGCGAAGCCGGCGTGGTCATTGCGGGGGGGCATACCATTCAGGATAAGGAACCCAAATACGGTCTGGTGGTGCTGGGGTGGGTGGAACAGGCGCATTTGCTCACCAAGGGCGGGGCACATGTCGGTGATCAGCTGGTTTTGACCAAACCACTTGGTTTTGGGGTCACCACTACCGCGCTCAAGCGGCAAATTGCTTCCGCTGAGGACGTAGAAGAAGTAGTCAACTGGATGAAACAGTTGAACCAGCCGGCTGCCCAACTGGCGCGTGAATTTCAACTACGCGCAGCCACGGATATTACCGGCTTCAGTTTGCTGGGGCATGGACTGGAGATGGCACTGGCGAGCGGCTGCGGCTTTCGTTTGAACTTTGAAGCCATCCCCTTCGTCTCCTGTGCGCGCAAGTACGGCGAGAAGTGGACTTTTCCCGGCGGCGCAGCCGATAACCGCCTGTACTTCAGCGAACATATCCGCTTTGCGCCAACGCTGGATGAGGTCAGCCAGATGCTGTTATTTGACCCTCAAACTTCCGGCGGTTTATTAATCGCCGTTCCGCCGCAAAAACTGAATGATTTGCTGAAACGGGCAGAACAAATACACCAGCCGGTTTGGGTTATCGGTGAAGCAATCGAAGGGACAGGCATTGAAGTTGTTTGATTTCGCCAGCCTGAATGACTTAAACTTCAACTCACGGCGGTCGCCTGTATTGGGCAGGCAGGGCATGTGCGCATCCTCCCAGCCGCTGGCAACCGCTGCCGGTCTTGCAATTTTGCGCCGTGGCGGCAATGCGGTGGATGCCGCTATTGCTATGGCGGCAGCTTTGAATGTCACCGAACCCGGCTCGACAGGATTAGGGGGTGATTGTTTCGCTCTGGTCTATGAAAAGCAAAGCCGTTCGGTGTATGCTCTGAATGCTTCCGGACGTTCCCCCGCAGCCCTGACGCTGCAACGCCTTCAGCGCGAAGGTTTGGGGGATAATCTTCCGCCGTTGCATCCCTATACCATCACCGTGCCGGGGGCTTGCGCCGGCTGGTGCGACTTGAACCAGCGCTTTGGACGCCTGACGCTTGCCACAATTTTTGAGCCGGCGGTTCACCTGGCAGAACAGGGGTTTCCGGTTGCGCCTTTGACCGCCTACTACTGGCAGCGCGGGGTGGAAAGATGTTTGCGCCATGCTCTCAATGGCGAAGAACTCACCCTTGACGGGCGTGCCCCGCGCCCCGGTGAGATCTTTCGTAATCCCGGCCTGGCACGCACATTGAAAACGATTGCAGAAAGCGGAAAGACCGCTTTCTATCAGGGTGAAATTGCCAGAGCAATCGTCAAGGCGGTGCAGCAAGCCGGCGGCTGTTTGAGTGAAGCCGACCTTGCCAGCCATCTCAGCACGTGGGAACAGCCGATTTCCATCGAATACCGTGGGATGCGCATTTGGGAATGCCCTCCCAACGGGCAGGGTCTGGTCGCCCTGCTGGCGCTGAATCTTCTGGCAGGCTTCGAGCTTTCCAGCCTGCCGGCGCTGAGCGCCGACCGTCTGCATCTGGAAATTGAAGCCATGCGGCTGGCTTTTGCGGATGCCTTTCACTATGTAGCCGACCCGGCTTTTACCGAAATCCCGTTACAAGCCTTACTCAGCCCGGCTTACGCCGAACAGCGCCGTAAAAGGATTGATCCGCAGCGGGCAGCCAAAAACGTCCAACACGGCCAACCGATGAGCGCCAGCGATACCGTATATCTATGCGCAGTAGATAGCGAGGGAAATGGCTGCTCCTTCATCAACAGCAATTACATGGGGTTTGGAACCGGCATTGTTCCCCGCGGCTGGGGATTTTCCCTTCAAAACCGCGGGCATAATTTCAGCCTGAACCCCACCCACCCCAATGTGCTGGCACCCGGCAAACGCCCCTACCACACCATCATCCCGGCACTGGCAACCAGCTCCAATGACGAACTTTTTGCCGTATTTGGTGTAATGGGCGGCTTTATGCAGCCCCAGGGACATTTGCAGGTGGTAACTGCTCTGCTGGATGACCATCTCGACCCGCAAGCCGCCCTCGACCGGCCGCGCTTTTGCATTCAAGCTGAAAACAGCCCGGCGGTGGTGGCTTTGGAGGAAGGCATCCCACCGCAAACCATCCAGGAGTTACAGAGCATGGGACATTCCGTTGAAACGGTCAGGGGTATGGGGCGAGCTTTGTTCGGACGCGGGCAGATCATCTTGCGTGATTCAGAAACGGCGGCTTTATGGGGCGGAAGCGATCCGCGCGCGGATGGTTGCGCTATGCCGCTCGGCTGAAGTAAAATATAGAACAAATGGTTGAAGTCAGTTCACATCTTCAGGGAATTTTAGATACCCTGCCCAACAAACCCGGTTGTTACTTGATGAAAGATGCCGAGGGGCAGGTGATTTACGTCGGCAAGGCAATTAACCTGCGCAACCGTGTGCGATCCTATTTTCACAGTGGTCAGGATCAGGACTTAAAAACCCGTCAGTTGGTTCAACGCATTCGCGATATCGAGTGGATCGTGGTCGGCTCTGAGCTGGAAGCCCTGATCCTTGAGATGAATCTGATCAAGAAGCACCGCCCGCGTTATAACATCCGCCTCAAAGACGATAAACGCTACCCCTACATCAAAGTTCATTGGGCTGACCCTTTCCCCAAAGTAACGGTCACCCGCCAGATGGTACGGGATGGCTCACGTTACTTTGGGCCCTACACCAGTGTGTGGGCGGTGCATCAAACCCTGGATGTATTGCGACGCATTTTCCCCTACCTGACGTGCGACCGCGTCATCACCGGCAAAGATGAACGCCCCTGCTTGTACTACGAAATAAAGCTGTGCAGTGGTCCGTGTATCGGCGCTGTAGATCAGGCTTCCTACCGGCAGATGATCAGCGATTTGTGTGAATTTCTCGAAGGTCGTACGGCTGCAATTGTGGAACGTTTACGCAGTGAAATGGAACAGGCTGCTGAAGAATTGTGCTTCGAGCGGGCTGCTGCCCTGCGCGATCAAATTTTCGCTATTGAACGGGTTGTGGAAAAGCAGAAGGTCATCAGCAACGATCAAATCGACTCGGATGTGATTGCCATTGCCCGCGACAACGGGGAAGCGTGTGTCCAGGTTTTTTTCATCCGTGCCGGTAAACTGATCGGGCGGGAATACTTCATACTGGAAGGGGCGATGGGAGAGCCGGATAAGGAAGTCATCGAGGAATTCATCAAACAATTCTACGCTGAGGCCGCCAGCATCCCCCAACAGGTATTGCTGCCTCAGGAAGTTGAAGAAGCCCAGATTATCAGCCAGTGGTTGCACAATCGGCGCGGCGGTCAAAAGGTGGAGTTAATCGTCCCGCGCAACGGCCCACCGCACGAACTGTTACAACTGGCCACCGAAAACGCGGTTGAAACCCTGCGCGCACTCAAAGCCCAGTGGGAAGCCGATACCAACCGTCAATCGCAAGCGCTGGCAGAATTGCAGCAAGCGCTCGGACTGGGGCAACCACCCAACCGCATTGAATGTTACGACATCTCAAACACTCAAGGTACAGCGGCCGTGGGCAGCATGGTCGTGTTCGAGCAAGGGGTTCCCCGTAAATCGCTTTACCGCCGTTTCAACATCCAAACGGTCAGCGGTCCGGATGACTTTGCCAGCATGGAGGAAGTCCTCACTCGCCGATTCCGCCGCTATCAGGCTGCTCAGCAGGAACGCGAAGCGCCCGGTGCAAAGCTCGATCCTGCTTTTGCCTTGCTTCCGGATTTACTGATTGTTGACGGCGGCAAAGGGCAACTCTCCCGTGCAGTAGCCGTACTGCAAGCCTTTGAATTGCAGGATAAAGTGCCGGTGATTGGTCTGGCAAAGCAGCAGGAAGAAATATTCCGCCCGGCTCACAAAGAATCATTGATGCTGCCGCGCCATTCTCAGGCGTTATTCCTTATCCAGCGCATCCGTGATGAAGCCCACCGTTTTGCCATCACCGCCCATCGTAACCGGCGCGGTAAAGCCGGGCTCGCCTCGCGGCTGGATGCAGTCCCCGGTATTGGACCGGCGCGCCGCAAAGCGTTGTTAAAAAAATTCGGCAGCATCAAAGCCATTCAACAGGCCAGCCTGGAAGAGTTGATGAGCGTGCAGGGAATCAATGAAGAAACCGCCATGGCTTTAAAGACCATGCTGGATTAATCGTTTTATTCCACCTCAAGAGTGCGGTTAAGCGGCTGAAGGGGTTCTTCCTGCAAGTTAAGCAGGCGGGTTGAAAATGCCCATGTAATCAATCCCAGACTCACACCAAACCAAAGGGTTGCCAGACGGATAATGACGGTTGCTGCTGAGGCAATTGCTGGCGCTGCTCCACCAACCAGTACCAGCATACCGGCAATCGAGGCTTCAGAAGCGCCCAAACCACCCGGCAGCGCCGAAACGGCTCCAACCACGGTTGAAAATGCCAGAATAAAGACCGCGTTGGAAAAAGTTTCTAAATTTGCCGGCATTCCCAGACCGGTGAGGATTAAATAAAAGCCAATTCCCTCGCCAAACCACGATACCGTCCCCAACCCTACCCCCACCAGTGCCGCCTGAGGACGAAAAAGAACAAAACTGCCCTCATAAAACTCGCGCAGGGCGGGAACGGCTTTGCCAATTACGGGCAGCCGCCCGGCGAAAGCCAGAATTCCCAGTGCCAGCGGTCGAATCTGAGAAATTACGATGCCCACCAGCAAAACGCCTAAGATGATGCTGAAGGCAGGCCAGTACTGTGGATGAGCAATGACTCCCAATACCGAGAGCATTAATACGGCCAGGCCGTCGCTGACCCGTTCGGCAACAATCAACGAAACACCGCGCGCCACCGGAAGTCCGGTTTGCTGTTGCAGCCAGATTCCTTTGAATACTTCACCCACTTTGCCGGGGGTCACTGCCAGCGGAAAACCGGCCACAAATATCTGCAAACTGCGTTTCCATGCAAATCCGCGCACTCCAACCTGATTTAGGTAGTACTGCCATTTGATGAACCGCAGGGTGTAATTGAACAGGGTGAACAACAGCGCCAGCGGAAAGAGGCGCCAGTCAAAGGTCTGCAGCAGTGCGCCAACTTCACGAATATCCCCCAGCAAAGTCAGGCCGACCATCACCGCAATCCCCAGCAGCAGACCCGGCACCATTTTCCGCAAAATGGAGGACTTTTTTAAAGATTGATCTTCGCCAACCGATGCGGACATGCCCTCGATTATACCCGAACAATTCATCAGGTTGCGGATACGCCGAGGCTGAAGAATGGGCATGGTATAATTAAAAATATCTTGTGGCTGTTCTGTGAACCATCATCACTCTCAAGCCGACATCCCCACATCAAAAATTTGCAGGAGGAGAAACGTGAAACGCTCAGTCTATTTGATTCTGTCCGCTTTATTTCTGGCTGCGCTGGTATTAAGTGCGTGCCAGCCGGCTGCCACACCCACCCCGGCTCCACAGGAAGGTTACCCTGTCGAACAGCAGCCTCAACCAACCGCTCCGCCAAAAGAAGCCTACCCCGCCCCGGCGAGCAGCACCCTGCGGGTGGCAACCGACGCAACTTTCCCACCCTTTGAAATTGTAGATGAAACCACCAAAGAATTGACCGGCTTCGATGTCGAGCTGATGAAAGCCATCGCCCAAAAAGCAGGCTTTCAACTGGAATGGAGCAATCTGCCGTTTGATTCGGTGCTGGCGGGTCTGGCACAATGCCAGTTTGATCTGGCAATCGCTGCCATCACCATCACCGATGAACGCAAGCAGCAAATGCTCTTCTCCGACCCCTACATCAACGCCGGGCAGATTGTGGTCATTCGCAAAGGGGATGAGAGCATCAAAACCAAAGACGACCTGGCTGGCAAGACGGTAGCTGCCCAACTGGGCACCACCGGCGAGATTGAAGCCCGCAAGATACCGAATGTCAACTACAAACCATACGACACCTACGATCTGGCATTCCTCGACCTTGCCAATGGTCAGGTGGATGCGGTCATTGCCGACTATCCCACCGCGCTGGGCTTCATCGGGCAAAATCCGGAAAAGTTGACGACTGTTGGTGAGGTATTCACCGATGAATCCTACGGCATCGCCATTTGTAAGAACCGTGAAGATCTGGTCGCTCCGCTCAATGCGGCTCTGGCCGAACTGAAAAACGAAGGCGTGATCGCCGAACTCGAGATGAAGTGGCTGGCAGGTGAATAAACTTCTTTTTTGATAGAATGTGATGCACGGGCAGATGGTTGGTAAACTCCAAAGACCGCCGCTGCCCGTGCTTTTTTGAAACTTCTGGGAGAATGGATACACGGTTCAAGGAGGCTTCTCCACATGCAAATCGCTAATCCCCCGCAGGCAAGCTCAACCGCACGAAAAACCAGCATAGACCAGTGGTGGCTGCTGGTCTTTGCTGTCATTGCACTGATTGTGATATTAGTCATCGCGCAACCAGATCCTTATCGGCGCATTCTCGTCTTTGTAGAAGATGGTGTCTGGGTCACGCTGCGCACGACCATGATTTCCTTCTTTCTGGTACTGATTCTGGGACTGGTAGTCGCTCTGGCGCGCCTTTCTAAGTTATGGTTATTGCGCGGAATTTTTACCATTTACGTTGAAATTATCCGCGGTATTCCGGTGCTGGTGCAGTTGCTCTTCTGGTATTTCGCTTTTCCTCCCATTATTCAAAATTTGGGAACTTCATTGAACAGTCAGGCGTTAATCAATTACAAGGCTGACCCGAACTTCATGGCCATCCTTGGGTTGACCATCTGCTACGCCGCCTACATGAGCGAAGTGTACCGCGCCGGTATTCAAAGCATCCCCAAAGGCCAGATGGAAGCAGCCCGCAGTTTGGGAATGACCTACTTTCAGGCAATGCGCTATGTCATCCTGCCGCAAGCAATCCGCGTCATCCTGCCTCCGGTAGGCAACGAATTCATTACCCTGCTCAAAGATACCTCCCTGATCAGCGTGGTGGCTGTTTCCGACCTTACCCGCCGCGGTCGCGAGTTTATGGCATCCAACTTCATCCCGATTCAACCCTGGATTATGGTATCCTTGCTTTACCTTGTCATGACTCTCATCTCGGCACGGGTCGTTCACTACATTGAACAAACAACAAAAATCGAGAGGTAACCCCCATGACCTCTGAACCCATTATTCACATCGAAAATGTGCATAAACGCTTTGGAAACGTCCACGCGCTGCGCGGGGTTAATCTGGATGTCTACAAAGGCGAAGTGATTGTCATCATCGGCCCATCCGGTTCAGGTAAATCCACCTTGCTGCGCTGCATTAACCGGTTAGAAGAATTCGACGAAGGCAGAATTGTGGTGGACGGCATTCCGCTGGATACGGCTGCCAACATCAACGCCGTTCGCACCGAAGTCGGCATGGTCTTTCAGCAATTCAACCTCTTTCCGCACCTGACGGTGCTGGAAAACATTTTGCTGGCCCAGCGCATCGTCCGCAAGCGCAGCAGAGAGGAAGCTACCCGCATTGCCGTGGATTTGCTTCACAAAGTCGGCATTCCCGAAAAAGCCAATAATTACCCCATCCAGTTGTCCGGCGGGCAGCAGCAACGGGTAGCCATCGCCCGCGCGCTGGCGATGAACCCAAAAATCATGTTATTCGATGAACCCACCAGCGCGCTTGACCCGGAAATGATCCAGGAAGTTCTGGATGTCATGCTGACGCTGGCCAGAGAAGGCATGACCATGGTGGTCGTTTCGCATGAAATGGGTTTCGCGCGGGCGGCTGCCCATCGCGCCATTCTGATGGATGAGGGTCAAATCGTTGAAGAAGCACCGCCAGATGTCTTGTTTACCAACCCAAAACAGGAGCGCACCAAATCCTTTTTGAGCAAGGTGCTTCATTGAACCCAACCGAAATTATGTTTATTTCGCTTTGATTTTTGTCCCGCGGCAAAGGTATAATCAGTTTCATTCGCATTCTGAATACCCACACTCACCCTTCACAGGCTCATGAACCACACTTCCCCTACTCTCAGCCCAGCCCAACGCCGCCCGCTTCAAAGCGCGGGGATTATCCGGCGTGTACTGGCTGTGCTGGCAGTATTCTTCATCCTGAGCCTGCCGCAATCTACCCGCGCCCAAACCATCCAGTCCACCAGTTTAACCTTACAGGCTCCCGCAGCCTGCCCGCCGGCCGGATGCGCCGCCGGTCAGACCCTCAACGTGCGCGCCTCATTCGACCTGACCGCCTACCTCCCTCCACCAGGCGCGAATGTGCAGGTGTGTATCTACACCCCCATCAACTGGTCAGCAACGGATTTGCGCATCGGGTTGACTGGCGGTGTAACCGGCAACCCTTACCAGATGGGGATTACCAACTGCTCCGCTCCACCGACTGGTTACAATCTGCTGGGCGTTGTTCAAACCACCCTGGCCGTGGGTGCATTTGGCGACTGGCTGGATTTTTCTTTTCGTATCGGTAACACAGCCACCGCTGGCGGTTCGGTACTGACCAGGGTGTTGGAACGCACGGCCGGCGGATGGCAGCAAACCAGTCAGGCATTTTTGGGCATCAGTGTTACTGCCACTGCCGATGTGGTTTATGTAGCCAATGATGCTGCAGCCTGCGGCGCCAGTTCGCCATGTTACATCAACTCCGGAGAAGATTTACCCGGCGGGCTTGGCACAGGTTTAAAAGACGCGATTGACTCACACCCCCTGCCAGGTCAGCCGGCAACCATCCTGATCACAGGAAATTACCTCATCAAGAACAATGCCGTGCTGGTGGATAAACCCCATATCATTCAGGGGGTAAACGACGCGCGAATCACCTACCTGGGCACATCCTGCAGCCAGCCCATGCTGCGGATAACCGCCGGGGCTACCCTGCGCGATTTGACCATCAACGACGGAACATGCAGCTCAACCAGCCGCAGCCTCGTTCAGGTGGAAAGCCCACAAACCGTGAGTTTAATTTCCAACGATCTGACCGGCGGTCAGGATGCGGTTCGGATTCTGGATAACAACGGCGATGTCATTCTCCAATTCAACCACATAACCGGCAACAGCGGTTACGCAATCTGGCGGGAGGCAGGAGCGGGCAGTGGAAAGGTTCAGGCCGTTGCCAACAATTTTTATGCCAACCGCAGCGGTTTTCAGGTGGAATGCAGTAACAAAGGTCGGGTGGATCATAACTTTTGGGGGTTCGGGGTCGACCCGCTCACGGCAATTTCACAGTGTACTTTCACCGTCGGCAAACGCCTGGGCGCACCGGCTCTGCCGCGCAGCAACGCCCCCGGTGTAACTGCTGAAAAAGTGACGGTTACATCCACCAAAACCTACACCAGCGACGGGAAGGTTGCCTTTCAACACGCCCCATCCGACAGCGATTTTGACCTGTTCATCGTTAATCACGGCTCCGGCAGCCCGGATAATGTCCCCTTCACCGGCGGTATGCCGGGCAGCCTGACCGCCTGCTCGAATTATTATGATATTTTCCTTGCCAGTGATGTGACCCTTCCACCCTCCTTACTCGATTTGTTCTTCCGCTACGATTCCAGCACGGGATGCACAGCCACGATTGAAAGCACTGCCTATTGTGGCAGCAACGACCCGGCGTTAATTCCTCTGTGGTGGTACGACCCCGCTGCCAATATAACCGATGGCTGGGATACCACCGCCCAAAACCCGGCTGGCAGCGGTGCGGCTGGGGCAACCGGTCAAACCACCGTTTGCAATCCCGTTCTCAAGGAAATTCAGGTTTCCATTGACAGCAGCGGCCGGCCCAACAGCACGGATGACCTCAACTTTACCCCGTTTGTGGTAGGGTTGCTCCCCATGCCATCCAGTGTCATCTTCAGCCAGTTCACCGCGATTGCAGGCAACACTCAGGCGGCCGTTCAATGGACGACCGTCAGTGAGGTCAACACCAGCGGTTTTTACCTGCTGCGAAGTCAAAGCGAAAGCGGCGGTTTCAGCCGGGTCAGCCCGTTCATTCCGCGGCGCGGTTCCGGAATCGGCGGCGCTTTTTACGAAGTGGTGGACAGCGGTTTGACCAACGGCACCACCTATTACTACCGGTTAGAAATCATCAGCACCACTCAGGAATCATCCTTCAGCGGGGTAATTCGTGTGGTGCCCCAGCAAGCCACGCCAACTTCAACCGTAACCTCCACGCCGACACCTTCATCCTCACCCACACCGACCGCCACAGCCACCTCCACCCCCACTCCAACGGATACCGCCACCTCGTCGGCAACGCCTACCGCTACCGGGACTCAATTCACCTCCACTCCAACAGTTTCACCGACTGCTACGCTGACCTTAACACCCACCATCACCCTGACCGGGACAATTACCCCAACCCGCACAATTACCTTTACCCTCATCCCCACCCGAACTCGAACCCGTACACCGGTGATTTATCCAACGGTGGACTATCGCTCACCCACTTTACCCCCTACCCGAACGCGCTTTCCAACCCGAACCTTTACACCCTTTGGCGGCACTCCCGGCACCGGTACCCCCACCCTGGAAGGCTACCCGGCACCACAAGGAACCGGCAGTATAACCCCCAACCTGACCACCAGCCCTCAGCCGACTTTCCCGCCGGGCAGCGGTTACCCGATTGGTGAAGGCACACCCACGCTGCCCACCGGGGAAGGCTACCCACCACCCCCTGAACCAAATGAAACCCGCTCCACCAGCGGGGTTGAAACCCCTTCACCGCAAAGTACAGCGTGGACGGCAACCGCCTCTGCTACAGGCTCTCCCACCCTTCCGCCGCCTGAGGGTCCCAAACCACCTCTGGCAATCTCCTTTATGAAAGAATACTGGCAATATTTCCTGGGGGCATTGATTGCCGAAATTCTGATTGTTGCGGCGGCGGGATTTTATCTGTACCGTAAAGGTTTACTACGCTTTCCTTTACTGAGGAATAAAAATCAGGCTGACCAATAAACCATCATCCTGTCGAAGCGTTTTTTGACAATTGGCCTCTTTTATGCTATTCTTTGCACCTGTAAGATATCTCACAAACTCTCAATCCAATTCCTGGAGCAGGTATGCAGCGCGAGCGCATCTCTGAAAATGTTTACTGGTTTCAAAGTGAAATCTACGCTCAGGTTACTGCAGGGGCAATCACTGGCCCTCAATGGGCGGTGGTGATTGATACACTGGCAACCCCCGAAGAAACCCTCACCATGCGGTCTTTCATCGAAGAAACCCTTGGGGTACCGGTACGGTATGTCATCAATACCCATCATCATGCCGATCACACCTGGGGAAACTGTTTCTTTCCCGGCGCGACGGTCATTTCGCACGCTCTCTGCCGAGAATTGATGGAACTGCGCGGACCGGCCTCGTTGGAGTCGGCTCGCCGGCAAAATCCCGCTTTCCGGCAGGTAAAACTGGTCTATCCCCATCTCACGTTTGAAGGGGGCGACCTCTCTTTGCGTATTGGTAAAAAGAACTTGATTCTGACCCATACACCCGGTCACAGCCGGGATGGGATTTCGGTGTTGGTGGAAGAAGACCGCGTTTTATTTGCCGGGGATGCCTTCTTACCGCTGCCCTACGTCGTGGATGGCGATCCCGACGTTTTGAGCGAAACAATCCGTAAAATTGGCAAAATGGGACTGGAAAACATCATTCAGGGGCACGGAGACATTATCCTGCGTGGAGAAATTGATGATGCCGTGCAGGAAAACCTGAACTATCTGAATAACGTGCGAAAAGCCGTCCGTGCCGCTGTCCGGCGCAAGAACCCGTTAGAGGTTCTTTCGACGATTGATATAGAATCGTGCGGAAAGAGCCGCGTTTACCTCGGCGGCCTTGCGGAGGAATTGCACAAACGCAATGTGCGTTTTCTTTTCAAACAGATAGCCGCCGAAGAAGGCGTGGTTATCACCCCGGCCGATTAAAGACCTTTGCGGGCGTGTTCCTGTTGATGGCGGTTCGCTTTGAGCGAACCGTTTTCCATTTTTTTACTATTCTCACTTTGCAGTTCTTTGCGTTTTTGCAGATATGCCCGCAATCCAACCGCCCGTTCGGTGCCGTTGCGTAAGCGCTCAATGTTGGGACGCAGCGACCACAGCACCGCAGCCAGCGCCCCTACCCCAAAGGCCACATACTCCCATGGCGAAAGCCCTTGCAGCGCACGCACCAGAAAGATGATCGTGGCAAAAAAGGCAATGCTCATGGTGGTGACAGACGCATATCCAATCCCAACGTATACCAAGACTCCCAACGGGAAGATGATCAGCGCCGCCGGAGGAAAAAGTGCCAGGGTTGCCCCAAACGCCGGCGCACCCCCTGCACCACCGCGCAGCCGAATACCTCCCCTGGCGCGCGATTCGATCAAGAAGACGGAATAGTTGTGGCCGAGGATTGCCAGCAGACCAGCCGCAGCCCGCACCCAAACCTGTTCAGGGAAAACATAAGCCGCCAGCCAGACCGCTGCCGACCCTTTGAGCACATCAAAAATTGCGGTAAAAAGCCCCGCCAGAAATCCGGCAGCCCGCATGGCATTCGTGCCGCCCGTTCGGCCGCTTTCAATCTGGCGCAGGTCTTTGCCGCGCGCAATCCAGACAATTACCAAACCGAATGGCACCGATCCAATAATGTAAGCCCCCAGCAGTACAACTGCAAGTGTCAACCATCCTTCCATTGCTCTTCCTCCACCAGTTTACAACCCGTAACCTTCCATCCGGTTACGATTCTAACAAAACCAAGGGAATTTCTCGAAAGTTACAACCCTCAATGACAAACGCTTTGACACCCCAGCGGTTTTCATCCATAGGCGACCAGATCAGCATGGCAGTGCCGGGGTAGGCGAACTCCTGAATATCCGTTTCCGATGGATGGCACGGCCCCATTGGATGAGAATGGAAAGTGGCAATCATCTCCATTTGCTGCTGCTCTAACCACTCGAAAGCTCGCAACATCTCAACCGGCTGCATGTAGTAGCGAACCGGGCTGTGCGCCTGATTGGTGATCGGGATGACTTCCTCGACCTGATTGCCGCGTCCGCCCAACATGCCACACGCTTCCTCCGGCAGATTTTGAAAAATGTGGTTTTCCATCTGTTGCAGATGTTGGGTTAACAATTTCAAGTCTTCCAATCACACCCTCACCAGCAAAGAAACCCCAACCAGTAACACCGCCATGACCAGAGGTTCCACCCAAACAAAACGCAGACCGCGGCCCTCTTCCAAACCGGCTGCCAGACTGGTTAATCCATACGCTGCTGCCAGTAAAAGCAAACCAAAGCGTAATGGAGTCAGCGGCAGGTAATGAAGAGCAGCCGCCAGCTGGCTCACCACGAGGGTAATACCCGCTGCCCAGCTCAGGTACCACTGCCCGCCGCTGCGCAGGTACAAAGCCCGCAGGCTGATCAGGAACAAGGTGGGGGCCAGCGTCAAAATCAACGTGTAAAGCCGCAAACCGGCTGCGCGTAAACTAACCGCCAGCACCAGATACAAAGCAAAAGAAACAGCGGTCAGGCCAATCGAAGCCAGCGCGTGACGAATGTCCTGCGGGTCAACCACAATGTATTCGGCGAGCACAACCAGAAGAAAAAGTACACCCCCCAATGTAAAAACCACCCACCATTCCACCCCAACTTGCAGCGTAGTCAGTGGCACGCCAATCGCCCAGGCCGTCAGGGCAGGCAGCAGCCAGTGCGGCAGGCGGACTTTCCCTTCCAGGTGAGGGTGGGTCTGAATCAGCCAGTCGGTACCCGCCGCAGCGATCAAGGAAACCAGAACAGCCACAATTGTGGAAAAGTTCAGGCGCAGCTCGAATAAAAACCCCGGCAGCTGCAGGCTGACAAGACGCTCGGGCAGGGAAACGAACGGCGTCAGCGCATACCCCAGCAGGATGACCGCCGCAATCACGCTCAAACGGTCAGCATCGGGCAAATGATGGTGGGTTTGCATGATTCGATTTTACCGCTGACAGGCGATCCCTGCCAGAGGGGATGAGTATGGTAAAATAAAACCTGTATGGCATCTGAAACGGAAATGAATTTAATCGGCCCGCCTCGCCTGATTCCAGCTCTCAGTGCGGGGTTCAATACCGTTGCGGGCAGGATTTATCTGATCCTGCTGCCCGTAGTGCTGGATGTGTTCCTGTGGCTTGGGCCGCAGTTTCGCATTGACAAACTGTTTTCACCCTTGCTCACGGATTATGCCAACACCATCGCTCGTTTTGCATCGGCAGAAATCGCCGCTCAAATCAATGAGCTGACCGCCCTGTGGATTGAGAGCCTGAAAGACTACAACCTTGCCAGTACTTTACAAACCTTTCCCATTGGCCTGCCGAGTTTAATGGCAAACCGACCCAGCGGTCTGACCCCGTTTGGCAGCCCAGCCGTGCTGGAAATCAATTCCTTTTCGGCTGCCTTTGTCTGGTGGCTGCTTTTCCTGATTGCCGGTTTCGTACTCGGTTGTCTTTTCCTGAACACGCTGGCGCGTTCCTCCGGCGAAACGCCGGTAAAGTTTGAATTCAAAGCCTTTGCCATCCAGATCGCGTTATGCATGGTTTTCATCCTTACCTTGCTGGCAAGTGTAATCTTAATCAGTTTGCCGGCTTCGGTGATCGTTTCACTTCTGGCAATGGTCAACGCCAGTTTGGGCAGCATTGCCCTGCTGGCGTTGCTTTTCCTGATGATCTGGCTTTTTATCCCGTTGATCTTCACCCCCCACAGCATCTTTCTCGGGCAGCGCAGCCTGCTCGTTTCTGCCCTGACCAGCGTGCGTCTGGTTCGCAACCACCTGACCGGCAGCAGCCTTTTTCTGGTTGCCGCCATCTTAATCGCACAGGGCATGGATGTTTTATGGAAAATCCCTCCCAATAATTCATGGTTGACGCTGGTTGGGATTTTGGGACACGCGTTCATTTACACCAGTCTGCTGACAGCCAGTTTCATTTACTTCCGCAGCGGGTTGCGTTGGCTGATGGATTTGATCAAGCAGCAAAGTGCAAGAATGGTGCAGGCATAACCAAACAAACCCTTCCCTTGTCCATTCAGGGGGAAGGTTAAGGCGTTAAGTTTTTTTGGAGGATTATCCGTGGCTCAATCAATAGACATTTCTTCATACGGAGCAAAAGATATTCAGGTGCTGGAAGGATTGGAAGCCGTCCGCCGCCGTCCGGGCATGTATGTCGGCGGCACCGATCTCAAAGCCCTTCACCATCTGGTTTACGAAGTGGTGGACAACTCGATTGATGAGGCGCTGGCCGGTTTCTGTGACCGGATCATCGTCACCATTCACCCCGACAGTTCGGTAACGGTGGAGGACAACGGACGGGGTATTCCGGTGGACATTCACCCTGAAAAGAAAAAATCTGCGCTGGAAGTGGTCATGACCACCCTGCATGCGGGTGGCAAGTTCAGCCATTCCAGTTATAAAGTTTCGGGCGGTCTGCATGGGGTTGGTGTTTCGGCAGTCAATGCGCTTTCGGAATGGTGCGAAGTGATCGTCTTTCGCAATGGACAACAGTACTTTCAGCGTTACGAGCGCGGCGTTCCGCAGGAAGCCGTCAAGGTCATTGGCAAATGTGAGCCGAACCGCACCGGCACCATTACCACTTTCAAATTTGACCGCGAAATTTTCAAGGATGAGGTGGATTACAAATTTGAAACCCTCAGCCAGCGCTTTCGCGAAATGGCATTTGTCACCCGCAGGGTATTGATTCGGCTGGTGGATGAGCGCAGTAACCGCGAAACCACCTATTACTTTGAGGGCGGCATCATTTCATTTGTACGCTACCTGAACCGCAACCGCACTACGCTGCATCCGGTCTTTTTTGTGGAGAAAGAGGTGGACAACATCGGCATTGAGGTTGCTGTGCAATACACGGATGCCTACGCCGAATCGGTTTATTCCTTTGCCAACACCATCAACACCATTGACGGCGGCACCCACATGACCGGCTTGCGCACGGCAATTACCCGTGTCATCAACGACTATGCCCGGCGCACCAGTCTGCTGAAGGACGCTGACCCCAACTTCACCGGCGACGATACGCGCGAAGGCATGACCGCCATCGTCAGTATTAAACACCCCGACCCGCAGTTTGAAAGCCAGACCAAAGTCAAATTGATGAACCCCGAGGTGCAGACCTATGTTCAGCAGGTGGTTGGTGAGGCATTTTATGCCTTTTTAGAAGAAAACCCATCCGCTGCGCGCGCCATTGTTCAAAAGTGCCTCACTTCTGCCCGCGCCCGAGATGCTGCCCGCAAAGCGCGCGACCTGGTCATTCGTAAATCTGCTTTGGAGAGCCTGACTCTGCCCGGTAAACTGGCGGACTGCTCGGAACGTGACCCCAACAAAACCGAATTGTACATCGTTGAGGGAGAAAGCGCCGGCGGTTCTGCCAAACAGGGGCGCGACCGCCATTTTCAGGCCATTTTACCGCTGCGCGGGAAGATCCTCAACACCGAACGCGCCCGTTTGGATAAAATCCTCTCCAACAATGAAGTCAAAGCCCTCATTTCCGCATTGGGCACCGGTATTGGCGAAAACTTTGATCTTTCCGGCTTACGCTACGGTCGGGTGATCATCATGACCGATGCGGATGTGGATGGCAGCCACATTCGCACCCTGTTGCTCACCTTTTTCTTCCGCTACATGCAGCCGCTCATCGAGGCGGGTCATCTCTACATTGCTCAACCGCCCCTCTACCGCATTGCCTACAAAAATCAGGTCAAATATGTGTATACCGAAGCCGAAAAGGATAAAGCGCTCAAAGAATTGGGGGTTGCGGCTGATAAAGTCTCCATTCAGCGCTATAAAGGGTTGGGTGAGATGAACCCCCAGCAATTGTGGGAAACCACCATGAACCCCGCCAATCGCACGCTGCTATCGGTCACCATCGAAGATGCCGCCGCAGCCGACCGCACCTTTGACATGCTGATGGGCGAAGCCGTCCCACCCCGCACCCGCTTCATCACCACCCATGCCCGCAGCGTTCGCAATCTGGACGTATAAACCTGATTCAAATTTCGCCAATTTGGAGGAGGTCAACCATGCCGCTTGCTCAATTATTCCGTGCCGATGATTTAAGAGACTACATCATCCGTTTCTTTACCCGCCTGAATGTGACCGAACAACACGCCCGCATTGCTGCGGACGTGTTAATTTCAGCCGATTTACGCGGGGTCAGTTCACACGGCATCATCCGCCTGCATAGCTATTACGGCAGCCGCATCCTGAAAGGGCTGATTAATCCGGCGTCCCCCTACCAGATCGTACGGGAAACCCCCACCACCCTGCTGGTGGACGGCGGAAACGGACTGGGGATGGTGGTCGGTTACCACACCATGCAGCGTGTCATCCAAAAAGCCCATGAAAACGGAGTTGCGCTTGCTTCGGTACGCAACAGCAATCACTACGGCATTGCCGGTTATTACGCCATGATGGCACTGCCTCACGATATGATCGGCATTTCCTTTACCAATGCCCAGCCGCTGGTAGCTCCAACCTATGGGCGCAGCCGTATTCTCGGCACCAACCCGATCGCTGTGGCAGCCCCCGCCTTGCATGAACGACCCTATGTGCTGGACATGGCAACCAGCATTGTCCCCATCGGCAAAATTACCGTTTACGACAAAGCCGGTGAAAAGATTCCCGAAGGCTGGGGAATTGACCAGAACGGTCAGGTGACCACCGATCCCAAAGCCGTGCTGCAGGGTGGAGCCTTATTGCCATTAGGCGGTACCGACCTCATGCGCGGGTACAAAGGTTATGGTCTGGCCTTGTGGGTGGACATCTTCTCTGGGGTGCTTTCCGGGGCGGCTACCGGACCTTTTGTGGGTTCGGTTGGCAAAGATCAGCCCGCCAATGTCGGCCATTTCTTTGCTGCCATCCGCATTGATGCCTTCCGCGACCCGCAGGAATTCAAAGCCGATTTAGACCGCCTGATCCAAACCCTCAAAAACGCTCCCAAAGCCGAAGGGCAGGAACGCATCTACATTCACGGCGAAAAAGAATTTGAATTAGAGGCTTTGAACCGTCAACGGGGCATTCCCCTGCTGGTCGAGGTGGTAAAAGGCTTACGCGAAGCCGGTGAGCAGGTTGGCGTGCCGTTTGATCTGGAAGTGTTGGGAGAAACCACCGGCGAAGAAGAATAAAGCCGATCAGGTTTTTTGCAGCAGAATCAAGACTTCATAGCCCTCCAGCGGAAGCAGCATACCATCCTTTAAGGGCGGCAGATAGTCGCGCCGGTTGGACAGGATCAGTTTCCAGCCTGCCCGCCGCACCATGCCGCCCAAAGCCAGGCGCACCGGACGTTTTCCAAAATTGAGCGCAACCAGAATGGTCTGCTCAGCGTTTTGGCGCAGGTAAGCCAGCAGCCGTTGGGGTTCAAACGTCAGGGGCTGGAAGAAGCCGTTTCTTAACACCGGGTATTCCTTCCGCAATTGAAGCAGCTTGCGGTAAAAGTGGTACAGCGAATCCGGTTGATTTTGCTGGGCAGATACATTGCGCTGGCGGTAATTGGCATGTACCGGCAACCAGGGCTGCCCGGTGCTGAATCCCGCATTCAGACTGTCGTCCCACTGCATGGGTGAACGGCATCCGTCCCGTCCTTTGTAAAGCGGCCAAAAACGCTTACCCACCGGATCCTGCACCATTTCACGGGTGATGGGAATGTCACGCATTCCAATTTCTTCACCGTAGTAAAGGAAGGGAGTGCCGTGTTGGGTCAGCAGCAGGGCAGCTGCAACTTGCAAGCGATTGTCATCCTCCCCTTGACCGTAACGGGTTGCCGAACGCGGATTATCATGATTATTCAGCACATAAGTCGGCCAGCCTTCCGGTTGCAAAGCCTGCTCCCAATCCTGAATTGCCTTCAAAAAACGCTCCGGTTTCCACGGAGAATGTAAAAAGGTAAAATCAAAAGCAGTATGTAGCAAACCAGGAGCGGAGTAGGAGGCGGCTTTCTGTGGCGTGGAAAGAAATGTTTCGCCCACCGCAAATCGTTCCGGATATGAATCGAGAATGGCACGAATCTCACGCAGCAGGGGGAACATTTCCGGCTGATCGCAGTCATAAATGTGTTTCTGCCGGTCAAAACCGCGTAAGCCAACTGCCGGCGGATTATCTGGAAAGTCAGGATGTTTGAAATACATGTTGAATACATCCAACCGGAAACCGTCCACTCCCCGCTCACACCAGAAGCGGAAAACGTCCAGCAGGGCTTTTCTCACCTGAGTGTTGCGCCAGTTAACATCCGGCTGCTCTTTGTAAAACATGTGATAGTAATACTGCCCGGTTGGAGCATCCCATTCCCAGGCGCTGCCGCCGAAAATGGACTGCCAGTTGTTGGGCGGGCCACCATCCGGGGCAGGATCGCGCCACAGGTAATAATCCCGAAAGGGGTTATCCCGGCTGCTGCGCGATTGAACAAACCACGGGTGCTGATCCGAGGTGTGATTCAGCACCAGATCCAAAACAATCCGAATACCGCGCTGATGGGCTTCTGCAACCAGCTGGTCAAAGTCGGCCAGTGAGCCGAATTTGGGGTCAATATCCAGATAGTTGCTGACATCATATCCAAAATCCACATCCGGCGAGGGGTTGATCGGCGAAAGCCAGATGGCATCCACCCCCAGTTTTGTCAGATAATCCAAACGCGCACGAATACCGTTCAAATCGCCAATTCCATCACCGTTGCTGTCTGCAAAAGAACGGGGGTAAATTTGATAAATGACCCCATCCCGCCACCACAAAAATTGATCTGTCATTGGCTTAATCCTTTCTAAAAAATATCGGGGAATTCAGTTGGACTCCAGAAAGTTCAGCAAAATGCGGTTGAAATCCTGCGGTTTCTCGCGCTGCGGCCAGTGACCACAAGCCGGTATGATCTCCAGTCGCGAACCGGGCAGTCTGGCATGGGCTTCACGGGCACATTCCAAAGGCACCAGCCGGTCATTTTCGCCATGAATGAAAAGGGTTTCAGCCTCAATTTCACCCAGTCGGTCGAGAAAAACCGTGCGCAGGCCGTTTTTGAGGACTTCATGCTTCTGGAAGGAACGAAAAGCCACCCCTGCCTTGGGACGGCGGATTTCCTCATACACTTCATTCACCAGATCGTCCGGAAGTACGCCGGGGTCATAAAAAATCTGTTGCAGAGAAGCGCGCGTCAAAGCCCGGCTGCGCCCCAGCAGCCACCACGAAAAGCGGTTAAGCCATTCCATCCGCACCAAAATATATCCCCACAATCCTCCGGGGTAGCGGCGCTGGATGCCGTACGTATCCACCGGCACAAGCCGCTGAACCCGCTCCGGGTAAGCCAGCGTAAAACCGATGGCAATTCCGCCGCCCATGGAGACTCCCGCAAGGGTCGCCCGCGCCACCCCCAGTTGATCCAGCAGCCGCTTCACAAAATCAATGTAGGTATCCAGCGTATAGGAAATTTGGGGAGTATCGCTTTTACCGTATCCCGGCAGATCAGGGGCAATCACCCGAAAACGGGGCGAAAGCGCCAGAATGATCGGCTGCCACGAAAGCCAGGCCGAATCGGTGCCGCCGCCATGCAATAAAACCACGGTTTCACCCTCTTCGCCAGCAGTGAAGAGGTGAGTGTTTATCCCCTCTACTTTGACCCATGTATCTTCAATTATGGTCATCATTTCCTCCCGGTTCTGGTATAAGCATACCCGAGAGATGCGTTTTTTGTCAAAAGTTTTAATCCAATCATTAAGTAAAATTCTTGCTTGTTAACAAAACCTGTGATAGAATAATGGTTGTTAGGCGAAAGAAAGAAGACCGCATCGAAAAGTGGGCAACCCCCACTTTTCTGCTTAGTAACCGTAACTATCTGGAGAAAGTTGAAGCATGAAGAACGAATTTACGCTGGCGTTCAATGAAGTATTGGAAGAAAAACAACTTCCAAAAGAAGTGATTCTCAAAGCGCTCGAATCGGCGATGGTTTCAGCCTACCGCCGGGCAGTGAATGCTTCCAATGCTCAACACGTGGAAGCCAAAGTGGATATCGAAACAGGCAAGGTTACCATCTATGCCGAAAAAGAAATCGTCGAGGAAGTAGAAGACCCGCGCACCGAAGTGAGTCTGGAAGAAGCCCGCAAAATTGATCCGGATGCACAATTGGGCGGCATGATTGTGGTCGAAAGCACCCCGCGCGATTTCGGCCGCGTTGCTGCCCAAACCGCCCGTCAGGTGATTCAGCAGCGCATCCGTGATGCCGAACGTCAGGCGCAATTGAATTATTACCAGAAACAGCTCGGTGAAATTGTCAGCGGCGTCGTACAGGCCGTCAGCGCCCAGGGACTGACCATTGGACTGGAAATGAAAGCCGAAGGCTCCATGCCCCGCAAAGAAATGATCCCCGGTGAACGCTTTCGCATTCACGACCGTGTGCGTGCTTTGGTTGCCGAGGTCAAGGATAACAATCGTGGGCCGCAGATCATCCTTTCGCGCACCCACCGCAATTTTCTGCGCCGCCTGCTGGAAAATGAAGTGCCCGAAATCTACCATGGTGTGGTGGAGATTCGTTCGATTGCCCGTGAACCGGGCGAACGCGCCAAAGTAGCCGTTTCAGCCACCCAAAGCGGCATTGACCCGGTTGGCGCCTGCGTGGGTATCCGCGGCGTTCGCATTCAAGCCATTGTCCGCGAACTGCACGATGAAAAAATTGATGTGATTGAATGGAACCCTGACCCGGCCGTTTTCATTGCCAAAGCCATCAGCCCGGCGCGTGTGAGCGGGGTTTACCTGAACGAGCAACAATCCAGCGGTAAAACCGCTACAGTGGTGGTGCCGGAGGATCAATTAAGTCTGGCAATTGGACGGGATGGACAAAATGCCCGCCTGGCTGCCAAACTGACCGGCTGGCGCATTGATATCAAGAGCCTGCCGGAAGCAGCTGCTGATGCGCTTTACAAACTGCAAAAAGACGAAAGCCTTGCCGAACTGGCCGCTCAGGAGGCCGAAACGATGCGCAAGGTGGAAGATATGCTGGCCCGTAAAGCCGAAGGACGCCCGTTACAGCCGGAAGAATACAATCTGATGGCGCGCTTCGTTGACCGGGTTGAACGCCGCATTACCCGCCGTCCTGAAGCCGAAAAGGTCAGTGAAGATCAATTCTCAAAGGCCAAGGCCCTGGTGCCAGCCGACTCTTTCGAGATTAACATTCTGGACAGCGGCTTGCCAGAACACGTTGCCTATATCTTACAGGAAGCCGGTTACAGCACACTTGGGGAAATGGCCGTTCAGATGAAGATTGCCCCGGATGAGATCCTGCGGCTGAACGGAATCGGCCCGCGTGCCATGCAAGAGATTACCCGGTTAATGGAAAAACTGGACGCTCAAATGGAAGCCGAGAAGGCCGCTCAGGCAGCAGTGGAAGAAATGCCGCAGCCAACACCGGAAACCATCGAAACAGCCGAAGAGATTAAATCCATCACAGAAAGCGCTCCAGAACTTGTTGCGGAATTTGAGCCATTCATTGAAGAGATCAAACCCGAACTGGAAGTGGAAGCGCCCAAGGCAGAAGTTGAAACGGAATCCACCATTGAGGAACCTGTCGAGGAAGAAGAACCCTCCTTCGAGCAGATTTTTGATCTGAAATTGGCCCCGGTGGACGAAACCATCTTTGAAGATGAAGAAGAGAGCGAAGGCATTGCCGGGCGCAAAGAAAAGAAAAAGGGTAAAAAGAAGAAAAAACATACCCAGATTGAGTATGACCCCGACCGCGATACCATCATTGTCCGCAAAAAGCACCGTCGTGGCGATGGCGGTTGGGATTGGGACGAGTAATCCGGTGCAGATGATTTTAGAGTAGGAAAGGTGGCCAGGAAACCAGTCCAGCGTACGAAACACATTCCCCAGCGCACTTGTGTAGGTTGCCGTCAGGTGATGGCAAAAAGAGCGCTCATTCGGATTGTCCGTACCCCGCAAGGTGTGCAGATTGATCCAACGGGAAAACTTGCCGGTCGCGGCGCGTATGTTCACGAGGATCGTCAATGCTGGGAACGCGCTCTGAAAGGAGCTCTTGCCCGCGCCTTAAAAACCGAGTTGACCGAACAGGAACGGATCGTTCTTACCGAATACATGCAATCCCTGCCGGAAGAAAGCCATGTAGCCTGAATTCGTATCCTGTTATTTGAGGAAAGAGCACAACAGAAGGAACCTGTAAAGCGACCCTTCTACCGCTCAAAAAATCCGACGCCCTTTCCCCGGTCAACCCACTCACCAGCCAGAGGCAACGATCCAAAGGGGAAGCAGGGAGAAACCAATTGAAAGAGGTGTACTATGAGCGATAATGGGTCCAAAACAATCGAACTGCCAGCCAGTATCACGGTTCGTGACCTTGCCCAACGAATGGAAGCCAGCCCCATTCAGGTCATCAAGATTCTGATGTCGAATGGGGTGATGGCCAATATTAACCAACAAATTGATTTTGATACCGCCGCAGTGGTTGCTTCCGAACTGGGTTATGAAGCTCAGCCGGAAGTTTACGAAGAAGTGGAAGAAAAAGAAGTCGGCGAAATTCCGCTGTGGCGGCAGCTGATTGCCAAAGAAAAACCGGAAGCCCTGCAGGACCGCCCGCCGGTTGTGACCATTTTGGGTCATGTGGATCACGGCAAAACCACACTGTTGGATGCGATTCGGGATACCAACGTTGCCGGCGGCGAAGCCGGCGGTATCACACAGCACATTGGCGCTTATCAGGTAGAACATAAAAATCGCCTGATCACCTTTCTGGATACACCGGGCCATGCCGCTTTTACCGCCATGCGTTCGCGCGGCGCCCAGGGAGCAGATATCGTTGTGCTGGTGGTAGCGGCAAATGATGGGGTAATGCCCCAAACCCGCGAAGCAATCGCCCATGCCCGTGCTGCGCGCGTGCCGATTATCGTTGCAATGAACAAAATTGACCGCCCGGATGCCAATCCCGATTTTACAAAAAAGCAACTGGCTGAGGTCGGACTGGTGCCGGATGATTGGGACGGCGATACGATGGTTGTGCCGGTTTCTGCCAAGCTGCGTAAAGGCATTGATGATTTGCTGGAAGCCATCTTACTGGTAGCAGATACGTTAGATATCAAAGCCAATCCTGATGGGCGTGTCTTCGGCACCGTTATTGAGGCTAAAGTGGATCGCGCGAAGGGAGTGGTGGCAACCTTACTGGTTTATAACGGGACGCTGGAAACCGGCGATCTGGTGGTTGCCGGTAAAGCCTACGGGCGCATCCGGGCGATGTTCGATTTCCGCGGGCGTAAACTGCGCAAGGCCGGCCCTTCCACACCCGTTCAAATCATGGGTCTCAACGATGTGCCGGATGCCGGCGACCTCTTCCTTGTGTATGAGAATGAACGCGAAGCTCGTGCCGTGGTTGAGGAACGCATTCAGCAGCAACAAAAACGGCTGGCTTCGGCCCCCAAAGCCAGTCTCGAGGAGCTCTTCAAAAAGGTGCAATCCGGTGAAGACCATGAACTTCGGCTGATCATTAAAGCCGATGTGCAGGGTTCCCTGGAACCGATCATCTCATCTTTGAATGATCTGGGGAAAGGTGGTGAAATCCGTATCAACATTCTGCATGCCGAAACCGGCAACATCAGTGAGAATGATGTCATGCTTGCGGCGGCATCCAGTGCCATTGTGGTCGGATTTAATGTGCAGGCTGATGCCGCTGCCCGCCGTCTGGCGGAAACCGAAGGCGTTTCCATTCGCCTGTACGACATCATCTACCGCCTTACGGAAGACATTGAAAAAGCCATGAAAGGCTTGCTCGAACCGGAAATCAAAGAAGTTGTTATTGGCCACGGCAAGGTTCTGGCGGTTTTCCGCATCTCCAAAGTTGGTGTAGTGGCTGGCTGCCGCGTTGTGAGCGGTGAGTTCCGACGCAATGCCAAAGTGCGCATCCGTCGGGAAGGAACTATCATCTACGAAGGCGAGTTTGCCTCGCTCAAGCATGAAAAAGAGGATGTTCGCGAAGTACGCACCGGTTTTGAATGTGGCGCCGCTTTCAAGAACTTTAACGATATTCTGGTTGGCGATGAAATAGAATGCTACATTTTTGAAAGGGGTAGTTGAATCAATCTTCAACCACTCTTAAAAAGGTAAGTGAACGATGCCCTCAAATCTTCGACTTCAACGAATTGCTGATCGAATCCGACAGGATCTTTCAGAGATGCTGGTCATGGGTCAAATCCGCGACCCGCGCCTGACTGGCATTACCATTACCGATGTGAAAGTGGACCGCGAACTGGCTTACGCCGATATTTACGTTTCGGCGGTGGAAGGCAGCCAGCGCGCTCAGGAAATTCTGGATGGATTGCAAAGCGCCTCCGGCTTCATCCGCCGCACGCTGGCAGATCAGATCGAATTGCGGGTTTTCCCCCGTCTTCGCTTTCACTGGGATCCAACACCGGAACGCGCCGACCGCATCGAACGCCTGCTGGCTTCCCTGCGCAGCGAAAATTCCTCTTCTTCGGAAGAATCCGCTCAAGGTGAAGAAAATGAAAATGACTGACCCGCAAACCCTGACCGCCATGCGAGAGACGTTGCAAGCCGCCCATCGCATCCTGATCACCTCCCACATCCGTCCCGATGGAGATGCCATTGGCTCGATGCTGGGTTTGGGTCTGGCGCTGCGTCAGGCCGGAAAGGACGTGGTCATGGGATTGAGTGACTCGATTCCGCAAAATCTGCTACACTTACCTGGCAGCCGCGAAATCGTCCGCACACCGCAAGGCAAATTCGATACCTTTATTGTTGTGGATGCTGCCGATTTCAAACGCATTGGCGCAGCCTTCAATGCACACCAGCCGGATATCCAGGTGGATCACCATATCACCAACCCCGGTTACGCCCGTCTCAATTGGGTGGACCCTGATTCGGTTGCCACCGCAGCCATTCTGGCAGAAATTTTGCCCCAATTGGGGCTGGAAATTACCCAACCGGTAGCAGAGGCATTACTTACCGGAATCGTTACCGATACGATTGGTTTCCGTACTTCGAACATGAATCCAAAAGCCCTTCGGTTGGCAGCCGATTTGATGGAGAAAGGCGCCAATCTGCCGGAATTGTACTATCGGGGTTTAGTTCAACGCTCCTTTGAAGAAGCCCGCTATTGGGGGGTAGGGCTTTCCACATTACAGAAAAAAGGGCGGATCATTTGGTCAACACTAACTCAAGCAGATCGGCGCACTGTCGGGTATAATGGCAACGATGACGCTGATCTGGCCAACTTGCTCTCCAGCATCAGTGAGTGTGATATTGCCATCCTGTTTAACGAGCAAAAACACGATCATGTCAAAGTATCGTGGCGCGCTCAGCCGGGTTGGGATGTTTCCAAACTGGCTGCGCAGTTTGGCGGTGGCGGTCATCCGGCCGCTGCCGGTGCAGAAATAACCGGCAGTCTGGAAGAAGTGCAGGCCAGGGTGCTGGCTGCCACCGAAGATTTTATGAGCAGCAGTCCAAACTCCTGACGAACGAGGGGAAAGATTCTTCGCAAGGAATTGCATAAGATGAACGATAACACAAACCCAAACAACACCATCTCAGGCGTGCTGGTCGTGGATAAACCCGTCGGCTACACCTCTCATGACATCGTCCAGATTATCCGGCGAGGGACGGGCATTCGCCGGGCAGGTCATACAGGTACTTTGGACCCGCGAGCATCCGGTGTTTTGGTTGTTCTTTTGGGTCCGGCTGTTCGACTCTCCGAATACGTATCTGCCTCAGACAAGCGTTATCAGGCGGTCATTCAACTGGGCACAACCACCGACACCTACGACGCCGATGGACAGATCCTGACCAACAATCCGGTCAACATCACCGAAGAACAGTTTGTGGCAGCCTTGCAATCGTTCATTGGCGAAATTGAACAGGTGCCTCCTCCCTACTCCGCCTTAAAAGTAAAAGGACGCAAAGCCTACGAAATGGCCCGCGAGGGTGAAGAGATTGATCTGCAACCCCGCAAAATAACCGTGTACAGTCTGGAACTGCTGGAATGGGCACCCCCTGAGGCAGTGATTGATGTATATTGTTCGAGCGGCACCTACATCCGTTCTCTGGCAAATGATTTGGGCAAAATGCTGGGCTGCGGGGCGCACCTGGTTGGCCTGCGGCGCACCAAATCCGGACGCTTTACCCTGCGGGATGCCGTACCGCTGCGGAAACTCAAAGAAGCCTTTGAACAGGGCAACTGGTATCAATACGTCATCCCGGCTGCCGAAGCCCTCTCCGACTGGCCATCCGTGGAATTGACCAGTGAACAGGTGGAAGCCGTACGGCATGGTCATCGCATCCCCGGCAAGGCGGGCATTGGAAAAATGACACGCGGCATCAGCGAGCAGGGAGAGCTGATTGCTCTGCTGGAGTTTGACCCGGCCACCAGTGAATGGCAGCCGAAAAAAGTTTTTTACCAGTAGCCGGCGACCATAAAACCATACCTTCGCTGCCGACTTTACTGGCTAAAGCAGCCTTTTACAGGTGATCATGCAGCATTATTCCTCCTTTGAAGAAGCCCCCCCCTCACCCGTCTGGTTGACAATCGGCGTGTTCGATGGCGTACACCGCGGACATCAAGCCATCCTGCGCCGACTGGTAGAGGGCGCGCATCACGACTCGGCCGCCAGTCTCGTGGTTACCTTCCATCCGCACCCGGCTGTTGTTCTGGGAAAAATCGAGAATCCGCGCTATCTCACCTCTCCTCAGGAACGCGCCAGACTGCTGGGAGAAGCGGGTGTGGATATGATCATTACACTTCCTTTCACCCTGCAAATGGCGGCTTTAAGCGCGGAAGAGTTTATGCGCTGGATTTCTTCGCGCTTTGAAATCCGGCAAGTGCTCGCCGGTTCAGATTTCGCACTTGGCAGAGGGAGAGAGGGCAACCTTACCCGCCTGAAACAGATTGGTGAACAAATGGGCTTTGGCTTGCAGGTCATTCAACCCGTTTTGCTGGATGGTGAGCGGATTTCCTCCAGCCTGATCCGCGATCACTTGCAAAAAGGCGAGGTGCATCAGGCAAGCCGTCTGTTGGGAAGATATTACCGCATCAGCGGCAGCGTTATTCATGAGGATGGGCGTGGCAAACAACTCGGTTTTCCAACTGCCAATCTCCAGTTTTGGGAAGAACAACTGTTGCCGGCCGGCGGCGTGTATGCCACCTGGGCATGGGTGAGCGGTGTCCGTTATCCCTCGGTCACCAATCTCGGCTTTCGGCCGACCTTTGACCAACACAACCTGCAGCCCCATCTGGAAACCCATCTGCTGGATTTTCAACAGAATCTTTACAATCAATCGCTCGCGCTAGACTTTGTCCAGCACTTGCGTTCCGAAATTCGGTTTACTTCGGTGGATGCACTGATTGAACAGGTCAATCAGGATAAGAAAAGGGCTGAGGAGGTGCTCAAATATGCCCCCTAAACGACAGGTTTATTTGCTCGACCCGAAAAATCTCCCCCCTGAAACGATCGCCGTCACCTTTGCCAAAACATCACGCTCTCCCCAGCGGTTCAGCGAAATTGCCGCTGAATTGACTGATGAAAAAAGCGCTGAATTTCACGAAAAGTGGGTTGTGGGTTATGGGCACGCCTCAGTAGCCGAACATGCCGTGCTGCACATCGCGGTTGAAAATATCTCGCGTCTCGCCGTCGAAAGCCTGGAATCCTGCCGCCTGGCTTCTTACACCGAAAAATCCACCCGTTACCAGAAGTGGACAAAAGAAGATTACCATCTACCGGCCGAGCTGGAAGATCATCCGCTGAAATCGCTCTATGAGGATACCGTGTTAGGACTTTTCCAGGCTTATGAGGAGGCTCTGCCCCATGTCCGCGCCCTGATTCAGCAGCAGCACCCCGCCCGCGAAGGGGAAAGCGAAACCGCCTGGGAAAGGCGCATCCGCTCAAAATATGTGGATGTTGCCCGCTTTTACCTGCCGGCTGCTGCGCTGGCCAATGTCGGCGTGACCATCAATGCCCGCGCCCTTGAACATACTCTCTCCAAAATGCTCAGCCACCCGCTCCGTGAAGTGCGTCAGGCTGGTGAGGAAATCAAAAGCGTTGCTCAGGCCTGCGTGCCCACCCTGGTCAAATACGCCAATCCCCTGCCCTATTTACAAAATTCCCGCCAGCAATTGCAGAAACTGGCTCAACAATTCTCACCAGATTCTGTGCCGGCGGATTGGTGCAGGCTGATTTTCTGGGATGCGGAAGCCGAGGAGCATATTCTGGCGGCGGCTCTTTACCGTTTCGCGTCACTTGACTATGCGCAGTGTTTGTTAGCGATTAAACAGGCTGACCCCGCTCTGCGCCGCCAGATTGCCGAAACGCTGCTGGGCAGCCTGGAAAAACACACCATCCCCCTGCGTGAACTGGAGTATTCCAGCTTTACTTTTGATCTGGTTCTCGATCAGGGAGCATATTTCGAGCTCAAACGCCACCGCATGATGACCCAGACGCCTCAGCCATTGTCCACCCATCTGGGGTATGCTTTGCCGCGCGCAATTGTCCTCGCCGGACTGGAAGACCACTTCCGGCAAGCCATGCGGATGGCACATCGAGCCTACCAGCAACTGACAGCCTTCAATCACGAAGTGGCGGCTTATGTCGTACCAAATGCCTATAACCGCCGTGTTTTATTGCAAATGAACCTGCGCTCGGCTGACCACCTGATCTCTCTGCGCAGCGCAGATAATGCTCATTTTTCTCTGCGGCGGGTTGTTCAACGCATCGCCGAGCAAATCAAACAGGTAATGCCGTTATTTGCCCCCTTCCTGCGCAACAATCCTGCCGAAACCTGGCAAAGCATTCAGCAAAATTACTTTCAGGAAACCTGTGTGATGATCGAAGAATAAGTCAAGGGGTGCCACTCACCTCATTCAATCCAAGCAGGTCCAGAATTTCACGCACGGTTTCGGACTGCAAGCCTTGCTCATACCATTCTTCCATCTCAACCAGTAACTGATCCAACACATCCTTGAGCATTTGCCGTTTTTCTTCGGCAGATAAATCTGCCCGGCGACGGATTTGTTCAACTTCGGGATGCGCCAGTTTCCACTCCGCCAGCTTTTGATGCGCCGCTCGCGGACGCTCAATCCAGGTGACCAGCGGTTGAAACTGCTCATCTAAAAAAGTGGCAACCGGAATGCTGGGAATATCCTGACTTTGATAAAAAGAGCGCAAACTTTGCCACTCGCGGCGGATAAAGATCCTTACTTCAATTCTTCCGGAGGTTTCGGCAATTTTGACCAGAATCGGCAGCACCATCAGACAATCAGAACACCAGTCTTCGGTCATCACCGCCAGATAAAGAGGTCTGTCCAGCTTTTGAATTTGTTTAATTTCCTGCGGCTGGAGTTTTACCTGCTGCAAACGCCGCCGCATCGGTTTTTGATGCTGGGTCATGCTCTCGACAAATTCTTCTACGGTCAATCCTTGCTGCCATGTTGCGCGGTCTATTGGAAAGTTGGACACAAACTGCCTCCAATTGTCAGGTTCTACCTGATTTTAACCGATATTCGATGCTATACTGGAAAATAAAAGAGCACCTGAGGATGAGTTGAATGGAAACCCAATTGATTGATGCAAGAGACCTGATTCAAACGCTGAAAGAAAGCCATCGGTCCATGCTTAATTTCGTGGATAGCCTTTCTGCAGACCAGCGTCTCCAGCCCGGCGCGTGTGGATTCTGGTCGGTCAAGGACGTACTGGCTCACCTGTTATTGTGGGAGTCCGAGACCATCAAACTCCTTTTTCAGGCTCGTCAGGGAATCAAGCCGTCCACCGTGCACTTTAAAAAAATCAGCGCTGATGAGCAGAATGCCATCTGGTATGAACAGTTCAAGGATCGTTCCTTTGACCGAGTGTGGAGTGATTATCAAATCATCCGCGATCAAACCATCCGCAGAATTAAGGAATATACAACGGAGGAATTGAACAATCCGGCTCTGTTTGGGTGGCTGAAAGGAAAAAATACGCTGGCGAAGATCATCACCAGCGATATTCTCGACCACGAAAAAGAGCATTTGAACGGCTTAATCGCCTGGCAGAAAACCCTTTCTTAATTCATCAACTGCCGTAGGCTTCATCGTAATCGGCTATCGCCGCCTTGATGACTTTCATGGCATGTTCGGCATTATAGACGGAATGAATGTAGGTCTGATTTTCTTTACCCGGTACAAGTTTATACGTACTGAAATAATGCCGCAGCCGTTCAACCAGAACATCGGGTAAATCCTCTACATCATGCGCATTTTCCCAGAATTTATCGTTATGCAGCACACCAATGATCTTATCGTCGGCCTCGTTATTGTCAATCATCAGCAAACCGCCCACTACCCGTACGGTTAAAATCACTTCGGATTTGGTAATAGGCCTTTCACTGATCACGCAAATATCCAGCGGATCACCATCACCGCGCGCCGCCATGGGGGTCAGGTCACCGACCCGTTTTCCACAGTAAGTCCGCGGAACAAAGCCATACAGCGTAGGCGGCTGAGACGAACTGCGCTGCGGACGATCCACCTTAAGATAACCGGTGGTCTTTTCCACTTCGTACTTGACCAGATCGAAGGGGGTAATTTCAATGTAGGCGTGCACCAATTGAGGAGGGTTGGGTCCGATTTCAAGACCATGCCACGGATGCGGTCGCCAGCGGTAAAAAGGATTCGGGAATGTCAAGGCAAAACTCCTGCTGCGAAAATTTCAACCCACCCTTAAATTATAACCCAACCGCGCCAAATTCATGCTGTTAGGAAAAGTTGAAAAGTGGACACTTATAAAGTTGAAAAGTGGACAGTTGTGGGAAGGGTGGAAATAAAGTTCAACAGTGGACACCTCTGAACTTAGCAGCGGGTAAGGTGAAGGAGTGAACCATCTTATTCTCGAACCAGACCCGGACTTCGATCAAATTAGATTCTAAAGGGATCATGTGAAGTTCAACATCCTCGCGGAT
>Ga0308396_1000168_pt1 | contig 49335 bp, 45 predicted proteins | sample Hotspr2SamplePe2_FD_202359 | JGI IMG/M metagenome (GOLD analysis project Ga0308396, IMG submission 202359) | Hot spring phototrophic mat microbial communities from Mushroom Spring, Yellowstone National Park, Wyoming, United States - 20050930_Pe2 ... | reverse complement strand
TCGGGGGTAATACTGTGGAGCCACCGCCAGCGTCACCAGCGTCTGCCCGATGGACGCCTGCGGTATCGCCGCCGAGATGAATAGCATCGAGAACACGATGCCCAGTTCCCATTTCTGCATTGCCCAGCGGGCGTGGATACGCTTCAGGATGCCGTTCAGCACCACCGTCAGAAAAAAGAAGAATACCGCCCCACTCGGCAACGAAGCGGCAGTGATATATCTGCGATATAACAGGTTGGAGTGGGTGGTGAGAGCGCACAGCATCAGCACCAGAACCAAACCCCATACCACCGCGCGAACCGCCCGCCAGTGGATGGCAACCGCAGCCTGCTCCTCCGCGGCGTTGACGGCATCCGCTTTGTGGACCACCTTTTCGCGGTACATTTATCTGCCCGTGTCGGAAACCCGTTTGCGTCTCGCGCTACCTTTCACCTTGTGGCGGGCATATCCCTTCCCACGGCACGTGCCGTGCCACTCCGCGTGAACAGAAATATAGGCAGTCCACCACTGCCCCCGCAGGATTCCTGACCTCTTCCGACGAATTTTTTTGTAGAGTTCACGGGTTGAGGAGGTCAGAACAGTGGTAGAGCGTTCCGACAATCGCCTGACGCGACGCGAGTTCCTGCGGGAGGGCGCTTTGGTTGCAGCGAATCTGGCTCTAACGGCTTTACCCCACGTATCCGGCGCACAGGAACAAACTCCCCCGCGCAAGCTGAAACAGGATGTGACCTGGTGGCCCGTCAGCCGCCTGCCGCTCAAACAGGCGATTACCGAGCTCAAGCGCATCGGTTTTCAGGGCGTGGAAATGGCACCGCGCGAAGCATGGGATGAGATTCGCGCCGCCGGGTTGCGCATCGTCACTATGGTGGGACACGCCTCGCTCACCGACGGGCTGAACCGCAAAGAGAATCACAACCGCATCGAAGACGAACTCAAGCGCAATATCGACCTCGCCGCACAGTACGATATTCCTGTGCTGATATGCTTCTCCGGCAATCGACGGGGCATTTCGGACGAGGAAGGCATTCAGAACTGCGTGGAAGGATTGAAACGCATTGCGCCCTACGCGGAACAGAAAGGCGTTACGCTCGCGATGGAGCTGCTGAACAGCAAAGTGGACCATCCCGACTACCAGTGCGACCACACGTGGTGGGGTGTGGAAGTATGCAAGCGGGTGAACTCACCGCGCGTGAAGCTGCTCTACGACATCTACCACATGCAGATTATGGAAGGCGACCTCATTCGCACCATCCGCGCCAACATCCAGTACATCGCGCACTTCCACACGGCGGGCAACCCCGGACGGCGTGACCTCGATGAGACGCAGGAAATCTACTACCCCGCGGTGATGCGCGCTATCAAGGAGACCAAATACGACGGCTTTATCGGGCATGAGTTTGGTCCCAAGGGCGATCCCATTGAGGCTCTGCGCAGGGCATACCAGACTTGCGATGTCTGACCATCCCAGCTGCCGTTGGCTCGCGGTGCTACAATGAAGAATGCCGAGGCAGTTGAAAGGCAAATCGCCCATAGCGCCGAGCAGTCTGTGCGCTTCGCGCTGCACTGTTTGACGCCGTGCAACGGGCATCTGCGGGCAACCTCCACCTTCGTTAACCCACAGGGCGACCCGCAACTGTGGCACGACTTCGGTCCGCTGGAAGGTCCCGGCTGGGCGGCAAACAGCCTGGGCGGGGCTTCGGTTTTATTGCGCTACGGCACCATGCTCGGGCGAGAGGATTGCGTCCGTGCAGGCAACGCTCTGATAGAACACACCCTCGCCCACTTTGTGGACGTGCACGACCGCCTGCAGTGGCTCTACCGCGATGTGCGCCACGGGACGTTTTATCTCAACTTCAAGCACAACCGCGACTGGTTCTGCCCCGGCAGTGTAGCACGAGTGGTACTGCAGATGCTGGAATGCGGGGAACGAACAGCCGTGCCCACCCTGCAGAAAAAACTCCATGCCTGCGCCTACACCACTGCTCGCTGGCTCAGCGCCGTTACCCCTACCCTGCCCAACGGCTGGTTCCCGCGCCGAATCACCCTGCAGGGCGAGCCGTATCCTTTTGCCGCGGAAGGCGGCAACGACCCCATCTTTGGCTGTAGCGGCGACGGCACACACTTGCTGTGGATGTGGGCAGAGCTCACACGCAAGGGGCTGGCAGATTATCGTCCGCAGCTGCAACGTGGGATAGAGGCTTTCCAGAAAGCCGGAGGTCTCTACGGCAGCGTGAACCACGACACCTATGACAGGCAGGAGAACGTTGCTTACGCCATCGCCTTCCGCACCTTTGTCCGCGCTGCAGACGTGTTGGGGGAACCCTCGCTGAAGTCATACGCGCTCCAGAAGATACTGCCCGGGCTGGAACGGTTCGTCATGCACGAGGACCGCAACGGCGTGGCAACCAAAGGGCTGCTGTACATGGAGGACAGCTGGGACACCGCCTACCTGTGGGAGAACGCGGAAGCCGCTCTCGCCTATCTGGAGGCACACCAGCTCAGTGGAGAGCGACTTTACGAACAGCGTGCGCTGGATATTCTGACCGCCATCTCTAAACACCATTACGGTGAGTACGGCTTCCTCACCGAAGGCGTGGACTGGAACAACCATGTGGGTAAACAACACCACATCGGGCAGGCGGAATACGGCGCCATCGCCTACACCGAACCTCTGCTGAACAACCTGTACCATGTGGAGGCGTACTGCGAGTGGAAGAGTCAGAGGGGACGGTGAGTGTTCTGCCAGCCATAATTGTCATTATACAATCCCCTCCGGCTCCCACTCACCATCGGTCTCCGAGCGCCAGCCGTGTTTGCCAACGAGTGGTACAAACACGCAATAGCCGTGCTCGGAGATATGCAGCTTGCCCTGCTCATCCTTTTCGGCAACCGTCAGCACCTGCTCGTAGCGATGCCCGACGGGTATGACCAGCCTGCCTCCGGGTGCAAGCTGTTCCACCAGCGGCTGCGGGATAAAGGGTGCGCCCGCCGTGACGATGATGCCGTCAAACGGCGCCAGCGGTGGATAGCCCTCCGTGCCATCGCCCACGACGAAAGTGATGTTACGGTAACCCAGCGAGTCCAGCACCTCTCTGGCGCGCTGCGACAGACTCCCCTCGCGCTCGACGGTGACGACCTCGTTCGCCAATTCCCCCAGAATCGCCGCCTGATAGCCGCTCCCCGTGCCGATTTCCAGCACCCGATGCGAAGGCGCGGGGTCCAGCAACTGCGTCATCAGCGCGACCATGTACGGCTGCGAGATGGTTTGCCCCGCACCAATGGGCAGCGCATGGTCGGAATAGGCATCGTCGACCCGCTCCGGCGGAACAAACAGGTGCCTGGGAACCCGACGCATCGCCTCCAGCACGCGCGGATGCGTAATGCCCCGCGCCGCCAGCTGGTATTGCACCATGCGCTCGCGCGCCGCTTCGTGGTTATGACGAGTATCGTCCCACCCCACTTAAGACACCTTCATGCGGGTGCGCTGCGCGTGACACAATCGGCGATACGGAGCAGTGAGCTGTCTCCACTGCCGTAACGCCTCCATCACGACCTCTTTGGGATAGGGTGGAGTTCCACTGCGGTCGTAAGGCTGGAACTTTGCCCCGTTTGCAATCATCACCTGCTTCCACAGCACACACCCGTCCATCTCGCGCTTGATGGACTCCAGCTGCCAAACTGTCTCCTGCGCCCGACGCGCCCGCGCCATGTCGCCCTTGCGATAGTAGTAACCGACCGCCCACAACACCTCGGGCCACGACATGCACCCTCCCCCGATGACGCCACACGCACCCAACTCCAGCGCACGCAGGTAAAAGCTCTCATCGCCTGCGATGAGCGCGAAACCGCTACCCCGCACCACATCCGCAATCGGGGCAAAGACCTCCTCTTTGTCGGTGGATAGCTTCAGCCCCAGAATGCGCGGCAGGGTAACCAGACGCCGCATAAGATCGGCGGTCAAGCAGTAGGCAGGGTTAGTACCACCCGGCTGATACAACACCAGCGGAGAACGGGTGGCGTCGTGAACCGTTTTGAAATACTGCCAGACCACCTCCGCTGGTGGAACGCCCTCCGCCGGTAGCATATCGGGCATCACCAGCACCGCGGCATCGGCACCCGCTTTTTGTGCGTAGTTTGTCAGCTCGATACTCTGCTCGGTGTAGCGTTGTGGGTCGGGCCGTGCCCCTTTCTCCCTGCCTAAGCACTCGCCCATCGCGCCAATCAACACACCCAACCCGTGCTTGCGGCAGGCAGGGACTAGCACATCGGTAAAGCGCTTTGCCTCTTCCATAGTAAAGGTGTACCACTTGCCCATACCGCTGCGCCCAAAGATAGAGCGCACTGCGCCGGTGTCCGCAAGGTAATCCACCATTGCCCGCGTGCCCGCAAGGTCCAGCTGTCCCGAAGCGTCCACCGGCGTCCAGAAGGGCGCGATAACACCTGTGAGGAAATTGTAAGGTCTCCGGTCGCTCATCCGTCTTCTCCTCCCGCCTCTTGCATTCCGCATCAGGGAAAAGATTCCTGCTCATAGCCGACGCGCTCAACCGCTGCGCCCGCAAGGATTCCTCGCGGATTTTTTCTGAAAAACGTAATGAATCGCTTGACAGTCTCAGCGGGGCAAGATATAATCAGTACACCTTGATTAAGCGCAAAACCGTGAGGCTGCGCTCAAATGGAAGTGACTGAAGCCCCGAACATAGTCTCAGAGAAGAAGCGAAAGGGTAGGCGCCCCAGCGGGCGGGTTACCATGCAGACGATTGCGGAGCGCGTGGGCGTCTCGCAGGCGACGGTGTCCTACGTGCTCAACAACAAGCCGGGGGCGCGGGTGAGCGCGGCGGTTCGTGCGGAGATTCTGCGCCTCGCCCGCGAGTTGAACTACTATCCCAACGAAGCCGCCCGTCGGCTCGCGGGAATGCGCAGCCGCACCCTGGGCATCCTGCAGCTGTATGTGCGACATTCCGTACTGGCGGGCTGGTGGTCCTCCGAGATCATGCGAGGCATTGCCGATGTCGGCTTCGCACAGGGCTATCACCTGATGATTTACGCGATGAGCGAAGACGTTCGCGAGATGTGCCTCAACGCTGTATACAGTGGACGGCTGGAAGGCTTAATTATCCTCGCGCCATACAAGGATGAGCCCCTGCTCAAGGAGTTGAGCCACGCTGGCGTTCCCCTCGCTGCCGTCGGAGCACAACAAGTGTTTGGTGAGAAGATGGTCGCTGTCGATGCAAATAATGAGATGGGCGGTTACCTCGCCACACGGCACCTCATCGAGCAGGGACATCGGCGTATCGCTCACCTGCACGGGATGCTTAGCATCCCCAACGCCTACGACCGCTATCAGGGCTACCTGCGTGCATTGCAGGAGGCGGACATACCTATAGACCATGACCTGCTTGCACCGACCGATTTCTCGGAACGGGGTGCCTATGAAGCCACGCAACGACTGCTGCAGCTGCCCAACCCGCCGACCGCCATCTTTGCCGCGAACGATGTCTCCGCCATCGGCGCGCTGCGTGCGGCGAAAGATGCCGGGCTACGCGTGCCGGATGATATCGCCATCATCGGCTATGACGGCGCACCTATTACCGAACTGACCGAACCGCCCCTCAGCACCGTGCAACAACCTGCCGCTGAGATGGGGCGGACGGCGGCTCGCTTACTGATAGAGGTCATCGAGGGCAGCACACCGGTGGAACAAGTGGTGAAGCTGCCGGTGGAATTGCTGGTGAGGGCATCCAGCCGGGCGAAGCATTGAAAATCAAAAACATCATCTGGTTTTTATTGCATTTTTAATGTAGCTGTGCTAAAATCTGGTAGCAAGCACCAGTGGTGCTAGCTATAAATTAATCACATTTCACAAAAGGAGGAACTTTAACCATGAAACGGCACGCATTCACGCTCATCGAGCTGCTGGTGGTTATCGCGATTATCGCGATACTGGCAGCGATTCTGTTCCCCGTGTTCGCGCAGGCACGGGAGAAGGCACGCGCGGCATCGTGCATCAGCAACATGAAACAGATTGGCACCGCCGCCCTGATGTACGCGCAGGATTATGATGAGCTGTTCGTGACGTCGTACATCTTCCCGAACGGGTGGAGCAACTGTCCGCGTTTTGTATGGATGGACTTGCTTCATCCCTACATCAAAAATCTCGCCCTGTATGCGTGTCCCAGCTCGGGGCGGACTTTCGCGGACGAGCCCACTCGCCTCAACTGCGGACCCATTGCTAGCGTGTACGGTTCCGCTTTAGGGCAGGAACCAGGCACCCCTGTCCGTCCCATGCGCCTGGGCTACCTGATTAACGAAGGCTACCACAACTCCCTGCAGTTCTGCCAGCGATGCGATTGTAACACGGGACTAAACTGCTACCACGGCGTTGTCAGCCACGCCGTTTACGACCCAAACTTGGGCACGACGGTGGCGGATGTCGGAGCTTCGCTCGCCTCTATCGAAGAACCAGCGACCACCATCGCCTTCCTGGACGGCAACCCGCGTTGCCCGCAAGATGACAACCCCAGCAGCACGGTAGCCGTTTACCGCTTCCCGCGCGATACCGATGTGGAAGTGGACACCTTTGGTAACTCTGGCTTCGGTGGATGCTACATGGGTAGCGAGAAGGTTGGGCGCGTGGCAAAGCGGCACTCTGGTGGTGCTAACTTCGTGTTCGCAGACGGACACGTGAAGTTCCACCGTAAGACCACCCCCAGCATGTGGACGCGCTACGCAGACTAAGACCCGTCGCCATTGAGCCAGCCCCTGTTGACAGGGGCTGGCAACTTACAGGAGGAGAACGTGAAGGACAGTCAGCTCAAGCCGTGGCATATTATCCTGTTCACTGTCGCCATTTTGTTGGTCCTGTGGCAGCTGTTCGGTGTCGTTCGGGAAAAACGCAGACAAAGTAGCGCCACGTTCCAACAGGGAACGACTCCTACCACTGTTTCACCATATGCGCCCTCTGACTGGCGACAGATTGAACAGGAAAAATGACCCGTTAGCGGGCGTATAGTATGAAGAAAGCCGTTCTGGTGGTCGCCATTCTCATAGCGGCGATAGCTGGGTTATGGGGGGGCTACGGGCTTTTTGTGTTGAGCCGCAACCCGTCCCCGACCCTTTTTCTACCATCACCGCCGCCGCCACCTCCGAACAACGCCTACCGCGAACTGGTAGCTTGCGTCACAGGAGTCAGGGAAGCTAGCAAAGTTGACGCCCTCGTGATGTCACCCAACTATGGCACGCTTGCCCAGAAACAGCAGGTAATTGCTGCCAACCGCGATATCCTTCAGCGGGTGCGAGAGGTGGTAGAGAAACCGACATATGTGGATAGGCAGGAATATCAGCAGGGCGATCCCGCGATGTACGACTATCGTCGGCTCGCACGTCTGCTGATCGCAGAAGCCAAAGCCAATGAGCAACAGGGTAACTGGGGTAAGGCACTGGATAGCTACCTCGATGCCTTTGCCTTCTTCGAGAAGGTGCTGTACGGGGGAAACTCTCTGCACCTCATCTACCACCTCGTTGCGATGATGGAACTGTTTCAGGCGCTGCCGTCCATCCTGCCGCAGTTGAGCGCACAGGACGCCGAGCGCGGCGCACGCCGACTGGAGCAGCTGCTGGCGAACGAGTACCCCTTGGAAAAACTGCTGGAACAGGATTTTCGCGTTTCGCTGACCGGGTGGCAACGCACCGTGCGCGCCCAGGCGATGCGCGGCTTTCGCCTCGACCTACCGAAGTCCGATTTAGAACGGCAGATGCTGTATCTACCAAAGGCGCCCCTCTCGCAAGCTGCCAAGCAATACGTCCAGCAGTGGCTGGAGCAGGCAAGACAACCGTATCCCTCCCAAGTAACGGTTCCCTATCCCCCTGCGCTAGAGAAGGTGGCTGCTGGGCTGGTCGTACGCCAGCCAGGCGAAGTTGACCTGATGATAGCCCGCCACACCTACACCCGAACGCGGCTGAGATTACTCTACACAGCCTTGCTTCTGGAAGCATACCGTAAGGCTCGTGGTCGCTACCCCGCGTCGTTGAACGAGTTGGGGAACAGTCCATACCTGACTGATCCGTTCAGCAACAAGCCGTTTGTCTATCGATCGCAGGGACAGCGATACGTCTTGTATAGCGTGGGACCGAACGGCATTGATGACGGGGGTATGCCCTTCCCTGAAGGGCGTCTGACACGCAATCAATCTGGCGACCTGGGGCTGATGCCTTACCTGCCACAACGCCCATCGTGACCCCGTTTGCTTCCCCGTGATGAACATTGGTATACTGTACCCGCAAATCCGTGCAGGAGAGGGACGGGATATGCTCGATATCCGTTTGATTCGGGAACAGCCTGACTTCGTGAAAGACGGTCTGCAGAAGGTAGGGGCAGACCCCGCCATTATCGACGAGATACTGCAACTGGACGCTCGCCGACGGGAAATCCTCACGCAGGTGGAAAGCCTTCGGGCAGAGCGCAACGCCGTTTCCAAAGAAATCCCCAAAATCAAAGACCCCGAAGAGCGCAACGCGCGCATCGCGCAGATGCGGCAGGTGGGCGACCAGATTGCGCAGCTGGAAAAGGAACTGGAAGAGGTAGAACAGACCTTCACCGCACGGATGCTGGAGGTGCCCAACCTGCCCCACTCGAGCGTGCCCGTTGGAAAAGACGAGAGCGAGAACGTGGTGGTGAGATACGAAGGTGACCTGCCAGCATTTGACTTTACTCCCAAACCCCACTGGGAGCTGGGCGAGCAGCTGGGCATTCTGGATTTCGAGCGGGGCATCAAGATCAGCGGCTCGCGTTTCTACATCCTGAAGAAGGCTGGGGCGGCGCTGCAACGCGCGCTCATCACCTGGATGCTGGACCTGCACATCCGGGAGCATGGCTACACGGAAGTCTACCCGCCGTATCTGGTCAAGTCGGAATGTCTGTACGGCACGGGCAACCTGCCCAAGTTTGGAGATAACCTGTATCACGATGCGGAGGAGGACTTCTGGCTCATCCCAACGGCGGAGGTGCCCGTGACCAACCTGCACCGCGAAGAGATTCTGGAAAAAGAATGGTTACCGATTTACTATGTTGCGTACACCGCCTGCTTCCGCCGCGAGAAGATGTCGGCAGGACGCGACGTGCGCGGCATCAAGCGCGGACACCAGTTCGATAAGGTGGAGCTGGTCAAGTTCGTAGAGCCACACACCTCCGATGAGGAGCTGATGAAGCTGATTGAAGACGCTTCGGATGTGTGCCGACGGCTGAATCTGCCCTTCCGATGGGTGCAGATGTGTACGGGCGACCTCAGCTTCGTGGCGGCGATGAAGTACGATATTGAGGTATGGGCAGCAGGCTGCCAGGAGTGGCTGGAGGTGAGCTCCTGCTCCAACTTCCGCGACTTTCAGGCACGCCGCGCCAACATCCGCTACCGTCCCGCCCCCGGCGCACGACCCGAGTTTGTCCACACGCTCAACGGTTCCGGGCTTGCCCTGCCCCGCCTGATGATTGCCGTGGTGGAAAACTACCAGCAGGCGGATGGCACGGTACTCCTTCCTGAAGTGCTGCGTCCCTACCTGCACGGCGCAACCCGCATCGACGTCGATGGCGAGCTAACGTAAAGGAGCAACGCGATGGGTAAGACGATAAACGAAATAACCGTGGATGAACTGCGCGAGATTATCCGCGACGTAGTCAGTCAGACTCTCCGCGAGCTCCTGGCTGATCCTGACGCAGGGCTGGAGTTACAGGAGTCGCTTCGGGAGTCCCTGCGAAGGTCGATAGCCGAAGTTCGCGCAGGGGCACAGACGACACCGGCGGAAGCAGTTGCCGCGCAGCTGGGGCTGGAGTGGTAAGGGTGTACGAAGTACGCTTCACACCCCATGCTATCGATGACCTCGCTCAACTGGACAAAGCGGTAGCCCAAAGGGTGCTCAACAAACTCCGGTGGCTCGGAGAAAACTTTGAAGCAATTACCCCAGAAAGCCTGACCGCCGATTGGCAGGGGGTGTACAAGTTGCGGGTGGGAGACTATCGCGTACTGTACACAGTGGAGCATCCAGAAGCCTGCGTGATTGTCCATCACGTGAAGCACCGCAGTGAGGTTTACAAAACAAGATAGTTAGCGGCGCGCCATGACCAATGCGGCTCACGACAGACCGGCAACAAACTCTACCGCTGCACCGTTTGCACCACGCGCACGACGCCATCTGCCGCCTGCTGCGCCTGTTCCCAACCCAGCGGATACAGCCCGAACAGCAGACTGCCCACCATGCACAACGCTATCGCCAGCTGCAAGCCGAAGCCCGGTCGGGGCAACACGGGGAGCTCCGCCGGTCGGAAATACATGACCACAATCAGCCGCAGGTAGTAGAAGGCGGAGATAACGCTGTTGACCGCCAGCACAATCGCCAGCAGCAGACCCACCGAACCCTGCTGCAAGGCTGCGTTGAACAGGAAAAACTTGCCCAGAAAGCCTGCGGTCGTGGGGATGCCCGCCAGCGATAGCATAAAAACCGTCATCATCGCCGCGGCGTGCGGACTGCGCGTGCCCAGCCCTGACAAATCGTCAATTAGGTTGCTCTCGCGCCCCTCGTGCGCCATCAGCGACGCTACCGCAAACGCACCCATCGTCATCAGCGCGTAGGCGATGAAGTAATAAAGCACCGCACTGATGCCCGCCCGCGCCGAGGGGAAGCTGCTCACCGCAACCACGCCCACCAGCAGGTAGCCCGCATGCGCAATGCTGGAGTACGCCAGCATCCGCTTCAGGTTGGTCTGCGCCAGCGCAAGCAGGTTGCCCACCGTCATCGTGAGAATAGCCAGTACCGCTAGCACCGCCACCCAGAGCGCGCTGGCAGGCTGGAACGCCAACGCTACGCGGATGAACACCGCAAACGCCGCCGTCTTCGCCGCCGATGCCATAAAAGCCGCCGCCGCCGTCGGCGCACCCTCATACACATCGGGCGTCCACATGTGGAACGGCACCAGCGCCGCCTTGAAACCCAGCCCCACCAGTATCATTCCCAACCCCGCATACAGCAGCAACCGTTTCGCCGGCTCCGACGAAAACAGCGCTGGCATCAGTTCGTTGAGATTGGTGGTGGCAGACGCCCCGTAAATCAGCGCAATGCCGTAAATCAGGAAACCCGACGCGAACGCCCCCAGCAGGAAGTACTTCAGCGCCGCCTCCTCCGAGCGAGCTTCCGTGCGCGCCAAACCCGCCATGACGTACATCGAGAGGGACAGTATCTCCAACCCGATAAACAGCACCAGCAGGTTTTGCGCCGCCGCCATCACCATCCCGCCCGCTGTGGAAAACAGTACCAGCGCGAAGTACTCGGGGAAACGGATGCGCCTCTCCTGCAGGTACGGTTCCGCCATCAGCACCGCAATGGCAGCGATGCCCAGCAGAATCAGCCGCACCATCTGCGCGAACTGGTCACTCAACACCGTGCCAGCGAAGGCGGTCAAAGGCTTATTCCAGAAGAAGACCACCGTCCCCGCGCTGACAGCGATGCCCACCAGGCTCAGTACTACCAACGGGGTATACGTGCCCCGACGCATCGATAACCCGATGAGCAACACCGCCATCGCCGTCACCGAAAGCACCAGCTCTGGCGCAATCGCGCTAAACCGAATGTCCTGGGGTAGCGGCGGATAACCGTTCATGCCTGCGTTCCTCCTGCTTCCAGCACTGCCTCACGGATAGCAAGCAGCAGCTCTGGCGGCGTATCGGTTGGCACAGCGCAACCAGGCGCAACGATGATGCCCCGCCCGCGCGTCTGCTCGATGGCCTCGCGCACCTGTTGCTTCACCTGCTCCACTGTCATGCTCTTGATGTTCACCTCGTCCACGCCCGCCATGATGCAGCCCGTGTACTTCAGGCGCGCTTCGGGAATGGATGGGGCGGTGATGCGGTTGCTCCAGGACAGAATGTGCGCCTTCGCGCTCAGCGGCAGCATCAGGTCGAAGTAGATGTTCTCGCCGTGCAGGTGCAGTACGTTCACTGGCGCGCCCTGCGCCGCATCTAGCACCATTTCATCTAGCGGCAGGAAGACCCTTTCATACTCCTCTGGCGTCGCAAGGTCAGCACTTGCGCCAGCCACCGCCAGATAGGTGCCGATGCCCTCCTCCGCCAGCTTCCTCGCGTACCCCGCCAGCGACTGCGCGATACGTTCCAGCCCAACGCGTACGGTATCTGCATCCTGGCGAAGGTGGTTCAAAAGCTGCTGCTGCGAAATCTTCTGTGCATAAGCGAACACGTTGAACACGGTATCCACGATGGGCGCGTCGTCCCCCTTGCGCCGCTGGATGATGCGCAACGCCGCCAACTGCTCGCCGAAGTTGCCCTTGTCGGGGGGAAGCACCGATAGCTTCGCCCAGTCGCTGATGGAGTGAATCGATGCCATGCCCAGCGGCATCTCATATGGAATGTCGTGCATTACCTTGAACAGGTCGGGGTCGTACTTGGCGTAGAACTCCAGCTCCGCATTCGCCAAAGTTTCCCCTGCGGGTGGGTTCAGTCGGAAGTGATACCACAGGCTGTATGGCACGCGGTCTACCGCCTCGCCCCGTATCGCCGCCTGAATACGTTCGAACTTGGTCATTATCGTTTGCCCTCCCGTCGCTTCAAACCGTTACTCCACACTCACCCACCATGACCGTCTTTGTCATGCTGAACGATAGTACGGCTCACCGTCATGCTGAACGAAGTGAAGCATCTCAGAGATTCTTCGCTCCGCTCAGAATGACAGGAAATGGTATCGCTTTACCGAACGGCATTCTGCACCACTCCTTCCCCCATCTGCGTCAGCCATGCTGCGCCTGCGTCGCCGTTCACCTGCCGAATCAGGTTGTCCACTGACGCCTGCATGGCATCGGTAAACGTGCTGGGATACAAACCAATCCAGAAGATAAGCACCACGATGGGCACCAGAATGGCGATTTCGCGCAGGTTCAGGTCGGGCAGGTGCGCGTTCTTCTCCGAAGGCACCCCGTAAAACACCCGCTGGAACATCCACAGCAGATACACCGCCGCCAGGATCACCCCCGACGCGGCGATGACTGTGAGCGGAACGCTCGCCGCCCATCCCCCCAACAGGGTGAGAAACTCGCCCACAAACCCGTTGGTGGACGGCAGTCCCACCGACGACAGCATCACCAGCAGGAAGAACGCCGCGTACACGGGCATCACGCGCTTCAGCCCGCCCAACTCCGCAATCAGGCGGGTGTGCCTGCGCTCGTAAATCATCCCCACCAGCAGGAACAGCGCACCCGTGCTGATGCCGTGATTGACCTGCTGCAGGATGCTGCCCGTCAGCCCCTGTGCGTTCAGCGCGAACAGCCCCAGCATCACGAATCCGAGGTGGCTGACGCTGGAATACGCTACCAGCTTCTTCACATCGGGCTGCACCGCCGCCACAATCGCCCCGTAGATGATGCCGATGACCGCCAGCGTCAGCATCAGTGGGGCAGCCACCTGCGACGCATCGGGGAACAGCGGCAGACAGAACCGCAGGAAACCGTAGGTGCCCATCTTCAGCAACACGCCCGCCAGAATCACCGAACCCGCCGTCGGTGCCTCCACGTGCGCATCGGGCAACCACGTGTGGAACGGGAACATCGGCACCTTAATCGCGAACGCCAGCGCGAACGCCGCGAACAGCCACAACTGCAGATGAAGGGGTAGCGGGTTGGTTGCCAGTGCCTGCTGGATTTTCAGCAGGTCGAAGGTAGCCATGCCCGTCGTGTCGCGGTGCAGGTAATACAGCGCGACAATCGCCACCAGCATCAGGATGCTGCCGAAGAAGGTGAACAGGAAGAACTTAATCGCCGCGTAGATGCGCCGCTCCCCGCCCCACATGCCAATCAGGAAGTACATGGGCACCAGCATCGCTTCCCAGAACACATAAAATAGCACCAAATCCAGCGCGCAAAACACGCCCAGCATCCCCGTCTCCAGCAGCAACATGAAGAACATGTACTCCTTCACGCGCTGCTCCACCACCCATGAGAACGCCACGGAAAGCACCGTCAGGAAGGTGGTCAGCAATACCAGCCACAGGCTGATGCCGTCGATACCCAGATGATAGTGGATTCCGAACTGGGGCATCCACAGCGCGAACTCACGGAACTGCATGCCCGCGCTGCCAGCGTCGAACCCGAAATACAACCGCAGCGACAGCAAAAATGCCACCGCAGTCACCGCCAGCGTGAACCAGCGAATGGCGTTGACGTTCTCGCGCGGCATCAGCAGCAGAATCAGCGCGCCCGCCAGCGGCAGGAAGATAATCAGTGTCAACAATCCCGGTGTCGTCGTCTCCATCGCTTACCTCGCCACCCCCGCACTTGCTCCTCGTATTAAAAGCCATACCAGCAGCACAATTGCTCCAATCAGAATAGTGAAAGCGTAGCTGCGCACGTAGCCTGTCTGCACGCGCCGCAGGCTACTGCCCACCAAACCTGTAAGACCCGCGATGCCGTTCACCAGCCCGTCCACGAGGCGCACGTCCACAAACTGCCACATCCAGTTCGCGATTTTGCCGCCCAGCCATAAGCCTATGCCCTTTACGATCAGCCAGTCATAGTAGTACTGGTTGTACAGCACCTTGCGCACGCCAGCCAGCTCGCGTTCGCTTTCGGGCAAGCCCTTCCGATAGCGCGACCAGCCGTACCAGATGCCCAGCCATGCCGCCGCCACCGACGCCCCAACCAGTATCCACTCCACGCTAACAGGCAGGTGGGGCACGGCATCCTCACCCAGCACTTTTAGTCCAGCAGACGGCTCCAGAAACGCCTCGAACAGGCTGGGAATGTGCAGCGGCGCGAATCCGCCGATGAATCCGCCCAACACCGACAGCACTGCCAGAATCATCAGCGGAACAGTCATGCTGGGCGGAGACTCCTTCGGCTCGCCGTGATGACCATGCGCGCCATGTCCATGTACGTCGTCTTTGCCGTGGTGGGAGTGCGCCGCTGCCCAGCGGGGCGTTCCCCAGAAGGTCAGTCCCATCAGGCGCGTCATGTAGAACGCCGTCAGCAACGCCGTCACCAGTCCCACTGCCCACAGGATTTGCCCCATGCTGATGGGCAGGGCGTGCGTGCCAAAGGTCGCGGCGAGTATCTCGTCTTTCGAGAAGAAGCCCGCCAGCGGGGGAACGCCCGAGATTGCCAGCCATCCCGCCAGCATCGTCCAGTAGGTGATGGGCAGATACTTCGCCAGCCCACCCATGCGCCGCATGTCCTGCTCGTGGTGCAACGCCAGTATCACCGACCCCGAACCCAGGAACAGCAGCGCCTTGAAGAAAGCGTGCGTGGTCACGTGGAACATACCCGAGGCGAACGCCCCCACACCGCACCCCAGAAACATGTAACCCAGCTGGCTCACCGTGGAATATGCCAGCACGCGTTTGATGTCCGTCTGCGCGATGGCGATGGTCGCGGCAAAGATGGCGGTAAACACCCCAATCACCGCCACCACCAGCATCGCCGCTGGCGCCAGTTCAAAAAACACATGGCAGCGGGTAACCATCACCACGCCAGCGGTGACCATCGTCGCGGCGTGAATCAGTGCGGAGACAGGGGTGGGACCTGCCATCGCGTCGGGTAACCACATATAGAGCGGAAACTGCGCGGACTTGCCCGTCGCCCCTACGAACAGCAACAAAGCGATGGCGGTGATGATGCCTGCCGAGAGCATACCCTGCTGATGCATCTCTATCGCCCGCTGGAACATGCTTTCCTCGCCCGCGAAGTTCAGCGTGCCGAACGTCCAGAACGACAGAATGACCGCCAGCATGAAGCCCCAGTCGCCGATGCGGTTGACGATGAACGCCTTGTTCGCCGAATCGGTATTCACCTTGTCCTTGTACCAGAACCCAATCAGCAGATACGAACACAATCCGACGCCTTCCCAGCCCACGAACATCATCAGCAGGTTGTTGCTGAGAACCAGCGTCAACATGAACACGATAAACAGATTCAAGTAGGTGAAGAAACGGGGATAGTCCTCGTCATCCGCCATGTAGCCCGTGGAGTAGAGATGGATAAGTCCCCCAACGCCCGTGACAATCAACGCCATCAGCAAAGACAGCGGGTCTACCAGCGCTTCGAACGACACCTTGAACTCGCCTGCCTCAATCCATCGCCACAGCGTGCTGATAACCTGTCGGTCTGCGGCAGGCAGTCGCAACAGCTCTATCAGCAAATACACCGACAACGCGAACGCCCCCAGCACTACCGCCGTGCCAACCGTTCCCACCACCTTCTTTCCAACTCGCTTCCCAAAGAAGGCGTGGAACAGGAAGCCCACCAGCGGTAAGCCGATAACCGCCCATATCAGGTCAAAGGTACTGGTCATCGCAGTCCTCCATCAGAACTTCAGCAGGTTCATCTCGTCCACGTTAATGGTGTCGCGCAGTCGGTAGATGGCGACGATAATGCCCAGTCCGATTGCCACTTCCGCTGCCGCCACCGCCATCACCAGTATCGTATACACCTGTCCTGCGACCTGCGCCCCCAACTGCGCCTGCTGCCGTGCGAAAGCCAGAAACGCCAGGTTCGCCGCGTTCAGCATGAGTTCAATGCACATGAATATCACGATGGGGTTGCGCCGGATGACCACCCCAGTCACGCCCATCGCAAACATGAACGCGCTCAACATCAGATACCAGCTGACCGGTATTGCCTCCATGCCTACAGCCTCCGCATGACCCTGACCATAAAAATCAGCACCATGGCTACCACCAGAACCACCAGCAGCTCCCTCCAACTGACTACCATTCAGAACCTCCGCTTCGCCATGACAATCGCGCCCACAATCGCAATCAGCAGAAGCACCGAAGTCAACTCGAAGGGATACACCCAGTCGGTAAACAGGTACTTGCCCACCATCTGCACCGTGCCGATGTCATCGGGCGCAGGCTGCGCCTGCCCCAACCGCGCGAACACCCCACCAGACAGCACAATCACGAACAGCAACGCTAATCCTACCGTCACGGGACGCTTCCACTCATACCGTTCCACCATTTCCGACGGTGCGCCCAGATTCAACAGCATGATGGTAAACAGGAACAGCACCATAATCGCGCCCGCGTAGACGATAATCTGCACCACCGCCACGAACTGCGCGTAAAGCAGTAGATACAGCACTGCCAGCGCAAAGAAGTTCGCCACCAGGTTCAGCGCACTGCGCACGGGGTTGCGCACCGCCACCACGCCGATGGAGGTCACCACAATCACCAGCGCCATCAGCCAGAACAGAATCTGTTCAAGCATCCCGTCCTCCCTACTTCTGCCACCACACGATGATGGCGACTAAAAACAGGTTGACCAGAGCCGCTGGCAAAAGCCTCAGCCAGCCCAGCTTCATCAGCATATCGTATCGCAGACGCGGCAACGTCGCTCGCACCCAGATGAAAAAGTAGATGAACACGCCCAGCTTCAGCAGAAACCAGAATGGACCAGGCACCCACGTGAAGGGCGCGAACGGCAGCGGCGGCAGCCAGCCACCGAAGAACAGCGTTACCATCACCGCGGAGATGGTAATCATGCTGGCATACTCGCCCATGAAGAACATGGCGAACTTCATGCTGCTGTACTCGGTGTGGTAGCCCGCGATGAGTTCGCTTTCCGCTTCCGGCAGGTCAAAGGGGGCGCGGTTGGTTTCTGCCAGCATCGCCACCAGGAAAATGCCCGTCGCAATCAGCCCCAGCGGGAAAAAGCGGAACACATGCCAGTTCAACAAACCAAGACTGCCCTGCTGATTCATTACCATATCTCGCAGCGACAGCGAGCCTGTCAACAGCACCACCGAGATGATAGACAACCCCATCGCCAGCTCATACGAGATGGTCTGCGCGGAGGCGCGAAGCCCCCCCAGCAGCGAGTATTTGTTGTTCGATGACCAACCCGCCAGCACGATGCCGTATACCGTCAGCGACGTCATCGCCAGCAAAAACAGGATACCGATGTTCACGTCGGCAATCGGCGTCAGGCGGTCGTTGGGTCCCCAGGGGATAACCGCAGGCGCACACAGCACAGGTATCAGAAACCCCGCGGGCGCGAGAAAGTAGATGAATCGGTCTACCCGCTCGGGAACAACGTCCTCCTTAAAGAACAGCTTAATCCCGTCCGCTACTGGCTGTAACAGCCCCGCCGGCCCCACTCGGTTCGGGCCCTTGCGGATTTGCATCAACGCCAGCACGCGGCGCTCCAGCCACACCAGTCCTGGTACCAGCGTCAGGATGAATCCGATGACAATCAGAATCCGTAGCGGGATAACCACCCACGGGTTATTCAGTAATGCCTCCACTCTCCTCGATCACCCCTTTGTCCTTCGTCTAAAGATAGCGTATTACACGACCGCTGCGCCCTCTGCTGCAGGCGTCAGCCGCAACCGTGCCTCACCCTGCACAACGCGATGCCCTTCCGCAGGAAGCACCTCATAGCCACAGGCGGCGTACGCGGGAACAACCTTCGCAATCTCGTCCATCACCTGCTCCGCCGAGAAGACGGGTATCGGTTTACCGAGATACACCGCCAGCTCTGCGAAGATGTTCAAATCAGGTTTGACCTCCGGCGACGGCGAGTTGAACGCCTTCCAGAAGCGTTGCACCCGCCCCTCGGTATTGGTAAAGGTGCCCTCTTTTTCTGCCACGCTCGCCGCGGGTAACACGACGTCGGCATATTGTGCCGTCTCGGTCAGGAACAGGTCCTGCACTATCACAAACCCCGCGTTCTCCAACGCACGCTGCGCCAGTTCGGGGTCATGGTACTTCTGGGCCACATCCTCACCCACGATATACAGCACCTGCATCTGTCCCCGCGCGGCAGCTTCCAGCATGGCGTGTGTGTTGAAGCCGGGCTCCGCAGGCAGGTTATCTCCCCACACCTGCTCTATCCGCCGACGCGCTTCCTCATCGCCTATTGGTGCTTGCCCTGGTAGTCCGTCGGGCAATACTCCCATGTCCGCCGCGCCGTGCGAGTTCACCTCCGGCAAAAGGATATTCAAACCGCCATTGTCGCGCGCGGCATTGCCGGTCAAGACAGTCAGATTCGCCAGCGCGTGTAGAAGCCCGGCATGGTCAGGATGGTTGCGCACCTTTGCCCCGCACAATATCACGGTGCCCTCTCCCAGCAGCGTCACCGCCTCTTCCAGCTGCTGCACAGGAACACCTGTCGTTTCGGCTACCTGCTCCGGGGTATACACGCGCACCGACTCCCGCAACGCCTGCAAGTCGTCTGGGGACAGACCGTCCGTAACCGCCTTGTTCGAATCAAGCAGCAGGTGAATCAACCCGTTGACCAGTGCTGCTTCCGTGCCTTCTCGGTATCGCAACACTAGCGGCTCGTCGAAGCGCAGCTCGGTCTCCGTCACCTCCGGGTAGGCGATAACCACCTTCGCTCGGTGCCGGTACCACGCCTTACGCGCCCGCAGGAACACAATCGGCTGCTCGTCTACCAGCTCCGAACCGAAAATGAATACCGTTTTCGCCTGCTCGATGTCGGCGATGGCGTTCTGCGCGAAGGGCACGCCGAATCGAGTTAGCATCACGTTGTCTGCCAGTGGCAGCTGGTTGCGCTCCAGACGGTGGTCGATATTGTTCGTGCCTACCGCCACGCGCATCAGCTTCTGCAACAGGTATGCCTCCTCGTTGGACAGGTGCGCCCCGCCAATCGCCCCGACCGACTTCGCACCGTGTTGCTCGACCGCCTGCCGCAGGCGCGACGCTATCAGCTGGTATGCCTCCACCCAGCTGGCGGTCACGAACTTTCCATCCCTCCTGATCAGCGGGCTAAGCAAGCGGCGGTCGCTGTTGACATATTCGTGCCCGAACTTGCCCTTATCACATGTCCACTCTTCGTTGACCGCTTCGTTCTCGCGTCCCAGCACGCGCACCAGCCGATTCGGGCGATAATCCAGCCAGATGTTGCAGCCGTTGGAACAGCGCGTGCAGATGCTCTTTTGCGACTTCATATCCCATGGGCGGGCGCGGAAGCGATATACGCGGCTCGTCAATGCACCGACAGGACACAGCTCAATGGTGTTGCCTGAGAAGCGGGATGTGAACTCCGTATCGTAGAAGGTGCTGACCATCATGTCCGCGCCGCGCTTCAGGAACTCCAGCTGGGCATCGCCCGAAATCTCCTGCGAGAACCGCGTGCAGCGGGCGCAGTGGATGCATCGCTCACGGTCCAGTACCACGTAATCGCTGATGGGGAAGGCTTTGGGCAAGTGGCGCTTCTCCTCCACAAAGCGCGACACCCCCGGCCCGTAAAACAGCGTGTTATTCTGCAGGGGACACTCGCCGCCGCGGTCGCAAATCGGGCAGTCGAGCGGATGGTTAATCAGCAGAAACTCCAGAATGCCCCGCCGCGCCTTTTGAATAGCCATCGTGTCGGTATAGATGACCAGACCCTCGCTGGCGGGAAGTGAGCATGACGTCTGTGGTTTGGGCATCATGCGCACGGAGCCGTCAGGCTGTTTCGTGCCCACTTCCACCAGACACATCCGGCAGTTTGCCGCTTGCCCACGACCCAGGCGGGGATGGTAGCAGAAGAAGGGAATGTCCACACCAATGCGCTTGGCGGACTCGATAATCATCTCGCCCTTCGGCACCTGAAGCTCGATGCCGTTGATTTCAATAGTCACCAGCTCCTGTTCAGCCATAGTTGCCCGACTTGCCTCCCTACACGGCGATAGCTTGCGCCTGTGCCTCCACGATGGAATGCCCATGCTGGATGTAATACTCGTATTCGTGCCGATAATGCTTGATGCTGGCGCGGATGGGCCACGCCGCGGCGTCACCCAGCCCGCAATAACTGCGCCCGTCGATCTGGTCGCAGATGTCCAGCAGCAGGTCGATGTCTTCCATCCGACCGCCACCCGCCAGAATCCGGTCAAAGATTTTGACCATCCACCGCGTGCCTTCGCGACAGGGCGTGCACTTTCCGCAGGACTCGTGCGCGTAAAACGCGGCGGTACGGCGCATGAAGCGGACGATGCAGACGGTATCGTTCAGCACCATGAAGCCGCCAGACCCCAGCATCGTGCCCGCCGCCTGCAACGACTCGTAATCCAGGTTCACCTCGCACTTCTCCGCAGGCAGAATGGGCACTGACGAACCTCCAGGAATGACCGCCTTCAGCTTGCCCTTCACACCACCCGCCAGCTCCAGCAGCTCCATCAGCGGTGTGCCCATCTCCACCTCGTAGTTGCCCGGCTTGTTCACGTGTCCACTCACCGAGAAGATTTTGGTGCCGGTGCTTTTCTCGGTGCCCATCGACGCATACCACGCACCGCCGTTGCGGATGATGGCAGGGACGCAGGACAGGGTCTCCACATTGTTTATCAAGGTCGGGCAGTCCCACAAGCCCGCGATGGTGGGCAGGGGCGCATGCGGAAACTTCAGGCGCGGCTGACCCCGTTCGCCCATCAGCGAACTCATCATGGCTGACTCTTCACCGCACTCGTACGATCCTGCGCCCATGTGGATGTACAGATCGAAGTCCACCCCGCTGCCCAGAATATTTTTGCCCAGATAGCCCGCCTGATATGCCTCATCGATGGCGCGGCGCATCGCGCGGGCAGGTTCGGTGTACTCCCCACGAATGTAGATGTAGCCGACCTTCGCCAGTGTGGCGTAGCCAGCGATAATCATGCCTTCGATGAGCTGGTGCGGCAGGCGCATCATCAGCTCGCGGTCTTTGAAGGTGCCCGGCTCGCCTTCGTCGGCGTTGCATAGCACGTAGTGAGGCTGTCGCTCGTCCTTCGGGATGCCGTTCCACTTAATCCATGCGGGGAAGCCAGCACCGCCTCGCCCGCGCACGCCAGATGCCTTCACCTCATCGATGACCTGCTGACGGGTCATCCCCAACGCCTTGCGCAACGCGCTGTAGCCACCGTGCTGTTCATAAACAGCGAGATTTTCGATACCAGGAACGTCCCTGTGCTGGAATAATACCCTTAACTCACCCATTGTCTACCTCCTGCGAGACACTGCTTTTCGCCAGCGCTTCGGCAATCGCCTGGCGGTCGCTCTCCGATAGATGACACTGCACGACGGTATCCGCCAGCTGCACTACTGTGTGCTGGTCAGTCTGTTTCAGCTCTTCCAGCAAGGCATCGATCTTCTCGGGGGTGAGATTGCCAACATAGCGATTGCCCACCTGCATCACGGGGGCGTTGCCGCAATCGTTCAGGCACTCTACCTCTGTCAACGTGAACTGCCCATCCGGCGTGGTCTCGCCTACACGAATGCCCAGCTTCTGTTCCAGATAGCGCAGAACCTCATAGCCTCCGCAGATGGAACAGGTCAGATTGGTGCATACCTCCAGCATCACCCGCCCGACGGGACGTTTGTTATACATGGTATAAAACGATGCTACCCCCTCGACCACCGCGTATGACGTACCCAGGCGGTATGCGACCTCCATCAACGCTTCGGGCGGCAGGTAGCCGCCATACTCCCGCTGGGCAATCCAAAGCGCGGGTAACATCGCCGCCCGCTTTGTCGGGTAATGCTGCTTGATGCGTTCCAGCTCCTCCACGGCCTGCGGGGAGAAGCGCAGTTCGGGTGGCTTTTTCTCATCGATGCGTCGCACGCGCGGATAGTCGCTCAGCTGAATCCGCTCGCTCATCGGTCGATCTCCCCCAGCACGATATCGATGCTTCCGATGATTGCCACGATGTCCGCTATCATGTGTCCCTTGCTCATCAGCGGTAGCGCCTGCAAGTTCATGAAGCAAGGTGGTCGCGTTTTGACCCGCCACGGGCGGTTGCTGCCATCGCTTACCACATAGTAGCCGATTTCGCCTTTGGGCCCCTCAATGGGCACGTATGCCTCGCCCTCTGGTGGACGAAAGCCCTCCGTCCACAGCTTGAAGTGGTGAATCAGAGACTCCATGCTGTTGTCGAGCTCTTCGCGTGGCGGTGGAACCACCTTGCGGTCGCTGCTGCTGACAGGTCCCTCGGGGATGCGCTCCAGGCACTGCTTAATGATGCGCGTGGCTTGACGCATCTCTTCCAGCCGCACCAGGAAACGGTCATACACATCGCCCACGGTTCCTGTCGGGATGTCGAACTCCACCTGGTCATAGTAGAGATACGGATTCGCCTTACGGATGTCGTAGGCGTAGCCGCTGCCGCGCAGTATAGGTCCGTTGATGCCTAATGCGATACACTCGTCCACCGTGATGATGCCGATGTTGCGCGTGCGCTCGACCCAAATCGGGTTTTCTCTCAACAGCCCTTCATAGTCGTCCACTTTGGACGGAAAATCTTCCACAAACGCCGCGATCTTCTCCAGAAGCCCTTCGGGCATATCCGCACGCCAGCCGCCGACCTGTATCCACGAGGGGAACATACGCACGCCAGACAGATGTTCGAACATGTCGAGGATGCGCTCGCGCTCGCGGAAGCAGTAGAAGAACGGCGTCATCGCGCCGATGTCCAGCGCGTGCGTTCCCAGCCACACCAGATGACTGGCAATGCGTTGCAGCTCGCTGAAAATCATACGCATCCACACCCCGCGCGGCGGAACCTCGATGTCCAGCAGCTTCTCCACCGACAGCACGAACGCCAGCGAGTTGTTCATGGCAGAGAGATAGTCCATCCGCTCCACCAGCGGGATGCACTTCTGGTACTGTTCGTATTCGCAGGTCTTCTCAATACCCGTATGTAGATAGCCGATGTGGGGCACTACGTTCACGATAGTCTCGCCGTCCAGCTCCACCACCAAGCGCAATACGCCATGCGTGCTGGGGTGCTGGGGTCCCATGTTGATAATCATCGTGCCTTCGGCGGCGCCGGGTAATATCTCCATCTGCTCTGGCGTAATGCTCATGCTTGCCTCCACCTGTTACTCCCTGCTGGACAGTCCTGTTTTCCCAAAGAAGGACTCTCCGGGATGCGGGGTCTGCACTTCCTCAATAGATGGACCAAGCGTCCCCTGGTCAAAGACAACTTGCTCGCCACCCAGCGGAAAGTCCTTGCGCAGGGGATGTCCTACCCAATCATCCGGCATCAGGATGCGCCGCAGGTCGGGGTGTCCTTCGAACACAATGCCGAACATGTCGTACACTTCCCGTTCCGGAAAGTTTGCACCCGGGTAGATACCCGTCACCGACGGGATGGTTTCGTTTTCATTCACACGCACCTTCAGAAACAACCGCGTGAACGTGCGGAACGAATACAGGTGGTATACCACTTCGAAGCGCGGCTCGCGCCTGCCCAGCTGGTCAATACCCACTACGTCGGAGAGAAATCGATAGCTGAGTTCGGGGTCATCCCGCAAAAAGCGGCAGACTTCCAATAGATAGGCTTTGTCGATGACCACCCACGTATCGCCGCGGAAGGTATATACCTCCTGTATCGCCTGCGGGAACCGCTCCCGAAGAAGCAATACGTCTGTCCGCTGGTTCATCTCCTGTGCGCTGGTCTGGCTCATGGTCTCCTCCTCAGTTGGGCGATGCGACCTCCTCACGCGAGACGGTCGCGGCGTCCAGTCGCTGGGCAACCGCACTGAGATTCACGCGCCGCGGTTGTGCCCGCTCGGACTCTTCCCACTCTAGCGCGCGCGTGCCCAGCATGTAGAAATACCCCACAAACAGAATGGCAATGAACACACCCATCTCCATCAGGTTAAACAGCTGCACCGATTTCGGCGCGTCCTTGAAGATAACCGCCCAGGGGTAAAGGAAGATAGTCTCCACATCGAAGATGATGAACAGCATCGCTACCAGAAAGAACTTCACGGGGAACCGCTCGCGCGCGGATCCTACAGGAGTAACGCCACACTCGTAGGCAGACACTTTGCGGGCGTCGGGTCGCTTCGGACCCAGCAGGAAGGAAAGCACCACCATGCCGACAGCCAGCACCGCTGCCAGCACCGCCAACACCAGCACAGGAATGTACGTATTAAGCATCCTTCATTCCCTTCGCCACGTGAACGAATTCACAATCGCAAACGCCGAAAATATTTTACCCCAATGAAACGATTTTTGGGTAGTATTTCGGCGTAGTTTGAGAACGAATTCGCGAAGGGTTTTGAAAAATCCTGCTTTTTGCGAAGACCCCTCCCCCCTGTGTGGAGGGAGGGGAAACCGAGGATGCTACTCGTCACCTAGCTCGCCAAAGTGGCTAACCAGAATGCCGAAGTCCAGCAGGGTGACCTCCTCGTCGCCGTCCAGGTCGGCATCGGCATCCCAGTTTTCATCGCCGGGGATCGAGCCGAACGCGGCGACCAGCCGCCCGAAGTCGACGAGGGTGACTTCGTTGTCGCCGTCGACATCTCCGTTGATCAGCGTGACGTTCACGCCAGTCAGGTCATTTTCGACCACGACCCCGGTCAGCACCCGCCGCAGCCAGTGGCTGGCTTTGAAGGCGATATCATAGGTGCCTTGTGGCACTTCCGCAAGGACGTATCCGCCGTTGTCGTCCAGCGTCACGGTCTCCTGACGCACGACGGAACCGCCCTGTCGCAGCTCGACCTGCACCTGCACCCCTGCTGGGCTGGCTCTATAGTCGCCAAGCGTAACCTGCCCGCGCACCGAGAAGTCCATGACACCCGTGTAGCGCAACACCAGCAGCCCGGGCGCGTTATCGCCAACATACACATACCTGCTGACAGCGAACACGCCTTCTGCCCAGCCGGGCGTGTTGTAATAGCCTACTTCTACCGGTGCGGACGGGTTGCTCACGTCATACATGCGCACGCCGGACGCCCCAGCTGCAGCATAGACAAAGCGACCAGTCGCGTGCAGCTCCCAAACGTTTTCTGGCGTGTTGATAGTGCGCACAACGCGCGGACTGGCGGGGTTGGACACGTCCACGATGCGAATGCCTGCATACCAGCTGGCAACGTACGCACGGTTGCCATATACGGCGACGTCGTACGCGTAACCGACGTTCAGAGTGGAGACCACCCGAGGGTTTGCAGGGTCAGAGATGTCCACGATACGCAGTCCTGCGCTCGTGGCTGCCAGATACGCCAGCGAGCCCGATACGGCGATACCCCTGATCGAACCTCCCAGTGTGGCAATCTGACGCGGGGCGGCGGGGTTCGAGACGTCGATCACGCGCAAGCCGCCGTTACCGTCTGCGACGAAAGCCGCAGAACCGACGACCGCTACTTCATAGGCAAAATCAGGCGTGTCGTAGAATCCAACCTCTCGCGGGCTACTCGGGTTGGAAACATCGATGATGCGCAAGCCCCCACCTGCCGCCGCCAGGTAGGCATAGTTGCCGGACACAGCCACATCCTGCGCGACCCCAGCGGTCTGCAAAGCTCCTACCTGTTGGGGAGCAGCCGGATTGGATACATCGATGATGCGGAATCCACCGCCTTCATCAGCCACGTACGCCAGCGAGCCAGACACTACCACGCCAATCGCTTCGCCTGGGGTATTGTAACTTCCCACCAGGTCCATGTTGAGAGCCTGTGCCTGCGCAACTGCAGTGGACAAGACGAAAGCGGCACACATAGCAATCAAGACACCTGCGAAGGTGCGCTGCATAACCAAAAACCCTCCTTTCCGAGTGTAATGGGGGATTAACACTCCCATGATTCTTTCGATGCAAGAATCGTGCCACAGAAAGGGTTCCCAGCAACTTTTTTCGAAAAAATCCCCAAAAATCTACCGAGCCTTCAGCCAACTCTCAGGACGCGATGAACACTGCCGTCTCCCCTTCGCGCATCTTCAGGCGGAAGACTTTTTGCCTGCTAGAGTCGTTTTGCCAGTAACGCATGGGTTTGGGGAGTTGGATTTCTCTTTCCCCGTCGGACGTGGCGGTGACAGAGACAGCATCCGTGCAGGCGTAAACGATGTCGGGGTGGCTGCTCCACAAACGTACCCCCGCCTCCTGCGCTAGCGGTCGAAGAATCTCCGCAGGCACGGGCGCAGTGCCCACATACACGGAGGTGAACCCGTTTACCTGCTTGCGGGCAAAAGCCACACCGCTACCATCATTCCACCGACCTAACTGCTCGGCAGAGGTGTCTTCCACCACAAAGCGAGGCTGATGTACCCCCGGCAAACCACACGTCCTGCCATTCGTATCGACCAAAATTCCTCCCGCTTCAGGCAACAGGCGCAGGGATAAGCCTGTCAAACGGACCATACGCTCTACCGAAGCCCCTTCCGGGCAGACGAAGCCGGGCGCATAGAACCAGACCACCGTCGCACCGCTTCGCGCAAAGAGACGGCGCAACTTCTCCACCTGCTCATCGCTCAAGGTGAAACAGTTGCACAGCAGCAACAGCTGGTACCGCCTCGCGTCGCCTGGATTCAGGTCATTGATGTCCAGAAAGTCCACCGGCGCACCAAGCCGATGGATTGCGCGGCATTGCCTGTTCAGGAAATAGTCCCCGAAGAGGTCGTACTCCCCTTCCCCGGGCGACGTTTTCCAGTGGGCGGTGAAGAAGAAGCTCTCAGGCTGAAACACCGCCGCCACCTGCGCACAGGACTGCAGGTTCCAGCGGACACGCTCCCTGCCCAGCTGCACGAAAGCGCGAATCTCTTCCAGAAACTCCTTTTCCGCAAACCAACCCGGACCGATATCGAAAAGCCACCCCGCGTTGCCCTGCGTCATCATGTGCGCCAGGTCGCGCCGCAAGATGAGCCGACTGCCTCGCAGCGTCTCGCTGCCGACACCGCCGTTGCCCATGTGCTCGGGCTGCGTTTCCAGGCAGGTGCTGGGGTCTATCTCCGCGAAGTAGAGCTTGCCATGCCGATGGATGCTCTCCAATAGCACACGATACCCCCCGTCGCCCGCCAAGCCTCGCGAGCGTCCCAACCAGTTGCCCGCGCCATCGCGTGCGTCTCCCTGATAGGCGTAGGGGCACGCGACAAAATCGATGTACGGGCTTGCCAGCACCTTTTGCGGCGCGAGATGACCACCCTCCTGAATCCACAGGTTCTCCAGCAGATAGGTATAGAACGCACCACACAGCGCCCTGCCGCGCGTTTCTTGCTTCACCACCTGCGCGAAGGTCAGGATGGTATCGGCGCAAACGTCATGGAAGCGCTGGTAGTAGCGGATGACCTCCGCCTCTGTCGTCGGGTCACGGAACAGCCCCAACGAAGCGTGCATCCGGGCTCTGGCGTCGGGAACAACGCCGCACGCGCGTTGCATCGGCAGGCTGGTATCGGGCAGGTAGCGCGCCCCGAAGTAGTGCCATTCCCCGTAGATACCGTTGGCTATCTGGTAGCCGATGACGCGACTGCGCAGGGGACTGCGCTCTACAAAGCGCAGAAAGTGACGCAGCACCGCCTCGGTATCGCGTCGCCATACCTCCGAGGCAAAAGATGGATGCCGCACCCCTCCAAACTCGCCCTGTTGCTCATCGAGTTCACAAGCGTAGCCAACCAGCTCCTGGGGATGCTTGGCTTTCCACCACTCCGGTGCAAACACACCCAGCCGTATCAGAAAGTACGCCTTTCGGTTGATACCCAGCAGGTGCGACAGCAGGTTCACGAACCCGCTCCAATCGTGCTTGCCGTCCTCCCGCCAGCCATCGGCGAGATTGTAATGGGGATGGAAGATGTCGATGCCGGCGTGGGTGAAGTCGTGCGCGAACTCGATCAGGTCATTGCTCCATGCGAGTAACGGAAAGACCTCTCTGCCGTTGATAAACAATCGGGGCGCGCCGCGTTCCACACGCACTTCCGCGCGTGCCGGAGGCTCTCGTTTCAGCGGTTCCAGCGCGCCCTGCAGGCGTGGATGCGGGTAGTACCGCGCGATATTGCCGGTGCCGTACCATGGCCCGGCGAACACGTCACCCTGCACCACCGCCTGCGCCCAGCGCGAATGATTGTAATCGAACTCCTGCCAGTGGTGGAACTCCTGCGTACTGCACCGCCAGCTGCTATCGCTGAACACCCGCTGCACACGCCCGTCAACGTCTTCGATTCGCAGTTCCAGCAACAATCCGGCGGGCGCAACCGCGTTGAACACCGACGCCGCCAGCACATTGCGCCCCTGCCTCAGCAGACGGGTCACATCCACATCGCGAAGCATGGGCTGGCCGCCTTTCGCCACCTCGCGCCCGTTGAGCCACAGGGTGAAGGCATCATCGCCCGTGACAATCACTCGTGCCCGCCGAACGTGCTTCTGCACCTCAAAGGTCCTGCGGAAAAAGCGTGTGGCGTTGTCAGCAATGGGGGTTTCGGGATACCAAATCCACTGAGGTAAGTTCGCTTCAGTCCTTGCCGTCCCGCGGGTGCGTGACCACCACGACCTGCGCCTGCCCTGCCCCACATACGGCGAATACCGCACCCCAAACACAAAGCGCAGACGCGCGTCGGGCTGGTCGCCCAGATACGCGGGTTGCAAAGAGTCGCTCTCCACGCGATGTGCGTAAAGTCCCACGCGCGTGCTGCCCGTACGCTGGGAGACCTCCCAGTAGTAGGTGCCGGGCGGAACCGGCTCCGGCAAAATCAGGGCGACCCTGCTGTTATCGCGGATGTCAGTAAACGTCCGCGACGCCAGACGGAGCCTGCGTCGGGGCGAATCCCACAAAGTGAGTGTGAAGCCGCCCTCGTTATTGCTCCAGCTGGGCACGGAAACCCAGAGCAGGTTAAACTTCTCCTCGGCGGTAAACACCTGCCCGAGATGAGGATGGTCGTTCAAAGCGATTGCCACTGGTTGCGCCATGAATACCTCCGGTTTGGTGATGCGTCGGCCATAAACACGCCCCTCTGCCGTAAGCCGGGAGTAGACTTGCAGGATGGGTCATTCTTCATCGCGTGCGGTGTCTATCGAACCGACACCCCAAACGGTTCCTTCCTTCTGCATAACCGCCGTCACGGGTTCGTACTGCTCCATGCCATCTGGACTGCGTGGGTGCACCGTAACGCGCACCCTGTCTCCCTGCATTTCGAACTCCCTTACCAGAAGCACCACCCGCTCGACAGGGATTGCCTTCCGCAGCGCACGCAGCATCGCCTTCAGGGAATATATCCCGCGGCGCGGCAGCCGCCTTTGCCTGAAAGATACGGTACAGGTAAGCCAGCACATCGAGACAGGCGTGTTCGTCTGGACAGGTCACGTATGCAGGGTTCACAATACCGCGAACGTACCACCGACTCCCCTCCTTCTGCAAAAGCGCAGCGATGTCGGCAACGTAGTTTTCCCCTGTGACCTCTACCCATGCCCATCCGTCCTTCCACGCGATATGTCTCACCTCAAAAGCAAGAGCGATATCCGACGGAAACCGCACATCCTGCCGAGCGTACTGGAAGCCCAAACGCATGGGGTCTTCATCAGGGAAACGTTTGACCGCCTCGCGCACAGCAGGCGTATCCAGCGAGGGTAGTGATAGCCCATCGAGAAGCCAACCCCAAGAGAAAAGCCAGCGCCAGCATGGTGGCAGGCAATTTGCGAGCTTTCGTTCTCATTGTCAGCACCCCCTATACACCTCAATGGTTGCACTTCATCAAGACAGGCAGATTCTCTTACCGCAGATATTCCTCCGGAAACTTCCACGGTGGTCGGTATTGTGGACGAGCCAGACGCTGCGCCTCGCGGTCGCCTTCGATGCGCTCCGTGCGCGGGTTGAATCGGATGGCTCGCCCCACCCGGTACGCCACGTTTGCCAGTGTGAGCGCAAGGTCGATGCGGTAGTGGTATTCCACACTGCAGCTGGGCTGTTTGCCCGTCTTGATGCAGTCTAGCCATTCTCGCTCGTGCCCCGGCGAGGGCGGAATGCTCTGGGGAGGCGGCGTGGGGTCTTTTAGCAATTCACCCTCTGGAACCACCTCGTGCCTGCTATAATCCGCGAAGAGAGTGCCGTTGACCCCATGGAAGTAGATACCCAATCGCCTGGCAGGCTGTCCGCGTCCAAAGTCAAAACCGAAGCTGTTGCACAGGTTCATCATCCATGTCATGGTTACGCCGGAATATTGCCACAGCACCTCTTGCGTATCGGGCACGTCGCCGTCGTCATTCAGCACAAACCGCCCTCCCGTGCTGTGGGTAATCAGTGGCACTCCCAGATCCAGCGCCCACACGGGCAGGTCAATAATATGCGGGCCCATACCCATCGTCCAGCCGCCGGAGTAATCCCAGAAGGAGCTGTGGTAGTAGGCGTCAGCGACCAGCAGGCGGTTGTACCCGCGTTTGGGAGCAGGTCCCAACCACATCTCCCAGTCCAGGTCGGCAGGCGGTGGCTCTTTGGGAGCATGACCGATACCCTGCGGTCCCTGATTCATCACGTTAAAGGTGCGCACCACGCTGATATGCCCCAGCTTTCCAGAGCGCACCCATTCCACCACGCGGCGGAAGTTATCGCTGGCGTGAATCTGCGTACCAATCTGCGTAATCACACCATGTTTGCGCGCCGCATTGCGCACCGCCAGGCTCTCGTCGGGATACAGGGTCATCGGTTTCTGCAGGTAGATATGCTTGCCTTTCTGCGCGGCGTGTATCGCCTGCAGGGCATGCCAGTGGGGCGGCGTGGCGATAATCACCGCGTCTACTTCCGGACGTTCCAGCAGCTCTCGGTAGTCGCGGTAGCCCTTCGCCGTGCGCTGGAATGGCTCCAGCGCGGCATCCAGTCGCTGCTTCCACACGTCGCAGACAGCGGTTACCACCACGTCAGGATACTGTGCGCAGTTGTGCAGGTTGGCCCTACCCATACCGCCCGCGCCGATGAGACCGACTGCGATACGCTCACTGGGTGCAGGCTTTCCCCCTCGCCCTACCGCCGAAGCGGGTACCACCATCGGGAAGGCAATTGCCGTGCCAATGCCCATTTGTAAAAGCTTTCGGCGAGAGACCTTGCTCATATTTCCCCTCCTCTGGTCGCCAGATGATACGCATCCCAGTGCGCCTGCCACACATCCTGCGGCGGTTCTTCGCCGTTCCAGACCCATAACCTGTAGCGCAACGTCAGCGGATTGCCCGGCTTTAACTCGTAGCGCACCCCCGCTGCAGGAAACGTGGGCTGTATCCAGTTCAGGTTGGGATACTCCACCCAGTCAGGCGGATGGTGGGGGTTCTCCGCATGTGGCAAGATAAGCAGTCCGCCTGTCTCCTTCGTCCCCGGAAAGACGCCAAACGCACCTGCCCACGCCTGCTTGCCCTGCGTATGGTGCACGAACTTCTGCCTTTCTATGGCGGACAGGCGCATGTTCAGCCCGCCGTACGAGTTTGTGCCACGCCGTGCCAGCAGCACCGGCTCCTTCAGTGCGGTGATGTAAAAGGTCAGGTCGATACATCGTCCCGCCGCGCTCCGCCGGTACGCCCGTATCCGTGCCCACTCCTGCACCATCGGCTCGGCGAGTTCCCATCGCCACAGGCTTTCTGCCAGTATCTCCGCGAAAACCGGTCCGTCAGTGACCCGATACCTGCCCGTCGGACAGGCGAAGACCCGTTGCAGGGCGTGCAGGTCGCCGCGCTCACCGCGATAGTCTACCTCGGGCCACGCCCAGTAGATCCCGCGGTGGTGGGGATGGTCTACTGGCCAGTCCTCCGTCATCCACTCGCCTGCCAGCCCGTAGAGGGGATGGATGTAGTTACTGCGCGGGCGCGAGTAGATGCGGTTTTCAGGAGACACCTGCGCGTGGCGCTCAGGGCGATCCACCGTCCAGTAGTTGTATTGCAAAACGGGTTTCCCAACCTCTTCGATGAGCAGTTGTCGCGTCGCGCGGTCGCGCCGGGCGATGACCAGGGCTGAAGCACGTCGTGTGGATATCTGCAGTGCCCACCTTTCTCGCAGCATGGAGAGAGGCACTGACGCCCACACGTCGCCGTCCAGCTGCTGCGCCCAGGTTTGCCAACCAGAACTGGCATGAACCAGCTGTAGCCGAGCCTCTTCAGCCGCTCGTCGCTGCGCTGCGGACAGAGACCGGTTCAGACGCACCGGTACCTCTACCTGTTCAGCGATCGGGCGGTGCTGTCCGGACAAGGCGCGCTACACCCCCCAGCGTTTTCGCGCTTCCTGAATAGACTCCAGGCCTTCCTTGCCATGCACTTCATGCCCTTTCGGGTTCTCGCCAATCCACCGTTCATCTGCAGGCTCGTCCGCACGCTGGTAGCGGGTGTCACAACTCAGGCGATACGTGTTGGTGACGTTATTCAACGAACCGTGCATGGTAAACATGCCGAAAATGATGGCGTCGCCCGCCTCAAACTCGGTGGTTAGCCATCGTCCACCAAACTTGTCCACCATCTCGACAGGGTCATTGGAGAACCAGCCTTGCAGCCTATCGCGGTCGACGTCCACCCGTCCATAAGTCTCTTTCAGCCTTTCTAGCCGGTGCGAACCCTCCAGAATGGCAAGCGGTCCCTTTTCGAGGGGCACGTCGCCCAGAGGAGTCCAGACAGTGTACAGATTGGTAGTTCCTCTGCCCATGTAGACGATATCGTAGTGGGCACCGGTAAACTCGCCCTTACCCACCGCACGGAGCCACTTGTAGTTAAAGGTGATTGCCGGCGCGCCCAGAAAGTCGGTGAAGAACTGCATGACTTCTGGAGATTCGACGACTGCCAGGAACTCCGGCGTATGTGTTACCGCCTTTGCCCCGCCGAGGAACGCCCCGCGTGCCCCCTCGGCGATGACCCCCTCGTCCAGCGGGTAGCGCGTGTCGATCTGCCCGTTCGCGGCAAGGTTTTCCAACAGAACCCGCCGCGCTGCTTTGACCCGCTGTGGGTCGTGGAAGCGGCGGATGAGCAGGTAGCCATCCTCTGCCATGCGCTCGCGCAACGCTTCAACGTTCTCCATGAGTGCGTTGCAATCGCGCAGTTCACCCAGATATGTGCCACCCAGCTCCAGTTCGCGAACGCCCATTTGCACTTTCATGTGGCTTTACCCTCCCGAATGTTTTGTGAGCATAATAATTCGTTGTCGCTAACGGAGCATCCTGCATCGCCAGCGGATTCTCTCGAGGCTTTTGCATCGCAGGCGTAGTTGGGCAGCTTGATTCCCCCACCGTTTTGTGGTAAACTGGCTGTGCGACCAAACGAGATGACACACCGCTCCGGACTCGTGCGCCGGTGTCCCGCCTGGGATCGCGCGCGGGGCGGATGGAGCGGGAGGCACAACCTGAAGGCAAAGGAGGAAAAACGGCTTTGGCTACGGTCACCATGAAAGAGCTCCTGGAAGCAGGAGTTCATTTCGGTCATCACACCCGCCGCTGGAACCCCAAAATGAAGCGCTATATCTATGGGGCACGCAACGGCATCTACATCATTGACCTGCACCAGACGCTTCACCTGTTCGAACAGGCGCAGGCGTTCGTGCAGGAGGTGGCACAAAACGGCGGGCACATCCTGTTCGTAGGCACCAAGAAGCAGGCGCAGGAAGCGGTGCGCGAAGCCGCCGAACGCAGCCGACAGTTTTACGTCAACAAGCGCTGGCTGGGCGGGATGTTGACCAACTGGAGAACCATTCAGGAACGCATCAAACGCCTCAATGACCTCGAAAAGATGGAGGCGGACGGCACGCTAGACCGCCTGCCCAAAAAGGAAGCCGCCAAGCTGCGCGAGGAGAAAGAAAAGCTGAACTCGGTTTTGGCTGGCATTAAGGATATGCCGGGGCTACCGCACGCCGTGTTCATCGTGGACCTCAAGAAAGAGCACATCGCCGTGCAAGAGGCGCACCGTCTGGAAATCCCCATCATCGCCATCGTCGACACCAACTGCGACCCCGACGAGGTGGACTATGTGATTCCGGGCAATGATGACGCCATCCGAGCCATTAAGCTGCTGTGCAGCCGCATCGCCGACGCCATCGTCGAGGTGAAGGCGGTCGAATGGCAGGGCGCGGAAGTGGTGGAAGCCGCCGAAGAGGCTGAGGAAGCGGAAGGCGAAGAAAAACCCGAAGAAGGCGAAGCCATGTACGAAGAACCTCTGGAAACGGAAGCCGAGGAGGTTGAGGAAGAAGAAAAAGATATCCTGGTTCGACCCGACGAGGACGACGAGTACGCCAGGATGTATGAGGAATACAGCGAGTTCGAAGAAGAGGAAACGGTCGAACGTCAGCGCACACGACGAGCACAGGAGGACTAGACATCGGTGGAAATCACAGCGCAAATGGTCAAGGAACTGCGCGAACAGACTGGCGCAGGTATGATGGAATGCAAACAGGCTCTGATTGAAGCTCAGGGCGACATGGAGCGCGCCCGCTTGATTTTACGCGAGAAGGGTGCCGCCGCAGCAGTCAAGCGCGAATCGCGGCAGGCATCTGAGGGCGTGGTGGTTGCTGCGGCAAGCCCCGACCGCCGTCGCGGCGCGCTTTTGGAACTGAACGCCGAAACCGACTTCGTCGCCCGCAACGACGAATTCCAGTCGTTGGCGAAGGAACTGGTGCAACAGCTGGTGGATACGGGCTTCGAGGGTTCGCTGGAAGAGTTCCTCCAACAACCCAGCCAGGTCGCGCCAGACCGCACCGTGCGCCAGCGCGTGGAGGACCTGGTGGCGCGTATTCGTGAAAAGATTGTCATCGGACGCATAGCCACCTTCAGCACCGATAGCACCGGCTGCGTGGATACCTACATCCATCTCGGCGGTAAAATCGGTGTGATGGTGGAGTTGAAAGCGGTTACCGAAGCGGGCGCCCAGCACCCCGAAACGCTGCACCTCGCACGCGAAATCGGGATGCAAATCGCTTTCGGCAGCCCAGGATATCTGACACGCGAAGAGGTACCCCAGCAGCTAATAGACGAAGAACGTGAAGTGCAAAAACAGCGTGCCCTGAACGAAGGTAAGCCGCCTCAGGCGATAGACAAAATCGTGGAGGGGCGTTTGAGCAAGTTCTTCGAGCAAATCTGCCTGCTAGACCAGGGCTACATCCGCGACGAGAAGAAATCGGTCAAGCAGGTCATCGAAGAGTTCTCGAAGACGGTAGGTGAGCCTTTAACGGTGAAGCGATGGGTGCGCTTCCGTGTCGGTGAGAGTAGCGGGTCGTAACCATGAGGGCGGAAACATCCACTCCTCAACCCCGCTGGCAACGGGTGCTTCTCAAGCTCTCCGGCGAGGCATTTGCCGGAGAGCGGGGAAGCGGACTGGACTACACGGTGATCGGCTCTCTGGCACAGCAGATTGTGGATGCACACCAGCTGGGTGTGGAAATCGCGGTCGTTATCGGCGGCGGTAACATCATTCGAGGGCAACACGCGGCGCAGGCGGGCATCGATCGCGCTACCGCCGACTATATGGGCATGCTCGCTACCGTCATTAACGCGCTCGCCCTTCAGGACGCTATCGAGCAGCTGGGCGTGCCTACCCGCGTGCAGACCGCCATCCAGATGTTTCAGGTGGCCGAGCCTTTCATTCGCCGTCGCGCCATCCGCCACCTCGAAAAGGGGCGCGTGGTCATCCTGGCCGCCGGAACTGGCAACCCCTACTTCACCACCGATACTGCCGCGGCACTGCGCGCGCTGGAAATCCATGCACAGGCTTTCCTAAAGGCAACGAATGTAGACGGGGTTTATGATTCCGACCCCAAACGCGACCCAAACGCGAAGCGATTCTCGTATATTACTTATAGTGAAGCCATCGCACGTCAGCTGCGCGTGATGGACCTGACTGCGCTGACCCTGTGCATGGAAAACCGTCTGCCGATTATAGTTTTCAACATCGCCCGTGCGGGCAACGTCGTGCGAGCCGTTCTGGGCGAAGACATTGGCACTCTGGTAGGAGGAGAGGAAAAATGATGGAGGATTTGCTTAAGGAAGCCGAACACAAAATGGAGAAAACGGTGGAAAAAGCGGCGCACGAGTTCGCCACCATTCGGACAGGTCGTGCCAACCCGGCGATACTGGAACACGTGATGGTGGACTACTACGGCACGCCTACTCCCATCAATCATATTGCCAGTATCACCGTACCCGAGCCGCGTTTGCTGCTTATCCAGCCGTACGACAAAAACAGCCTGCCGTGGATTGAGAAAGCGATTCTGAAATCTGACCTGAACCTGGTACCCAACAACGACGGACAGTTCATCCGCATCCGAATCCCCGAGCTGACCGAAGAAAGACGCAAGGAGCTCATCAAACTGTTGCACAAGAAAGCGGAAGAGGAGCGCGTGGCAATACGCAATGTACGCCGTGAAGTGAACGATCATCTCAAGGCGTTAGAAAAGAAGGGCGAAGTATCGGAAGACGATATGAAACGCGCCGAGCAACAGGTCCAAAAGTTGACCGATAAGTATATTGCCGAAATCGACCGCCTGCAGAAGGCGAAAGAGGAAGAGCTGATGGAGGTATAAGCGGAGCAAGGCTCCGGTGAGCAGGATGGAAACCCTCTCCTCACAGGCTGATACGGACGAACAGTCCGTGGCTGTCGTCAAAGCGCGAGAGGCCGGTGTGGATTTTTCGCGACTGCCCGAGCATATCGCTATCATCATGGATGGCAACGGTCGCTGGGCGGTACAGCGCGGTCTGCCCCGTCTGGTCGGGCACCGTCAGGGCTATCGAACGGTGCGTCGCGTGGTCAAGGACTGCGCCGAGCTCGGCGTGAGGATGTTGACCCTCTACACCTTTAGCACCGAGAACTGGCGTCGCCCGCCGGACGAGACCAGCGGACTGATGGCTCTGATTGAAGAAGCGGCGCGTCAGGAACTGCGCCAGATGTACATCAGCGGCATCCAGGTGCGCGTCATTGGGCGTGTCCACGAGCTGCCCGCCAGCCTTCAGGAAGAACTGCGCCGCGGCATGGAGATTACCGCACAAAACGACCGCCTTATCCTGAACCTCGCCATCAACTACGGTGGACGAGCGGAGATTGTAGACGCCGTGCGTGCTATCGCCAAGCGCGTCCAACGGGGTGAGTTGCAGCCCGAAGAGATCGACGAATCCACCATTCGGGCGCACCTGTACGCGCCGGACATGCCGGACCCCAGCCTGATTATCCGTACCGCGGGTGAAATGCGCGTCAGTAACTTTCTTGTGTGGCAAACCGCCTACTCGGAACTGTGGGTAACCCCCACCCTCTGGCCCGACTTCCGTACCGAACATCTTATCGAAGCCATCGTCAGCTACCAGCACCGCGTGCGGAAGTTCGGCGGCATTCTGGATGAGGGATGAAGCGGATAGCCGTTCTCGGAAGCACTGGCTCTATTGGCACACAATGTCTGGATGTGGTAGCGCGCCTGACCGACCGCATTCGGGTGATAGCCCTTGCCGCCCACCGCGACCACGAACGCCTGTGGCAACAGGCTCATCAGTTTGGCGTGCGGCACGTCGCCCTCGCTGACGAGCAGGCTGCTTCTGCCCTGCGCTTGCGCCAACCCGACTGGCACGTTTATGCGGGCGACGAAGGCTTGCAGGCAATCGCCACACTGTCCGAGGTGGACACCGTGGTCGTGGGCGTGGCTGGAGTCTGCGGGCTGGCGGCGACGGTTGCTGCGTTGCGTGCCGGTAAAAGCATCGCGCTGGCAAGCAAAGAGGTACTGGTTGCGGCAGGAGAGAGCGTGATGTCGCTGGCGAAACAGCATGGTGTGCCTGTAGTGCCTATCGACAGTGAGCACTCCGCGGTGTTCCAGTGCCTCCAGGGCGAACGACCAGACTCGGTGCACCGAATCCTGCTTACCGCTTCTGGCGGCGCACTGCGCGATCTCCCCCTTGAAGAACTGCCCTTCGTCACCCCAGAGCGTGCCCTGCAGCATCCCACATGGCAGATGGGAGCCAAAATCACGATCGACAGCGCCACGCTGATGAATAAAGGACTGGAGATTATCGAAGCGCACTGGCTTTTTGGGGTGCCCGCCGACAGGATACAGGTCGTGCTGCATCCGCAAAGCATCGTGCACGCGCTGGTGGAACTGCAGGATGGCTCGGTGCTGGCGCAGCTGGGTTTACCGGATATGCGCTTGCCTATTCAGTATGCCCTGCTCTACCCCGAAAGGGTGGATACTCACCTGCCCCGCTTGAACCTGACCGAGGTCGGTATGCTCACGTTCTGCGAACCCGACCTGCGCCGATACCCCGCGCTGCGGGTGGCGCGCGACGCACTGGCAGCAGGAGGCACCATGCCTGCCGCTATGAACGCCGCCAACGAGGTGGCTGTCGCTCGATTCCTGCGGGGAGAAATCGCTTTTACCGACATTATACAGTGTGCGCGCGACGTGATGGAAAAGCATCAGCCTCAACCCGCGACGCTGGAAGCCGTGCGAGAGGTGGACCTGTGGGCGCGGGAACAAGCACGCCTCTGGAAAAGTCCATAATCTGGTGCTTTTCGTAGCCAATCGGAAACGCGCAACAGGTATAATGAACGTAAGAATAGGTAGCAACGGGTTTGCCGCAAATCGTTGCCTGTTGAGGAGGTTTCGCCGTTGGAATACCAGGTGTTACAAACCCTGTTCTATTTTCTGCTCACAATCGGTATACTCGTTGTCGCACATGAGTTCGGTCATTTTATCGTCGCGAAATGGTGCGGGATGCGCGTGGAAGAGTTCGCTGTCGGGTTTGGTCCCAAGTGGATTGTACTGGCACGCAGAGGTGACACCGAGTACACCATCCGCCCGATCCCACTGGGAGGCTTTGTGCGTATCGCCGGCATGGAGTCACACGAAGAGACCCCGCCTTCGGGCACCTTCTTCTCCAAACCGATATGGCAGCGCAACGCAGTGGTGCTTGCCGGTCCTGTCATGAGCTTGCTGCTGGGTTATGCTATCTTCTCCATCATGGGCATGACGGTCGGGCTGGACATCGGTAAGCCCATGAACCGTGTCGCACAGGTTCTGCCCGGCACCGAAGCGGAACGCATGGGGTTGAAAATGGGCGACGTGATCGTGGAGATTAACAAGGAACCCATCCGCGACGGCGAACATATGATGAAAGTCATCCACAGCAGCCCCGGCAAGCGGTTGTTCGTGCGCGTCAAGCGTGATAACCAGTACGTCCTGCTCAGCGGTACCCCGAAGGAGTACGAGGTCGAAGAGGTCAAGGACGGCAAAAAGGTCATTCGCAAAGAGGGGCGGTTGGGATTTATACCCGGCTTCGAGGTCAAACGGCTGTCGCCCTGGGAGTCGCTGGTGGCAGGGACACGCATCACCAAAAACCTCATCATGGCGATTCCCGAACACCTTTTCACCAAGAACGTCAAGGATAACGTGGGTGGCCCGGTGGCCATCGTGCAGATGACCCACGTTGCCGCGAAAGAGGGGCTGCACCGGGTGCTCAGCTTCATGGCGGCTCTGAGTATCAGTCTGGGCATACTGAACCTCTTTCCCATCCCGATTTTAGATGGGGGACACCTGGTGCTTTACTTCATCGAATGGCTGCGCAGAGGGCGTCGTCTCACTGCCAAACAGCAGATGGCGGTGCAGATGGTCGGACTGGCTATCCTGCTCTCCATTCTGGTACTGGTCACCGCCAACGACATCAACCGCCTGATTGCAGGGAAGTTCCCACAGTAGAACAAAACAACAGGGTATGAGGGGCACTATACGGAAGGCGCGCACGGCGGACGTTCCGGCGATGCAACGCCTTGTCAACTATTATGCAGACCGTGGGGAGATGCTACACCGCTCGCTGGCGCAGTTCTATGAAAACCTGCGCGACTTCTTCGTGGTGGAAGAAGGTGACGAGGTGGTGGGCTGTGTGGCGCTTCATGTGCTATGGCGCGACCTGGCGGAGATTAAATCACTGGCGGTTGCCGAACAGGCTCAGGGAAAAGGCTACGGCAAGCAGCTGGTGCTGGAATGCCTGCGAGAGGCTCCCCTCATCGGCGTCGAGCGGGTGTTCGCGCTCACCTACAAACCGAGGTTTTTCGAGAAACTGGGGTTCCGCGTGTGCGACCGCGCCGAGCTACCCCGCAAAGTGTGGACGGAATGCGTGCACTGCCCCAAGTTCTACGACTGCCAGGAGGTGGCAGTGATTATCGAAGTGCATCCTCCGAAATAGCGGGGCGTCGCACCTGTCGGTACTCCAATGACGCCTGCTTTTGCCCGAAAAGCCTTTTAAGATGGCTCGGCTCTCGCCGAGCCGTTTCATGTCAATGCACGGGAACCTCCTCCGTTTCGGGAGTGACGCTTGTTTTAGCGAAGAGTGCCAGCAGTATGGGGGCAACGAAGGTTGTCAGAAATATCACCGCCAGCAGTGCCGCATAATGGGCATCGCTCAGCACACCGTTCTGCTTGCCCACCGTCGCGAAAATGAGACCCACCTCTCCGCGTGGAACCATCCCCGCGCCGATGAGGGCTTTTTTTATGCCCTTGCCCCACGCTCCCCAGCCTGCCAGGAACTTACCCAAAAACGCCACCACAGTGCCCACCAGCGCAAGCACCAGTGTGGAGCGGTTCGCTGGGTCAAAGGGATTAAACAGGCGCACATTCACCGCCACACCGACACTGACGAAGAAGATGGGTGTAAAGAAATCGGCAATGGGCTTGAGCTCATGCTCGATCTGCTTCGTCCGCCCGATGGAGGAAAGCACCAGTCCCGCCGCAAACGAACCCACTATCGCCGCGGAACCCACTTTCTTTGCCGCCAGCGCGAAGGCGAATGCCATCACCAGTGCCGCCGTTACCAGCGCACCGCGCACCGTCATTCGGTCTACCACCCGGAGGATAGAAGGGGCAAGCATCCTGCCCACGATTAACGCTACCGCCACAAATAGCAGCGCCACCACCGTGGTCTGCACAACGAATAGCGGGCTCACGCTCCCCTTCATCGCTATCGCCGAGACCACAGCCAGAATCACCAATCCCAACACGTCATCCAGAACCGCCGCCCCCAGCACGATACGTCCCTCTGTGCTGTTCAGTACGCCCAGGTCAGACAGCACACGCGCGGTGATACCAATGCTGGTCGCGCAGAACGCCGCTCCGAACAGAATGGCGGTCTTGCCAGTGATGCCCAACGCGACGCAGGTCAGGTATCCCCCCGCGAACGGCAAGGCGATGCCAATCAGAGCCACCACGAGCGACTTCGCCCCCACCCGCAGCAGCGCACCTAGGTCGGTCTCCAGACCGATTTCGAATAGCAACAGCATCACGCCCACTTCTGCCAGCAGATGCAGGATCTCGTTATCGGGAACCCAACCGAGTACGCTCGCGCCCAGCAGTACCCCTGCAATCAACTCGCCCAGTACAGGGGGTTGTTTCACACGCTCCGCCAGCTGCGCCATGATGCGGGCGAAGAGTAGAATGAGAATCAGCATCAGCAAGAAACTGTCCAGCGCCATACTGTCCTCCTTTCGCCTTTGTCTGCTAATTATACCAGCGGACAGCTTTTCCCTGTTTCCGTCGCTAGCACCGCACCCTCGCACTGACACGCAGGGAGCATGTCCACCAGCGGAGAAGAATCTTTTGCAGCGTTAGCAGCCCTAGCGGGCAGGGGAGCTGTCTGCAGTGCGCACATCACATGCGGAAAGAGGTACCAGTCGATGTGGAAACGGATAATTTGGCTTGGTGCTATCCTCCTTCTCAGCATCGCCGCAAGGGGAGAACCGTTTGCCTTTTTGCATATCACCGATACCCATATCGGTATCACGGCGCATCATCAGGAAACCCGCGCCTACATTCAGACTTTCAATGCACTCGACCCACAACCCGCTTTTATCGTCAACACTGGCGATTGTACGGAGTTGGGTTCCACTGAGGAGTACCGGCGCTACCGCGAAATCATGAGCGAGCTGCGTATCCCGCTCATCAATGTGCCAGGCAACCACGATGTGCGTTGGAGCGCAATCGGCAAGGAAGGGTTCGCCAGGTGGCTGGGTCCCCTGCGCAGGCACTGGGAACGGGAGGGATGCCACTTTTTTGCCCTGGATAGCACGGCATTACTGGAACATCACGGGCACTTCGAAGAGGCAGACCTGCAGTGGCTGCAAAAGCGGCTTCGTCGGCTTCCCAAAGGCGCTCCGGTTTTCCTCTTCTTCCATCACTGGGTCGCCTCCGGCGCGAAAATGGTTGATAACGAACACCGCCTGCTGGACATCATCGCCCCATACAACGTCAAGGCGGTATTTGTGGGTCATGGACACAGGGACACCACGTGGTGGCGCAATGGTGTGCTGTTCTTGATGGCGCGCGGACTGTATCAGGGCAGCTATCACCGCGCGGAGATAGACGCCAGCACGATCCGCATCTGGCGCGTGACGAAGGAAAACGCGCAACCTATTCTGCTGGCAGAGTTACCTCGTGCGCCTCAACCGGTACCGCAGCTGCGTGTGCAGAACGTGCGCCTGCAGGGCAATGCCCTGGTGGCGCGGCTGCAGTGGCGTGCGCCAGAAGACGTGCGTCCCGAGCAGTGGCAGAGCCGCATCGGCAACGGAGAATGGCGTCGCGTGACCGCGGAGGGCACCGGTACCTCCTTCACCGTGCGCCTGCCCATCGCAGATGCTGTGCCGGGCACGCATCGGGTGGATTTCCGTGCGGTCTGTGGACAGAAGCCTTACGAAACGTCCACTATCGTACAACTGCCCGGTGCGGTGCGCCCGTTGTGGGTTTTCCGAACAGGAGGCTCCGTCAAGGCGCAACCTGTTGTGTACAACGGCACCGTCTACATCAGCAGTTTCGACGGCATATTGTATGCTGTGGACATCGCATCCGGCAGGGCGCGCTGGAAAACGCCTGTGGGTGGCACGCTGGTTGCCGCTCCGGCAGTAACTGAGGATGTGGTAGTTATCGGAAGCACATCGGGAGTGGTCGCGTGCCTGCGCCGGTCCGACGGTCGCCCCATCTGGAAGACGAAGCTGCCTCCTCCCGTGTTTGCTTCGGCGGGGATTCATGAGGACGTGGTATGCACCGCTGCGGGTGACGGCAAGATTTACGGATTGTCCCTACGCGATGGCAAACCGCTGTGGGATTTCCAGACGGATATGTTCGTGCAATCGCGCATCGTGCCAGTGCGCGGGATGTTTATCGCAGGATGCTGGGACAACCACGTCTATGCGCTGGATGCCCGCACTGGTGCGTTGAGGTGGAAACAGAAGTTCGGGAGGTCGTTCTACTACTCCCCCGCCATTGGCTCGCCGGCTACAGACGGAGTGCGTGTCGTGGTTCCTTCCAACGATGGAGTACTGCACGCGATGCGCGTCAACAACGGGGAGGTGTTGTGGGAACTGCCTTCTGCGTCGGGCAACAGTTTCGGTTATCCGTCCCCTCTGCTCAAAAACGGGATGGTCTACTGTGGTGCGCTGGGCAATCGGGGGCTGGTCTACGCCATAAATATACGTACTGGACAGTCGCGATGGGTTGCAGAAACGGGGCGAGTGATGTATGATTCTGGGTGCGCGCTGGCGCAGGGCGCCATCTTCACGGCGTCGGTCGATGGGGTGGTATACTGGATTGAGCCGAGCAGCGGGCGGATACTGCAGAGCTATCAGCTGGCAGAGGGACACGTTTTCTGCGTACCCGATACGGACGGTGAACGTTTCGTCATCGGTTCCCTGAACGGGATGGTTTATGCTTTTCCGGCACGTGTCGGAGGCAAAGAGAAGTTGGAAAAGTGAGGGGATGGGCATGGAGAGTTACCGTATTTTAATCGCTGAAGATGAACCTCTGACCCGCATGATGTTGCAGGCGAGGCTGGAGAAAATCGGTCATCAGGTGGTCGCCGAGGCCGAAAACGGGGTGCAGGCAGTGCAGGCTGCCCGGGCACACGAACCCGATTTAATCCTCATGGACATCCGTATGCCCGAGATGGACGGCATCGAGGCAGCTCGCGCGATTATTCAAGAGCGTCCCTGTGCGATTGTCTTTCTCACCGCTTACAGCGAACAGGAGCTGGTAGAAGCGGCAAGCGAGGCGGGGGCGTTTGGCTATCTCGTGAAGCCGTTCCGCAAAGAGGACCTGGGGCCTGCCATTGAGATCGCCATGCTCCGCTTCCGCGAGCTTCAGGCGCGCAACCGCGAAGTAGAAGAACTGAAGGAAGCCCTCGAGACCCGCAAGCTTATCGAGCGCGCCAAGGGCATCTTGATGCAGCGTCTGGGGTTGACCGAAGAGGAGGCGTTCAAGCGCATCCATTTCCAGGCGCGCAATCAGAACAAGAAGATGCGCGAGATTGCCGAGAGCATCATCACCGCAGCGGATTTAATCTGAACGCTTACCGGTGGCGGAGCATCTGCTTTAGCTCCGCCACGTTCCCCGCATTTGCCAGAGCCTCTTCGTAGGTAATCAGCTGCGCCGAGTACAACCGCTCCAGAGCCTGGTTCAGTGTGTTCATGCCGTAATGCTCACCTTCGCGCATGGCGGCATACAGGTCGTCGGTTTTACCCTCCTCTATCAGCTTGCGCACCGTAGGCGAGCCAACCAGAATCTCCACCGCGGGCAACCTGCCTTCCCCATCGGCACGCATGACCAGCCGTTGCGCCACCGCGCAGATTAACGTATTCGCCAGCTGCACCCGCAACGGTACACGCTCCTCTGGCGGGAAGCTGTTGAGAATGCGTGTGATGGTTGCAGGAGCAGACATGGTATGCAGGGTGGCAAGCACCAGATGCCCCAGCTCGGCAGCGGTCAGCGCAACCCGCATGGTTTCCACATCACGCATCTCCCCGATGGCAATCACATCCGGATTTTGTCGCAGCACACTTCGCAGGGCAGTGGCAAAGGAGGCGGTGTCCGTTCCCACCTCGCGCTGTAGAATCACACTTTGCTTGTCCTCAAAGACGTACTCTATCGGCTCCTCGATGGTGACGATGTTGGCAGTGCGGGTGAGGTTAATCTCCTCGATCATCGCCGCCATGGTGGTGGATTTGCCGCTGCCGGTGGGCCCGGTGATGAGAATTAAGCCCTGCTGTTGAGAGACGAAATCCTTAAAGACCAGCGGCAGGTTGGCTTCCTCAATGGTGGGTGGTTGCAGGGGTATTATCCGTAAAGCAGCGCTGATACCGCCCCTCTGCAGAAAAAGATTGCATCTTACCCGTGCCAGTCCCCCGACGGTGAAAACGGTGTCAATCTCGGCGTGCTGTTCCAGCTGCTGCATCTTCTCGTCCACATCCAGCGGCTCCACGCTCGCGCGGGGATGAGCGGACGCCAGAAGAGCATCACGTGCAGCGCTGTAAAGAATACTATAAGCCAGCTCATGGCAGTCCAGAGGAGTCAGCGGCGGCAAATCACTGACCACCACTTTGCCATCAATCCTTAAAACCGGAGGACTGCCAGCTTTGAGGATGACATCGGAAGCGCGTCGCGGAATAGCATACTCCAATAAATCGTGAATGTTTCGCATGATTTTTTTGTAACTCGCTACCGTCGATGTGGGAGCGACCTCCCTCCACGCTTATTATATCACACAGTGCTTCTGCTCGTTGCTGTGCATCCTGCGGGGAAAAGCAATTGACAAACGGCGAGGAACACTGGTAGGATGTAAAGGGTTAACCAAAATGGCAACGCACTCACTCAAAGTTCATGTCCCGGAGACGGATTACCTGCAGGCAGAACGGCAAAATCCCACCAAAAGGGAGTATTTGGCGGGCGAGGTACGTGCCCTCGCAGGTGCATCGGAACCGCACAACATCATCGTGTTTAACCTTGGCGGAATGTTGTACCACTCGCTCAGAGGCAAGTCGTGCCGAGGGTATGTCGTCGATATGCGTGTGAAGGTGCCAGAACTGCCCGCTTACCTGTATCCCGATGTAGTCATCGTGTCACGAAGAGAGAAATAACCGGGTTTGGGGATCGGGTCTCGTGCCCGGTCCCCGATATGCAAGCACAAACCAACTCAGCCAGAAGGAAGGAGGTTTATCTACCATGAATGAGATTCTCACCAAGGTAATCCAGTACGTGTTGGGCGCTGCGAACTTCGTGGTGCCCGAAGACCCTGCCGATCCGGAGAACCGCGGCTGGCAGGCGGCAGCGTTGGCATCACTGGACCATACCGTTGTCACACCGACCGGTAAGGTACTGAAGTTCCAGGTGCCGGACTTCGTCACGGCATGGGGTGAGCGCATTGACAAGCGCACCTGCGCCCTGGTATGGGGTCCCGGCGCGAGCTTCGGCGCGGACCGGGAGAACCTTCGCGCATACCTAGTACAGGTGGTACAGGACGCCAACGGCGAGATCGCGGCACGACCCTTGGCGCTGTTCTCCAGAAACCAAGAGGACGGCACATGGTTCCTGAACACCAACCCGCGCACCCTGCGTTGGGGCGCTGCCAGTCCGGCGGCGAATATCAGCGCTGCCAGCAGGACCTTCCCGCTGGATAGCGTGACCGCCTCCATGGTCATCGGCTACCTGCAGCGTCAGGCAGCAGACACGGAGCAGCCCGGCGCCATCGCCAGCGGCGAGAGCTATGTGCCCATCAGCTTGGTATAGCGCCAAGCTTTTCCCCGCATCGGACTGGCCGAGCTGCGCTAGGATAGAGGGAAAGTGGTCAGCCGCAGTTTGAGGACGAGCAAAAAGACAACCTGCTCAACCCCACGGTGGTCATCGAGGTGCTTTCGCCTTCCACCGAGGCGTTTGACAGGGGTGAAAAGTTCGCGACGTATCAGCGCATCCCCACCCTGCGCGAATACCTGCTGGTAGCGCAGGATAGAACGTACGTGGAACAGTTCATCCGTCAGCCCAATGGACAGTGGTCGTGTAGAGTATATGACCAGCCCGAGCAAAGCGTGGCATTGCTTGGCGGAACCGTGTCGCTGCCACTGCAAGGCATCTACGAAGGCATCTCGTTTTCACAGGAGGCATAGAATGGGTGCAGTGCGTGCCGTCCGCACTATCTCGCAAGCTGAGTATCTGCAAACCGAACGACTGGCTCCCTCCAAAAGCGAGTACCTTGCAGGAAGGGTTATCGCGATGGCGGGGGCTTCGCAGCGGCACAACACGGTCACGCTGAACATCGCCAGCGAGCTGCGTCAATTATTGCGGGGTAGGGATTGCAGGGCTTTCGCTATCGATATGCGCGTGAAGGTGGCTGAAGCACAAGCCTACTTCTACCCCGACGTCGTAATTGTGTGTGGGCAGCCGCAGTTTGAGGACGAACAAGAGGACACCTTGCTGAACCCCACAGTGGTCATCGAGGTGCTTTCGCCTTCCACCGAGGCGTTTGACAGGGGTGAAAAGTTCGCGGCGTATCAGCGCGTCCCCACCCTGCGCGAATACCTGCTGGTAGCGCAGGATAGAACGTACGTGGAACACTTCGTCCGTCAGCCCGGTGGCGAGTGGCAGCGGACCGAATATACAGACCTTGCCCAGAAAGTCCACTTACCCAGCGTTGGGATCGACGTGCCTGTCGAGCTGATTTATGAAGGCGTGAATCTTACACACTCTAAACAAGCATGAGGTATATCATGCCAGAAACATCCATCTTGGCTGCGCTTACCTTGTCGTTCGTACTCTTCACGGCGAGCATCGCCCAGCCCGCTGTGGATACGCCTTTTCTGCAGGAAACCGCAGAGAAATACTCTCTGGGAGATTCAGGGGCAAATGATGTACGCGCGGTTGCTGTGGACATCCAAGGCAACATCTGGGCGGCAACCCGCGCCGGCATTTACCTTCTGGACAAAACACAGAACCGCTGGAGAGCAGCGACCGCCCCCGAACATGCAGGGCCCGCGTTCGTCGCCTTCGCGGATAGTAACGGGCGCGTCTGGCTGGGTGCATGGGACGGGCTGTATCGCGCCACAGCAGGCGTTCTGCAAAAAGTGCCCGGCATCGCGCACCCGGTATCCGCTCTCTGTGAAGTGAACGGTGAGATACTGGCTTTCGGTCCCGATGGGATGTGGCGGATAAAAGGCGATACGGTAACGCCGCAAAACCTGCCCTGTGCGCGAAGCGTCCGAGCGGTATTACCAGACGGTAACGGCGGCATCTGGATTGGCACCGACGTGGGATTGTTTCACCATTCTTTGTCTGGCACCACGTGGCACTACGACGAGCAGCACCTGCTGAGCGCATCGGTGCGGGGACTGGCGCTCGCCCCAAATGGGCACCTCTGGATTAGCGGTCTCGGGGGCATTACCATTCATCGCGATGGACAGCGTGTCGGGCAACTGACCACCGCCGATGGGCTACCCAGCGCGCAGGTACAGTGTGTGCGTCGCGCGCCAGATGGCAGAATGTGGGTGGGCACGCCAGTCGGCGTGACCCGCACGGACGGCAAACGGTGGTCTCTGTTGCACAGCCTGCGCTGGCTGCCCGACGATGACGTACGTGATGTCGCATTTGAAAAAGACGGAACTGCGTGGGTGGCTACCGCTGGCGGGCTCAGCGCGATACGCAGGCGTATGCTGACCCTGTCGGAAAAGGCGCAGTACTACCTGAGCGTTTGCCTTGCTCGCCATGTGCGTGAACCCGGTCTGGTCGAGAAGTGTTGGCTGCAGGTGCCGGGCGATGTCCACAGCTGGAAACCACGCGATGACGACAACGACGGCGAATACACAGGCATGTATCTTGCGATGGAGTCGTTCCGATACGCGGTGACGAAAGACCCAGCGGCGCAAGCAAACGCCCGCCGAGCGTTTCATGCCC
>Ga0308396_1000162_pt1 | contig 50882 bp, 45 predicted proteins | sample Hotspr2SamplePe2_FD_202359 | JGI IMG/M metagenome (GOLD analysis project Ga0308396, IMG submission 202359) | Hot spring phototrophic mat microbial communities from Mushroom Spring, Yellowstone National Park, Wyoming, United States - 20050930_Pe2 ... | reverse complement strand
CTTGAGTCTAACGCAACTGCGATGCGTCATGCGCTATCGGGAGTGTGCCAAAGAATGCGCCCGACTGGTTGCCGAGGGAATGAGCCAATAGTGGTGCGTCGGACTCGCGGATTCGCCAAGAGCGATGTCGGCCCGCGCCGGGCAATTGCTTTCTTCATGCGTTGTTGGAGGGCACAGCCCGATGCCGGCAGCGTCACTCGGGGCGCGCCGTGGCTGTCTGACCTTGTATCGCTCCGAATTTGAGCATTCTCCTGCACAGCATGCGCTAATCGCCCCCTTTAGAATCTCTTGCATCATGGGTCCGCTGCAGATTCACGCCAACCTGGCAAATGCTGTCATCCTCTTCAACACCATCCTGGGCGTGTGGGGGATGATCAAGTTCTTTCGCGGGGAGGGCCTGGACGGCAACTACCTGGGCGCAGTGGCGCTCAGCCCGCTGCTGGGCTTAGTACAGGTGGTCGTCGGCCTGGTGCTGGTCAGCCTGGGGCTAGGGGTCATGGTGCGCTTTGTGCACTACCTATATGGCGTGCTAGTGGTGATCAGCGCGCCGGCTGTGTTCGCATATACCCGCGGGCGGGATGACCGTGGCGCTGTCCTGCTCTATGGTGCGACGCTGCTGCTGACAGCAGCCTTCGGCTGGCGCGCGCAGATGACTGGCTACGAGGTCAACCTGGATTTCTAGCCGATTGTGCTGAGTTGCGCCCGCGAGCCGAGGCTTCTTCCTCTGCTTCCCAGAGGTCGAGCAGCGCTGCCTTTAGCGCAGCGCGCTGCTGTCTATAGCGCTCAACGTCTATCTCGCCCAGCGCGAAGCTATCGTCCAGTGCCGCGATCTGCCGCAAGAGTTGCGTGCGCTGTTGCGGGAGCTTTTGGCCGGATGCATGAGCGCGGCTGAAGACCAGGTAAGCCAGGCCAATCGTCAAGCCAAGCGCGATCAGCCCGGCGCCGATTGCTGCGCCATCACCACCAGCCGGCGGGGGGGCGAGAGGGTTGCCGCGCAGCTCGAAGCGGAGTGATTCACCGGCGGCAAGCGGCCGGCTGGCGGCGAACACGATCACGCTGCCGCTAGTGAGCGGTTGCACGCCTTCGTTGACCAAGAGATCGCCGATGACAGTGAAAGGGGTGCCTGGCCCGCTAAGCTCTGGCACGATCACATCCGCGCGCTGTGTGGCGTAGAACACCTCACGCTCGATCGACCGAGCATGGCGATAGGGCAATTCATAAAGCATCGTCACCTGCGCTGCGCGCTGGCCAGGCACGACCGCATCGGTGTCGTAGATCACGTCGCCCTCGCGGAAGAAGCGCTGGCCCAGTCCTAGGCCGTCGAAGCGCACGTTTTGTGCCTCTTTCGGGACGCTCAACTTTAGCGTGCGCCGGCGGCCGTCCGGTCCAGGTTCCCCGATGTAGGCGCGGTCGCCAGCGTTGTCGAACCAATAGAACTCAACGATCGTCACTGTGCCCGGCGCGACGTTCTGCACAAACACGTGCATCTCGCTGATGCTGAGCGCGCTTGGATCGGTGGTGGTCTCGAAGACCGGCAGGAAGTTGCTGATGACCTGTGAACCGGTAATAGGAAATTGCACCGGCGGCGCGTAGAAGCGCCCACCCTGGTAGTCCAGCTCAGCTTGGTAGAAGTAGTCGGCCCGCGTTGGCAGGCCGGTAAAGGTCACTAAGCCCTCTGAGTTCAGCGCGGCTGTGCGCGAGAGCACCTCACCGTTGGTGTCATAAGCGCGCAGCGTCACCGGCAAGTTGGTAATCATTGCGCCGTTAGCGGTGCGGTGAATCGCGCGCAGGGTGATCGTGCCATCCCCAATTAGCCTGGAGGCGCGCATTGCCACTGGGTCAGCATAGCGATAGCTGAGCGAGCGCACAAAGTCGGCCACTTGAAGACGCTCAGCCTCGCTCAGCGCGATGCCGGCGTGCGGCGCGCCGCCCACCATCAGGCCGGATATATCCAACAGCGACCGCTCAGCCAGGAAGAGCGGGTCATTCAGCGCACGGCGCATTTCGCCCACCGGTGTCTCCCCGCGATCGCCGTGGCAGGTTGCGCACTGCGCTTTGTAAATCTGCTGACCCGCCTCGATCTGCTTAGGGGTAGTCGCCAGCGCCCAAAGGTAGGCTTGTACGTCCCAGCGTTCCTGCGCGTTGAGCGAGTTGCGGAAGGGTGGCATCAGGTTCTGAATGCGCCCGTTAGTGATGACGCTGTGCCACTCACTGGGTCGCACCGCGCGGGCGCGAGCTGGTGCGATCAGGCTCGGCACCATGCGTCCCTGGGCTTTGATCTGCTCGGCACTGGGCCCATCCCCTGCCCCATTTGGCCCGTGACACGAGGCGCACTTCTGCTCGTAGATCGCCGAGCCGACAAAGACATCCGGCGGCTGCCGCGGCGCAGTCTCACCATCGGCGACTGGCGTGGGCATCACAGCGGGTGTGAGCAGCACCTCTACCGGCACGGTGGGATGACGGGCAAAAGAGCAGCCAGCCAGCATCCCCATCAGGCCAAGCACGCTCAAAAGGACGAACTTGCTTGCCCAACGCATAGTCACTCCGCGCCGATCGCCGCTTTGCTCGGTTTGAGCTGTAGCGGCGCGCCGCACTGTGGGCAGAACCTATCCCCCTGACGGACGGGCTCACCGCACTGAGGACAGGCGCTGGGCGCGGCCTGCGATTTGCCGTCGCTGGCCGACACAGTTCGCAGGCGCGCCACCTGCGCCTCAATGGCCTGTTCTGGATCGCTGTTCGCATTGCCTTCCAGAGCAGCCAACTCGCGCAGGATCAGCGCGCCGCGCGCCAGGCGCGCTTCGCGCAATTGCTTATAGTCCTCGGTGTTGACTTTGCCCGTGCGATAGTCGAAGTCCAGCTCGCGGATTTCACGGATGATGGATTCGCGTTCGTGCTCCAGCGCGTCGCGCCGGCTCATCGGTCGCACCGCTGGCCGCTTGCGGCCAAGGAGCGGCCAGCTCACGACCAGCACGACGAGGATGAACAAGGCCAGCCCGAACAACAACGTCCCAGTTGCCATTTTGTCAGTCCTCGATCAACGCTTCGATCTTGGCGCGTAACTGGGCCTCGGTGAGCGGAGCGACGACGACTTCGCGCACGATGCCATCTCGATCAATAAAGAACGTCTCCGGCACGCCCGTAATCCGGTAGGCCCTGGCGATCTGTTGCTGAAGGTCAATGCCATTGGGGTAAGTGACGTTATATTGCTTGAGATAGGCCAGTGCCGGCGCTTCGGTGTCCAGGTAGTCAATCCCCAGGACCATCACGCCGCGGTCTTTGTAGCTGCGATAGACGTTCTCCAGCGCCTGGGCTTCTTTGTGGCATTCCTCGCACCACGAGGCCCAGAAGTTGATCACCACCACGTTGCCGCGTAAGTCGCTAAGCCGAATCTCCTCTGGCAAGCCAGCGCGGTAGCCAGGGTAAAGCCTGAGCGTGAAGTCCGGCGCGGGCAAACCGGGAGCAGGGCGCGCGCCCTGCTGCATTACTAGATTCAGCGCGATGTAGAAAATGCCAGCGAGCAGGACGATGCCTGAAGTGACACTTGCGACCAACAGCGGTTTGCCTTTCACAGCGGGCGTTCACTCCCCAGCGCGCACCTGGCGCTCCAGCTCAGCGATAAATGGATCGTTGTGCTCGGCTGCGGCGGGCGCGGGGGTCGCTGCGCTGCGTCGCGCAGCGCGCCACATCACCAGTCCGACACTGGCCAGGAAGACCAGTGCTGCGCCAGCTGGCGCGGCCCAAAGCGGCGCGGTCACGCCGCTCTTAGGCGGCTCTTGGAGCACTGTTGGGCCAAATCGGGCCTGGAAGTAGGCCAACACTTCCTCAGCGCTCTTGCCCGCGTCCAACTGCGTCTTGATCTCCGCCTTCCATTGGGCGCAGGTCTCGGTAGGACAATCGGCCAGGTTACGTCCAGCACAAGTGGGACAGTTCAACTGCTTGGCAATGCGGTAGGTTGGCTCATCCGGCGCTGGCGGTTGAGCCTGGGCTGGGTGCGCAGCCAGCAGCGCAACCAGGAACAGGCTGAGGCTTGCGTAAAAGATTCTCATCTGGCGGCAACTCCTGCTGGACGAGGTGCTCGGATAAGGGCCGGCTCACGCTCCGGCATCTTCCAGAAGGATACAAAGAAACCTAGGATCGTGATAATGCCACCGATCCAGATCCAGTTAATCAGCGGGTTGATATACACCTGAAACGAGGCCGTAGCGCCGTTGTTATCCCAGCCGGCCAGGATGACATACACCTCTTCATTGAATGTGCCGCTGATCGCCGGGATAGTGGCAGTGTGCTGCTGAAGCGGGTAATGGTCGCGATAAGGGAAGATGGCGTCCAGGACGCGCCCATCGCGCGCCGAAGAGACCAGCAGCATGGCCTGCACGGTCTGACAATCGTTGAACTCACAGGGCACAGGGCGGATGCCGCGATAGGTGAAGGTGTAATCGCCCACCGTGAAGCTTTCGTTCAGCTTCACAGCCGGCGTGGTGATGGTGTCGTAGCCGTAGAAGCCCTTGCCGATCACGCCGATCGCCAACAGTACCACACCCAAATGCACCAGGTAGCCACCATAGCGGCGCTGGTTTCTTTCGAGCAGGCGCAGCAGGGCGACGGGCAGGGACTCGTTCAGGCTGCGCATGCGCGCCCGGACGCCGCGGACGTATTCCATCAGCGTCTGCGCCAATGTATACGCGCAAAGGCCAAAGAGCAGCATGGGCACGGGCTGCCTGGCGCCCGTTAAGTAGAGCGCAGCCATCACTGCCAGCGCCACGCCCACCGGCACGAGCATCTGCCGGCCGACCGCAGCGTAGCTGGATTTGCCCCACGCCAGCAACGGCGCCACGCCCATCAGCAGCACCAGCGCAGCCAACTGCGGCCCAGTGGTCTGGTCAAAGAACGGCGGCCCAACCGTGATCTTCGTCCCGCTCAATGCCTCGCTCAGGATGGGGAAGATCGTGCCGATGAAGACAGTGAAGGCTGTGCTCAGGAAGAGCACGTTCTGAATGAGGAAGATGCCTTCGCGCGAGAACACCGAGTCAAGCTGGCGCTCGCTGCGCAACACGTCCAGCCGGCTCATCCAGAGCGCAGCGCAGGCGATTAGGATGATCACCAGCGCCACCATGAAGACCGGGCCGATGTCGCTGGCCGCGAAGGCATGCACGCTGGTGAGCAACCCGCTGCGGATGAACGCCGTCCCAAAGAACATCGAAGCAAAGGTGAGCATGACCAAGAAGACGTTCCAGTTCTTGAACATCCCGCGCTTCTCCTGGATCATCGCTGAGTGTAAGAAGGGTGTGGCGATCAGCCAGGTGATGAGCGGCTTATTCTCTGAGGGATCCCAGCCCCAGTAGCCCCCCCAGCCCAGTACATCATGCGCCCAGCGTGCGCCCAACAGCAAGCCGGCAGTGAGGAAGGCCCATCCTACCAGCGTCCACCGCCGCGACGAACGCAGCCAAAGGTCATCGCTGCGGCGCGTTGCCAAAGAGGCGACGCAAAAGGCGAACGGCACGAGCAGGCCGGTGTAGCCGGCATAGAGCATGGGTGGGTGGATGATCATGCCTGGATGGCGCAACAGTGGATTCAGGCCGCGCCCATCCTGGGGTGGGAACTCGGATCGGATGAAGGCGTTGGCCAGAAACAGCTCCAGGAAGAGAAAGAACCCCAACACCAGCGCCATTGTCATGGTGACGTAGGGCAACAGCGGCTTATCGCCGGCAGCGTCCCAGTCCCGCACCATCGCAGCGGCCACAAAGGCCGACATGATCAGACACCAGAAGAGGATAGACCCTTCTTGTGAACCCCAGAGCGCCGTGATGCGGAAGAAGACCGGCGTGGACAAGCTGGAGACGTTGGCGACGTACTTCACCCCGAAGTCGTGCGTCAGCAGGGCAAACCAGAGGCCAAGACAACCGAGCAACACCAGTGGGAAGGTCATCAGCGCAGCCAGCCGGCCGCTTTGCACTAACCGGTCGTCGTTGCGCTGCGCACCCAGCCAGGAGACGACTGCGGCGTAGAGGCAAGCGATGAAGGCGAAGATCACGGAGAGATGGCCGAGGTCTGTCAGCATGAGCGACGTGGAGAATACCAACTAAAGCTGAGAACTCAGAGAAAACCTCGCCAGTGCTGAATACGTTGGCCCGCGCGGATGAAGTTGGCTGCGATAGAGGGTGATTGTGGCGGGATTCAGCCACGCTCCAGGCATCTCGCCCAGCGCGCGCCGCGCCCGCCCATCGCGCAGCCGACCCAGTGTGATATGACCCAGAAAGGGGCGCGAGTCCGCCGTCAGGCCGATGCCAACAGCGCACGACTCGGCCAGCGCCGCCAGCGCGTCCAGCGCGGGATGTGGGTCCGTCAAACAGGCAATGATGCGCGGGCGTGCTGCGCTGGGAAAGAAGCGCGGCCCGGATATGCGCAGCCGCAAAGCGTCGGAGCGCGCCAGCCTTTCTAGCCCGCTCCGAAAAGCGTCAGCATACTGCGTTGCCTGAGCCGGCGTGATGTCGCCGAGAAAGCGCAACGTGAGGTGAAGGTTCTCTTCACTCACCCACCGCACCTGCGTGGCCCACGGCGCAGCGCGCAGGTGATGGAGGTACTTCGCCAGCGTCGCGTGTCCTTCAACATCAAAATCCAAGGCCAGGAACGCGCGCAGGGTGGCGCTCTGCATCCGTCCTCGTAGTGTAGCGCATGGACGGCGAGCGCGTTGTGATCAGACCTCTAGCAACGCTACCGGTGTTGTGCAGGCTTTGTCAAAGGTTTATCCAAGCTCTGTTTACAGGACAAAAGTCATATCCAAATTGTGACAAGCACCGGATTGTCCAGCAGATTAACTAAGCTTAATCTAAGCTTACCTTGAGCAAGAAGCTACGCCGTCGGGTCACCTGGATCGTCAGTGGGCTATGCCAGCCGATGCGCGGTTTGGCGAGCGCCGACTATGCCGATCGCCTCTTGCTTGCCCACTTTGCCATCATCACCTTTGGCTTGGTGGCTGTGATTGGCTCTTGGCATGACCCACTGACCAGCCTAGACGTGCTGTTCGGCCTGGGGGCGCTGTTGACGTTCGTGTGCGTGGGACTTTGGCGCCCCTCTCAGTGGCTGCCCATGCGCTGGCGACGCATTGAATGCGTGATGAATACCCTGTTATATCGCCTGGGGCGTGGCAGGGCTTGCCAGCCCTTGTTGCTATTCATCCGACGCGCGCATCTGGCATGCGGCGCGCCGCCGCAGCGCGCGCTTCTCTCACCCTGCTGCTATGGGATGGGGGTTCACATGCCGGCCAGTGGCATTGAATCCCCATCCTTATTTTTTGCTTTTACCCGGAGGTAAAGACATGTCCCTGTTCAATCGTTCTCACCAAGCCCAAACGTCGAAGGCGGATCGCGTTCCTTTGCTGGTCATCGCCCGGCTGACCGTGCCCAAGCTCGGGGTGGCCTATATGTTCACCCTGCTGCTCAGCGTGTTCAACCGCGTGATGATTAACGAGCTGCAGATCGCGGCTGCGGCCATCGGCAGCTTGTACTTCGCCTACCGCATCATGAACGTCTTTCAGGTGATGGCCGGCCGCTACACCGACCGCCGACCGTTGTTTGGCCTGCGCCGCACGCCCATGATCGTGTTTGGCTTGATGCTGGCCGCGCTGTCGCTGGTCCCGCTGCCGTACTTCGCCCTGAGCTACTCCCAGGGCAACACGTTCGCCTTTGTCTTGATGCTGCTTAGCCTGCTGGGCTTTGGCCTCGGCTTTGCGGCCAATGGCGACGCGCAAAACACGCTGATCGCCGAAATCACTGAAGGGAAGCGAAACCGCCCCGCAGTCGTGGCCACAGTGTGGCTGTTCCAGATTGTCTTCATCGTCATCAGCGGCATCGCCAGCTCGATCATCTTGCAAATTGCCGATACGCAAGCTGGCGCGCCGCCGGCCTGTACGACCGCAGAATGCGCTGCCATTCGCAGTCAGGTGGCTGTGGACATGATGCCTAAGTTCTTCCTGGCCGCGCCGCTGGTGTCGCTAATCGGATTGCTGCCTGTGTTGGGCTTGGAGCGCCGCCTGACGGCCAGTGAGCTGGCCATGGCCGAGCGACGCCCATCGCTGCGCATGGGTCAGGCTTATGCGCATATCTTCTCCAACGCGCAGGCCCGTGTGTTCTTCTTCTTCATCGTCATCGCCATCTTCGCCCTCTTCGTCCAGGATAGCATCCTGGAGCCTTTCGGAGCGGACGTTTTCAGGCTAGCCCCGCGCCAAACAGCCCAGTTCCAGCCGATTATGGGCATGGGCACGATCATCGCCATGCTGGTGATGGGCATCGTGGCCAGCAAATGGCCGATCCCCAAGCGCCAGATCTCCGACTGGGGGCTGCTGATCGCGGCGTTGGGCTTCGCGCTGCTGTTCCTCTCGGCTGCGCTGAGCCTGCTGCCGGCCCTCTATCTGGGCATCGCGGTGCTGGGCGTTGGCATGGGCGTTTTTAACGTCGGCGCGCTCTCCATGATGATGGACATGACCGTGCCTGGCGAAGCTGGCACGCTGATGGGCGCGTGGGGCATGGCGCAGGCGCTGGCGAATGGCTTTGCGCAGTTCGCTGGCGGTGCGATGCGTGATATAGGCATTCAGCTCACCGGTAGTTATGTCGCTGCTTACAACTTTGTCTTCCTGATCGCCATCCTCGCCAGCTTCGTCGCAATGAACCTGATGGCGCGGGTGAACGTCGAGCAGTTCCGCCGGCTCACGCGCGAGCAGATGGTCATGACGCTGGAGACCGCCTAAGCCAGATGTGCGGGATAGGCCAGGTTGGGCTGGCCTATCCCGCTGGCTACGGGTAAGCCGATGAATTACACCGCTGAGCAACTGGCGCGCCGCAACCAGTCGTTCTGGACGCCGGTGCAAGCAGCCGGCGCGCTGGTCCAGTTCTTGACCTTCCTAGCCAGCCTAATCCTGGTAGTGCGCTTCCTGAACACGGGCCAGGGATACGAGATCACCACTGTGGCAAACGTGGCCAAGGTGCTGATGCTGTATTTCATGACCGTCACCGGCATGGCCTGGGAAGACGAGGTCTTCGGCCAGTTCTTCATGGCTAAGGCGTTCTTCTGGGAGGACCTGGGCAACCTGATCTCGCTGGCTGGCAACACAGCGTATCTGGTGACCCTCTTCGCCGGAGCTGACCCACGCACGCAGATGTTGGTGATGTGTGTGGCGTTGGCGACGTACGTGGTCAACTTCTTCCAGTTTGCCCTGCGCGGTGCGCGGGCAGCACGCCAAAAGCCGCGCCCAAGTGCTCGCGCCAGTTAGGAGATGAGATGACAAAGCTGATCGCCACGTCGCCTAACGGCAAACTGGCCACCTCGCCTGCGCCCACACTGAGCTATCCCTTCACGGCCATCGTCGGCCAGGAGGAGATGAAGCTGTGCTTGCTGTTGAATGTGATTGATCCGCGCATCGGCGGTGTGATGATCATGGGGCATCGCGGCACGGGGAAGAGCACGGCAGTGCGCGCGTTGGCCGACGTGCTACCAAAGATCAGCCGAATCGCCGGCGACCCCTTCAATCGTGAGTTCGTCGAGGAGGGCGACCCCTTCGCCCCATCCCATCGCAAGCACGAGCGCATCCCTGTGCCGGTGGTTGACCTGCCGCTGGGCGCGACCGAGGACCGAGTGTGCGGCACGATTGACATCGAGGCCGCCTTGACCCAGGGCGTCAAGCGCTTTGAGCCGGGGTTGTTGGCCCGCGCCAACCGCGGCTTCCTTTACATTGACGAAGTAAACCTGCTGGACGACCACCTGGTGGACCTGTTGCTCGACGTGGCGGCTAGCGGTTGGAACGTCGTTGAGCGCGAAGGCATCAGCGTGCGCCATCCGGCCCGATTCGTGTTGGTCGGCTCAGGCAATCCAGAGGAGGGTGAACTGCGCCCGCAGTTGCTCGACCGCTTCGGCCTCCACGCGCGCATCACCACCATCACCGATATAGCCCAGCGCATGGAGATCGTTCGCCGTCGGCGCGCCTTCGACGCTGATCCCGTCGCCTTCCTGGCTGCCTGGGAACCGCAGCAGCGCGCGTTGCGTCGTCGGATCGTCGCGGCCCAGAGGCGCGTTGCCCAGGTGGAGATGCCGGACGACGTGTTGCTGCGTGCCGCCCGATTGTGCATGCAGCTCGGCGTGGACGGCCATCGCGGTGAGCTGACGCTGGCGCGGGCAGCCTGCGCGCTGGCTGCCTTTGAGGGACGAGGACGGGCCACTATCGAAGACCTCAAGCGCGTTGCTGTGCCGGCGCTCCGCCATCGCCTGCGCCGCGACCCCCTGGAGACCACCGACGCGGGCGAGCGCGTCGCCCAAGCATTAGAGAAAGTCCTCGCTACAAGCGCAGAGGAGCGATGACTTATGCCGCTGTCATTTGCCACAATTGTCGGTCTGGAGGCTGCCAAACAAGCACTGCTGCTGTTGGCGGTGAACCCGGCGCTGGCTGGCGTGGCCATCGCTGCGCCAGTCGGCAGCGGCAAATCAACGTTGGCGCGCGCCTTCGCTGCGCTCCTGCCGAGTGGCACGCCCTTCGTAGAGTTGCCGGTCGGCGCGACCGAGGAGAGTGTGCTGGGCGGCCTGGACCTGGAAGCGACGTTGGCGACCGGCAGGCGGGTGGTCGCGCGTGGGCTGCTGGCGCGTGCACACGGCGGCGTGCTCTACGCCGATGGCCTGAACTTGCTCGATAACAGCATCGTCGCCCATCTGATCAGCGCGCTGTCCGACGGCGTGGTGCGCGTCGAGCGTGATGGGCTGAGCGAGATACACCCAGCCCGCTTCCTGCTGGTGGGCACATACGACCCGGCAGAGGGCGAGGTGCCCCGCAGCCTGCTTGACCGCCTGGGGCTGATCGTGCCGTTCGCGCCCCAGAGCGATGAGCGCGTGCGCGCCGCAGTTGTCCGTCAAAACCTGGCTGGCGAACGCGCCGATGACGAAGAGATAGCCATCCTGCAGGCGATGCTTGCTGAGGCGCGTGCGCGTTTGACCAAGGTTCAGATCGAAGAAGACCAAATCCAGGCATTGATCCAGGCTGCGCTCAGCCTGGGTGTGGAGGGCAACCGCGCCGATGCCTTCGCCGTGCAGGCTGCCCTGGCTAAGGCCGCCTTCGATGGGCGCGATGCAGTGGATGACGACGACTTGAAGCTGGCCATGCGGTTGGTGCTCCTGCCGCGTGCGACGCAGGTGCCGGCCCAGGATCCACCCGCACAAGACGCGCAGCACGCACCCGGCCAGCAAGACAGCCAGGCAGGAGACCAAGAGACCAACGAAGGACAAGGCCCTCGGCTGGAAGACATTTTGCTGGAAGCGGCGCGCGTCGACTTGCCGGCAGGCCTGCTTGACCTGCCCTTCGTCGCTCAGCGGCGAGGTCGCAGCGGCAGCCGTGGCGCGACGCTCAACGCAAAGCGTGGGCGATTCGTGCGTGCCGTGGCTGGTGACCTGCGTGGCAATCGCATTGCGCTGCTTCCCACACTGGTCGCCGCAGCGCCCTGGCAACGGCTGAGACAAGCCAAACATGGCGGCGCGCGCCTGGAGATCCGACGTGAGGACATTCGCGTCAAGCGCTTCCGTGACAAGGCTGGTGTGCTTTACATCTTTGTCGTAGACGCCAGCGGCTCGATGGCGATCAATCGCATGCGTGAGGCGAAGGGCGCCGTTGTTCGCCTGCTTCAGGACGCCTACGTGCACCGCGATCAGGTTGGGCTGATCGCATTTCGCGGCCAGCAGGCGCAGGTGCTGCTTGCGCCATCTCAGAGCGTAGAGCGGGCCAAGCGTGCCCTGGACGTGCTGCCCACTGGCGGCGGCACACCGCTGGCTTCGGCCCTGTTGGCCGCCTGGGATATGGCGCAGCAGGCCCGCGCGCGCGGCATCTCGCAAGTCATGCTGGTCCTGATGACCGATGGCCGAGGGAACGTCCCGCTGCGCACTGGATCGGATTCACCAGCGGCGCAGCCGGCACGCGCTCAGCTTCAAGCGGAACTCCAGCAGCTCGCAGCGCTCATTCGCGCCGAGGGCATCGGCGCGGTGGTCATTGACACGCAGGTGAACTACCTTTCGCGCGGCGAAGCGTCGCGGCTGGCAGCATGGCTAGGCGGCCGCTACGTCTATTTGCCCAACGCCAAAGCAGAACAGATTGCGACCACAGTCGCACGGGGTTAAGAGGAGGAGATCCGAGATGAGTCAAAAGCCCAACATCGTCGCTATCGTCGGCTTAGAGCACTTCAATAAGCGCGTCTGGGACGAGGTTAAAGCAAATTTGGCGACCGAGGCTCACCTCGCTCAGTTTACCGAGCGAGAGCTGGAATCGCGCTCGCCGGAGGCAGGTCAGGCGATTCGGGACGCGGACTGCCTGTTCATCAGCATGATCAACTTTAAGGAGCAAGCCGACTGGCTGCGAGAGCAGGTCCAGCATTCTCGGGCGCGCCTCGTGTTCGCCTACGAGTCCATGCCGGAGGTGATGGCACTCACGCGGGTGGGCGACTACGTAGTGGCCGACCGGCCGAGCGGCAAAGGCGGCATGCCGGAGCCAGTGAAGAAGATCGCGCGCATGCTGGTGCATGGACGTGACGAGGATACCCTCTATGGCTACACCAAGCTGATGAAGCTGATGCAGACCATGATGCGCTTTATGCCGGCGAAAGCACGTGACTTCAAAAACTGGATGCAGGTGAACATCTATTGGAATCAGCCGCTGGCCCAGAACATCGCCAGCATGTTTAAGTTCATCCTGCGCGAATACTTCGACCGACCGTTGGACGTGCCGCCGGTGGTCGAGGTGCCAATGATGGGGTTATATCACCCCGCTGCTGAGGGCTTCTTTAAGGACATCAAGGCCTACCGCGAGTGGCAAAAGAGGCGCGCAAAGCGCGCGCCCCACGCGAGGTATCGCGTCGCCTTGCTGTTCTTCCGCAAGCATCTGATGCAAGAGCGCGGCTACATCAACGATGTCATCGCAGCATTGGAAGCCGCCGACTTGGAAGTCTTGCCGGTCTTCGTCACCGGCGTAGAGGGTCACGTCGTCGTCCGCGATTGGCTGGCCAAGGAACAAATAGACGTATTGGTCAGCCTAATCGGGTTCGCACTGGTGGGCGGCCCAGCCGGCTCAACCTCGCCCGGGGTTCACCGCGATGCTGCGCTGGCGATCCTGGAGCGGATCGACGCACCGTATATCGTTGCCCAACCGCTATACGTGCAAGACTTTGTCTCCTGGCACAAGACAGGCGTTGGCCCAATGCAGGCGGCGGCGACGTATGCCTTGCCCGAGATGGATGGAGCGGTCGATCCCGTCATCCTGGGCGCCATTAACCACGGGCGCTTTCAAACTGCCCCTGACCGGGTACAGCGGCTGGCCACTCTGGTCCGGCGCTGGGCTGTGCTGCGCCATACGCCTAACCGCGAGAAGAAGATCGCCTTCGTAGTGTATGACTATCCGCCAGGGCTGGGCAAGAAGGCAACTGCCGCCCTTCTGGACGTGCCGCGCTCGCTCCTAAACATCCTGCGCCGGCTGAAGGCTGAAGGGTACGAGGTTGGCGAGCTGCCTGCCACGCCCGAGGCGTTACGCGAGATGCTGGATGCCGCGACGACGCTGCACGCTGGTGGTCAGTGTGTGCACTGGGAAGCGTTCAAGGCCTGGACGACGCCGCGCGAGCGCGAGCGCATCGAGGAACGCTGGGGAGCCTGGCCGGGCGAGATCGCGCTGGTTGACCGCGATAGCGTGTTCATCGGCGGCCTGCGGCTGGGCAACGTATATATCGGGGTGCAGCCGCGCTTCGGCGTCACTGGCGACCCGATGCGCCTGCTCTTCGACAAGGAGAACACGCCCCATCATCAGTATCTGGCTTTCTACCGCTGGATCAGCCGCGGCTTCGGCGCACATGCGCTGGTCCACGTCGGCATGCATGGCTCAGCGGAGTGGATGCCCGGCCTACAACTAGGCCTCACCCGCAGTTGCTGGCCGGATGCCTTGCTGGGAGAGCTGCCCCAGCTTTACCTCTACCCAATGAATAACCCAAGCGAGGCCAACATCGCCAAGCGGCGGGGGTATGCGGTGATGGTCTCGCATGCGGTGCCGCCGATGGCCCGCGCCGGCCTATATAAGGAGCTGGCTGCGCTCAAGGAGATGCTCCAGGACTATCGCGAGCGCTGCATCGCGCAGCGCGGCGAACTGGCTGATCAGGCGCTGGAAGAGGCGGTGATGAACAAGCTCGCACTGACTAACCTGGACGCTGATTGTCCGCGCTGGGCGGACGAACCGTTTGCCGATTACGCTGAGCGGCTATATGCCTATTTGCGCGATCTGGAGCAGCGGCTGATTACAGCGTCGCTTCACGTATTTGGCGAAGCGCCGCCGATGGAATCCCAGGTGGTCACAGTGACCGAGGCGCTGAAAGCGCGCGGCGCAGGGCCACAACAGCCCGCGCTGTGCGATGTGATGGCGCGCGAGCTATTCGGCCCGACAGCTTCTTACAGTGAGCTGGCAGCGCGGGCGCGACAGGGCGACCCACAAGCGCTGCGCGCGCGCGAGCGCGTGGATGATGCATGTCGCCAATTCGTCGAGCAGGCGGTCTTTCAGGGCGATTCGCCGGCAGCAGCATTGCACCGCGCCACGAACAATGGCCTTGCGATCGCATCCGAAGACGCGGTTGCGCTGGGCGAGATGACGCAACTTGGCCGGCAGATGGCGCGCGCCCTTAGCGACAACCGGGCAGAGTTGGAGGCAGTCGTGCGTGGTCTGAGCGGTCGCTACATTCCACCTGCGCCAGGCGGCGACCTGATCCGCGATGGCCTGAGCGTGCTGCCTACAGGCCGCAACATCCATGCCATTGACCCATGGCGCATCCCCAGCGCCCTCGCCTACGCGCGTGGCGCTCAGATCGCCGATGCGCTGCTGGCTAGGCATCTGGCTGAGAACGACGGCCGCTACCCAGAGACCATCGCCCAAGTGCTATGGGGACTGGACACGATCAAGACTAAGGGCGAGTCAATCGCAATCGTCCTGCGCCTGATTGGCGCAAGGCCGCACTACGATGGCCAAGGCAAGATTAGCCACTACGCTTTGATCCCGCTCGAGGAGCTGGGCCGGCCGCGCATTGACGTGTTGATGAACCTCAGCCCGATCTTCCGCGACACCTTTGAGCTCATCATGGATCACCTGGATCGGCTGGTGAAAGCGGCAGCCTGCGCCGACGAGCCGCTGGAGATGAACTTCATAAAGAAGCATGTCCAAGAGGCAATGCGCGAAGGGATGACCTTCGAACAAGCCACTGCCCGCCTCTTCACTCAACAGCCAGGCCAGTATGGCACCTACGTGGACGATATGGTGGAAGATTCGGCCTGGCAGACGCAGGACGACCTGGCGCAGTTGTTCGTGCGCCGCAATGCCTATGCCTACGGTGGTGGGCGGGGCGGCCAGCCGGCGCCAGAAGTGTTGACGCGCCTGCTGCATACAGTGGGGCGCGTCGCGCACGAGGTGGATTCAGTCGAGTTTGGCGTGTCAGATATTGACCACTACTTCGCATCGTCGGGTGCGCTGCACCTGGCCGCGCGCAGACACAGTGGTCGGCCGGTAAAGCTGAATTACATCGAGAGCTACACAGCCGAAACGCGCATTGACGACCTAGAGCGCGTGCTGCGCACCGAATATCGCACCAAGCTGCTGAACCCGCGCTGGTACGAGGGCATGTTGAAGCACGGCTACAGCGGCGCAACCGAAATCAGTAATCGCTTCACCTACATGCTGGGATGGGACGCTGTAAGTGACAGCGTTGACGACTGGATTTACACCGCAGCCGCCAAGACCTACGCTCTCGATCCACAAATGCGCGAACGCCTAGCGAAGGCGAATCCGCAAGCGATGCGCAACATCGTCGGGCGGTTGTTGGAGGCCAACGGACGTGGCTTGTGGCAGGCAGACGATGAAACCCTTGAGCAGCTCAAGGAAATGTACGCTGACCTGGAGGATCGCTTGGAAGGAGTGTTGAGTTGAACATGGCTACAGTAACGGCACAACGTCCAACCCTGGCGCGCATTGCTCGCGCGACGCTGATCGCTGCCGCCGGTGGGATCATCGGTAACGCGCTTTTGTGGCTAATGGTTAGCCCTCTAGGCCGGCTGCAGGTCGGGCTAGGCGAAGTTATCGCTTTTAGCTTTCTAGGCGGGCTAGCCGGCGGTGTGCTATACGGCATCCTCTCCCGCTTGTTGAACCAGCCCAATCGTCCCTTCATTGTTATTTGCATCGTTGTGCTGGTCCTCTACGCCTTTGGCCCGATTTGGGCGGCCCAGACGCCTTATCGCGAGGGCGCGGAACCGTTCAACTTGCTAACCGTGCTGGTCACCGAGGTCATGCACTTGATCAGCGGCGGGTTCGTCATCGGCATCTTCACGCGACTAACAATCGAAGGTCATGGAAGCTAAAGCCATCGTGATGCCGGCCGCTGGCCGGGTTGAGATCCGCTGCGTAGCGCTCAAGCCGCTCGGTCCTGACGATGTGCTGATCCGCACGACGCTCACTAGCATCAGCGCCGGCACAGAGCGTATGTTGTTCAAGGGCATCATGCCCCACCCGATGCTCCAGTTCCCTGTAGTGCCTGGGTATGAGACGGTCGGCGTCGTTATTGAAGCGGGTGCGAACGCGCGCGCGTGGCTGGGCAAGCGCGTGTATGTAGGCGGCAACTATGGCTTCGTCGGGGTGAATCCAGCCTTCGGCGGGCAGAGCGCGCTGATCGTCGCGCCGGCGTCACACCTCACCGAACTGCACGTGCTGAGTGATGAGCAGGGCGTGTTGCTGGCGCTGGCTGCCACGGCGCTGCATGGTGTAGAAGTGGCCGGCTGCCGTCTGGGCGAGTCACCGTGTTCGTCCCACCAGATGCTGATCCTCGGCCAGGGCATCGTCGGCCAGTTAGCTGCCCGCTTTGCCAAGGCCTGCGGCGCGATAGTGCACGTGGCCGATAAGGCCGAAGCGCGCCTGCGCTTTGCAGTGGCCGATGCCATCGTGCCTGCCGAGCCGCCGCCTAGTCCCGGCACGTACGACGTGTTAATTGACGCAACAGGCAAGATGGACGCGATTGCGCCGCGTCTGATGAGCCTGAAACACGGCGGGCGCGTGGTGTTGCTCGGCTATTACGAACGGATTGATTTGCCATACATGCCGGCCTTCCTGCGCGAGTTGACGTTTGCCGTGAGCAAAGAATGGGCAGCTGGCGATTTGGCCCGCGCGCGTGATGCCATCGCTAGCGGGGTCGTTGACGTGTCCGGCTTGATCACGCATCGCCTGCCGGCAGACGAAGCGCCGCGCGCCTTTGACATAGCGTTCAACGATCCTGAGTGTTTGAAGATGGCTTTGGTTTGGGAGTAGGGTGTTGCGTATTCCGTATCTCGCACTACGCAATGCGTAACAAAATCTGAGAGGAGCGTTCCATGACTCCACGCATGATCGCAATTTACGGCAAGGGCGGTATCGGCAAGAGCTTCTTCACCGCGAACCTAAGCGCGAAGATGGCCTTAAAAGGGCTGCGGGTATTACAGCTTGGATGTGATCCAAAGCACGATAGCTGTAACGCCCTGTTTGGCGGGCGTAGCCTGCCGACTATCACCGATCAGTGGCGCCTGTTCAAGGACGCTGGCCGCGAGCAGGAACTCGCGCTTCACCACATGATCTTCAAGGCCGATCTGGGACACGGCGTGCACCTATTCGGCGCTGAGCTGGGCGGTCCGGAGGTCGGGCGCGGATGTGGCGGACGTGGCATCTCCTTCGGTTTCAGCCTATTGGAAGAGCGCGGCATGGCGAACTGGGCGCTGGATTACATCGTGATGGACTTCTTGGGGGACGTGGTATGTGGCGGGTTTGCCACGCCAATTGCGAAAAGCCTAGCTGAAGAGATCATCATCGTGGCCAGCCACGACCGCATGAGCCTGTATGCGGCGAATAACATCGCCCGCGCCGTTAACTACTTTCAGTCCATCGGCGGTACCACGCGCCTGATCGGCATGGTGGTCAACCGCGATGACGGCAGTGGTGTTGCCGAGCGCTTTGCCGAGCGCGTAGGGCTGCCCATCCTGGCCAAGATCCCATACAGTCCAGCCGCGCGCGCCCTAAGCGACCGTTGCCAGTTGCTCTTTGAGCTGCCGGAGATGGACGCGATCTTCGACGCCTTCGTGAATAAGCTCCACCGCCGACAATACACTATCCCTCAGCAGATCACGCCGCTGGACTACGACAAGTTCCTGGCCGTGTTCGGCGCCAGCGAACCTCCAGATCTACCTCAGGGCGCGACACTGGACGAGCTGATGGGGCGCAATAGCGAAGCTGTAGTCGGCATTGACCTGAACAGCCCAAACTACAGCGCAGACAGCAAGCAACTTGTGCGTCGCATCATGCAAGAGATGGGATTAAAGGTCACGCGGCTGGTGGAGGAGCCGGAGCGTGGGGTAGTGGTGACCACTGAAGCTGGCTGGCAAGCCATCTTCGGTAACCCAGCCGAGGAGATGGACGCCAAGATCGCCATCCTCGCTGCGCTTGGCCACAGCGGCGAGAAGTTCCGCCTGGCTGACCTGCGCTTCACCGCCGCGCCGTTCTACGAGTGAAACACACGCATCTGCTCAACTGGAGGTCCGATGATGAACCCTTATCCCGACTTCCCTTTGTCTATGGCGCTGCAGAATGACATGCCGGTTGTGCTTTCTGGCCTTGGCCTATTCTGGGTTGCGCGCATGATCGGCGCGGCGCATCCCGCTGCAGGGCGCTTGGCGCTGGCTGGTTTTGCGCTGATCGTGACGGCTGGTGCGCTAAAGGCAACTTGGAAGCTGGTGATGGCCATAGCGCGCCTCGATATACCGCTGCTTAGCCAGTCGCTCTTCCCATTCATCGCGCCAGGCTTCTCGCTGATGGCCTGGGCACTCTTCTGGAGCAAGCGCAACTCGGATCGTGCCCTCGTTTGGTGGCCGCCGGTTCTGGTAAGCGCTGCGGCATTGTTGGGCGCGCTTGCGCTGAGCATCACGCGGACGGATCGCACTTGGGTGTTTGTGCTGATCGGCCTCTCAACGGTTGCGAACGTGGGCCTGGCTGGGCTGCTTGTCCACAGTGCACTTCAACATGGCAGCTACTTGGCTGCCGGCTTGTTCGCGCTTAACCTGTTAATAACCTTTGCGTTGAGCGCGATTGCGGGCATGTCTAATAAACCTTTGGAGGTTCACTGGACCGAGCAGATCATCAGCACCCTCTCGAACCTAGGCTTTGCCTGGGCAGCCTGGACGATGATCCACATCCGCCCAAGGCTGCGCTCGCTAACGGCGTAAGGTAAAGAGGAGATCACTATGGATCCAATCACTGTGCCCGAAGGTAACCTGATCACGCCGAATCTGATCGAAACCAAAGGCACGCCCAGCGAGCCTCGCTCGCCCCTTCCTGCTGGCCATAGCGTCTCGCCGGATCATCACCTGACGCCTCAGACCATGTGTCCTGCCTTTGGCAGCCTGCGCGTGCTCACTCGCATTGATGGTGTGCAGACTGCGATGGTGACCGACACTGGCTGTCTGTATGGCCTGACCTTTGTGACCCACTTCTACGCCTCGCGCAAGAGCATCGCTGCGCCGGCCTTTGGCACCAAAGAGCTGGTGGCCGGCAACGTGGCCGAAGCGGCGCTTGCTGCGTGCTTGGAGGCCAGCAAGATGCCTGGGACAAAGCTGGTTGCCGCCATCTCGCTCTGCGTGGCCGAGACGGCCGGCCTGACGGAGGAGATGCTGCCTTCCCAGATCAACGGCGTGGATGTGATCCTGGTGCGCGTGCCAGCCTATGCCATCCATTCGCACCCCGAAGCCAAGGACGTGGCTATCAACGCCATCCTCAAGCGCTACGCGCCGCCCAAGATGGAAGTGACCGGCGATGGCGTGGAGAAGCCGCTGACCTACGACAGCGGCAACGAGGATGAAGAAGCGCTCCGACGCAAGGTGATCATGCTGGGGGAGGTCTTCCCAGCCGACCCTATCTCGGTAGATGCCGTGCTCAAGCGGCTGGGGAGCGGCCTGGCAGCCAACCTGCCCTCGCGTAATCTGGATGATTACAAGCTCGCGCGCCGCGTCGGCGCAATAGCCGCTGTGCATCCGTTCTACGGAGGCAGTGTGGCCACGCTGCGCGCTGCCGGCGTGCCCATCATCAGCGGCGCACCAGTCGGCCCAGAGGCCACTTATAACTGGATCAAAGCCGTGGGCGCGGCGTTGAAACTTGACCCAGCGCTGACCGAACAAGTGGCGGCCGAAGAGCGCGATAAATGCCAGTCCATCATCGGTCAATTCCCGCTTGAGGGCAGAGTGTTGGTGTGCGGCTACGAGGGCAATGAGCTGCTTTATGCGCGCCTGTTGGTGGAAGCCGGCGCTGAAGTGCCCTACATCAGCACCAGCATTCAAAAATCGCTCTACACGGCTGCCGACGAAGCGTGGTTGAAGGCCCGCGGGACGCGCGAGATCGTCTACCAGAAGACCCTTGAGCAGGACGTGCACGCGCTCGACACTTATAAACCAGACCTAGTGCTGGGCACAACGCCACTCAGCGCAGAGGCTAAAGCGCGCGGCATCCCTGCCATGTACTACACCAATATGCTCAGCGTGCGGCCGATGTTCCTGAGCGCTGGCTTGGCCGGCACTATTCAGCTCATCCGCGAGGCGCTCGAACGCGCCCCGCGCTACGCCTGGATGCGCGAGTTCTTTGAAGGTCCAAGGCCGGCGGAGGCATCCCCCAGTGCCGTCAACACGATGGATTAGGTATACGTAATACATGATGCGCATTGTGCATCGTATATAGTGCATAGTATGCTTTGCAAACCTTATTTCTAGAAGAGGATATGGAAGATATAGTTAGATCATCTCCTGCTGGCGGCAAGCCTCACGCGCCGATTGAGCTGATCCGCGACCTAGAGAGCACCAGCGGCTACTGGGCTGCGGTGTGGACGATGTGCACAATGCCTGACGTGCATGTGATCTGCGACGCGCCGATCGGGTGTTTTAACCTAGTGGCAACCGCCGTGCCAGATTACACTGACGCGATTCCCCACATTCACAACATCACCCCCAGCGTGATGCGCGAGCAAGAAGTCACCATGCTGGGCACGGCCGGCGCTGTGCGCAAGACCATAGAGGCCTTGTCCCAACTCTACCCCGATAAACAACTCATCGTGGTCAGCACGGCGGAGAGCGAGATGATCTCTTCCGATCACAGTGACTGGTTGAGCAAGCTCGACCCGCCCATCCCGTTCTTTTGGAGCCGCTCGCTGGAAGGGGATGAGTGGGAGGGTCGGGATCGTGCCCTGCTCTGGCTCTGGGAGCGCTTCGGCGCTGGCCGCGCAAAGATCAGCCCAGCCGACCAGCAAGCCGGCCGGCTGGTAAACATCATCGGCCCCACCTATGGTTGCTTCAACTCGCCCTCTGACTTGCACGAGGTGAAGCGCCTGATCGAGGGTGCTGGCGGCAGAGTGAACCTAGTCTATCCGATGGAGGCAACGCTGAAGGATACTCCCCGGCTGGCGGAGAGCGCCGTCAACGTCGTGATGTACCGCGAATTTGGCGAGCTGCTAGCTCAGGCTCTGGGCAAGCCCTATCTCTTCGCCCCGATGGGCATCCAGCAGACAACAGCGTTTATCCGCCGCATGGGCGAGCTGCTGGGCACGCAAGCCCAAGCTGAGGTGTTTATTGAGCAGGAGAAACGAACTACCTTGGCGCCGCTATGGGACTTGTGGCGCGGGCCACAAGGGGATTGGTTTGCAACGACCGATTTCGCCGTCGTCGCCGGCCGGACTTACACCGAAGGATTGGTGCGTTTGCTGGCGGATGAGCTGGGTATGAAGCTGGCCTTTGCCAGCAGCCGCCCGCGCCAGCCTGGCGAGATGGATAACATTCAAATCCGCGAGACGTTGCACAAGAAGCAGCCGGCCTTTGTATTCGGCAGCCTAAACGAGAAGATTTACCTGACCGAAGCCCAGGCTAAGGCGACGCACTTCGTGCCAGCAGCCTTCCCTGGCGCTGTGGTGCGACGCGCGCTGGGCACCCCTTTTATCGGCTACAGCGGCGTCATCTATATTGTTCAGGAGATCGTGAATCGTTATTACGAGCTCGTATTCAACTTCCTGCCTTTCGACAACGTCGCGGCTGCTGGTCAGCTCAAAGCAGTCAATAACCCGCTCGCGTCCGCCAATAAGCTCACGTGGAGCGAGGCAGCGCGCGCGCGCCTAGAGCAGCAGCTGGAGGGGATTCCCTGGATCAGCCGCATCAGCGCCAGCCGCGAGCTGCGGACAAAGGTGGAGATTCACGCGATCAGACAACAGGTGCGCGAGGTGACGCCAGAAATTGTGGAACAAGCGCTGGCACAACCATGACCGAGTATTTCGTTGGCCAAACAGGGGTCTTTCCCTCTTTTCTGGCGGCGTGGGCGTTCGCAGTTGCCCAGCTTGGCTTCATGCTCACCGAAGCGCGCTGCGGCCGGTTAGCGTCGGCTGATGCGCATCGCGGGGCGCGCACCTTTCCACCGCTTGGGCTGGCTGTTGTGCTTGGGCTGGCTGCCCGCCTAGGGTGCGGATTCCTGAAGATCGGAGCCGTCCGTGGCGAGCTGCGCGAGATGGTTGTGTGGCTGGGCTTTGGCTTAGTCTTGGCCGGCTGGGGGGTGCGCCTTTGGGCACAGCGCGCCCTTGGCAAGTTCTTCACCGGCGAGATAGCTGTGCAACGCGATCATCGCGTGATACAGACAGGCCCTTATCGCTGGGTGCGCCATCCGGCATATCTCGGTGGGCTACTGGCCGCTACTGGCTTTGGCCTGCTGCTCAGCACATGGCTAGGTGCATTCATCAGCAGTGCCCTGCTGATCTGGGCGTATGCTGCGCGCGTGCCGCGCGAGGAGGCGTTGCTGACCGCACAACTTGGTGACGCCTATCGCGTCTACGCCATGCGCACTAAGCGCTTTATCCCCTTCCTCTTCTGAAGCAATGAACTTAACTGAGTGGCGTACCCTGACTCAAAAACCGCTAGATCGGTCGCGGTTGCTGGACATCCTCGCGAACAAAATCAAACTCAAGCGTCCGCCAGTGGCTATCACCTACTGCGACGGTGTGCCGCCCGCAGGCTACGAGCCAGCGCGCGTGCCTGTTTGCAGCATCCTCTATTATCATGCCGAACAAGGCAGAAAGCTTTACGTGGACGCTACGCACCACGATTGCTTCGTGGGCCAGTATCATCTTGGCTTCCTTCCCGCTGAAGCGGCCGGCAGCCTGATCTGTAATGGTGAGTATTTGACGATGGCGCAGGGCTTCTTCACGCCAGAAGCCGCCAGGCGCAACAAGCAACAAAGCTACAGCCTGCCGGCAGGTGCGATCACCGCAATTGCTGCTGCGCCCTTATCTGAACTGCCCGCAGACGTGCCGCTGGATTTGCTTTGCTTGATCACCGATGTCCAGCGTGCAATGCAGATCGCCGGCGCGGCGAGCGTGCGCGAGGGCACGTTGCCACACGGCGAGCTGGGCCCATCATCGTGCTCGTCGCTGTTTGCGGCGCCCTGGCACACCCGAAACACGGTGTTTGCGCCGGGCGAGGGCGGCGGGTGCGGCTTCAATCATCTGGCCAACAGTGAGCTGTTCGTCGCGTTACCGGCTCATCATCTGCCCTACGTGATCGAGATGTTCGAGAACTTCTGGTTCAAGCCCGACGAGATGCGCCGGCTAATCTTCCCTAGCCATACGAGCGTGTTCTTGCAATGACCAATCTGCCGAATGTGCTTAAGGTCGAGCTGCGGATTGAAGTGAACGGTCAACCCTTGCTGATCCAGGCCCAGGTGCAAGGCGAGGGTGAGGCAGCACGACGCGCAGCGGCTGAGATTTCGGCAGCGCTGACCAGCGTGCTGACCTCGGTTGCGAAGTCTGATACCGACGTGCCTAGCGCGTCGAACATAGTGGCCAGCGCCGCGCCGACGACAGGCGCTACAGAGCCGGCTCCGGCGTCTGCTGTTGTCGATCAGCCACAAGTCCAAGCTGCGGATCAAGTGAGCGCCACCGCAGCGCCGCCGAAGCATCCGCTCGTCTTGTTGATGCAGCGTCATCGCGTGCGCATTAATCTGGGGTTCGGCGGGCTGCTGCTGGCGCTGGCGATACTAGCGCCGATCATTGCGCCGGCAGCCCAGCGGCGTGAGATGCTGGTCGTGACTTTGCTCTTGGGCCTGACTGCGGTGCTGATGCTGTTCACGGCGATGCTGCCAGGCCCAGAGCGCGCTGCTGCGTCCCGCGTTTCGGCGCAGCCTCGACCCGTTCAGCCGGTGAGCCGCGCGCAAATGCGCAGAGCGTTGCTCACTCAGCGTCGGTCGCCCCTTAGTGCCGGCGCGGGGTTGGCGCTTGGCATTGCCTTCCTGTTGCTAGGTATCTTGGCGCCATTCACTCTAGGTGCGACTACGGCCGACGAGCGCTTCATTATCATGATCGGGTTCTCACCGATCGCGGTGATCGGCGGGTTTTTGGTGTATATCTTTTGGCGACGCGCTTTCTCCGTGTCCGGGCCTCAGCCCCAGCCGGCACACGCGATCCCGAGCCGGCGATTGTCTGCGACGCGCGCGCCGCAAACAGCAAGCTATCGCGCAGTTGTGCCGGCGCTGTTGTTTGGCTTAGCGGTGTTCGTCCTCGCCGTTATTATCGTAGTAGTCTACGGCACGGTAAGCGCAGGACTGCGGTGACAAAATTAGATTATTTGATAGTTGCCGGTAACTGTAACTAGAACGCGCTGGTCAGCCAGTAGGGCTGACTGGTCTCCTAAATCTTTAGAATATTCTCCCCGTGAAGGACGCATTCACGGTTAGGGTAAGGCTGATCCTTACGCGGAGACGCGGAAAACTAAAGCGCGGCATCTTTGACCACCTAGAAGGCGGTGCCTTCTAGAAGATCGCGTTGCCCCTACTGGTGAGTGCTCCCAGTGCACCTAGGTGCGTTCACCAATGGAGGGGCATCTTCCACAAGCTATGCTGCCAGCGAAGGCAAATCTACAGAGGGTAGGCGACGGCACTGCTGTCGCCCACCCAAGGTTTTGCCCCTGGCTGTGAACGCCCCCAGTGCACCTATTGCGCCTGTGATAGAATATAGGCAGTTAAGTTCCGCGAGGTGCCCATAGCTCAATGGCAGAGCGCCTGACTGTGGCTCAGGAGGTTGAGGGTTCGAGACCGTCTGGGCACCCACCCGAATAGACATGCACCTTTTAAAGGTGCATGTTCTTGTTTAGCCAATAACGCTCGCCGCCCACGCGCTGGCTATAGGCGCGCACCCTAGCCTCCATCGCATCCAGCGTATCGAACAACACTGGCCATTGTGAGGCGTAGCAGGCAATGGCCCGCAGGCGCGCGCCCACTTCCTCTTCCGTGAGCAGCACCACTTCTGGGACCAGATCAGCCGGCGGCGCAAAGTCGCGCTCAGCATACGGATAGTCCTCGTAGTAGCGTAGCTTGCTGAGAAGCCGCAGCGATTCAACTGCCCAGCGGACGAGCAGATGATCAACGTGTCCGCCAATCGCCAGTGGGCAGACTACTTCGTCCGCTGCGGTGAGCAGCTCAGCCAGCGCCGCGCGCGCTTGAGGGAGAAAGACCTGTTGGTCGTAAGGATGCACCGATCCACCGATCGGGCCTTCACCATAAAGCGGCGTGCCGTCGCTGTCACATCGGTAAATTGCGTCGCGCAGACCCAGATGAACACAGCGCGCGCCGAGCAGCTGGCAAGCCCGCTCATCCTCGGCGCGGCGGTGGGCATACGGACGTTCACCCAGCCCCCAGCGCTGATGCAGCAGTTGGGCGATCGGCGAAAGTGGCTGATCTTCTGGACAGTCGGCCGTACAGATAGTTGCTATCGTGACGGGCTGCCCGCCTTTCGTCAGGCGATGCACAAGCCCACCACACGAGAGGGCGACATCGTCCAAATGGGGTGAAACGAACACCACCATGCTACGCTGCGTCAGCGAATGTATACAGGGGTGCCGAGCGGCGTCCAGCGATACAGGGCCGCAGCGTCTTTGGTCGTGGCGACGACGCAGCCATACGAAGCCGGATACCCAACCGGCCAGCGAACCGGCGTCCCGTTGCGCAGCAGTGGCATGGCGTGAATGCCGTTCTCGATCCGGCCCGCGTAATAAATGCCCATCCAGTAAGGCATGCGCAGTTGCCAGATGTTGGACCAGGCTTCCGGGATCTTGCTTTGAACCCGGAAGTTGCCCCGGCGCGTGGGACGGCGTGGCTCGCCGCTGCTGATCAAGAAGGTCATGACAACCTCGCCGTCCTTATACGCCCACAGGCGCTGCCGGCTGAGGCTGACGAAGATCTCGCGCCCACGCCCGCGGATCACCTGGTGGCCTGGCGTGGTCTGCGCTGCGGCCGGGTGGGCCAGCGCGCCCCCCACAAGACCCAGCACTACGCCAGCGAGGAACGACCGGCGATTCATAGCTCGGATTTTAGCTAACGGAGCAGCCGACGCGCGGCTGCGCTGAGCACGTCCACGATGAAAGTCAACCCAAATAGCGCGATTAGCGTGCCAAGCAGGCCAGGGTAGTCGAAGCTGCTTAGTTGCTCGGTCAGCAGGCGGCCCAGACCGCCAGCACCCACAAAGCCAACGATCACTGTCTCCCGCGTGCAGACCTCCCAGCGATAGAAGATGTAAGCCAGCGATTGGGGCATCGTTATCGGCAGCGTGCTGTAGAGAAAGGCGTGGAGAGGTGGTGCGCCGGCATGCTGTATCGCCCACATCGGGCGCTGGTCCACGTTCTCCACTGCCTCGGCAATCAGCCGGCCCAGGATGCCCAGGTTGTGCATCGCCAGTGCCAGTGCGCCAGGCAAAGGGCCAGGGAACATAACAAAGAGAAATAGCAACGCCCAGACCGGCGCTGGGATGGCGCGCAGGAAGAGTAGCCCGCCGCGCGAGAGCAAGTATAGCCAGCGTAGTCCACTCGATCGCCGCACTGCCAGCTGTGCCAGCGCGATGCCGAGCAAACCAGCGATCGCCATCGCAACAATTGACATGGCCAGCGTCTGCGAGGAGAGCTGAAGCAGTCGGAGGACTTGGTCGCCCGACAGATCCGGCGGGAACATCTCGCGCAGCATCTGATCAAGAAGCATCTGGGTGCGCGGCGAGACCAGCCGGCCAAAATCTGGCTGAAGGTAAAGCAGCGAGAGCGGGACGAGCAAAATAGCCGATGCCAGCAGCGCCAACAAACCACGCGAAGATGGCGTCGCGCGGGCCAGGCTGGCAGCCTGGGCATCGCAACCAGGGGCCAGGTTCACCTCTAGGCGCGCAGGCGCGCCGAGCGACTGGCGCACGCGCGCGCTCAGCCAGTCGGTCGTCCCGCTCAACATCAACAGCGCAGCCATCAGCGTCCACATCTCGCTATAGCGCAGCGATTGCAAGCTGAGCAGGACTTGGTAGCCCAATCCGCCCGCGCCGATCACGCCAAGGACGGTGGCTGAGCGGATCGCGCATTCCAGGCGATAGAACGAATAAGAAAGCAGGTTCGGCAGGGCGCGCGGTAACAGGCCGTAGAGCAGCGCGCGACTGGCCGGCGCGCCGCTGTTGAGCAGTGCGCGCAGTGCATCGTGTGGTGTCTCGTCGAGGATTTCGGAGAACACCTTGGCGGTGATAGCGCCGAAAGGGATGCCCAGCGCCAGGATCGCCACAAGTGGATCAAGCCCCAGGATCCTGACGAGGAAAAGCCCCCAGAGCACCTCGTGGATCGCGCGCGGCATGGCCAGCGCACTACGCGCGATCACCCAGGGCGAGCCTGGAACCGCGGCAGATGGACGCTGGCGCGCCAGCCACCAGACCTCGGACGAGAGCAAGCCGCCGACCAGGCCGATCACTAGGCTGAGCGCCAACCCGCAGACAGCATAGGCGAACGTCACGGCGCTGGATTCCAGCGTCAGGCGCAGGAAGTCTGGACTGAGCTCCGGGCGCAGCGCAGCAGCAAAGAACTGCCGTACCAACGCCCATCCGCCGGTGTTGATTAGGTCGCCGTCGAACAACCCCGTCTGGGCAATGGCCCAGCCGGTCGCAAGCAGGGTGACCAGCGCGACCAGCCGCGCGCCGCGGAGCAGGCTGCGCCACGGCGAAAAGAGTGCCGGCGCGGGCTGCGCGCGCTGCGTAGCCAGTGGGGCGCTCATGACTCTGGGTCGCGGATGCGGTATAGCGTCTCAATCATCTGTGGCGAGACCTGAGCTGCGGGCAGGTCGAAGGCCACGCAGCCGGCTCGCAAGCCAACGATCCGTTCGCAGTGGCTATAGGCATACTCGATGGCGTGCAAGCTGACGACCAGCGTCTTGTTGAACCGATCGCATAACGCGCGCAGCAGCGTCATGATCTCGCGGCTGCGCTCAGGGTCAACGCTGGAGATCGGCTCGTCGGCTAGGATGACCACCGGGTCTTGAATCAGCACGCGCGCGATGGCCACGCGCTGTTGCTGGCCACCGGAGAGGGTGTCGGTGCGCGCATAGAGCTTGTCAGCGATCCCCACATCGGCCAGGGCGCGCGCAGCACTTTGCCGTTCGAGCGGGATGATGAGCGAGAGCATGGCCTTCGCCAGCGACCAGCGGCCCAAGTGGCCAGCGTTGACGTTGTGGATGACGCTCAGGTTGGGCACAAGGTGGAACTGTTGATACACCATGCCGATCTGCTGCTGCAGCCGGCGCAGCGCGCGCGTCGAAAGCTTCATTGGATCCTGACCTAGTAAGTGCAGCCGGCCTTCGGTGGGCGCCAGCGACCCATTGAGCAAGCTCAGCAGCGTGCTCTTGCCCGCGCCGCTGGGGCCGATCAACGCCACGCGCTCGCCAGCCTCAATCCGCAGCGAGATCCCACTGAGCGCTGTGAATGTGCCGTAGCGCACCGTCACGTTGTCCAGCTCGAATACTGGCTCTGGCATGCTTGATACCAGCACGGGGCGCAACGCCGCGCTGCCCTATTTGATCTTGCCAATCTCGCGGCCGACGGCCTCAATGTCAGCGTAGTTCTCGTTCTTCGTCTCAATGAATTTCTGCGCGCCGAACAGATCCAGAATCTCCTTGTGGGTCGGATTGGCTGCGTCAAGCGCCAGGAAGGCCTGCTTGACGCGCGCGATGAAGCCAGCGCCGAAGTTCTGCTCGACGTCGGGGCGCACGACCCAGTGATAGTCATAGTAGGGCGGTGTGCGCCAGATAACGATCACTTTGCTGGTATCTACGTCGCCGCTCTTGACGCGCGCTTCCCAGACTTGCTCATTGAGCGCGCCGGCTTCGTATGAACCAGCTTCGACCAACTTGATTGTTTTGTCGTGCGAACCCGAAAAGCCAGGTTCGCCCCTGAGGTCGGAGAGCGAGAGGCCAGCCTGGCGCATGAAGAACTGCGGCATCAGCCGGCCCGAGGTGGATGATTCGCTGCCGAAGGTGAACGTGCGCCCTTTCAGGACAGTCAGCCCGCTGATATCCTCAAAAGGCTGGATGCCGGCAGCGGTGTTGGCGATGAACACGCTGCGGAACTTCTCATCTATATCGCGCTGGATGATGGCCTGCGCGCCCTCTACCTGCAAGCGCGCTTGCACGCCGGTTAGGCCGCCAAACCAGGCCATATCCACGTCGCCGGTCTTAAACGCATTGACCACGGCAGCGTAGTCGGTCACAGGTTTGTAGACCACCTCGACGCCCAACTCGGCTTTGAGGTAGTCGGAGAGCTTGCTGTATAGGCGATTGAGCCGCTCCGGGTCTTGATCGGGGATCGCGGAAATCACGAAGGGCTTCGGCGGGGCTTGAGCCGGCTGAGCGGCGGGTGGCGGCGCAGCGCAGGCCGCCAAGGCAAGCGACAGGCTAGCAAAAGCGAATGTAGTTTTAAGTGTCGTAGACATCAGCTTATCCTCCTTTTGTCGTTAGGGCGAGGACGGTGCCGGCACCCCTTCATAGCGCCTGGCTTGTCACGCTTCGGAGGAGCCGATGTCTTGTTCAGGAAACTCGCGTCTAGGCCGGGCGAGGGGCAGCACGGCGGTACGAACGACGCAGCACGTGCGCCAGGGTGGAAATCACTCAGCGGTGTGCAGCGCGATTCATGCGCATGCCGTCCTCACCTCCTGACAACTCATCATACCAAATCAGCGCGCGCAAAGAGTGCGTCCATAGCCAAAGGCAAATTCGATCTCACGCGAGGGGGCACAGGGAAAGGAAAGTAAGCGTCCTAGCGCCCTTTAATTGAAGGCTGCGAGCCTGCAGGAGAATGTATCTCCACACGCATTCGAGAGGTCGCTAGGGGTGGCTTTATTCGTGAGCGCTGCGTGCGTTCGCCAGTAGCGGCGATCCGGAGGCGCTAGCCTGTAGCTTTTCTCTGCTTTCAGGCAAATAAATATTCCCCAGTATGCGGGTAATGTTTTTTAAGGTGTCGCTTCAGCAGTTTGCAAGTGAAGAATACCGAATGGCGTTGACTCCCCCGGCGATGAGCGTTACCGTAGTTACGACTATTCGTCCGCGTGCGCCAGATTGGTCAAGAGTCGGACGAAGCGCAGCAGATCTTGATTCACGTGCTCGAAGCAATCGCGCACTGCCCCGGCCAGCTCCAGGACTCGCTGAGTGTTCAGCTCAAACGCATATGCGTTACGGACGACATGACGGAAGCGAAGATATTCGTCAAGTCGTCGGCAAGTCTCTTTTGCAATTACCGCCGGCCGAACTTCTGGAACTTCGAGTGTCATCTGGCGCAGGAGGTCGCGATGCCAATGTGCACCCTTTGGCTCACTCTGATCCAAATAGCTGGCAATCTGCTCGAAGATGCGTTTGATCGCGGTGTAGAAGTCGTGCAGATTCAGCGCAATAGCGTCTATGTAAAAGCTTGAGTCGGCGTGCTGATGGATAGCCGCTAGGATGGCCTCGATGCGTGTTACCAGGCGCGCGATCATTGTCAATTCATCTTGAATGCGGCTGGCGACTAGAGCGTAGCGCGCGATCACAGATCGACTCCTTCGCGTTCAATCACGATGGCCAGCGCTGGGCGAACGATGTTCATATCTACCAGGTTAATCGGGATGTCGTCGCTTAAATCTTGGACAGCGCCGATCGCCCGCAGCCAATCCTTGCCGGACAGCCCCCAGGCTGCGATGTCCACGTCAGAATACTCATTGAACATCTCCGGATGGTTGAGCGAGCCGAAGACGACCACGCGGGTTGCGCCAAACTGCGTCCTCAGCAGTTCAGCAGCCCAGCGAGCCAGCGCCCAGGCGCGCTGGCGACGCTCGGCCAGCGCGGCGCGCTCAGCCGCCCATCGCGCGCGCGCCGCCGCCCGATAGGCTTGCATCTGATCAACGGTCAGTTCCGTGCTCATGGCGACTAATAGACATCGAAATGCGTATATCCCACCAGGGAGCCACCGCTCGTGAGCACAGTCACGCGGATAGTGTAGCGACCAGCCGGCAGGCCCTCAACACCCCAAACGGTAAGTTGACCGTCCACGACGGGTGAGAGATGCGGCCCGCTGATCCATCGCCATTCCGCCGGCTGCTCGCCCTCGCCATACTCAACCACGTACTGCTGAAATCCAGGCGGGTTCACTGTGCCACGGATGGCAAGCAACCCGCGCGCCACCGGCTCAGCCAGCGTGGGATGGGTGATTAACACGTCGGGCGTTTGTGGCGGCGCAGAAGGCGCCGGCGGCGCTGATGCCAGGTCTGGGTTGCGCGCTTGCACGGCGCGCTCGACCCGCTCATCAGCAGGCAACGGCAGTTGGTCGGCGCTGAAGTGCTCAATTCGCCGGCGCGGGCAGGACGGCGAGGGCAGACGACCACCATCCTGACAAATCTCAACGCCGACGATGCCAGGTGGCGGCGGGAAGTCGCGCGCAGGCTGGCCAGCCAAGGCCTCCTCCATGATCTGCTTCCAGATCGGCGCAGCGCCGGTGATGCCGCTCACGCCGCGCATTGGGCTGTTGTCGCTGTTGCCCACCCACACGCCAACGACCAGATCAGGGGTATAGCCGACGGTCAAGTTATCGCGGAAGTCATTCGTTGTGCCGGTCTTGGCTGCTGCCGGCCTGGAGAGCCGCAGTGGGCTGTTCAGACCGAAAGTCCTTGCGCGGGCAGCATTGTCGCTCAGCATGCTGGTGATCAGCCAGGCATGCTCTGGGCGCGCTACCTGCTGGGGCTGGGCCAGTCGGTAGTCTCTTAGCAACCTGCCGTCGGCGCTCTCCACGCGAGCAATCGCGATTGGTGGCCGGCGTAGGCCGTTGTTGGCCAGCACAGCGTAGGCCGCTGTCAAGTCTAACAGGCGCGTCTCTGCGCCGCCCAGCGCGATCGCAAGACCATAGGCTGGATTGGGCGGGAAGTTCAGCCCGACCCGCTGCGCCACTTCTAGGAAGGCCGGCACGGTGACGAAGTTCAGCGTCTCCACAGCGGGGATATTCATGCTGCGGGCCAGCGCCTCGCGCATCAGCATCGGCCCGTGGAACTTACCATCGTAATTCTTGGGGCGATACACCTGGCCGTGGGCGTTGACGAACTCCACTGGGCGATCCCAGAAGAGCGTCGCCGCCGTCCAGCCGCGCTCCAGGGCGGCCAGGTAGACGAACGGCTTGACTGCTGACCCCGGCTGACGGGGCATGATCGCGACGTTCACCTGGCCGTCTATAGCGGCATCGTTGAAATCGGCGCTGCCCACCATTGCCAAAATCTCGCCGCTGTGGGGTTCGATGATCACGGCTGCGCCGTTGGTGACGTTCTTCTCGCGCAACTGGGCGATCTGTTGGCGGATGGCGTCCTCGGCGATCGCCTGCAGACGTGGATCGAGCGTGGTGTATACGCGCAGCCCGTCGCGATATAAGCCCTTAGCGCCATATTCGGCGTCGAGCTGCTGCTTGATGAACTGCATAAAGTGCGGCGCAATAGTCGAGACATTGGGCAGAGTCGCTGTGAAGGTGCGTGCCGCGATCTCGCGTTGTGCCTCGTAGATCTCTTCTGGTCGGATGTAGCCGGCTTTGGCCATTAAGCGCAGCACGTCATTCTGTCGTCGGAGCACGCCAGACTTGTTGGTAATAGGATCCCAGAGCACGGGGGACTGAGGGATGCCGGCGAGCATTGCTGCTTCCGCGAGGTTGAGCGCCTTTGCCGGCTTGCCGAAGTAAAGCTGGGCGGCTGCTTCGATCCCATAAGTCTGGTTGCCGTAGTAGTTCTCGTTCAAGTAGATCTCGAGGATCTGATCGCGCGTGTAGCGCCGCGATAGCTCGTTGGCGAGCACAATCTCGCGTAGCTTGCGCTGGAGCGTGCGTTCGCTGCGCTCGCGCGGGGAGAGCAGCAGGTTACGCGCCACTTGTTGTGTGATGGTGCTGCCACCGCTCACCACATCTCGCTCAGTCAGGACGTAATACACTGCGCGAATGATCGCCACGGGATCAAAGCCAATGCCCGGCACGTAGCGGTATAAGTTCGGGTCCTCGGTGGCCAGCGTAGCCTGGATGACATACGGGCTGATCTGGCTCAGCGACACGCGCGTGCGCCGGCCCGCCGTCGGATCTGTAGGATCGGTCAGCTCGACGACCAAGTTGCCGTGCCGGTCGAAGATCTGGGTGCTGGCAAATGTGCTCTGGGCTGCGATCAACTGGCCTGGATCGGGAATCTCGCGCGCAATGAGGAGATAAGCGGTCAGGCCGACGATGACCACTGCGAAGGACAGGACGAATATGAGCAGGGCGAACGCGAAGAACAGGCGCGCAAACCAGATACCTAACCGACGCCACGGTCGGCGCTGGCCGACAGCACGTGGCGCCGGTGCAGCACCAGCAGCCGGATAGCGGGCGCGCGTCGCATCCGCCGGTATATAGCCAGGTCGCTGCGCCGGCGGAGAAGGCGCGTGCGTTGGCCGCTTGGCAAGGTCATCGCCTGTGCCACCCATCGCGCATTTATCCGTTCAGTATAAGCCTCGCCGAATCTTGGCCCTTGTGGTATAAGCCCAAACATGCAAGCGTTCTCCTACGTTGCCCCGCGCACCCTCTCCGAAGCTGCTGCTATCCTCGCCCAAGAGGGTGACCAGGCGAAATGCCTGAGCGGCGGCACTGACCTGATAGTTTTTCTGCGCGAGGGCCGGCGGCGTGCACGCGTTGTGGTGGACGTGAAGGGCATTCCGGAGCTGAATCAGCTCAGCTATGACCTGCGAGAGGGTCTTACGATCGGTGCGGCTGTGCCATGCTACCGCATTTATAGCGATCCGCAGGTGGTCGCAAATTACCCCGGGCTGATTGACGCCGTCGTGTTGATAGGTGGCATTGCAATTCAGGGGCGGGCCACACTCGGCGGCAACGTCTGCACTGCGTCGCCGGCGGGCGACTCTATCCCTGCTCTGATCGCCCATCAAGCGACTTGCGTCCTGGCCTCGCCAGAGGGCGTGAGGCATGTCCCGCTGGAACAGTTCTTCCGAGGCCCAGGTCAGACAGTGCTTCGGACGGGTGAGCTGCTGGTTGCGCTGAAGCTGCCCGCACCCAAGCCGAGGATGGGCGCAGCGTATCTGCGCTTCACCCAGCGCAATGAGATGGACATCTCTGTCACCAGCGCCGGCGTAGCCGTAGCGCTGAGCGAAGACAAGGCGCGCTTCGTTCACGCGCGTGTGGCGCTGGGCGCAGTAGCGCCGACGCCACTGTTCGTGCCACAGGCCGGCGCGGCGCTGGTTGACCAGCCGGTTTCAGAAGAGACAGTAGAGGCTGCGGCGCGCGCAGCGCAGTCTGCCGCACAGCCGATCACCGATATGCGCGGCACGGCTGAGCAGCGTCGTCATCTGGCCTACGTGATGACCAGGCGGGCACTCTGGCGGGCCATTGAGCGGGCACGTAGCCAAGCGTAGTGCAGGAGAAGAGGAGGAGCAAGAAGGATGAATCAAAAAGTGCTCGTCACAGCGACGATCAATGATGAAGAAGTGACCTTCCTTTGTGAGCCGCGTCAGAGCCTGCTGGAAGTGCTGCGCGATGTGCTCGGCCTGACCGGCGCTAAGGAGGGGTGCAACAACGGCAACTGCGGGGCATGTGCGGTGTTGCTGAACGGTGTCCTGGTGAACGCTTGTCTGGTGCTGGGGGTTGAGATCAACGGCGCGCGCCTGACCACTATCGAAGGCATCGCGTCGAAAGAGGGATTACACCCTCTCCAGCGCAAGTTTCTGGAGGACGCAGCGCTGCAATGTGGCATCTGCACGCCGGGCTTTATCGTGGCAGCCAAGGCGCTGCTCGACCGCAACCCAAACCCCACTGAACACGAGGTACGCTACTGGCTAGCCGGCAATCTCTGCCGATGCACCGGCTACGACAAGATCGTGCGGGCTGTGTTAGATGCCGCAGCGGAGATGCGCGCGGAGAAGCAGATAGCGTAACACCAATCACGACAGTAGGAGGAAGAATTGATGAGGCCACTTTCCGAGCTGGTGGACATTAAAACAGCTTTCGATCCTGGTGCACACATCGTTTTGTATCATGGTGATTGTCTGGATTTTCTGAAGTCTGTGCCCGATCGATCAGTTCAGCTTATTGTCACTTCGCCCCCCTACAATCTTGGAAAGGAGTATGAAACGCGGCGGGGATTGTCAGAATATCTTGAATGGCAGCGGCGCGTCATTGTCGAGTGTCACCGTGTATTGAAAGAAGAAGGCAGTATTTGCTGGCAGGTAGGCAACTTTGTAGAGAAAGGCAGTATTGTGCCTTTAGACATTATGCTTTATCCGATCTTTGAGGCGCTTGGCATGAAGATGCGCAATCGCATCATATGGCACTTTGAGCATGGCCTGCACTCGACACGGCGACTTTCTGGCCGATATGAGACCATCAACTGGTTCACCAAAAGCGACAATTATTACTTTGACGTTAACCCTATCCGTGTACCACAGAAGTATCCTGGCAAGAGGTATTTCAAAGGGCCGCATGTCGGTCAGTATTCATCCAATCCTCTCGGCAAGAATCCAGGGGATGTTTGGATATTTCCAAACGTTAAGAGCAATCATGTAGAAAAGACCGAACACCCATGCCAGTTTCCAATTGAGCTAGTTGAGCGGCTCGTGCTCTCAATGACGAGAGAGGGGGATTGGGTGCTAGATCCGTTTCTGGGTGTGGGTAGCACGGTGATAGCTGCATATCGGCACAATCGGCGCGGAGCTGGCTCGGAAATCATTAGCCGCTATGTGGCCATTGCCCGAGAGAGAATACAACAAGCGATGTCAGGAAACCTGCGCGTCCGGCCAATGAATACACCCGTGTTTGACCCTAGGAATGCTGGAAGCTCGCTTACCAGTGCTCCTTGGCTTAACAAAACTGAGGGATACGCGAATGCTTGTGCATGTCAGCGATTGCCGTTGGAACAGCCCGAGCAACACAAGGGATGAAAATTGTCCAGACCTACTCGCACTTGAATGGGTTGGAATACTTGCTTGTGCACAAGCGGCATCTCTGGGAAGAGATTCAATCTGTAGTAGAAGAGGTGAATGCAGCGGATTGTCGCACTAAGGTGAGCAGAGAGCGGCAAAAACTTGGAGAATTGAAGTATAGCCCTATCGCGCTAAATAAGGCGTTTGCTAAGCTGCTCAGAGCAAAGGGATGGGTAGAAAGTCGTGTGTCTTACTGGGTGACGTGCGATGTTAAGCTTATCAGGCAAACTTTGTATAAGGCACCTGATGAGCAAAAGTGTGAGATACTGCAGGCTGGCGAGGAGGCGATCTTCAGTTATAACCAAACCGACTTCGTGAAAGAGCGCGTTGCGCTGGAAGTTCAATTTGGTAAATATGCATTTGTGGCGTATGATTTGTTTGTTAAGCATCTCGCCTTCTACGTGCGTGATGAAATAGATGTGGGTGTAGAGATACTTCCGATGAAGTCTATGCAAAGCGAGATGTCATCAGGACCTGCCTATTACGAAGGCGAGCTGTACAACGTTATCCGCAATGGTAGAGGTGTGCCAGCAGTACCGTTGGTCATGATTGGCATCGCTCCGTGAGCAAGGGAAGCTGAACAGTTGACAACTACCGAAGTCAGGAAGACAGAAAAGATGAACAGCAAACCTTACACAGTAATTGGTCAGCGCCCAGTTCGGCCAGACGGCGTGGATAAAGTGATTGGACGCGCGCAATACGGCGCCGATGTCAAGCTGCAGGGCCTGCTCTACGGCAAGGTGCTGCGCAGCCCGCATGCCCATGCGCGCATCCTCGCCATAGACACCAGCGCGGCTGAGCGATTGCCAGGGGTAAAAGCTATTATCACCGGCAAAGACCTGCCATCCGTCGAGGATAAGGTCGCCAAGAGCGGCGAGGGGAGCGTGAACTATAGCTATTTGCGCCAAAACGTGCTCGCTCAGGACAAAGTTTTGTATCACGGCCATCCAATCGCTGCCGTGGCAGCGACCGACATCCATACTGCTGAGGAAGCGCTGGCGCTGATCAAGGTGGAATACGAGCTGCTGCCGCCGGTGCTGGATGTGCTCGCGGCGATGCGCGACGACGCGCCGATCCTGCTGCCCGGCTTGCGCACCCATGAACTGGGCGAAGTGGTCAGCGACAAGCCCACCAATATCGCCAAGCACGAACAATTCGCCCGCGGCGATGTAGAAGCCGGCTTCGCCCAGGCTGCTGTGATCGTGGAACGTGAATTCCACACTAACACGGTGCATCAGGGATACATCGAGCCGCATAACGCCACTGCCCTGTGGAATGCCGATGATCAAATCACTGTCTGGACGAGCACGCAGGGCGCATGGGATCAGCGCCGCGACCTGAGCGCGCTGCTGCACGTGCCGATCTCCCAAGTGCGGGTGATACCGATGGAGATCGGCGGTGGGTTCGGCGGCAAGTTCGCCCTATATTTAGAGCCGCTCGCTGCCTTGCTCTCGCGCAAGGCTGGGCATCGACCCGTGAAGATGTGGCTACAGCGGGACGAGGAGTTGAAAGCCACTGGCCCCACCAGTGCTTCGGTCATCCGCGTTAAGGCCGGCGCGCGCGAGGACGGCGTCATCACCGCCGTCCAGGTCTGGATGGCCTATGAAGCAGGTGCCTTCCCTGGCTCGCCGGTGGGCGCCGGCATGGGCGTCATCTTCGCCCCATACCGCCTGGAGAATCTGCTGATCGACGGCTACGACGTCCTGGTGAACAAGCCGCCGGCCCAGCCTTACCGCGCCCCTGGCGGCACCAACGCCGCCTTCGCTGGCGAGACGGTGATTGACGAGCTGGCCGAGCGGCTGGGCATGGACCCGCTTGAGTTTCGCCGGATCAACGCCGCAAAGGAAGGCGACCGACGGGCTGATGGGCCAGTGTATGGGCGCATCGGCTACATCGAAACACTGGACGCCATCGCCAACCATCCTCACTACAACTCGCCGCTGCCTGCGCCCAGCGCACCTCACATCAAGGTTGGCCGTGGCGTGGCTAGTGGGTTCTGGTACAACTGGGATGGAAAGTCCTCGGCATCAGCCAGCGTCAACCCCGATGGCACTGTGGCATATCTGGAAGGCAGTACCGACATCGGCGGCACACGCGCCTCGCTGGCGATGATGTTGGCCGAGACGCTGGGTATTCCGTATGAGGACGTGAAGCCCATGGTGGGCGATACCCAGACCGTGGGTTACAACGATGGCACGGGCGGCAGCCGCACCACGTACGGCTCTGGTATTGTCGCTTATCACTTGGGCCAGGCTATTATCCAAGAGATGAAGAAACGGGCTGCTGTGCTCTGGAGGGTGCCAGTCGAGGCAATTGAGGTCAAGGGCGACCTATATGCCTGTGGCGAGCAGCAGATCACATTCAAGGCGCTATGTGAGAAGCTAGACGAGACTGGCGGTCCGCTCAGCGTGAGTATCTCGCTCGACACCAAGGGGGCTGTGCCTGGCTTCGGCACGCACGTCGTGGATGTTGCTGTGGACATTGAGACTGGCAAGGTGGATATCTTGCGCTATACCGCAGCTCAGGACGTCGGCCGCGCTATCCACCCTAGCTACGTCGAAGGTCAGATCCAGGGTGGCGTAGCTCAGGGCATCGGCTGGGCACTGAGTGAGGAATATGTTTACGATAAAGACGGGCACCTGCTCAACGCCAGTTTGCTGGACTACCGGATGCCCACAGCACTTGATCTGCCGATGATCGACCCTGTAATCGTCGAGGTGCCTAACCCTAACCATCCGTTTGGGGTGAAGGGCGTGGGTGAAGTGCCGATTGTGCCACCGGCTGCTGCTATCGCTAATGCTATCTACCAAGCCATCGGCGTGCGCATCACGACGTTGCCGATGAAGCCAGCGGTTATCCTGAAGGCGCTTGGCCAGGTCTGACGCCCAGCGCAGTGCCCTGAGAGCATTTGTGTCAGTTGCTCGCGCTCGGGGCACTGTGACTACCACTGCAACACTGATATTGCTGGTCGGCCACTTTGCCCCTTGGGCTGCCCACTTCACGGCTGCCCTGACCCGCAGCGCGCACGAGCTATCGGTCTCCACCAACTTCACCCCTGGCGCCGGCGTCTTTTGGAACGAATGGTTCCTGCTGCCGCTGTGGTCTTCGGCTGTGCTGATCGCGCTGCTGGCTGGTGGACCTCCAAAACGCTGGCTGGTTCTGGGGTTCAGTTGGCTAGTGGCATCGCTTGGTTTGCCGGCCTATCCGCACCTGCTGACGGCCTATGCGCATCCGGACTATCGCCTGCAATTCTTCATTACGCTGGGAACCTTTGGTGCTACGTTTGCCTTATTTGCCCTCGGCCATGCGCTGAGCACGTCGCTGCGCGTCGCTGTGCTCCTTACCTGCGCATCGGCGTCAGCCGTCCCGCTAGCTGGCTACTTCATGGTCAAGCCGGCTATCGAAGCGCTCTATCAAGGCGAGATTGGGATCGGCATCGGATGGTGGCTGACGCTGGCGGGCGTGGGCATGCTGCTGCTGCAAGTGTTAAAATCTTGGTGTGAAATGCATGCTCCACCGCGCTAGTGGGACGATGCGTTAGGTCATGAGATCGTCACCTGCCCTTGGTTCAAGGAGACATCATCCGTTTGCTCACTTTGTCCTGACCTTCGCGCTCGCGCTGACGGCCTGTGGCGGTCCTTCTTCGCCTCCCAGCGCTGTGATCTCCTCGCCCGTTGCCAACGCGCAGGTGCTCGCCGGCGAACAGATTCAAATTATCGGTAAAGTCACGGGCAGCGGAATCAAGCGGGTTGATGTGTTCATCAACAACCAGCGCTACGCCACGGTAGATCAGGCCGTGCGTCCCAACGAGTTCGAGTTCATCGTGCCGTGGGTGGTGCCGGCTGATCTAGTCGGCACCGCAGTTATCCAAGCCAAGGGGATCGGCGAACAGGACGCGCCGCTTATCGCGTCTGAAGCGATATTCGTCGCTATTCAGGTCCCATCGCCAACTCCCGCGCCGACGCCTGAACCAACGCCAGTGCCAACCGCAACCCAACCGTCGGCTGAACCGGTTGCCACAAGCGAGCCGACGACTGTGCTGCTTGGCCCAGCAACTGGCAATGATTTTGTCAATGTGAGGTCCGCGCCCAGCCTCAACGCGCAGTTGCTCGGGCAAGTCAATAAGGGGCAAAGCGTGCCAGTGCGTGGCCGGACCGCTGATGGGACATGGTATCAGATTACATATCCGGCTGGCCCCGGAGGCGTGGCCTGGGTATACGGGCCGGCTGCCAGCATCACCGGCGACGCAGGCACGTTGCCGGTCGTCACAGCCGACGGCGGCGCGGCGAATAGCCCGCCGCCGAGCGGCCTGCAGCCGCCGTTTGTTCGGCTCAAGGCTGGCCAGGAGTTCGCCAATCTGCGCAGCGGGCCGGATTTGACCTATCAAAAGATCGGCGAACTTAACGCTACCGGCGTTAACGCCGCCGCAGTAAGAGGCAAGAGCGCCAACGGTCAATGGTGGCAGATTGCCTTTGCCAACGCGCCTGGCGGCGTGGCCTGGGTCTATGGTCAACTGGTTGACTTCACAGGCGACCCAAACGCAGTGCCCATTGTCGCTGTGCCCCCCCCGGCAGCTGGCGTACCTGTCCCGACTGCTTCACCGACGCCGGCAGCGCCCCAACCGACGCCGACCCCACCCATCCCGCCCTCAGCCGTGCTGCCATACAGCCAAAACATGCGCTTCTCGCCGCGCGATGACATCGGCGACGTGCCGCTTGGCCATCAAGGCCAACCCAAGACAGCGATGTTGGAGTGGCAGATCAATGGCGCGATCAGGGCCGAGCTAGAGATCACTACCCAGCCTGGACCAGGCATCTTTCAGAATTGTCCAGCCGGCAACCTGGCCAGCATCACGCCGAGCGACCCGGTGGGCAAACGTATGCCGCTACTGTTGCCGAGCGGCACATTCCAGTTCACCATCCCAGATAAGGGCTATTACCTCTTTACCATCTATGTCGTCAAGTCCGACGGCAGCACGACCACCATCCCGCGCAACGTGATCGTGGACTGTTACAAGACGCAATAGTTGAGAGGCCCTGGCTGACAGCAGTTGCATACTGCCAAAGGTGCGTTCACAGCCAGGGTGAACGCACGCGGAGGACGTATTTGCCGCTTGGGAGGCGACGCTCTCTGATATGGTAATGTAATGACGAATCTGGGGCTAGCCCTGAAACTCGATTAGAATCTAGCTAGTAAGCGTCGTGCTGCCGTTCGCTTTCACGTTCGACCTAGAGCAGATCAAGCGAAACATCCTCAACGGCCCGCTCGGGCTATATGCCTCGGTGTGTTTCGCTTATGCGCTGCTGTGTGCGACAATCGCGGCCAGCGCAGTCCACGATCTGCTAGAGGATGGCAAGCACCTCCTGCGCAGCCATCGGCTAGACCTTCACTTGGAACTGAAGGCGCTGATCGTGCTCTGCTATGAGCAACTTGGCCAGCATCGGCTGCCCTCGGCAGACTTCATCCCCGAGACGGCGCAGCTCGAAGACCGCGTGATTGGCTGGTTCCCCGCCTGCGTCAAGAGCGCATGGCCCGGGCCGGCTGCTGTGCCGCGCGCCCCTTAATTGCACGTCCTGCTCCGCAACCTCGCTCGGAGCCGGGTGTTCTTCATCGCAGGCCCGGTTCATCTCAAGTCGCACGAATCGTCAGCAAGCCCGTGTAGGGCTACGGCATCGCTTTACCTATTCGTCTTAAGGAGCAAGACCGTGAACATGAATTCTAGCTATTCATATGCGCACTCAGCATCGCGCGTCGTCATTACTGGCATGGGCGCAATCACACCGCTGGGCCATGATGTGCAAAGCACGTGGGAAGCCGCAATCGCCGGCCAGTCCGGCGTAGACCACATCACCCTGTTCGATCACACACAGATAGACGTGCATATTGCCGCTGAGGTGAAGGGGTTTGACCCCAACGCTTACTTCGGCAGCAAAGATGCTCGCCGGCTTGACCGTGTGTCTCAGCTCGCATTGGTGGCTGCTAAACAGGCCCTAGATGACTCTGGGCTGGTCATCAGCGAGGACAACACCTTTGACATCGCTGTCGTCGTCGGCAGCGGCATCGGCGGCATCACTACGCTGCTGAACGAGCATCAGGTGATGCTCACCAAGGGCCATCGTCGCATCAGCCCGTTTACCGTGCCGATGATGCTGCCGGACACGGCCACTGGCCAGATAGCCATTCACTTTGGCATTCGTGGGCCGAACATCTGCGTGGTGACGGCCTGTGCCAGCGGCGTGAACGCGATCGGGGAGGCTTTTGAGATGATCCGCGCTGGAAGGGCCAAGGCCGCGCTTGCTGGTGGCAGCGAGACTCCCATCAACCCCTTCTCAATGTCGGCCTTCAATAACATGGGGGCGCTCTCCTCATACAATGACGACCCGCAAACCGCCAGCCGCCCGTTTGACAAGACGCGCAATGGCTTTGTCACCGGCGAGGGTGCAGCCATGCTCGTCCTCGAGTCTTTGGAGCATGCCCAGGCCCGCGGCGCACGCATCTATGCCGAGGTCGTCGGTTATGGCTGCACCGATGACGCCTTTCACATCACTGCGCCAGATACGCGCGGGCCGGCGATGGCCATGCGCATCGCCCTAAAGCAAGCAGGGCTTCAGCCGACGCAGGTTGACTATCTGAACGCCCATGGCACTAGCACGCTGCTGAACGACTTAAATGAGACGCGGGCCATCAAGGATGTCTTTGGCGAGGCGGCTTACGACCTCCACATTAGCTCTACTAAGTCCATGACCGGCCATTCCTTTGGCGCAGTGGGCGCTATTGAGGTGATCTTCTGCGTCAAGGCCATTAACGAAGGCATCATCCCGCCCACCATCAATTATGTCTATCCCGACCCTGAATGCGATCTAAACTACACGCCGAACGTCGCTGTGCGCAAGCCGGTCAAGGTCGCAATGTCTAATTCGTTTGGCTTTGGTGGCCATAATGGCTGCCTGGTCGTGCGGCAATTCAACTGAGTCGCTCTGGAGACTGACTAGGCCAAGATGAGATACGCCCACATCACCGGTTGGGGGAAGTTTGTCCCGCAGCGTGTCCTCACCAACGACGACCTGGCGCACATGGTCGAGACATCGGACGGCTGGATACGCGAACGCACGGGCATCGTCGAGCGGCGGATCGCCGGCCCAAATGACACCACCGCCAGCATGGCCATCGCCGCAGCCATCGAAGCGTTGGATGTGGCTGGCGTGAGCGGCAGCCAGGTCGATCTAATCATCGTCGCCACCACTACCCCGGAATATGCGTTCCCTGCCACTGCCTGTCTGGTTCAAGATGCGCTAGGCGCGGCACATGCCGGCGCATTTGACCTCAGCGCCGCGTGTTCAGGTTTCGTCTATGGCCTGAGCGTAGGCGCTGACGCAATCAAGGCCGGCAGCGCTAACACCGTGCTGGTGATCGGCTCTGAGACGCTCTCGCGGATCATCAATTGGCAAGATCGCAATACCTGCGTGCTCTTCGGCGATGGTGCTGGCGCGGTGGTGTTGCAGGCCAGCGACCAGCCGGGTGGCTTGCTCTCCACCGTGCTGCGCGCGGATGGTTCGGGCGGTGAGCTGCTGATCATCCCTGCCGGCGGCAGCCGGCAGCCGATCACGCCACAGGCGCTGGAACAAAACTTGCACACTATTCACATGAATGGCCGAGAGGTCTTTCGATTTGCCTCACGGGTGATGGATCGTGCTACACGCGAGGTGTTGCGCAACGCTGGCTGGACGCCCGAGCAGGTGGATTTGTTCGTGCCGCATCAGGCCAACCTGCGCATTATTGAAATGGCGGCCAAATCCTTGGGCGTCTCGCTCGACAAGTTCCACTGTAACATCGCACACTATGGCAACACCAGCGCCGCATCGATCCCAATCGCGCTAGCAGAAGCAGCGGCCAGCGGTCGGCTGCGTCCCAGAGACCGCGTCGTGATGGTGGGCTTTGGCGCTGGATTGACCTGGGCTGCGGCAGCGCTAGAGTGGAGCGAGCCACGGCCCGCCACCCGCTCGCGACGAACGCTCAGTCGTCTTGGATATGGCCTGGCCAACGTTCGCTCCCGCGCTCGGCGGCTGGTCCGCCGGCTGGAAGAGCGCTTGTTCGGCCCTCTGGAGCCATCTTGGCCGCCCGCGTCACCTGGCAAACCGTCGAAGAACGGCACGCACAGTGCGCTGCACAAGGCGTCACAACCTTCATTAAGTGATCATCCCGAAGCGCCGGTTGCCAATGGCGTGGAAGGGCCACGCAATCCTGAGCGTGGAAGGGTTGCCGGCTGACCTTGCAAGCGACTGGTCTTTCGACCAGCCGTGAACTGACCAACTGAAGGACGCGCGCGCCTCTCGCCTTCTTATAGACTGAGAAGGCGATGGCTGGTTTGCTGGTCGAGCCAATGCGCATATTGCTGGCGGACGACCAAGAGAAGGTGCGCTCGGCCCTGAAACTCTTCATCGAGCAGGAAGGCGGGTTTTGTGTGGTCGGTGAGGCCATTACTGCCAGCGACTTACTACATAACATTATCAGAACCAATCCCCAAGTCGTTCTTCTGGACTGGGAGTTGCCTGGTCTACCCGATTCGCCGTATAAGTTGAATCCGCTGCGGCTGGTAGCGCCAGATCTCAAGATCATCGCCCTGAGCGGCGTGCCCGAGGCACGCAAATCGGCCCTGGCTGAGGGTGCTGACGGTTTTGTGAGCAAATCCGAACCCCCAGAGAACGTGCTGCGAGCCTTATACTTTGTATACGACAAAGTATGACGCTCCTGCCGGCCGATTTGAACCTCACAGACCTGTTTGCGGTCATTGTAGATGCGGTCATCGCCTTTGACGAGGAGCAACGTATTCTGCTCTTCAACAAAGGTGCTGAGCAAATCTTCGGCTATGCGTCGAGCGAGGTACTGGGCCGGCAGCTAGATATCCTCCTGCCTGAGCGATTTGTAGAGGTCCATCGCCGTCACTTCAACGAATTTGCTGCGTCGCCAGTGGCCTCGCGGGCGATGGGAGAGCGCCGGCCGATCTATGCGCGGCGGAAGGATGGGCAGGAATTCCCCGCTGAGGCGGCCATCGTCAAGCTCCAACGCCAAGACCAGCGCTTGTTCATCGTGATCATGCGCGATATCACTCAACGGCAGCAGATAGAGAGCGAGTTGCGCGCGCAAGCGCAGCAAGCGGCTGTGGCTGCCGAACGCAGCCGACTGGCGCGCGATCTGCACGACGCAGTCACGCAGACGCTGTTTTCGGTGAGCGTGATCGCCGACGTATTGCCCCGCATCTGGGAACGCAATCCAGAGGAGGGCCGCCGCCGCTTGAAAGAGTTGCGCCAACTGAGCCGCGGGGCGCTGGCTGAAATGCGCACGCTCCTGCTCGAGCTGCGCCCCTCCGCCTTGATGGAAGCCAACCTCAGCGACCTGTTGCGCCAGCTCGCTGCGTCGGTCAATAGCCGCTCTGGCGTGGAGATTGACGTGTGCATCGAAGGTGAGGTGGAGCTATCACCCGATGTTAAGGTGTCGCTCTATCGCATTGCGCAGGAGGCTTTGAACAACGTGGCCAAGCACAGCAACGCCAGCCACGCAAAGGTGATACTCGCAATGCAGCCGGCCAACAACGGCGCAAACAACGGGCGCGTTCGCTTGGTGATCAGCGACAACGGCTGCGGATTTGACACCACTGTTAGCAAACCGACCCATATTGGCCTGGACATCATGCGGGAGCGCGCGGCGGCGATCAGCGCACAACTCGACATTCGCAGCGCCGTCGGCGCAGGGACGACGGTTCAAGTTGAGGCCGTGCTTTGAACTGGTCGGATGAGTTTCGTACAATGTAGGCATGGCGAAAGAGATGAATGGCGAGAGCGCAGCCATTCGCGTAATGGTCGTGGATGACCATCCCATGGTGCGCAGCGGTCTAAAGGCTCTGCTTTCGGCTTACGATGACCTGGAGTTCGCCGGCGAGGCTGCCAACGGCGTCGAGGCGATCCGGCTGTGTGAACAGCTTAAACCAGACGTTATCCTCATGGACCTGGTGATGCCGGAGATGGACGGGGCAGCCGCTACGCGCGCTATTCGCGAGAAGCATCCCCACATCAAAGTCGTTGTGCTCACCAGCTTCAAGGAGGATGAGCTGGTTCAAGGCGCGTTGCGTGCCGGCGCGATCGGCTATCTGCTCAAGAATGTCTCTGCCGACGAGCTCGCGCGCGCCATCCGCTCGGCATACGCTGGCCGGCCGACGCTTGCGCCGGAGGCGGCTCAGGTGCTCATCCACGCCACGGCTCAGCCTGCCATTGGCAGTGACCTGACCGAGCGCGAGCGCGAGGTGCTGGCCCTTATGGTCGAGGGGCTAAGTAATCAGGAGATCGCTGCCAAGCTCTACGTCAGCCAATCTACGGTCAAGTTCCACGTCAGCAGCATCCTGTCCAAACTCTACGTGAACAACCGAACTGAGGCGGTGGCCCTGGCGGTGAAGCACAAGCTGGTGTGAATTAAGCCGGCGCGCCGACCAAGTCATACGCCAGTGCGCCGTTGATGCGCACTGACAGCATCTGGCCTACCGGCAGCGTGCCCTCGATGATCGTCAATCCATCCACCTCCGGCGCGTCGCGGTAGGTACGCCCTACGCTGATGCCCTGTTGGGCGTCGTGGCCTTCGATTAACACATCCAGGGTCTGGCCGACGAAGCGCTGATTCCTGGCCAGCGATATGCGCTGCTGCTTGCGCATGAGCATGTCGCGGCGCGCTTTGGCTACCTCGGACGGCACCTGACCGGACATGCGCCCACTGGGCGTATCGGCCTCGTAGGAGTAAACGAACACCCCCACGCGGTCAAACTGAACCTCTTCCACAAAGCGCAGCAGTGCGTCGAACTCCGCGTCGGTCTCGCCGGGGAAGCCAACGATGAACGTAGTGCGCAGGGCGATCCCTGGCATAGCACTGCGCAGTTTGTCGAGGGTGCGATAGACCCACTCTATGTTGCTTGGCCGGCGCATCCGGCGCAGTACGTCGGGATGGGCGTGCTGCAGCGGCATGTCCAGATACTTCACCACCTTGTCGTTGGTGGCAATGACCTCGATCAGTCGGTCGGTTACTGCGCCAGGGTAGGCATACATCAGCCGAATCCAGTCCAGCTCAGGCGCAGCGTTGGTGATCGCAGTGACCAAGTGGGCCAGCCCGTCGCGCAGGCCCAGGTCACTGCCGTAATCGGTCAAGTCCTGAGCAATTAAAACTACCTCGCGGATGCCGCGCTCAGCAAGCAGACGCGCCTCTGCCACAATCTGTTCGGGCGGGCGCGATTTCAGTGTGCCCTTGATAAGGGGGATCGTGCAAAAAGCGCAGGGGCGCCGGCAGCCATCGGCGATCTTCAGATAGGCGCTTGGTCCTTGGACGGTGGCGCGCAGTACTCCACGCTCATCATCCCCCACTGTGGTTGCCTCGCCGGGCAGGTGAAAGAGCGGTCCTGGTTGCTTGCGACTACGCACGCGCTCAATGAAGGTCAAGATGTCCATCCAGCGACGGGTGCCGATTACCCCATCTAGCCCTGGCACGGCTTCGGCTAGGCGCGGCCCCCAGAGCTGAGCTAGACAGCCAGCAGCGATCAGCAGTTGATGGCGACGTTTGCGCGCAGCCAGCGCGCGCAAATGATGGATGGATTCCTCGCGGGCGGGGCTGATGAATCCACAGGTGTTGACGATCAACACATCCGCTCGGCGCGCCTCTGCCACAGCCTGGTAGCCGGTTTGCTCCAGGATCTGGGCCATGCTGTCGGAGTCCACCGTGTTTTTGGCGCAGCCCAGCGAGAGCAGATAGTACTTCATGGCGTGGCTGCGCTCCAGGTTCTGCGCACGGTCTCGTTGCGCGCGCCGAGCGGCCCCAGGCGCACATCGTTGACGATGACCTCAAACGCGCCGGCATCGCCGGTCTCCACCGAAACCTCGCGCTGCGCGCTGAACGGCAGGCCGAGGCCGGATGGCGGGATCCCTTCAAACACGATGTTGCCATCCACCCGCACGCGCACCCAAGCCCGCTCGCGGACATCAAGCGCCACTTTAAGGCCTGTGGCAGACAGGATTGGCTCAGATTCAGCAGGCGCTGGGCTGAGCGGCAACGCGGGATTGCCCATCGTCGTCGGCAACGGTGCGAAGATGGTGACCTCTGGCACAAACGTTGGCGTGGCTTGGTTACCTGCCGGCGGTGGCAGCAGCGCGCTGAGCCGATCGCGAGCGAAAGGCAGAATGACCAACACAATCAACGCCAGAGCGGCTATGACAGCCAGCATGCCCAGGCCGTAGCGCGCAGCGTTTGTCGTGCGAGGCATCGCGCTGAACGGCCGCTTTGCGCCGCGCGCGGTGAGCATGTAAGGATCGTAGCGGGCAAACGGCCCGCGGATCTCCTTCAGCCGGAACGATGAGCGCGTGGCCCGCGGTGGGCGGGCCAGGCTCACAACCATCCGACTATCTGCGCCGTTATGTTGAATCACAGCGTTTGATGTCGTACTTCCGTTTGCCGACTCGTCAACTGCGCCACTTGTATCAGATGCTCGTGGCTCGGGTAGCGCAAGCTGGGTGTATTTGGAAATCTGCCGCTGGCGCGTTGGCGGTGGTGGAGCAGGATCTTGTAATAAGAGGACCGGCACCCCGACTTCCGACTCCAGCAGATGAATAGCCGCTTCGGGATCTAAACCCAGATAACGCGCATAATTCCGGACAAACCCGCGCCCCGGCGGACCGTCGGGGAGCTGGGCGAAGTCACCGGCTTCGATGGCCTCCAGATAGCGGCGGCGGATCTTGGTTGCCCGCTCGGCTTCTTCCAGGCTGATCCCGCGGGCAAGGCGCGCTTCGCTCATGCGCTGCGCAAGCTCAGATGGCACTTTTTGGATTTTAGCATGCGAGACCGCCAACTCGTCCCGCTGCTGCTCGTGTTATGACAACTTTTATTGTGAATCTAAGGCAGCCAGCGCCTGATACGCGCGCACGAAGTTCTGGCTGATCGCTGCATAGTCGGCAGCGCGCTGAGGATCTGGCGCGATTACCGCTGCGACGCGCGCTTGGGCTCTGGCGATTGTCCAGTCACGGTATAGGCCAATCCCGACCCCGCCGGCCACTGCTGCTCCCCACGACGTGGCTTCGGCCGCCAGCTCTAGCATCTCCAGGGGACGGCCCAACACATCGGCCAGGATGCGCGGCCAGACCGCGCTGCGCGCTCCGCCGCCGATCAGGCGCAAGGCGTGAATTTGATGGTGGCTGCTGAGGGCGTCCAAGATCAGCCGAAGGTTAAACGCCACACCCTCTAGAACCGCGCGGTGCATCTCCGCCGGGCCATGGTTCATCGTCAGCCCTATGAAAGCCGCGCGTGCCTTCGGGTTCCACCACGGGCTGCGCTCGCCGATGAGATAGGGCAAAAAGAGCAAGCCGCGACAGCCTGGTTCAACCTGGTCAATTGCCTCGTCGTTCAGCTCGCCCAGGGCGCGCGCCAGCCAGGCACGCGCGCCGCCGGCTGACTGCATGGTGCCCATCGGGATGTAGCAATCCGGCAACAGGTGGGCAAAGGTAAACGTGCGCTGCTGGGGGTCGAGCAGCGGCTGCGACGCAGTGAACGCGATCCAGGCCGAGGTGCCGATCACGCAGTAGGCATCGCCCGGCGCGACGGAGCCAGCGCCAACGGTAGCGCATGCGCCGTCACCGCCACCGATCACCACCGGCGTGCCGGCAGCCAGACCGGTCGCTTCCGCCGCAGCCGGCGTTACCTCGCCAACCACTGCGCTGGATGGCACGAGTCGGGGCAAGCGCGCAACGTCTAGCCCGATGCTTTCTAAGAAGTCATCGCACCATATTCGCATCTGAAGGTCGAAGGCATTGCTACCTGAAGCATCTGAATAGTCCGTCGCCACTTGACCAGTGAGCTGCGCGATGGCGTAGTCCTTCGCCATCACCAGATAGCGGGCCTGGGCGTATAGGTCGGGCTGATGGCGTTTGAGCCAGAGCATCTTGGCCGCGGTGTAGGCCGGACTGACGCGGTGACCAGTTCGGCGATAGACCTCGTCTGCCCCGCAACGCTCAGCGATATAGGCAGACTCTTCTACCGCGCGTTGGTCAGCCCAGATGATGGCTGATCGCAGCGGTCGCAGCGCAGCGTCTAATGGAAGCACGCCCATCATCTGACCACTGAACGTCACAACTGCCACATCTCGGGGTGAGACGCCAGCGCGAATCAGGACGGCGTGCGTAGCGTCGCAGATCGCCCGCCACCAATCCTCTGGGTCTTGTTCAGCCCATCCAGGCTGGGGATAGCGCACTGCATAGCTTTCGCTATGGCTCGCCACCAGCGCACCACTTTCGTCAAACAGGCTGGCCTTGTTCGCCGATGTGCCTAGGTCATGCGCGAGGATATACGCCATGCGGCCATATCTAACACAGCTGGCGCGCTCGTCGGCCGGCTGTTCGCGGCAGCGATGCTCGTCGGGCTGACCTATCTCATCGTCGCAACGTTGTTTGCGCCGGAAGGCAGGCCTGGCACGCTGGTGGTGACGTTGCTCTACGTCGCC
>Ga0308396_1000158_pt1 | contig 51282 bp, 41 predicted proteins | sample Hotspr2SamplePe2_FD_202359 | JGI IMG/M metagenome (GOLD analysis project Ga0308396, IMG submission 202359) | Hot spring phototrophic mat microbial communities from Mushroom Spring, Yellowstone National Park, Wyoming, United States - 20050930_Pe2 ... | reverse complement strand
TAACGAGTCGCCGATTCAAAGTCCAGGACATCCGCGGCTTTCCACATCTCCTGCTCCAGCCACTCCATCACCGATTCGTAATTCCCGTTGAGGAAATGGATCGCCCTCTCCAGATTTTCTCGATATGCTTCAGCAGATATCCGCCCCACACACGGTGCACTGCAAAGATGCAAATCGTAATCAATACAGGGCCTTTTGAGGGGAAAACGACTTTCCGGTATTTCGCAACCTCGCAGGAGAAAGAGAGTCCGCAATAACTTCAAACCTTCTCTGACTTTTTTGGCATTGGTAAAAGGCCCAAAATAGAGCCCTTCTTTGCCCGTTTTTCGTCTGGCAAAACCGATGGGCGGAAAAGTTTCCCGAACACCTATCCTGATATAGGGATAACTCTTGTCATCTTTCAAGCGTAAGTTGTAGTGAGGCTTATACGTTTTGATGAGCTCTTCCTCAAGAAGCAGAGCCTCGTGTTCATTGGCAGTCAAAAGATAATCAACGCTTTTTGCTTCGGCAATCATGTCTCCACGAAAAGGAGAGACATCCCGGCGAGCAAGATGGGATTTCACTCTTTTTTGAATATTGATCGCTTTCCCTATGTAGATAATCTCACCCTGGCTATTCTTGAAAAGATATACCCCACAATCCTGGGGTAAATCTTTCACTTCCTCTAAAGGGGTTTCAAACCGAGCATAGCTCTCTACTCTTTTCAGCCCGTAACACCTCTTTCAAGAACTGACCGGTATAAGAAGTTGAAACCTGAGCAACCTCTTCGGGGGTACCGCAGGCCACCAGATACCCACCCCGCTCCCCTCCCTCAGGGCCAAGATCGATGAGATAGTCACAGCTCTTGATGACGTCCAGATTGTGCTCGATGATCAGAACGGTATTTTCTTTGTTTCTGAGTTCAAGAAGCACCGACAGAAGCTTCTCCACATCGGCAAAATGAAGACCGGTAGTCGGTTCGTCAAGGAGGTAAAGGGTTCTTCCGGTGGCAACTTTGCTCAGCTCCCGGGCGAGTTTAATCCTCTGGGCTTCTCCGCCGGAGAGGGTAGTTGCCGATTGACCGAGCTTGAGATACCCCACACCCACCCGGGCCAATACTTCCAGTTTTCGCCGAATGACCGGAATGTTCTCGAAGAAATGAAGAGCTTCATCCACACTCATGTCCAGGACCTCGGCGATGTTTTTCCCCTTGTAGCGGATATCTAAGGTTTCTCGAGCGTATCTTTTTCCTTTACACTGTTCACAGGTGACAAACACATCCGGTAAAAAGTGCATTTCGATCTTAATGACCCCGTTCCCCTGGCAGGCTTCACATCGTCCTCCCTTCACGTTAAAGCTGAACCTTCCCGGCGCATATCCTCGAGCTTTCGATTCCGGAAGCTTGGCGAAGAGATTCCTGATTTCGGTAAAAACCCCGGTATAGGTAGCAGGATTGGAGCGGGGTGTTCTCCCGATGGGAGACTGGTCAATGATAATGACCTTGTCTAAATATTCCACGCCTTCAAGGGCCTCACAATCACTCGGACTTTTCGTCCTCTGGTGCAAAAGCTGAGAGAGGGAAGCATAGATCACATCATAAAGGAGCGTGCTTTTCCCCGAACCGGAGACCCCGGTAATGCCCACCAGTAATCCCAGAGGAATGCTGACGGTGAGATTTTTTAAGTTGTTAGCCCGTGCTCCCCGTACCAGGAGCCACTCTTCCCCCGGCTCTTTACGACTGGAAGGAACGGGAATACTTTTTCTTCCGCTCAGGTAGAGTCCAGTTAAGCTGAGGGGATGATCCATAATCTCTCCGGGAGAACCCAGGGCCACCACTTCTCCACCCTTTTCGCCTGCCCCCGGACCCATATCAATGATGAAGTCGGCACTTTTCATCGTCTCTGCATCATGTTCCACCACGATGATGGTGTTGCCCAGGTCTCGAAGCTTTTTCAGGATGGCAATGAGTTTCTGATTGTCCCGGGGATGAAGACCGATGGTCGGTTCATCGAGCACATAGAGCACCCCCATGAGACCAGAACCAATCTGGGTGGCCAGGCGGATTCTCTGTGCTTCACCTCCCGACAACGTTGCTGCAGAGCGGTTCAGAGTGAGGTAGTCTAATCCCACCTCCTTGAGGAATCCCAGGCGGGAACGTATTTCTCGAAGAATTGGTTCGGCGATGAAAAGCTGGTTTCCCTCAAAATGAATATTCTCGAAGAAAGCCACCAGTTCTTCTACGGTGAAACGGGAAAGTTCCCCAATGGAGAATCCCTGAATTTTTACCGAGAGACTCTCTCGACGAAGCCTATCCCCATGACATTCAGGGCAGGGCTGGCTTGAGAGGTAACGGGAAATTTCTTCCTGCTCCCACCAGTCGGAAGCAGAGTGGAGTTTCCGTTCCAAGTAGGTTACCGCCCCTTCAAAGTGATCGTCACCATAAAGTACAAAGTTCCTCTCTTCTTCGCTCAGATCACGGAAGGCTTTATTGAGCCGAATACCCCGTTCCTGGAGAGCTCTCTGGATTTTCATCCCCAGAAAGCTATCAGAGTCAATCTCCCGCCAGGGTTCCACGGCTCCCTCATGGATACTTTTTGACCAATCGGGAACTACCAGCATGGGATCCACAAAGCTCAAGAAACCCAGACCACTACACTTTGGACAGGCCCCATAGGGATTATTGAAGGAAAACATCCGGGGGGTAATTTCCGGGAAACTGATACCACAATCCACACAGGCAAAACGCTCGCTAAAAAAGCGCTCCTCCCAGGAATTCTCCCTCATGATCCCTATCTTGACGATACCTTTCCCATACCGTAAACCGATTTCAATAGAATCGCCGATTCTTCTTTCTGCATCTCTTTCTACCACCACTCTATCAACTACCAGGTCGATTTCGTGCTTTTTGTTGCGATCCAGCTCCACATTTTCCCAATCTTCAAGTTCGATCATTTCACCGTTAATACGTACCCGAGCAAAACCATTTTTGAGAAACTCGCCCAGCAATTTCCGGTACTCTCCCTTTCTCCCCCGCACCACAGGGGCCATGATCAGAACCCGGGTTCCATCGGGAAGCGATAAAACCTCATCGGTAATCTGCTGGACGGTCTGCGAAGCAATAGGTTTCCCACACTGAGGACAGAAAACCTGGCCGCAACGGGCAAAAAGTACCCGCATATAATCGTATATTTCGGTTACCGTTCCCACCGTGGAACGGGGATTATGAGAAGAAGCCTTCTGATTGATGGCAATGGCCGGTGACAAGCCGTCGATACGGTCCACATCGGGTTTTTCCATTTTTTCCAGGAATTGCCGGGCATAAGAGGAGAGGGACTCAAGGTATCTCCTCTGCCCTTCAGCATAAATGGTATCAAAAGCCAGAGAAGATTTTCCTGAACCACTGATTCCGGTGATGACTACCAGACGATTCCGGGGCATTTCCACATCGATATTTTTCAGGTTATGTTCTCGAGCTCCTTTGACAACAATTCGATCTCTCTCTTCCACGTTCTTTCACCTCAAGGGGATGACTTTCCCGGGTTAGGTTGAAGTTTTTTCCTTAAAAAGGCTGGCCTTCAGGGCAAAGATCCGGTCTCGCAGGAGAGCGGCTTTTTCAAATTCAAGCCGACGAGCGGCTTTTTGCATCTCTTCGGTAAGTTTTTTAATCATTACATCAACATCTTTCTCAGAAGAAACCGTACTGAGAAGGTCCAGGGTTTCCTCGGTTGCCTTCGAAAGGCCTCCCTCTTCCGGGATTAACACCCTGACCTCTTTGGTCACACTCCGGGGGACAATGCCATGCTTCGCATTGTACTCCTCCTGTATCGCTCTTCGTCTTCTGGTTTCAAAAACGGCCCGTTCCAGGGAATCGGTTAACCGATCGGCATAAAGAATAGCCCGTCCATCCACGTTCCGGGCCGCTCTTCCGATGGTTTGAATGAGCGCGACCTCAGAACGGAGAAAGCCTTCCTTATCAGCATCCAAAATGGCCACCAGAGCCACTTCTGGCAGGTCCAGACCCTCCCGGAGGAGATTCACCCCTACCAGGACATCAAATTCTCCCGCTCGAAGGTCCCTAATAATCCGGGCCCGATCCAGGGTGTCGACTTCGGAGTGCAGGTACTGGACCCTGATGCCAAGACCATGGAGAAACTCACAGAGATCTTCGGCACTCTTCTTAGTTAGGGTGGTTACAAGAACTCTCTCGTTCTTCTGGACCACTTTTCTGATTTCTCCGAGCAGGTCTTCCACCTGTCCTGTGGCAGGTCTCACTTCCACTTCGGGATCAAGAAGACCTGTCGGTCTTACCAGTTGTTCAACCACCTGTTCACTCACCCTGAACTCAAAGTCACTGGGCGTAGCCGAGACAAAAAGGCATTGTTTTACCTTCCTTTCAAATTCTTCAAATGTGAGGGGACGATTATCCAGACAGGAAGGAAGCCGGAAACCGAATTCAATCAGGGATTCTTTTCGGGAACGGTCTCCTTCGTGCATTCCTCGCAATTGAGGAATGGTGACGTGCGATTCATCGATGATTACCAGGAACTCGGGTGGAAAGTAGTCAATCAACGTATAGGGAGGCTCTCCGGGGTTCCGGCCGTCGAGATAACGGGAATAATTCTCAATGCCCGGACAGTAACCGGTCTCTCGCAGGAGCTCCAGATCGTAACGGGTTCGCCTCTGCAGGCGCTCTGCTTCCACCACTCTCCCCTGGGAGAGGAAATAAGCCACGCGTTCTTCCATCTCCTCGGCGATACCGAGGAGTGCCTGTTCAAAGATTTCCTCACTGGCCAGATAATGCTTGGCAGGGTAAATAAAAACTTCCTGCAGTCGTTCTATGGTTTTCCCACTCACCGGGTCCACCATGCGTATGGTCTCCACCTCATCCCCAAAAAATTCAAATCGTAAAGCTTCTTCGCTGTACGCAGGATAGACCTCTACCGTATCTCCCTTCATTCGAAACACCCCGGGAGCAAATTCAATTTCGTTCCTCTCGTAGAGAAGATTAACCAGTCTCTGGGCAAAATCATTCCTCTTAAAACGACTGCCCACCGTCACCCTGAGCACCCTCTTCTCGTATTCTCTGGGAGAACCAATACCATAAATACAGGAGACCGAAGCGACAATAACCACATCGTTCCTTTCCATCAGAGCACTCGTAGCCCTCAATCGCAAACGGTCGATGTATTCGTTGATGGAAGCATCCTTTTCGATATACAGGTCATATTCGGGAACGTATGCTTCTGGCTGATAGTAGTCGTAATAACTCACGAAGTACTCTACAGCGTTCTCCGGAAAAAAGGCTCGCATTTCACTGTAGAGCTGGGCAGCCAGGGTTTTATTGTGGGAGATGATCAGGGTAGGACGATTGATGGCCGCAATGACGTTGGCCATGGTAAAAGTCTTCCCCGATCCGGTCACACCCACCAGGGTCTGATACCGGTAGCCCTTCTTGATTCCTGTAACCAGCTTCTCAATAGCCTGGGGTTGATCTCCACAGGGTCTATAGGTTGAGGTGAGATGAAAACGACCCTTCTTCATCGCCATTCTTAAAAAACCGGGAAATGCCTTCCTCTATTTCCTTTCCACCAAAAGATGTTCCCAGAAAGACTCCACTTCTTCCCAGAGCTTTTCCTGAGAATCCTGGTTGTCGATGCAAAGGTGGGCTTTCCTGCGGAGGCAATCGGAGAATCGCTGGGCCTTCACCAGATCCCAGGCATCCCGTTCTCTCAATCCTTTCACCATCAACCGTTCTTTTCGAAGATCCGCCCCCGCTTCCACGAAAATAATCCAGTCCAGAAGGGGGAGAAATTTTCCCTCAAAAAGGACCGCACCTTCTACCGCAAGAAATGTCTCTCCGGCATTCCGTCGCAGCCACTTCCTGGTTTCCCAAAGAAGCAGGGGATGACTCAGTTGATTGAGGCGAAAAAGTATTCTGAAATTTCGGAAAGCCACCTTTCCCAGTTTCCGCCGGTCTATGTGACCACGAACATCGAGAAAAAATCTATCCCAGGTGCATACTATCGCTTTCCAGATTGGTCCACCCTTCTGTGCAAGCTTCCGGCCAAGCTCATCCAAATCCAGTACCTTTACCCCTTTCTCCTCCAAAAAATGAGCCACCGTGGTTTTTCCCGCACCAGCCCCGCCCCCTATGCCGATAACCCTGGCCATACGCCCCTCATTAATGCTCCTCGTAGACCTGCAGGTACTTTTCAACCGCTTTCTCCCAGGAAAAGTCACTCCGCATTGCATTGGCAACCATTGTTGTCCACAGATTTTGATTTTCCGAGTAAACTTCCAGGGCTCTCCGGATCGCCTGCAGAAACTCCTGGGAGGAGAAGTTCTCAAACTGAAAACCGGTGCTCAGAGAAGGATTAAAAGGATAGTCGATCACCGTATCCACCAGTCCTCCAACTTTTCTCACCACCGGCAAAGCCCCATAACGCATGGCCACCATCTGGCTGATACCACAGGGCTCAAAAAGAGAAGGAAGTAACAGCATGTCAGCCGCCGCATAAACCAGGTGAGCCAGGTCTTCATCAAAACGCAGTTCCACAGCCAAATTGGGGTGCTTCAACGATGCTTCCCACAAAGCTTGCTCATACCGATTCTCGCCGGTTCCCAAAAAGAAAAAGAGTGCGGGCAAACCCAGGAGCTCTTCTATCTTCTCCACTATCAGGTCCACCCCTTTCTGTCTTACCAGCCTGGACACGAAAACAATGAGAGGCCGCGAGAGGTCTCCGGTATAGTCCGGAAAGAAACGCTGCAGAAAAACCATTTTGTTCCTTTTTTTGCCTTCAAGGTCGTCAACTCCGTAGTTCTGAACTATAAGAGGGTCACTCTGGGGGTCATAGACCTCGGTATCGATTCCGTTGACAATTCCCACGAATCTCTTTTTTCTCGCCATAGCTCGCACCAGACCATCCAGACCCTCTCCAAATTCAGGAGAACATATCTCGCGAGCATAGGTGGGGCTCACCGTGGTGACGATATGGGAGAAAAGGAGCCCAGCTTTCATGAGATTGATATTTCCATAGAATTCCAGATACTCATAGGTAAACAACTGCCCGGGAAGGTTCACCAAACGAAAGAGGCCCCCGTGGGCAATGCCCTGATAGGCCAGGTTATGAATGGTGAATATCACTTTCCGGGGTCGAGGTCGGTAAGTGGGCCAGTAACGGTCGATATAAGCACACAAAAGAGCACTTTGCCAGTCATTGCAATGCAAGATAAAATCGCTCTCCTGCCACCGCACCAGGTATTCAAATACCGCTCGCGAAAAAAAGATGAATCGCTCCACGTCATCAGGATAATCATAGAGCTTTTCTCGTTCGAAGAAGTGCTCATTCGCTACCGCTATAACGCTTTGCTTTCCCTCTCGCCATTCCGGGAACCGGACCTTTACCTCACCGTCTCCGAAGAAGATACCCAGTTCTCGAGCCTCGGAAGACGAGTTTGCGAGCACCTGAGGGTACCCGGGCAGAAAAAGCTTGGTTCTAAAGCCCTGCCGGGGAAGGTACTTAAAAAGTGCCCCCACCACATCTCCCATCCCACCACTTTTTACGTATGGGTAGGCCTCAGAAGAGACCAGGACAATTTCCATTTTCCCTACCACCCCCTGCGTTGGAAAGAAGAACCACAGAATATTCTGAACCCTTCTCCTTGAGAAAGATAATCTGCCAGTTCACCGGGAGAAAAGAAGAAACACGATGTTCGAAATCCTTGATAACCACTAAAGCATCACGGTCCTCGATACGACTCCGGAGAACACCGTTACCCAAACAGATGTCCAGGCTCATTTCCCGGTTCAGAATAAAAATACTCAACCGGAGGAGCTCATCAAGAAGAACCCACCGGAAACGCCTCCTGAGCTCTCTTTCCTCCACCGGCTGCAACGCCAGGAAACGCCACCCATAAAGGGTCCGCACGTAAAAGGGAGACCTTTCCGAACGGTTCTCCCTCCGGCGAGATTCCTCTTCCAGAAATTTTTGTAGTTCTGGATGATTGAAACTCAGAAAAAAATCACCGCTATTTCCAAAAAGTGGGAGGTCACCATACCAGGAATCCTGGTTTTTGAGAAAGGGATACAGGGTAAATCCCCTGATTTTATGGCGTTCCTGAAGCCACGCTTTGAGAAGTGCCCTTTCTACCAACCGGTAGATGAAGAGAAGGCCAGGCTGCGTCAGAAGGAGATTTTTACTTTTCCACAAATAGTCCAGCTGACATTGCGGTTCTTTGAAAAGAGTAGGGTTCTCCAGATGTAAAAAGGGATAAATCAGGAAAAGGAGCGTTGGTGCATACCACACCCCCTCCCGTTCCAGTAAATTTTCTTCCCATTTCCCTTCTTTCTGATCAAGGTCAAAGAACAGAAAAATATCCTGTGTTCCGGCGTTCTCCGGGTTTTCAGGAGTAGCGGGGCACTTCTTGTCTTCCACCCCTTGCCGGGAATGATCGTCGGTTTCAGGGAGAAACCCTGCTTTTTCTGTAATCCTTTTGTGGAAGTTATGGAGCTCCAGGTCTTCAAGTTTACCAAGGAATTCTACCCAGCGAACGCTACGCCAGCTCCATTCCGCAATTTTTAGGGTTTCCATGGGAACATCGGTTTTTATGCGGAGAAGCTCTCTATTTTTTTCCACCTGTTCACGATACTTCCAGAGAACCTCGGCAAGGTGAGACGAGAGACTCGTCCTCTGTAGGAGGATATCCTCCCAGCTCCCAAATCTCTGAACAAGCTTCAAGGCCGTTTTCTCTCCAATTCCCGGTACTCCCTGGATATTGTCTGAAGGATCTCCTGCCAGAGCAAGGAAGTCTATGACCTGATGTGGCTTTATTCCCCATTCCTGAGCAAAAACCTCCCTGTCAATCTTTTTGAGCTGAGACACACCCTTAATGGGCTGGAGCAAAGTAACCCCCTCGTCGACGAATTGAAGCAAATCAAGGTCTCCACTGACAATAATCAATGGATATTGGCCTTTTAACTGCGTAACTCCACTCCCTATGAGGTCATCTGCCTCAAAGCCGGCTTTTTCCAGTACCAAAAACCCCATCGCCGAAAGCAACCCTTTAATATCCTCAAGTTGTGGTTTCATCTCGTCCGGCATGGGCTTCCGTTTCGCCTTGTACTCTTCATACATCTTATGACGGAAGGTTTTCTGAGGATGGTCAAAGGTTCCTACCACAGTTTGGGGGTGATAGGCATCCAGCAACCGGAGGAGCATATTCAAGAAACCCAGGGTTGCTCCGGTAGGTCGCCCCTGAGAAGTCTGCAATTTCGGTAAAGCATAAAAAGCTCTATAAGCCAGGGAGTTTCCGTCCAGAAAAACGACCGGTTTTGCCTCCATCTTTCAGGTTCACCCGCCCACGGTTGACAAAAAAGTGCATTTTACTATAATACAAAAAGAGTGCCGAAGTGGCGGAATGGCAGACGCACTAGACTCAAAATCTAGCGAGCCCTGCGCTCGTGCGGGTTCAACTCCCGCCTTCGGCACCATGCTCTTTCAGGTAAAACTCCATCCTGGGGCTTGAAGAATCTTCAGAAAATGTCAGTGCTTCCTTTTCCACGCGATCCTGGTAAACCCTGAACTCAATCCCGGAGGCCTGCGTAGCCTGAGCCGCTTCAACAAACACCTTTTCCAGAGCTTCATTCACCAGCTTCGCCATTTCCTGATCCCCTTCAAAACGTAAGAGACATTCACGCAAAAACTCGTAGACCTGGTATTGGTCCTCTTCCGGTAAAGTTTCTTTCAACACCTCCAGAGCCCTTTTATAACTGATTCTTTCATAGGGAGCAAGTAGAGCGCTCACATTTCGCCCCGCCCAACGCAGTATCGCCCCCGCAAGGCGAAGAGAGGCAACATCCTTTGCTCCCATCAAGCTCAGCGCGTATGGAATAACCCTTGACCAGGCCTCTTCCTTTCCCACCGCTGGAGCAGTATTCTGATAGAGAAAAACATCCCGCCACCGCTCTTTTTCTGATTCACCGACACTTACCGAACGCACATAGTATCTCCACTTCTGAAAGGCATCCTTATGGAGAGGCTGAGCGACGAGAACCGTCTTCCAGGCAGTTACTGCTTCGGGCATATTACCCAATTGCTCGTACACCTTTCCCAACCAGTAGTAGGCGCCCCAGAATTGAGGATCTAACTGAATAGCTTTCTGGTAAGCCTCCAGGGCCTTTTGATAGTCGCCCTGAGAGAAGTAAAGGTATCCGTTTTTATAATATTCCTGAGCATTTTGAGCAAAACCGAGAGAAGCAAAAAAGACCCAAATCAAAATTGCTCCAATAAACTTCCTCATTGTTTCCACTCCTTTTTAAGAAAGCCAGACTTCTCCCTCGCCCTGGATAATTTCTTTTATGGCTACCTCACTCTCCGGATTCCAGAGGATACGAAAGGCTTCTCCCAACTCTACCCACCATTCCTCCCTGGAGTCTCGAAAGCGAACCACCACCGGTAAATCACCCGGAAAACGGCGGAGACAATCTTTCAAACAGTACACCGATCTCAGAATATCAGAGCTCTCCCTTAAGTCGACGTTCACCACCCGGGATGATTCTTTATTTTCTTTTTCGGGATCAAGAATGGCCTCGGCAATCACTTTGCTTTCCCCACTATCCAGTAAATCCAACCGCCCGAGAATCCCAAGGACCTTTCCAGAAGTAAGGTAAGGTTGCAGTTCGTCTTTGAAATTCGGGAAAAAGATGACTTCCACGCTCCCGGTTTCGTCTTCCAGAGACACAAAATACATTTCTCCACCGGTTTTGGTAACAATCTTGCGAAAGGCATTTACTACTCCTAAAATCTTTACCTTGACTGCCTGCTTGATCGTTCCCAGCCTTCCTATGGGAACGGTGACCATATGGGGGTACCGGAGGGCTATTTCCCGAAGAGGGTGGTCACTCACATAGAAGCCCAGCATTTCCTTTTCCATTTTTAGCAGTTCCTGCCTTTCCGGTTCTTCAACTTCCTTCAGTTCGGGGTACGGTTCGGGGGCAGATTGCCCCCCAAAGAGGGAAATCTGGCTAACCTTGGCCTTTTTTCTCCTGGAAAAAGAAGCAATAATTTCCTCGACCGAAGCCAGAAGCTGAGCTCGGCTTGAATGGAGACTGTCAAAGGCGCCCGCCTTGATAAGACTCTCAAGAACTCTTTTATTGATGACCCTCAAATCCACTCTTTCGGCAAAGTCAAAGATGTTTCTGAACCGGCTTTCACGGCGCCGGGCCAGAATTTCTTCGATAGCACTATCCCCCACATTTTTGATAGCTGCCAAACCAAAGCGAATTTTCCCTTCACCAACCACGGTGAAGTTCGCCAAGCTCTCGTTGATATCCGGAGGCAAAATTTGAATTCCCAAACGCTTGCATTCTGCAATGAACTTGGCAACCTTATCGCTATCGGAAGCATTGCTCGTCAGGCATGCCGCCAGATACTCGGTCGGATAGTGAGCCTTGAGATAGGCGGTCTGGTATGAGATAACGGCGTATGCAGCACTGTGCGACTTATTGAATCCATAACCGGCAAAATATTCGATGAGGTTAAAGATCTCTTCGGCGGTGTTACGGTCGTGACCCTGCTTGAGAGCACCCTGAATGAATTTTTCTCTCTGTTCCCGCATGACTTCCGGTTTCTTCTTGCCCATTGCCCGGCGTAAGATATCCGCCTGCCCCAGGGTGAATCCGGCAAATTGGCTGGCAATTTTCATGACCTGCTCCTGGTACACAATGACGCCGTAGGTTTCACGCAGGATGGATGCTAAGCTTTCGTGCGGATAGGTTACCTTGACTCTCCCGTGCTTGCGCTCGATAAAGTCTTCAATCATGCCGCTTCCCAATGGTCCGGGACGGTATAGGGCAAGAATAGCAATCAGATCTTCGATCCCCTCCGGTTTCAAGCGCTTCAATAGTTCCTTCATACCTCCGCTCTCTAACTGAAAAACCCCCACGGTCTCTCCCTTACTCAAGAGACGATATGTTTCCGGATCGTCCAGGGGAATCTGGTCAAGATCCACATTCTTCTGGTGGGTATTCTTGATAATTTTGAGAGCTCTTTCGATGATGGTAAGAGTCCGCAACCCCAGAAAGTCCATCTTCAAAAGGCCTAGGTCCTGGAGTGCATCCATATCAAACTGGGTAACAATTTCTCCTTCATTCATCTTCTGGAGTGGAACGTAATTCATCAACGGCTGGTTGGAAATCACCACCCCTGCTGCGTGCACCGAAGCATGTCGACATAATCCTTCAATGCGTCGGGCAAAGCTCAGAAGTGAACCTACATCTTTGTTCTGTTCTGCCAGGCTCTGCAACTGAGGATTGGCACTCAGGGCTTTTTCCAGCGTGACACCCGGAGTAGAGGGAATGAGTTTAGCAATTTTGTCCACATCGCCATAACTCCAGCCCAAAGCTCTTCCTACATCTCTCACCGCCTGGCGAGCCATCATCCGCCCAAAGGTGATAATCTGTGCAACATGGGTTTTTCCATATTTGGAAGATACGTATTCAATCACTTCGTTTCTGCGCTCAAAGCAAAAGTCAATGTCGATATCGGGCATGCTGACCCTTTCCGGATTGAGGAAACGCTCAAAGAGTAAACCATATTTGAGCGGGTCAATGTTGGTAATACCCAGGGCATAAGAAACCAGACTTCCCGCTGCTGACCCCCTCCCCGGACCAACCATGATACCATTTTGCCGGGCATAGTTCACAAAATCCCAGACGATTAAAAAATACGCAGAGTACCCCATATCGTTGATGACCTTCAGTTCGTATTCCACCTGTTCTTTAATCTTTGCCGGCACGGGATCACCGTAACGCTTCTTTAAGCCCTCTTCGCAGAGATGCACGAGATAGGTAAAAGGGGTAAAACCATCCGGAACGGTAAATTCAGGAAGGAGAACCTGCCCTAATTCCAGATCGACATTGCACCTTTCGGCAATGAAGAGAGTATTCTCCAGGGCTTCGGGAACCGCAGCAAAAGCTTGTTCCATCTCTCCGGGCGATTTGACATAGAATTCCTGGGTCGGGAAGTGCAGCCTCTTAGGGTCATCGAGTGTCGTAGCAGTCTGAATAGCCAGAACCACGTCATGAACCTGGGCATCCGTCTTCTCTAAATAGTGACAGTCGTTGGTGGCAACGAGCGGAATCCGATGCCGCTTGCCTATCTCCATCAAAGCCTGATTGATGGATTCCTGTTCGGGGATTTTATTGTCCTGCAACTCCAGGAAGAAGTTCTCCGGTCCGAAAATATCCCGATATTCCAGGACCAACCGTTCTGCCGCGTCTCGATCGCCGCTTGCGATGTAACGGGGAACTTCTCCCGCCAGACATGCCGTCAGGGCAATCAATCCCTGGGAATATTCCTTAAGAAGCTCCTTATCCACTCGAGGCTTGTAATAAAATCCTTCCAGGAAAGCCCGACTGACGAGCTCCGTAAGATTGCGGTACCCGGTTTTGTCCTGCGCCAGGAGTACCAGATGATAGGCCGGTTCGCTTCCCTTCACCGCGACTTTTTCAAATCGACTCCCCGGAGCGACATATACTTCGCAACCGATGATGGGTTTAATATCCATCTCTCTGGCTTTTTTATAAAAGTCGATCACTCCGTACATAACACCGTGGTCGGTGATCGCCACGGCACTCATTCCGTAAGACTTTACTTTACTCAGGAGCTCATCGATGCGTATGGCACCATCGAGAAGGCTGTACTCGGTATGAACATGAAGATGCACGAATTTCATAGGCTATTCTCCACTACTCAGTTCCTTCAAGAGTAGATTCTTCACCATCTCCGGATCGGCCTGTCCCCTGGTCATCTTCATAACCTGGCCGATCAGAAAGTGCAGAGCCTTTTCTTTGCCGCTCAGGTAATCGGCCACACTCTGGGGATTCTTCTCAATCGCTTCCCTGGCAATTTTTTCCAGTTCCCTCTCACTGGTGATAAAAGAAATCCCTTTTCGAGCAATGATTTCCTTCACTTTTCCTCCGGTAGCAAACATCTCTTCCAGGATACCTTTGGCAATCGTTCCGCTAATCTCTTTTTTGTCTACCATCCTGATGAGTTCCACCAAAGCCTCGGGGGTTACTTTACTCTTGGAAATAGCAATGTTCAGTTCGTTGAGATTTTTTAGTACTTCGGTAAGCATCCAGTTACAGATGAGGCGAGGCTTGTGAAATTCCTTGAGACATGCTTCGAAAAAGTCAGCAGTATCTTTTTCCTGAGTCAGTACCCCTGCTTCACCTTCGGTCAGTTCATACTCCATCATAAACCGCTCCTTCCTCTCTAAAGGTAACTCTGGAAGGGTCTTTTCTATTTCCTGAAGCTGCTCCTTCTCTATGGAAATCGGCAGAAGATCCGGATCGGGAAAGTAGCGGTAGTCCTCCGCTTCTTCCTTTCCTCTGGCCGCCACCGTTACCCCCTCCCGTTCATCCCAGTGCCTGGTTTCCTGGATTACGGTCCCCCCTTTTTCCAGTATGGTTCTCTGGCGTTCAATTTCATAGCACAGAGCCCTGAAGACCGAACGAAAAGAATTCATGTTCTTTACTTCCACTTTGGTTCCCAACTCCTGTAAAGAAGGAGAGACGGAGATGTTAGCGTCACAGCGGAGCGAGCCTTCCTCCATGTTACCATCGCTGGCTCCGATGTAGCGAACCATGCTTCGGAGCATCACCAGATAGTCCCGAGCTTCTTCAGGTGAATGGAGATCCGGCTCGGTTACGATCTCTACCAGGGGTATACCGCAACGATTGAAATCCACCCCCGAAGAATTGGGAGGAAGCCCCAGTCCCTCATGGACCAGTTTTCCGGCATCTTCTTCGACATGGACTCGCTTTATCCTGACTCTTTTTTTGGTACCCTGGCTGAAAAATTCCACTTCCCCGTTGATACCGATGGGAAAGTTGTACTGAGAAATCTGGTATCCTTTAGGAAGGTCGGGATAGAAATAGTTCTTACGGTGGAAGACCACCTGGGGAAGAATTTCACAGCGGAGAGCCAGGGCAGTCTTGATGGCTAACTCCAGAGCCCTGGTGTTCAAAACCGGCAATGACCCGGGCAACCCCATGCATACCGGACACACCAGCGTGTTGGGTTCTTTACCGATATAATCGGTACCGCACCGGCAGAACATTTTGGATTTGGTCAGGAGCTGACAATGAACCTCCAGTCCTATGGTTACGTAGAATTCGGCCATGTCCTTAACTCCTTTCGGGTAGTTTCGGGAAAGGCGAAGCCAGTGAAAGGACTTTTTCCAGAAAAAGTGCCAGTCCGAAGAGCCACCCTTCCTTAAAGGGACCACTGAGAATTTGTAGACCCACAGGAAGACCGTTCACATACCCACAGTTGATGGAAATTCCCGGAATCCCGGCCATGGCTGAAGGGATGGTAAAAACATCGGCAAGATACATCTGGTAGGGACTTGTGGTCCTTTCTCCCAGAAAGAAAGGAAAACACGGAGAAACCGGCGTAACGAGAAAATGGCAGGTCTGTAAAGCTTCCTCAAAGTCCCTCCGCACCAGAGTTCTCACTTTCATTCCCTTCAGATAATAGTCATCATAGTAACCGGAACTCAAAGAATATGTCCCCAAAATAATTCTTCTTTTCACTTCCTTTCCAAACCCTCTGGTTCGAGTCTGGAAGTACATTTCCTGGAGAGTGCTCCCCTCACCTCGCAAACCATACAACACTCCATCATAGCGTGCCAGATTGGAACTTGCTTCTGCAGGTGCTACAATGTAGTAAGCTTCTAGAGCACAGTCGGTATGCGGTAGAGAAACCTCCACACACTCCAGGCCTTCTCTTTCAAGTAAGCCCAGAACATCCTGCACCCTTTTCACGATTGCTTCGTCTACCCCCGAGGCAAAATACTCCCGGGGAACACCGACTTTCATCTTCCGGATTTCCTCTTCCGGAGGAATGTCCTGGCGGGAAAAGGGAGGATAAGGAGCGCAGGTAGAATCTCTGTCGTCGCTTCCACTTATCACCTCGAAGAGCGTGATACAATCCTCTACATTACGGGCCATTGGACCAATCTGGTCAAGAGAGGAAGCAAAACTCACGAGGCCATACCTTGAAACCCTCCCATAGGTGGGACGCAAGCCCACTACCCCACAGAAACTGGCCGGTTGTCTTACCGAACCCCCGGTATCAGAACCCAGAGCAAGAGGGACCTCCAAAGCAGCCAGCGCAGCCGCAGAACCCCCACTCGAACCACCGGGAACCCGCCGCAGGTCAAAAGGGTTACGGGTAGGTCCAAAAGCGCTATTCTCGGTGGAAGACCCCATGGCGAATTCGTCCATATTGGTCTTACCCAAGATGATGGCCCCCGCTTTTTTCAATTTCTCAATTACAGTAGCATCATATGGAGCAACGAAGTTTTCCAGGATTCTCGAGCCACAGGTGGTAGGCAAATTCTCGGTACAGATGTTATCCTTGATGGCGATGGGAATCCCCCAGAGAGGAGGAAAAACTCCCTCAGGTACATTCTCCTGCAATTCCCGGGCCTGAGCTCTGGCTTCTTCGTTGAGAGAAAGGAACGCTCTGATTTGTATATCAACATTCTGTATTCTACCCAGAAAGGCTTCCAGTAATTCCTCCACCGAGAGTTCCTTCTTTCGCAAACGTTCATGGTAATCCCGTATCCGAAATTCTCGAAATACGTCCACCGTCATGCCTTATCTCTCCTCTTTTTCGACCACTTTGGGGACTATGAAGTACCGCTCGACTACCGTCGGAGCTTGCCGAAAAACCTTTGCCTCTCCTTTCCACTCCACAGGGTCATCCGAATGCATGGGAGGTTGGCTCCAGGAGATGTGCGAAGTTGGCGAAACTTCTTTTAGATTCAGCTGATCGAGTTTTTCAAAATGGGCCACGATCTCGTTCACATCTTGAAAAAACCGTAGCAATTCCTCCTCTGTAAACTGAAGCTTGGAGAGTCGAGCCACTTTTTTCATTTCCTCCAGAGATATCTTTTTGCCCATCCATAACACCTCTCTATATACCCAGAAGACGATAGAACTCCTCTTCGGTAAGAATAGGCACGTTTTTCTTTCTGGCAGCGTCGACCTTACTCCCGGGATTTTCCCCGATCACCAGATAATCGACTCGGGAAGAAACCGTCGATGCCACTTCCCCTCCCTTCTTGCGCACCAGCTCTTCAGCTTCTTTACGGGAAAACCTCTCCAGCGTTCCACTGAATACGAAGGTCTTGCCCTGTATTGGTGTCACCGGACTGACTCCAGGCTTTCTCTCCTTAGGCCTTACCCCCAGCGCCTGCAATTCCAGAATCATATTCCGATTCTGGGGATTGGCAAAGAACTGCTCTACCGCTTCGGCAACCTTAGGACCAATGCCCTCTATCTGGAGAAGCTCTTCCTTCCTGACGTTGAGGAGTTTTTCCAGGGAACCCAGTTTCTCCGAAAGAACCCGGGCTACGAACTCGCCCACATAGCGGATTCCCAGACCGTAGATGAAGCGCTCCAATTCCCGCTCTTTGGATGCCTCAATAGCTTGCAGCAGATTATCGGTCGATTTCTCCCCCATTCGCTCAAGACGCAACAGATCCTCCCGCTTCAACCGATAGAGGTCGGGGATAGTGCGCACCAGGCCCCTGTCTACCAGTTGCTCAACCAGCTTTTCCCCCAATCCTTCGATGTCCATGGCATCCCTTGAAGCCCAGTGTTTGATCTTCTCCTTTATCTGAGCAGGACAGTTGATATTGATGCATTTGACGGCTACTTCCTGTTCCTCCCGTACCACTCGAGAACCACAGACCGGACACACGGTGGGCATCACAAAAACTCTTTCCTCTCCGGTTCGATTTTCTTTGATCACCCGTATGACTTCAGGGATGACTTCACCGGCTCTACCCACGACTACCCAATCCCCAATGCGGACGTCCTTTCTTTTCACTTCATCTTCATTGTGGAGGGTGGCCCTTTTTACCACTACCCCTCCCACTTCCACCGGCTCTAACACTGCCACCGGGGTTAAGGTCCCGGTTCGACCCACATTGACCTCGATATCCAGGACCCTGGTCAAAGCATGGGTGGGTTCGAATTTGTAGGCGATAGCCCAGCGAGGACTTCGTGTGGTGGCTCCCAACGCTTCCTGGTAAGCAATTTCATTGACTTTGACCACCAGACCATCGATCTCATAGGGGAGTTCCTTCCTTTTCTTCTCCCATTCCCGGTGTAACATGATGGCTTCATCGATGTTTTTCAAAAGGTAGATATGCGTATTGACTTTGAATCCCAATTCTTTCAACCATTCCAGAAGTTCCCAGTGGGTGGCGGGATGGTAACTGCTTTCTACGGGGAAAGCACCGTACACAAAAATATCGAGCTTTCTCTGAGCGGTGATACCGGGGTCGAGCTGGCGAAGCGACCCAGCAGCGGCGTTACGAGTATTGGCAAAGGGTGGTTCCCCTTTTTTCTTCCGCTCCTGGTTTAATTTTTCGAAATCAGTTTTATTCATGAACACTTCACCCTGCACTTCTACCACCGCAGGTTTTTTATTTTCCCGAAGCCTCAAGGGAATACTCTTTATGGTCTTTAGATTCTGGGTAACATCTTCACCGGTAAAACCATCGCCCCTCGTGGCCCCATGAATCAGAACACCATCTTCATAACGCAGGTTAACTGCTAACCCATCGATTTTGAGCTCCAGTACGTAGCTTATACGATCCACACCCAGCATTCTCTTGATCCGGCGGTCAAAATTGAGGATGTCTTCTTCGGTAAAAGCATTGTCTAAACCTAACATGGGTCGCGAATGGGTAACCGAAGCGAATTCTTCCTGAGGTTTTCCCCCTACCCGCTGGGTCGGAGAATCAGGGGTCACAAACTCGGGGAATTTTTCTTCCAGCTCTTTCAATCTCCTGAACAGAGCGTCGTACTCGGCATCACTGATTTCAGGAGCTGCCAAAACATAATAGAGGTAATCATGATGGTGGATCAGTTCCCGAAGTTTCTCGATTTCCCTGCGAACTTCTTCTCGATGCTCACCACTCACTCCATACCCCTCCTACCACAGAGCTTTTCTTATTATTGTATCACCTCTTCCCGGTCCTACCGAAATCATGCTCACCGGGACTCCGGCAAGGTCTTCGACACGCTCCACAAACCGACGCACCGCAAGTGGAAGCCGGGCATATTCCCTCACCGGAGCAATGTCTTCATCCCAGCCCCCCAGTTCCCAATAGAGGGGACGGCACTCATTGACAAAACGGGGACGCAAAGGAAAATCCTCTACCACCTTACCTTCCACTTCATAGGCATAACAGATTTTTACCCTGGGCAATCCTCTCAGAACATCGATCTTGGTCAGAGCTAAAGAGGTAATGTGATTGATCCTCACCGCGTAACGCAAGACCACGCCGTCTAACCACCCGCAACGCCTGGGACGACCGGTAGTAGCACCATACTCATGCCCCTTTTCGCGCAGGTATTCCCCCATTTCATCCTTGAGTTCGGTAGGGAAAGGTCCTTCTCCTACCCTCGAAGTGTACGCCTTACACACTCCCAGGACCTCAATGGAAGAGAACGGACCCATTCCTGTGCCGAGAAGAGAGCCACTCGATACCGGATACGAAGAAGTCACAAAGGGATACGTCCCGTGGTCCAGGTCAAGCATGGTTCCCTGGGCACCCTCAAGGAGAATTTTCCGGTCCTCTTCAAGGCCCTTGGCCAGGAGCAGGGAAGTATCTGCCACGTAGGGGAGTATATCCCTGGCATATCCTAAGTATTCGGAAAAAATTTCTTCGAAGGAAAGAGGGGGATGCGAGAAAACCCTCTCCAGGAAGAGATTCTTATAATGCAGAACGGTTCTTAATCGCTCGGCAAAGATTTCCTGATCCCACAGATCCCCTACCCGTATACCCCATCGGGCCACTTTATCTTCATATGCCGGGCCAATGCCTCGGCCGGTAGTACCAATTTTGCCTTTGCCCCGCAGTCTCTCATAGAGTTCGTCCAGAATACGGTGATAGGGCATAACCAGGTGAGCCTTAGGGCTGATGAAGAGTCTCCCCTCCACCTTTACACCCTGTCGAGAAAGAACTTCCAGTTCCTGCAGGAAAGAGCGGGGGTCAATAACCATGCCGTCTCCCAGAATACAGATTTTACCCGGGTGAAGGATACCGGAAGGAATCAAATGAAAGACGAACTTTTCACCATCCACCACCACCGTATGACCGGCATTACTTCCTCCCTGAGCGCGGGCCACAATGTCCGCACCCTCGCTCAGATAATCAACAATCTTTCCTTTCCCTTCGTCACCCCAATGGGTGCCAACAACGATGCAGGTGGTCATCGATAACCTCCCCAAAATCTATTCCCACTCAATGGTAGCCGGAGGTTTAGAAGTAATATCGTAAACCATCCGCCCGATCCCCGCCACTTCATTGACCACCCGACGGGCAATAAGGTCCAGAGTATCGTAGGAAATTCGCGCCCAATCGGCAGTCATGCCATCCTCACTCATCACCGCTCGCAACACACCCACATATTTATACGTCCTTTCATCCCCCATCACCCCGACACTCCTTACCGGAACCAGCACTCCAAAAGACTGCCACAGTTTCTTATAAACCGGAGATTTTCTCAACTCCTGGTCAATAATGGCGTCCATGTCTCGCAAAATCTCCAACCTCTCTTCGGTCACTTCTCCGACAATCCTCACCGCCAGTCCCGGACCGGGAAAAGGTTGCCGCCAGACGATTTCTTCTGGAATTCCCAGTTCCATGGCCAGCTTTCTGACCTCGTCCTTGAAGAGAAACTTCAGCGGTTCGATGAGGGTCAGTTTCATGTGTTCCGGCAGTCCGCCAACGTTGTGATGGGTTTTAATCCTTGCCGAAGGACCCCATACGGATACACTCTCGATAACGTCGGGATAAGTGGTCCCCTGAAGAAGGTACTGCACTTCCCCCAATCTTTTGGCCTCTTCCTCGAAAACTTCCACAAACACTCTTCCGATGATTTTTCTCTTCTCTTCAGGATCCAGAACCCCTTTGAGAGCCTGCAGAAAACGCTCTTTGGCATTGACGTAGATAATGCGCTCCTTGCCAAGGAGAGCTCTCATGTTGGAGAGCACCTGTTCGGATTCACCCTTCCGCAAGAGGCCGTTGTTGACAAAAATACAGTTCAGTCGACTCCCAATAGCTCTATAGGTAAGCACTGCCGCGGTGACCGAATCAACCCCGCCACTCAAGGCGCACACGGCTTTACCCGACTCGACTTCGCTACGAATCCACTGAATTTGCTGCTTGATGATGGACTCAGGTGTCCACTGAGCAACACAACCACAGACGTTGAAAACGAAATTTGCCAGGATTTCCCGACCGAAAGGGGTATGCGAAACTTCAGGATGGAATTGAATTCCCCATATCCTTCCCTTCTGGTCCCTGACCGCAGCGTACTCACAGGTATCGGTCCGAGCAACGCAGATGAACCCTTCTGGGAGCTCTTTCACGCTATCTCCATGGCTCATCCAGCAGACCATCTCACTTCCCAGGTTTTCAAAAATACCTTTCTTCTCCAGGGTATAAAGGAGCGATTTCCCATACTCCCGGCTATGGGAGCGGACCACCTTGCCGCCCAGGGTACTGACCAGAAGTTGCATTCCGTAGCAGATACCCAGAATCGGTTTATCAATTTTCAGGATTTCTTCTCGCAGGCGGGGAGCTTTTTCGTCGGTGACACTGTAAGGACTCCCGGAGATAATGATACCTTTAATCTCGGAATCCTCAAGGTCGTGGCCTGTCAGATGATAAGGCCAGATCTCGCAATAAACCTGAAGTTCACGGATTCTGCGGGCAATGAGCTGGGTATACTGCGAACCATAGTCAAGAATCACGATTTTGTCCATGCTACCTTCCCATCCCTACTCCCTGTACTTTTTGCCAGAATTTTCCCTCACTCCAGATGCTGGGGGAAATGGCAATTTCAACCTTTTGCATTTCTTTTATATTTCTCACTCCCAAAGAACCCATGGAGGTTCTCAGAGCACCTACGAGATTCATGGTACCGTCGGTGAGTGAGCTGGGGCCGAAGAGAATCTCTTGGAGAGTTCCCTTGATGCCCACTTTGACGAGGGTACCCCTCGGCAAATTCGGGTCTGGAGTAGCCATGCCCCAATGATGCCCTTTCCCTGGAGCTTCCTGGGCACAGGCCAGTGGTGCTCCAATCATAACCGCATCGGCACCGCTGGCAATGGCTTTAGCGATGTCTCCACCGACCCGCATCCCCCCGTCGGTGATGACGGCTACATAGCGTCCTGTGGCCTTGAAGTAGTCGTCTCGAGCACAGGCCACATCCACGGTGGCCGTGATCTGGGGAACACCAATGCCCAGTACCGCACGGGTGGTACAGGCAGCACCTGGACCAATGCCGACCAGAATTCCCGCTGCCCCTGCCCGCATAAGCTCAAGCGCTACCTCATAGGTAGCACAATTTCCCACCACCACCGGGACCATGCTTCTCCGGCAGAAGTCCTGGAGGTCCAGTTCTCTCATGGTCGATGAGAAATAACGGAGGGTGGTTACTGTGGATTGAATGACCAGCACGTCCAAACCGGCTTCCAGGGCCATATTCCCAATGGTTTCGACCCTGGCAGGAGTTACCGACCCGGCAGCAAGAACCCCCCGGGATTTGATGTCCTGGATGCATCTGGCTACCAGCTCTTCTTTGATTGGTTCCCGGTACAACTTCTGGAGGAAAGAAGCAACTTCTTCCCTGGGTTTAGCGATGAGCTCTTCAATGAGGGCATAGGGGTCGATGTATCTCGTAAAAAGGCCCTCCAGATTGAGCACACCCAACCCCCCCCACTTCCCAAGTTCCTTTGCCATGGTAGGGTCGATGACACCGTCCATGGCAGCGCCCAGTATGGGTATCGACAACGAAACATTCCCGATGGCCGTAGAAACATCCACATCTTTAGGATCAATGGTCACCGTGCCCGGTACCAGGGAAACATCATCAAATCCAAAGACCACCCTTGCCGAACGACCTCTTCCTAAGAACCAGCTTTCCATACAGCTCACCTTTCAGTCGGAGATTTTTTAGCATTATACTATTCCTGTTTCCCAATCTCAAACCAGGACGAAAGAAACAAGCCGACCTGAGGATACCGGATACTTAAGGAGGAAAAAAACAGGGTGGCCATCACCACGGCCACCCTGGGGTCAGAAAATCACTTCGATGTGTCGTTCTCTTCTTTTTTCTCGGCGATGAGGACCTGGGTGGTCAAGACCAGCGATGCGATGCTCACCGCGTTTTGCAGAGCAGCTTTGGTGACTTTCGCCGGATCTACGATTCCCTCGGCAATCATGTCCACGAATCGGCCTTGCAAAACGTCAAAGCCCACCCGGGGATCTTGCCCTTTCATTTTTTCCACGACGATCGCCCCTTCGTATCCGGCATTCTCTGCAATCCTTCGAGCAGGTTCCTCCATGGCCCTCCGGACAATCCCTGCACCAACCTGTTCCTCATCGGATAGCCCTTCGAGATGGAGTTGAGTAGCAATATGGACCAGGGTTGCTCCCCCTCCGGGAACGATTCCCTCTTCCACCGCTGCCCTGGTTGCCGAGAGGGCGTCTTCCACCCGGTGTTTTTTCTCCTTCAATTCTACTTCCGTGGGAGCACCAACCCGGATCACCGCCACGCCACCGACCAGCTTTGCCAATCTCTCCTGGAGTTTCTCCCGATCGTAGTCGGAAGTGGTTTTGGCGATCTGGGCACGAATTTGCTGTTCTCTGGCGCGAAGGTCCTCCTTTTTCCCTTTGCCACCCACGATAATGGTGTTGTCTCGAGTAACCCTTATCTTCTCGGCCTTACCCAGAAGATCCAGGGTGACTTTCTCCAACTTCATGCCTATCTCCTGAGAGATAACCTGGCCTCCGGCCAAAATAGCGATATCCTGCAAAATTTCCTTTCTTCGGTCTCCGAAAGCCGGAGCTTTCACGGCCGCCACCTTGAGGACCCCTTTCAACTTGTTCACCACGAGCGTCGCCAGCGCCTCGCCTTCCAGGTCTTCGGCAATGATGAGCAAGGGCCTGCCTACCTGCAGAACCTGCTGCAGGAGAGGAATCAGACTCTGGATATTGCTGATTTTAAAATCGGTTATCAGGATGAACGGGTCTTCCAAAATAACTTCCATTCGTTCGGCATCGGTTATGAAATAGGGAGAGAGATATCCCCGGTCAAATTGCATGCCTTCCACCACTTCCAGAGTGGTCTCCGAGGATTTCGATTCTTCGACGGTAATAACGCCATCTCGACCCACCTTTTCCATGGCTTCGGAAATAATTTCCCCAATCTGGGAATCGTTGGCCGAAATGGAAGCAACCTGAGCAATGGCTTTTCTATCTTCTACTTTGATGGCATAATTCACAATTTCCTTCGTCGCCAGATCTTTCGCTCTCTCCATTCCACTCTTCAGAAAAACCGGATTATATCCCGAGGTAACAGCCCTAAGACCTTCCTGCACCATCTTCTGCGCCAGTACCACTGCAGTGGTAGTGCCATCGCCGGCAATGTCGTTGGTCTTGGTGGCTACCTCGCGCGCCAGCTTTGCCCCCAGGTTCTCGAAGTAGTCCTGCACTTCTATCTCCCGAGCAATGGTTACGCCGTCATTGGTCACCGTAGGAGACCCGTACTTCTTTTCCAGAATCACGTTTCTCCCCTTAGGTCCCAAGGTAAGTTTCACGGCATTTGCCAGGCGGTTAATACCCTCTTCCATGGCTTTGCGCGCTTCTTCTCCAAACAGGAGTTCCTTAGCCATTGCTGACACCTTCCTTCTCTATGCCTCCATTTTATTTTTATTGACTTTGACAAACACAATGCAAAATCATACCACAAAAAAGCCCCGAAAATCAAACCGAGCCAGTCTATCCAAGTAGGGGTAATTGAGGCTCTGGCTCGATATCGAGTGCATCCCTCCGGCCACGGAGAAAATGGAATAGACCACACAGAGCAATCATGGCTGCGTTATCGGTACAGAAAGAAGGTGAGGGAAAGAATACCTGAAAACCACTTTTCTTCCCTTCTTCCTGCATTTTTTTCCGGAGGTAAGAATTTGCGGCGACCCCCCCGCCGAGAACCACCCGGCGGTACCCGGTGTGTTCCAGAGCTCTGGCCGTTTTTTTCAGGAGAATTCTTGCGACACTTTCTTGAAAAGAGGCCACCAGGTCTGCCAGAGTCTGCAGGTGCTCTTTCTCCGGAGTTGACAATCTGGAAAAGGTACGTACCACTGCAGTTTTCAAGCCACTAAAACTAAAATCGAAGGTGTCATCATATTCCAGGCCTGCAGAGAAAAAAAATCGTCCCGGGTCTCCTTTCTCGGCAAGCCGGTCAATGATTGCACCCCCCGGGTATCCCAGACCCAGAAACTTTGCCACCTTGTCATAGGCCTCTCCCGCAGCATCGTCTCTGGTATGACCAAGGACACGATACCGTCCCCACTCCTCAACCGCTATGAGTTCTGTGTGGCCACCGGACACCAGAAGAAAGAGAAAGGGCGGGATCATTTCAGGATAATCAAGGAGCACGGCAAAGAGGTGTCCCTCAAGATGGTTAACTCCCACCAGGGGTTTTTGATAGGTAATGGCGATGGTTTTGGCAAGACACATCCCCATAAGGAGTGACCCCAAAAGCCCTGGACCCTGAGTGACGGCTACGAGATCTATGTCCGGTAAATTCACTTGAGCCTTACCAAGAGCTTCATCAAGTACCAGGGGCAAAAGCTCCAGGTGTTTCCGAGAAGCCACTTCGGGAACTATACCTCCAAACTGACGATGGAAAGCAACTTGACTTGAAACCACACTGGAAAGAACCTGTTTTGCGTCGTTCACCACCGCCGCACAACTGTCGTCACAGCTCGTCTCAATACCCAGGACAAGCAAGTCAGGCACGCTCCTCTGCGAGGTCTTTTTTCATTAAGATGGCATCTTCCCCATCCGCATAGTACCCTCGACGCCTCCCTACCGGGCGAAATCCAAATTCACGGTACAGGTTCTGAGCCACAACGTTGGAAACTCTTACTTCCAGAAGAACTTCTTTACAGCCACGCAACCGAGCCTGCTGCAAGGCGTAAGCAAAAAGCCTTTTCCCAAAGCCCTTACCCCGATAGGCGGGATGGATGGCAAAAGTGGTAATATGCGCTTCTTCACAGACCAGCCACATACCGATGTACCCAATTACCTTTTTCTCCCATAGGGCCACAAAGTACGAAGCCATACGGTTGGAGATTTCACTCAGAAACAGAGAATAAGACCAGGGTTGAGGAAAAGAACTCCGTTCGATAGCCACGATGAAAGGGATATGCTGGGCCCGCATCTGAACTATCTGGAAACTCTTTTCTCCCTGGGTAAACCCTTCATTGACCGAATAATTTTGAACCATAAATGGGCACCAGTTTAAATACCTCTTGCCAGTCGGATTGGTAATGATTTCGACGCAGAAAATAAAGACGGGCTAAATTTCGGGATTCGGGAATTGAAAGAAGAGGGTCATAACATGTTAATCCCTCTCCCTCCAGATACTCTTTGAGCTCCATCCATGGCGTGACCACAAGAGCATCTTTGTTTTTCAGAGATTTCACCAGTTCATCAGGTGGGCCAACCTGAATGTCCAGATTTCCAGCATCTTTTCTGGAATCATGATGGAATTCGGTCCAGAATAGCTCATTCTTTTTATGGAAAATCACCGGAACCAGAACCTGATAGGGAAAGGAACCCATTTCAAATTCCCTCACCTGAGCGGCAATGGCTTCCAGGGTAGAAAAACCGTAGATGGGTTTCTTGAGAATGTAGGCCAGGCTCTTCCCAACCATACTGGCAATCTTGACACCGGTGAAAAAACCGGGACCCAAACCCACCACCACTGCTTCCAGATGCTCCTGGAAATGAAATTCTTCGGCCAAGATGTTGAGATACTGGAAAATAAACCGGGAATGACCTGCCAGGGTGTAATGGTTCGCCTCGAAAAGAGACCGCTTTTCTTCAAACAAACCCATGCTCAGCCAGCAGGTGCTGCTCTCTAAAGCCAGGATCATTCCACCCATCGCTGCACCATGATATCGCGCTCTTCTTCCCCAAGCACCTGTATTTCCACCATCCAGAAAGGAGGAAGGAAAAAGGGCAGAAATTTATCTCCCCACTCGATCACCACGATACCCTCTTTTTCCAGGTATTCCATAAATCCCAAATTGATGACTTCATCCCAATTATCCAGACGATAAAAGTCCATGTGATAAAGGGGTATTTTCCCGTGAAGATACTCATGAATCAGAGCAAAGGTAGGACTTCTTACCTCTTCGGGGCGAATCCCCAACCCCTGGGCCATCCCTTTCACAAAAACCGTTTTTCCTGCTCCCAGTCCTCCTTGCAGAAGCACCAGGCTTTGGGGCAAGAGCCGCTGGACGAAGTCTTGCCCAACTTTTTGTGTTTCTTCCGCACTTTTAGTGAGTCGGTGAAGGATGGTATGCATCCACAAGAACCCGACCCTTGACTTTTTTCAGACTGCAGAGTATCTCATGGGGGATCGTCCCTGAAAGTCGAGCCAGGTCTTCCACACGGATCTCCTCCTCTCCATCCCGACCGATCAGGGTAACCAGATCGCCCTCTTTCACCTCTGGAATTTCGGTGACGTCTATCGTGAGTTGATCCATGGAGATATTCCCGATAACCCTGGCCCTTTTCCCTCTCACCAGAACTTCCATCCGGTTGGAAAGGTTGCGGAAAACCCCCTGGGCATATCCAATGGAAACCACAGCGACTCTGGTATCCCGGGAAGTCACAAAGGTTCCCCCATAACCGACTTTAAAACCAGGAGGAAGGGTTTTCACATGCTTCACCATAGCCTTCAGCTGAGCAACCGGTTTTAGCCCTCTACCTCTTACGAGCTCCGCTTCCAGGTTCGGTGACACCCCAAGGAAGGCGATTCCTATCCGGGACATGTCAAGATGCATTTCAGGAAATTTCAAAAAACCGGCACTATTACAGCAATGACGGAGCAAATCTTTCCGGTACAAATGCAGACGATTCAGAAGCTGAGAAAAAAGTTCAAACTGCCACCGGGTATATTCCGCATCTGCCTCGGCACTCCCAAAATGGGTCATTATTCCCTCCATCTTTAAAAAGGGACTCTGCACTACTCTATCCAGAATCTCGGCATTCAGGTCTTCGCAGAGAAAACCAAGCCTTCCCATCCCCGTGTCGACCTTAAGATGAAAGGGCGCGCACTTTCCTCTTCTATGGCTCGCTCTCTCCAGATATTCAACATCCCGTAAAGAGGACACCACCGGAATAAATTCCTCTTCCACAATCGCTTCCGCTTCCCAGGGAAGAAATCCTCCCAGGATGTAGATATTCCCGGCGATGCCTTTCCTTTTCAGGTCATATGCTTCTTCTACCGACGAAACCCCAAAATCCCGGAGTCCAAAGGAAAAGAGGAGTTCGGCAACCTCTAAGCCATGTCCGTAACAGGTAGCCTTTACCACTGCCATTATTCGACTCCGGGAATCGGTTAAACTTTTTAATGTTTCCCAGTTATGCCTGAGATTCTGTGCATCTATCTCCAACCAGGAATGGTATGGTATATTCTCCACTCTCAATCACCTTTCTCGCCCTGCTCACGTTTTCGGCAATCTCTCGCGCCACAATGCTCTTTTTCCCTTCTTGCTCCAGAAGATCCCCCGCCAGTCCATGCAGGAATACACCACAGAGTGCTGCTTCCCACGGCGAGAGTCCCTGCACCATGAGCCCGCCGATCATTCCAGCCAGCACATCGCCGCTCCCTGCAGTAGCCAGATTTGGACCCCCCGTGGGGTTAACCACGACTTCGCCGGCGGGAGAAGCGATCACCGTTCCGGCTCCCTTTAATACCGTAACACTCCCAAAATAGGCAGAACACTCCCGGCAAAAAGAAACCCTGTCTTTACTAATCTCTTCTACCGGAATACCCAAAAGCCTTCCCATCTCTCCGGCATGAGGGGTGAGAACCCAGGAGGATAATCGACCCCTCCAGTATTCTCGATCGAGAGCAATGGCATTTAAAGCATCGGCATCCAGAACGCCACCCAGAGAAACCTCCTCCAGGAGTCTCTCCAACAGGGCAATGGTCGAGCGATTTCCCCCCAGACCAGGACCCACGGCCAGACACCGACACTTCCTGGCTTCCATTCCCCGTTTAATAGCATTGATATCCCCAAGAGCATAATGAAAACTCGAGAGGGATTTTCTTCGAGGAAGAACGATGCTCACGAGCTCGGGCAAAACCGTTTTTACCAGGGAAGAACATTCTTCCGAGAGTGGCCAGACTACCATTCCTGCCCCCACGCGATATGCTCCCAGAGAAAGAAGAATTCCTGCTCCCAGCATGGCCGAAGATCCCGCCACCACCCCCAGGACCCCGGCCGAAATTTTATGCGTATCCCAGTTTCGCCTGGGCAGAAGAGCCTGCACATCCTGAGGAGTGAGAAGATAGGCATCAGCTCTGCCATGCAAACTTAGGGGAATTCCGATATCCGCAAGCTTGAGCAACCCCACATGCTCCCGTGCCGGAAACTGCACCAGACCCTGTTTCATTTTTCCCAGGGTTACGGTAAGATTTGCCCTGACCGCTCTACCCCAGACTATGCCCCTGGTAGCATCGACACCGGAAGGAACATCCACGGAAAGGACAAAGCAGAGGGAATGATTCATTTTTTCTATCACTTCAGCAAAGAGCCCCTCTGGTCCTCGCTTGAGACCTGTGCCAAAGAGTGCATCGATGATGAGAGAATGCGCCTCGAATTCCACCACCCCGGGAGAGGTGACTTCTTTCACTTCCACATCCAGATAACGGAGAAGGGCATAATTTGCAGCAGTGTCCGGAGTCATCTTTTCTCTTTCACCTACCAGGTACACCGTGATTTTCAGCGAGGGAAACCTACCCCGCAGGTGCCTGGCAACGACCAGGCCGTCACCTCCGTTGTTCCCCACACCACAGACGATGAAGACCGTTCGTAACCCCAGAGACTCTATGACCCGTGCCGCTTCCTCTGCAACCCTTCCTCCAGCGTTTTCCATAAGAAGCCGCGTGGTGATCCCCCACCTCTCGCAGCACTCTTTTTCCACTTTCTGCATGGTCTCAGCGCTGAGGAGTTCTATCATCGAGACTCACTCCAGGCGACCGCTACCGCTACCACCGCGGAAGCGGAATGTGAAATGGAAAGGGAAATCTGCTGGAAACACTGCTCAAGGTGAGGCTTCAACCGGACCACCGGTTTCCCCGAACCGGTATGGATAATCCGCATATCCTTCCACCCAATCCGCTTCTCCCTTTGCAGGAAAAGTTTTTTGACTGCTTCTTTGCTGGCGAAGAGTGCAGCAATGCCTTCCCGAAAACGCTTCCTGCCTTTACCCCTGTAAAACTCGAGTTCCTCTTCCTCAAAAATTCGGTTCAAGAACCGATCTCCAAACTTGAGGAAAGCACTGCCGACCTTCTCTATCTCCACCAGGTCAATACCTACCAGAATACAGGGTACCCTCATTCGGCTGCTTCTTTTTCCTTTTTGGCTTTTTCGATAATCCCTTCGGCAATCTGAGCCGGGACCTCTTCATAATGCGAGAACTTCATGGAGAAAGAACCCCGCCCCTGGGTAATGGAACGGAGATCCACCGAGTAGCGGAAAAGCTCTGCCAGAGGCACCAGAGCCTTGACCTTCTGATATCCGTCTTGCGGCTCCATCCCCAGAATTCTCCCTCTGCGAGCGTTGAGGTCTCCAATGACATCCCCCATGTTCTCATCAGGTACCAGGACCTCCACATTCATGATGGGTTCGAGAAGCACCGGATTCGCTTCGGCTGCCCCCTTGCGAAAGGCCATGGAACCAGCAATTTTAAAGGCCATGTCTGAAGAATCAACCGGATGGTAAGAACCGTCATAAACCGTTACCCGGACGTCGATCACCGGATATCCGGCCAGGATCCCTTCCTGCATGGCTTCCTGAACACCTTTTTCCACAGCAGGGATGTAATTACGGGGTATTACTCCCCCCACAATTTTATCCACAAACTCAAAACCCTGGCCTCGCGGAAGCGGTTCCAGCTCGATCCAGGCATGGCCGTACTGGCCCCGACCACCTGATTGTCTCTTGTATTTTCCTTCCGCCTTGGCGCTCTTTTTGATGGTCTCTTTATACGGTACCCGGGGAAACGACAACCCCACCTCTACTCCAAACTTCCGTTTCATCTTATCGACCACCACGTCCAGGTGGATATCACCCAGCCCATAGAGAATATCCTCTTTGGTATCCGGATCCCGCTGGACCTTAAGGGTAGGGTCTTCTTCCAGGATTCTGCTGATGGCCTGGCTGATTTTCTCCTCGTCTCCCTTACCGAGCGGCCGGATGGCTGCCAGATAGTTGGGTTCCGGGTATTGCAGAGGGGGGAAGACAATGGGATGGTCTTTGTCCGAGAGCGTATCCCCCAGATAGATTTCACTGATTTTGGCCACCGCTGCGATATCTCCTGCCATCACTTCCTTGGTCTGTTCCTGGATTTTCCCCCTCAAGAACACCAGTTGTCCTATCTTCTCTTCTGTACCTCGAGAAGCATTATAGAGCCTGGCTTCGGGAGAAATTTTGCCGGAAAAGACCCGGAAAAGGGCAATTTTCCCCACATAGGGGTCGCTGATAATTTTGAAAACAAAGGCCGAAAAGGGCTCATTTTCGTCACAGCTTCTTGTTTCTTCGGTCTGCGTAACAGGATTCATCCCCACCACTTTCCCGCGCTCTATGGGTGACGGGGCGAAGTCGGCCAGAAAATCACTCACCAGATTCACCCCTTTGTTGCTCAACCCCGAAGCACAAAGAACCGGGAAAATTTTGCGCTCTCGAATCGCCTGCTTTAAAGCCTCACGCAGAACCTGTTCCTCGATTTCCTGTCCCTCCAGGTAGAGATTCAGGAGTTCATCGTTGGTCTCGGCTACATTTTCGATCAGATTTTCCCGGAAGGACGATACGGTCTCTTTGAGATCATCAGGTATAGGCCCTTCTTTGGCCTTCCCCTCCCCCTCAAAATAGAAGGCCTTTAAAGAAAGAAGGTCAACCACTCCCCGGAAATTCGCTTCTTTTCCGATAGGAAAGAAAACCGGCGTAGCCTTAGGAGCAATGCTTTCTCTGAGTTCTTCCAGTGCTTTTTCGAAATTTGCTCCCTCCCGGTCCATCTTGTTGATCACAAAAACAGCCGGTAGGCCTTCCTGAGAGAGATACCGAAAGACCTTTTCTGTTCCGACCTCTACTCCGGAAACTGCGCAGACCATGATCACCCCACTATCGACTGCCCGCAAAGCTCCGATGACATTACCCACAAAATCGGCATAACCAGGGGTATCCACCAGGTTCATTTTACAGTCTTTCCAAAAAAGCGGCAGCGCCGAAAGGTCGATAGAAATACCCCTTTTGACTTCTTCAGGCTGCCAGTCAGAGACGGTATTTCCTTCTTCCACTTTGCCACGACGATTGATAACTCCCGCGTTGAAGAGCATAGCTTCGGTAAAGGTGGTTTTTCCTGCTCCCGCATGAGAGAACAGGCCAATATTGCGTATTTTCCCTTTGTCCAAATCTTTCAAGAAAAACTCCTCCCTTCAGTTATCATCTCGAATCCATATCGCTGAAAAGACTATCGATACCGTTCACTCCACAGAAAGAACCACAGACTCAAGGTAAAAATCAGTGCCCACAATTTCGTTTTCCAATCATGTCGCAAGAAATGCCGCAACCGGTCGTACCATCTCCGCCAGCTTTTGAGAAAAGACCCTGTTTCACGCTTCATATTTCTTATAGAGAATTTTGAGCATCTTCTTCAAAGCACCCATCTCCACATCCCAGGCCATTTTACCATGGACGGCAAGCGAAACTTTTCCCGTGGTTCCCGAAACCACTACCGCCAGCGCATCCGTCTGTTCGGTAACACCAATTCCCGCTCGATGACGGGTCCCGACCAGTTTATCCACCTGAGTGGCCTCGGCCAGGGGTAAGATGCAACCGGCCGCTACTATTCTACCATTTCTCACAATGAGTGCTCCATCATGAAGTGGAGAATCTGGCAAGAACAAAGAAAAGGTAAGCTCGGAAGAAAATAAGGCATCAACGAGCATACCCGTTTGAATGAAATCCCGCAGACTGTTATTCCTTTCCAGAACCAGCAAAGCTCCCACCTTTTTACGGGAAAGAGCCTGACAGGCCAGAACAACCTCTTCTATAAATTTCGTCCGGCTTTCTCCTTCAGAAAAAAGATCATAGTTCACCAAAAAACCCTTTCGATAATAGCCGTGACCGGAGTAGAGCCTGCGGATTTCCGGCTGAAAAGCTACCAGCACCGCCCCCACATACCCAAAGGAAACCAGCTTCCAGAAGAGATTGAGTTCCCGGAACCCCAGGAGGTTACTGAATCCTCCCAGAATAAAAAGAAGCACAAGAATTTTGAACGGCAAAAAGAGCAATGTCTCTCTGGTCCGGTGAACCAGGTGGTAAGCAAAATAATAAATAACCAGAAATTCGATGAGGTAATAGAAAAAACTCCTGGGCAAAGTTTCAATTCTCCTACAAATCTAAAAAAAGCGCCAGCAGAGCCTTTTGAGCGTGGAGCCGATTTTCAGCCTCGTCCAGAACTACCGATTGAGGTCCATCGATGACCTCATCGGTAATCTCCTGACCTCTATGAGCCGGCATACAGTGCATGACGATCGCTTCTGGAGAAGCTTCTTTAAGGAGCACCTCGTTGAGCTGGTAAGGGGCAAAAAAGCGAGCTCTTTCCTCTGCTTCATCTTCTTTCCCCATACTCGCCCAAACGTCGGTGTAGACTACAGTAGCTGCCTGTAAAGCCCTTCTCGGATCTTCCTCGTAAATAATTTTGGCTCCACTTTTACGGCTTTTTTCCTGAGCCCAGTTCCAGATGTCCTCCCTGGGTCTATAGCGTGGGGGAGTGCACACCACCAGAGTCAACCCCAGAATGGCAGCAGCCACGATCCAGGAATGGCAGACGTTGTTACCATCGCCCACAAAACATATCTTAACCCCCAGCCCTCCCTTTTTCTCCTGCACTGTCAGAAGATCTCCCAGAACCTGACAGGGATGGTGTAAGTCGGAAAGACCGTTGATAACCGGAACTCTCGAGTAACGAGCCATTTCCAGGACATTTTCATGGGCAAAAGTCCGCAACACGATACCATCTACCATTCGGCTCAAAACCTGGGCAACGTCTTTAATGGCCTCCCTCTTCCCCAAACCAACTTCTTGCGGACCAAGGTAAAAACTTTCTCCACCGAGCTGTCTTGCAGCCACCTCAAAAGAAACTCTGGTTCGCAAGGACGGTTTTTCGAAGAGGAGAGCCAGAATCTTCCCTTCCATAATCTTCGGTCGCTCACCCATTATCCATCTCTTTTTCAGGTTCTGAGCAGATTCCAGGATAAAAAGAATTTCTTCCTTGGAAAAATGAGCCAGATCCAGAAAATGCCTTCCCCTAAAGTTTCCGCTCACCCTTACCACCTTCCCCTTTGAGGTATACTTTTTCCACGTAGGGAGAGAGGAAAGCTCGCAATACTGCTCCGTATCCGGCGCGACAGCACATAACGTCTCCTACGCGATATTCTTTTTCGCTCTCTTCGATGTCTACCACCAGATAATTGCTGGTAGCCCCTACTATTTTAACACCGGTATCCAAGAAATATAACTGCTTCTCGTCAACGTCCTGCTTACCTACAGCGAGAAGAGCCCTCTTTCTTTTTCCTTCTAAAGATGCGGTAACAGCGCTTCCAAAGGCATCGAAACCTCGAGACGAGAACCGATCCACCTCTTTGGAGCGCACCTCCACAACCTCGATAAAGAAGGTGAAGGCGCCCTGTTTTAACCAGTCGATGTTCTTTTTTCGGCTGATATCGCTCCCAAAAAGAAACGCCTCTCCAAAACGAACTTCGTCTACCCCCTCCAGGCCTTTGCAGCTCTCCCAGAGCTCTAAAAAGGTCGTCCCGCCCACCGAGAGAGCGATTTCGCGACCACCAAGCTTTTTACTTAATTCTCTCTTCAGACTCACCAGCTGTTCCACAGTAGCGCCGCTGGGAAGAATCCCGCTGAGACAGGCCAGTGTCGAACCTATCCCCTGGATGGAAATCCAGGACAGCTCCCTCAGCCCTTCTCCTATCGTAAGAAGTTCTTCAGGCAAAAACCCCTCTCGAGCATCACCACTTTCCACCGCCAGCATAACCTTCTGTACGGTTTTTTTTCGTGCCGCTATCGTGTCCAACTCCTTCAGGGTCTCCCAGTGCGAGACAAACGGAACGATATCATCTTCCTGAATCGCTTCGAATTCACCACGCATGGGAAGACGAATCAGTGAAAGATGGACGGTCGGCCCAAACAGTGCTCTTATTCGCAGAAGATTGAGAAGATTCGAGTCGGCAAAGTGCCTTACCCCTGCATCATACAGAAGCTTCACCAGGGGGAAATCGGCGAGAAACCCCTTGGTTACAAAGACCGGCCTTACCTGCCACTCCTGACAACGAGCAAGAAGAACGGAGACATTGCTCTGAATCACTTCTAAATTGATCTCCAGGCGGGGACACCAACCCATCGTTCACCTCTTTAGACAGAGAGAACCCGGCGGTTCCGGAAGAAGAAAAAAGGGGCCCCCCTCAGAAGAAAGGGGGGTAAGCACTTATCGCTTCGAGAACTGGAATCTGGCTCTGGCCGACCGCTGACCGTACTTCTTACGTTCTTTCATGCGGGGATCGCGAGTCAACAATCCTGCCTTTTTCAGGGTCGGACGGAGATTCTCATCCAAAAGAAGCAGGGCCCGAGAAATGCCGTGGGCCACCGCACCTGCCTGACCACTCAATCCACCACCTGTTACCAGAACTTCTGCATCCAACCGTGAATCCCTGCCGGTAATGACCAGAGGCTTGGTTACCAGAATCTGCCACGAAGGGCAAGGGAAATATTCCTGCAGTTCTCTTCCGTTTATCCGGATTTTCCCGCTCCCCAAAGTCAACCAGACCTTGGCTACCGCATGTTTTCTTCTTCCTGTAGCATAGTACTTTACCGCTACGCTCACTTCATTCACTCCTTATCTCAAGAGGAATCGGATGCTGAGCCGCATGGGGGTGGGAAGGACCACTGTAAATCTTCAGCTTCCGAAGCAACCTCTTTCCCAGGCGGTGATGTGGGAGCATGCCCCAAACCGCTCTCCGTAAGACTTCCTCCGGTTTTCTTTTTAAAAGAGTTCCCAGCGATTCTTCTCTGAAGCCCCCGGGATAACCGGTATGCCAGCGGTACAGCTTTTGTTCCAGTTTTTTGCCGGTAACCTGGACTTCTTGAGCATTGACGACGATGACAAAATCCCCTGCATCCAGAGAAGGGGTATAGGTACTTTTGTGCTTGCCCATTAAGATTTTCGCAATCTGGGTAGCCAGTCTCCCCAAAACTTTCCCCTTTGCATCAACCACGTACCATTTCTTTTCTATTTCTTTCGCCGATGGCATATACGTTTTGGTCTGCATAGTCTTTTTCTCCTCCGACTCGTAACCCATTCAGGAAGGGCCAAATTGAAAAACGCAAAGACACATTGAATTTTAAATAAGCAGAGCAGAATTGTCAAGGAACCGGAGCGAAACTTTATTCTTTTCCAGATTTTTTGAAACTGCTGGTATGAGCCGCAATGTCATGCATAATATCTCTCAACTGAAAATAACACCGTAGGTATTTTTCGTAGTAAAAACGGTAGATCTCATGGTGCTCTCGATTGGGATATATCTGGCCGGAAACCTGAACCATCTTGAGGGTTGCTTCGGGAATGCTATCGTAAAAGTTTACACCCACCGCAGCATAGATTGCAGTTCCCAGGGTGCTGGCCTCTTCCACGGTAGTCAGGTAAATGGGAACACCGGTGACATCGGCATGAATCTGCAACCAGAGCTTACTCCGAGCACCGACACCACTCACGTACATCTCCTGCACTTCAAAACCACTCTTGGCCATGGTCTCCAGGATATGGTAGGTACCATAAGCGGCGCCTTCGTAAATCGCTCGCAGAATGTGAGCCTTGGTATGGCTGAGAGACAATCCCAGAATCATTCCCCTGGCCAAAGGGTCCTGGTAAGGGCTTCGATTACCCTGGAAGTAGTCCAGCATGATTAATCCTTCCGAACCTGGTGGTATCTGAGCAACCATCCGATCCAAAACGTCGAATTCGTTTTCCTTTGACTCTCGGAATTCGCCACACTCTTCTCTGGCAAAGTGGTCAACAAACCACTTGATCAAGGACCCGGTGGTACTCTGGCCCCCTTCGAGAATCCACATTTTGGGCAACACTGCCTGGTAATAAGGACCCCAGATTCCCGGACTGAAAATGGGGTATTCAGAAACGGCCAGGTGACAGGTAGAAGGCCCGATAACCATGGCCAGTCTCTGCGGGTGAACCACATCTAAACCGACCATGGCGGCATAAGCATCGATACCACCCTGGATGACCGGAATTCCCGGAACCAAACCCAGGTCATAGGCGGCTTTTTTGCTCAGCTCCCCCACCTTCTGGGCAACCGGAACGAGTTCCTTGGGCCACTTCTGGAGCAGTTCTTCAAAATTCAATTCTCGCAAAAGCGAAACCGGCCACCCCTCCTCGGTCGGACAATAGTTCCACTTACAGATGGCATTATTGAGTGACGTAACCCAGCGGTCGGTAAGTCTGAACATGATCCAGTTCTGAGATTCCACGAGATAATCGGCATTCGCAAATACATCGGGAAGATTTTCCTTAAGCCAGAGTGCTTTGGGAATCATCCATTCCGGAGATTCATGTCCTCCGGCGTACTTGAGAATCGGGTGAGCAGTAGCATTGATTCTCGCTGCCTGGTCGAAGGCTCTGACATCCATCCACAAAATCGCCCGGTACTTGGGGTTACCGAAGCGGTCTACCGGAAGCACCGTACAGGAGCTGGCGCTGACACTCATGGCCGCGATGTCCTCTGGCTGGATCTCGGCTTCAAAGATGCATCGCCGCACGGTATCCTGAGTCGCCTTCCACCAATCGTTTGGGTCCTGCTCTGCCCATCCGGGACGGGGATGATACTCAGGATAAGAATAAAAGGAAAGCGCGATGACATTTCCCCGAGCATCAAAAATGCCGCTTCGTAAACCCTGGGTACCCACATCGATCCCCAGGAAATACGGCGGTTTGCTGTTGGCCATAGAATCACCCTCTCGCTTTTTGTGCTAAAATAAGAAAAATGACCCAAGAGAAATTCCTTGCCGATTGCATGTTAGGGAAGTTGGCCCGCTGGCTCAGAATCGCCGGATACGACACCAGGTATTTCCGATACGCTGAAGACCATAAACTCATCGCCATAGCCCGGTTCGAAGGGCGGATTCTTCTTACCAGAGACAGAGCTCTGTCCCAGAGGGCAAAAGAGATAGCGTACTTTGTCCAGGCCGAATCTCTGGAACACCAGTTAAAAGAAGTGCTGACCCGTTTCGATCTTCCTCTTCGACTTTCCTTAGCTCGCTGTCCTGACTGCAATGCCACCCTCCTTGACGCTTCTTTCCAGGAAGTGAAACTCAAAATACCTCTCTTTGTTTCTTTAAGCTTTCAGGAATTCAAAAAATGTCCTCTCTGTCAAAAAGTCTACTGGCCGGGAACCCACTGGCAGAAAATCACCGCATTCTACCAGGGGCTCCCGGAATAAGGTTACCGGCTCAGAAGAACTTCTACCCCGGGAAGGACTCTCCCTTCCACGAATTCGAGCGACGCTCCCCCACCGGTGGAAATATGGGTAATTTTCTTTTCCACTCCCGCTTTCTTGATCGCTGCGATGGTGTCTCCACCTCCAACCACTACCACTGCCCCGCTTTCAGCCACCTTTTTGGCTATCTCTATCGTCCCCCGAGCAAAGAGATCCACCTCAAAGAGCCCCAGCGGACCATTCCAGAAAATAGTTTTTGCCTGAGCGATTTCTCGAGCGAATGTCTCGACGGTTTTTGGTCCGATATCGAAACCACCCATATCGGGAGGTATCTCGTTCCAGGCCACAACTTTGGTTTCTACTCCTTCCTTCCCCTCTGGAGCAACCACAAAATCTTCCGGTAATACCAATCGCACACCTTTCTCTTTGGCCATGGCGAGAATGCTTCGCGCTTCCTCGATCATCCCTTCTTCAAGGAGCGAAGTTCCTACTTCATAGCCCATAGCCTTAATGAAGGTGTAGGACATGCCTCCTCCGATAAGAAGAGCATCAACTTTTTCCAGCAGTTTCTTGATGACCCCAATTTTGCTGGAAACTTTGGCTCCTCCCAGAATAGCCAGGAATGGCCGCACCGGGTTATTCAAACGCTCTCCCAGGGCTTCCAGCTCCTTTTCCATGAGGAATCCAGCATAGGCCGGAAGGAACCTGGCTACCCCTGCCGTGGAGGCATGGGCCCGGTGTGCAGTCCCAAAAGCATCGTTGACGTAGATATCGGCCAGGCGTGCCAGCGATCGGGCGAAGTTCTCGTCGTTGGCTTCTTCTTCAGCATAGAAACGGACATTCTCCAGAAGGAGAACTTCTCCCTCTTTCAGGGCATTGGCCAACTTTTCCACCTCTTCACCAATGCAGTCGTTGGCCTTGTACACTTTCCTCCCCAAAAGTTCTTCCAGCCTTTTCGCCACCGGATCCATCCGGAACTCATCCTTCGGCTTTCCCTTGGGACGTCCCAAATGGGAAACCAGGATTACCCTGGCGCCCCTCTCGAGAAGAAACCGAATCGTGGGCAAACTCTCTACAATCCTAGTATCATCGGTGATACGTCTTTCTTCGTCTAAAGGAACGTTAAAATCAACCCTCACCAGAACCTTCTTTCCTTTCAGCTCTCCTACGGGGATATCTCGGATAGTTTTTTTATTCACGCTGTTCACCTCCATTATTTGTTTTCCAGTAAAACCTGCAGAAACTTTACCCGGTTTACCACTCCCACCACCTTATTTTCCTTCACCACCGGTACAAGTTCCAGATTGGTTTCCAGGAAGAGTTCCAGCACATCCTCCACGCTTTCGTCGGCCTCCAGATAGTCGAACTTTGGCTCCATAAATTCTGATACTTCTCGAGTAGCAAAATCCTGTAATTTCTCCCGGATGGTAGCAAAAAGGTTACCGGTAAGCACCACCTCTTTTTGAGAGTCTTCCATCAGTTGTCTGAAAAAATTCTTTAGAAAAAAATAACCTACCGGTCGCTGTTCCAGGTCCACCACCACTACTTCGTTAACCTTTCGGCGAGCCAGAAACTGTAACACATCCCGAATCACGTCGAAATCATTGACCGCCAGAATCTCCGGCAACATAATTTCTTCAACCAGCACTTTAACTCCCCCTTATCCTGTAGCTTCCCATCTCACCAGTATGACCGCCGATAAAAACGCCCTGCAGCTATTTTACTCCACAGAACCCCTACCAGAAATCCACCAAGATGCGCAAACCAGGCCACCCCCCCATAATTGGGGATAGCCAGAGAGAAAAGACCATATACGATTTGCAGGATGACCCAGAAACCCAGAAGCACCGCAGCCGGAACTCGCAGGAACTGGACGAAGAACCCCCAGAAGACCATCACGATGACTCGAGCATAGGGGAACAGCACCAGGTATCCTCCCATTACCCCTGCAATTGCTCCACTTGCCCCCACAGTCGGCGTCAAAGAGTCGGGAAATACGGCGGCATGAACAAGGCCTGCCGTTAAGCCGCAGGAAAGATAAAAAAGGAGAAAATGGAAACGCCCCAGAATATCTTCGACATTGTTTCCAAATATCCAGAGATAGAGCATATTAAAGAAAAGGTGGAGCAGGTTTCCATGTACGAATTGGGAAGTGAAAAGCGTCACCACCGGGCTGAATCCTCCCTGCAAAGGTTGCACTTTCCCCCATAGCAATGCCGGAATAAGACCAAACTTCAAGAAGAACCAGTCCGAAGAAGCATCAAATAAAGCCTGAAAGAGAAAAACAGCCACATTCAATCCGATTAGCAAAACAGTGACCACCGGAAACCGGCGAGTTGGCAATTCATCACGTATCGGAATCATAGATTAAAAATACCACAAACCGTGACCACTAATCAACAATTTCTGTAAGTACTTGGTTGGCAAGCAACAGTCCCCGAGGAGAAAAAGAAAAACGCCCCTGGTTTTCAATTAACCAACCCTCACGAACCAGCCGCATCAAGGTTCTCAATTTCTCTTCCGCCACCTTTGGGGGATAATGAGCGAGTTCTTCCAGTGAAAATCCCTCTTCTTTTCGTAAGCCCAGCATGATTGCTTCCCCGAGCTTTCGAGAAGGAGAGAGCTTCTCCCTCAAAACAACCGGCAGATCATTCTCCTTGAGTCTCCGGACATAATTTCGCAGGAAATTCGTGTTGCGTTCCCTTATCTCCCCAAGGTAAGACCAGGCCGAAACCCCCAAACCCAGATACTCATGATTACTCCAGTAACCAAGATTGTGTCGACATTCGTAACCAGGTTTGGCAAAGTTCGAGATTTCGTAGTGTCGATATCCTTCCGCCTGCAACCGCACCACCGCCCATTCCCAGAGGACAGTTTCCGCTTCAGGAGAAGGAAAGAAACGGGGATGCACCTTTCGAAACCAGTAGAGGGGAGCGGGAGGATGGAGAGTCAGGTTATACACCGCAAGATGCGGCGGTTGAAAAGAAAGGGCTTTTTCAAGATCTCTTTTCCACACCGATAAGTCCTGTAACGGCAGACTGTAGATTAAGTCTATGTTCCATCGGGAGTAGAGTTCCCGGACCTTCTCGACTACCTGCACCATGACCCCTACGGGGGTATTACGACCGAGAAAATGGAGGTTTCGAGAATCAAAAGATTGGATGCCGATGCTCAGGCGGTTGATACCGACTTTTCTCAGATCGTCTATTTTCAAAAGCTCGGTTACCCCGGGTTTGAACTCCAGAGTCACTTCGACGTCGGGAGAAAAAGTGAAAAATGTGTCCAGGCTTTCGAGCAGTCTTCCCAGGTCTTCAACCTCAAGAAGAGAGGGACTCCCGCCACCAAAATAGACGGTGTCGATCTTTCGCCCTTTCAGGCCATACGCCTCCACTTTGAGAACGAGTTCTTCCTGAAGCAACGCTAAATACTCAAGGTGACTTGCTCGACCGTTCCAGGGATAGGACACAAAGTCACAGTAACGGCATCGCTGTACACAGAAAGGAAAGTGAACATAAATGGAGAGAGGTTTCATTTATCGTTTCTTAAGACCGCCAGGAAAGCCTCCTGAGGAATACGAACTTTTCCGACGGCCTTCATTCGCTTTTTGCCCTCTTTCTGCTTTTCAAGGAGCTTTCGCTTCCGGGTTACGTCCCCACCGTAGCATTTCTGGAGTACATCCTTGCGGAGGGCAGGAATATCTTCCCGGGCGATAACCTTGCCTCCTATAGCAGCTTGAAGAGAAACCACAAAAAGCTGGCGGGGAATCAACTCCTTCAACCGCCCCACCAGTTCCCGTGCTCGATAGGAAGCGTTTTCCTGACAGGATATAAAGGAGAGACCATCCACCCGTTCTCGGTTCACCAGGATATCCACCCGCACCAGTTGAGCAGAACGATAACCCAGGAATTCGTAATCCAGGCTGGCGTACCCCCGACTCAGGGCTTTCAGGCGATCGAAGAAATCGAGCAGGATCTCCACCATGGGAAGTTCATAGGTCAAAAGAACGGTTTTTTCGTCCAGAAACGTCATGTCCTTAAAAATTCCCCTCCTTCCCTGGCAGAGTTCCATCACTCCCCCCAGGTAGGAAGAAGGCACAATGATTTTTGCCACCACGTACGGTTCCTCGGCCTCTTCGATCTCCGCCAGGGAAGGAAAGTCTCGGGGAGATTTGATCTCCAGCACCTCCCCCTTTTTGGTGAGTACCCGGTATACCACATGGGGAGCGGTGGCCACCACTTCTATCCCGAATTCTCTCTCAATCCGTTCCTGGACGATTTCCATATGGAGAAGGCCCAGAAAACCGCAGCGAAAGCCAAAACCCAGCGCCTCCGAAAAGTCAGCTTCAAAGGTGAGTGAAGCGTCGTTGAGCTGCAGCTTCTCCAGGGCTTCCTTGAGGCCTTCATACCTTTCACTTTCCACAGGATAGAAGCCACAGAACACCATGGGTTTCACCTTTCGGTAACCGGGAATCGGTTCCGGCACCGGAAAGTCCGCCGAAGTAATGGTATCACCGACTCGACTGTCCTGGATATTTTTGATGTTGCAGACGATATATCCCACCTCCCCGGGGCCCAGACGTCCCACCTCTTTCCGCTCGGGAGTGAAGACGCCAACTTCGGTTACCTCGAACTCTTTCTGGGTGGAAAACATTACGATCTTCATCCCCCGGCGGATGACTCCGTCCATAACCCGCACAAAGGGCAGTACTCCCCGATAGGGGTCGTAGAGAGAATCGAAAATCAAAGCTCGTAAATATGGCGTTTCCTCACCTTTCGGCGGGGGGATGAAGTCGATAATCCGCTCCATCAGTTCTTCCACCCCGGTACCATGTTTGGCACTGACTAGAGAAATGGGCAGATGTTCTTTGCCCAGGATGGACTCTATTTCCTTCTTGACCCGATCAACGTCAGCCGCCGGCAGATCGATTTTATTGATGACCGGAAGGATAACCAGCCCCTGCGAAAGCGCCACCTGGGCATGTGCCAGGGTCTGGGCTTCTACACCCTGAGAGGCATCCACGAGAAGCAAAGCACCCTCACAGGAGGCTAAAGCCCTGGAAACCTCATAGCTGAAATCAACATGACCAGGGGTATCGAGAAGGTTGAGAACAAAGCTCTTCCCTCGCACCCTCGAGAAGTAGCTCAACCGTACTGCTTTAGCCTTGATGGTGATACCCCGCTCACGCTCCAGATCCATGCGGTCCAGGAATTGTTCCCGCATCTTCTCCTTGGGAATTGCCTGACAGATTTCCAGTATCCGGTCGGCCAGCGTCGACTTGCCGTGATCGATATGGGCAATAATCCCGAAATTCCGAATCTCTCCTATGCTGGGCATGGTGCTACCACCTCTTTTACCTTCGCAGTTTCTTTCGAAAATCCTGCCACAAATCAAGGACCAAACGGTGCTCGTTCATCTTAAGAAAGAAACCCAGAAAGGCATAGAAAAGCGAAGCCAGAATCATCAGTAAGGCAAAACTCCCTAAACGGAATCGTTCACTTCCCTGAATAAAAATATTAACCAGAAGCAGGCAAAAGGCCGAAAAAAGAACCCCCTGGACAACTACCTTTTTCCACCAGTCCCAAACCTTCCCATGGAAACGGAACTGACAATGTTTTTTCTGCATGAGTATCCAGAGAGCCACAAAATTGAATACGGCGGTGAGAGACGTCGCCAGAGCAAGACCTTGAAAGCTCAGGTAGCGAACCAGGATAAGATCCAGGGCAATATTCAGAAAAACAGCTCCTAACCCCACCTTGACCGGAGTTTTGGAGTCTTTCAGAGAGTAAAAAGCTCGAGTAAAAAGATGGGACAAAGAGAAAAAAACGAGCCCTGGAGCATAGAACAGGAGAGCCGACGAAGTCATATGGGTAGCCAGTCCCCCAAAAACACCTCTCTGATAAACCACCGATACCGTCTGGGGACTGAAAACCACCAGGAAAACACTGACTGGAACCATGATGAACACCACCCAGCGGATACCCTGCCAGAGAACTCCCTGCCATTCTTCAAGGTTATCCTGGCAGCTTTTCTGGGAAAGAGCGGGTAAAATGGCCGTTGAAAGGGCGATGCCGAAAACTCCCAGGGGTAATTCCATAAGCCGGTCTGCAAAATAGAGGGCCGAAACCGCTCCTTCCTCGCAGAGAGAAGCAATAATTCTATCCACCAGAGTGTTGAGCTGAGAAACTGCCAGAGAAAAAGTAACCGGAAGCATTAAACCGACGACCTGCCTGAAACCCCGGTTACGAAAGAAATCGAGTTTTATCCGCAGCCGGAATCCCCGCCGGTAAAGGGGGGGTAGCTGAAACACGAACTGCCATAGTCCCCCCAGAATCACCCCCCAGGCCAGGGCATAAAAATCGAGATAAGGCCTCAAAAAAAGGAGAGCGACAATCGTTCCCAGATTAAAAAAAACCGGTGCCAGGGCAGACCAGCTGAATATCCCCACCGTATTGAGAACCCCCATGGCAAAGGCCGACCAGGAAATCAAAAGAAGAAAGGGAAACATGATCCTGGTAAAGTCAATGACCACGAGAAACCTGGTAGGTTCACCATGAAAACCCACCGCCACCACTTTAACGATCAGGGAAGCCAGCAGAATCCCCAGAAGACAGATGATCCCCACCACTATGCTAAATCCGGTAAATACCGAGGAGACAAAATCCTGAGGATTCTCCTTTTTTTCTTCTTCAGTCCCCGCAAAATAGTGCGAGAAAACCGGAACGATGGAAGTACTCAGAGCTCCTTCGGCAAAGAGCCTCCGCAGAAGGTTGGGAATGGTATAGGCGATGAGAAAAGCATCCGTAATCCAGGTCGCCCCAAAAAGAGAGGAAATCAAAACCTCTCGTGCTAAACCCGAAATTCGGGAAAGAAAAGTACCCAAACTTATGACTATGGTGTTTTTGACCAAAGTTTTTCCTTCGCTCATTTTCTCCTCTGAATACAAAAAAAGCTGGAGATTTCTCTCCAGCTTTCTCTGGTCTTTTCTATCCCGGCGGCGTCCTACTTTCCCGCCCAGCTGCCCAGGCAGTATCATCGGCGCTGGAGGGCTTAGCACGGGGTCCCCAAAAAGTCTTGCGACTTTTTGGGGTGCCCACTTCCGTGTTCGGAATGGGAACGGGCGTTTCCCCTCCGCCATGGCCACCGGGAAATCTCTTTGGGGAAGCAATCTCCGTATTTGCGGCCAAGTCCTCGACCGATTAGTACCCCTCGGCTCAAGGTGTTACCACCCTTCCACCTGGGGCCTATCAACCGGGTCATCTTCCCGGGGTCTTACCTCTTTCGAGTGGGATACCTCATCTTGGGGTGGGCTTCGCGCTTAGATGCTTTCAGCGCTTATCCCTTCCGGACACAGCTACCCAGCGATGCCCCTGGCAGGACAACTGGAACACTGGAGGTCCGTCCATCCCGGTCCTCTCGTACTAGGGACAGCTCCCCTCAAGTATCCTACGCCCGCGACAGATAGGGACCGAACTGTCTCACGACGTTCTAAACCCAGCTCGCGTACCGCTTTAATGGGCGAACAGCCCAACCCTTGGGACCTACTCCAGCCCCAGGATGCGACGAGCCGACATCGAGGTGCCGATCCTCCTCGTCGATGTGGACTCTTGGAGGAGACCAGCCTGTTATCCCCGGAGTACCTTTTATCCGTTGAGCGATGGCCCTTCCACACGGAACCACCGGATCACTAGGCCCGACTTTCGTCTCTGCTCGAGGCGTCCCTCTCGCAGTCAAGCTCCCTTCTGCCCTTACACTCAACGCACGATTTCCAAACGTGCTGAGGGAACCTTAGGGCGCCTCCGTTACCTTTTAGGAGGCGACCGCCCCAGTCAAACTGCCCGCCTGACACTGTCCCTCGGAAGGATGACTTCCGCAGGTTAGAATCTGAGTCTACCAAGGGTGGTATCTCAAGGATGGCTCCAGAGGAGCTAGCGCCCCTCCTTCTCCGCCTCCCACCTATCCTGCACAAGGCACACCCGGATACAATGTCAGGGTACAGTAAAGGTTCACGGGGTCTTTCCGTCTAGTCGCGGGTAGCAAGCATCTGCACTTGCATTGAAACTTCGCCGAGCTCCCCGTTGAGACAGCGCTCCAGTCGTTACGCCATTCATGCGGGTCGGAACTTACCCGACAAGGAATTTCGCTACCTTAGGACCGTTATAGTTACGGCCGCCGTTTACTGGGGCTTCAGTTCGGAGCTTCGCCTGAGCAATCAAGCTAACTCCTCCCCTTAACCTTCCAGCACTGGGCAGGCGTCAGGCCCTATACGTCGCCTTACGGCTTAGCAGAGCCCTGTGTTTTTAATAAACAGTCGCCAGAGCCACTTCTCTGCGACCCCCTGGGGCTTATGGAGCGAGTCCACGCACCCTACCGGGGCACCCCTTCTCCCGAAGTTACGGGGTTAGATTGCCGAGTTCCTTAACGGGGGATCACTCGCGCGCCTGAGAATATTCATCCTGCCTACCTGTGTCGGTTTGCGGTACGGATACCTGCCCTCCTCGTGAGAGGCTTTTCTTGGCAGTCTGGGATCAACCAGTTCGCCCCCGTAGGGGCTCCCCATCACCTCTCAGTGTTTGCGAGGGAAGGGATTTGCCTCCTCCCTCCACCTACGGGCTTAGACAGCCTATTCCTCCAGGCTGCTGGCCTACCCTCCTGCGTCACCCCATCCTCAAGCGGCGGCAGGTAGTGCCGGAATATCAACCGGCTGCCCATCACCTACGCCTTGCGGCCTCGGCTTAGGATCCGACTTACCCTGAGGGGACGAGCCTTCCTCAGGAAACCTTAGGCTTACGGCGAGAGGGATTCTCACCCTCTTTATCGCTACTCATGCCGGCATTCTCACTTGGGATACCTCCACGAGTCCTCACGGTCTCGCTTCCACGGCCTACCCAACGCTCCCCTACCAATCGAAGGAAACCCTTCGATTCCACGGCTTCGGTGGCAGGCTTGAGCCCCGAGAATTTTTCGGCGCAGCACCACTAGACCAGTAAGCTATTACGCACTTTTTAAAGGATGGCTGCTTCTAAGCCAACCTCCTGGCTGTTTCAGCGGTACCACCACCTTTACCACTTAGCCTGCTCTTGGGGACCTTAGCCGGTGGTCTGGGCTGTTCCCCTTTTGACCACGGAGCTTATCCCCCGTAGTCTGACTCCCCGGATGCAAGAAGAGGTATTCGGAGTTTGGTTGGGTTTGGTAGGCGGGTAAGCCCCCTAGCCCATCCAGTGCTCTACCCCCTCTTCTCAACTCCGGAGGCTAGCCCTAAAGCTATTTCGGGGAGAACCAGCTATCTCCAAGTTTGATTGGCCTTTCACCCCTACCCACAGCTCATCCGAGCAGTTTTCAACCTACATCGGTTCGGGCCTCCATGAGGTGTTATCCCCACTTCACCCTGGCCATGGGTAGATCACCTGGCTTCGGGTCTACGAAGACTGACTCAAGCGCCCTATTCGGACTCGGTTTCCCTCCGGCTCCGCACCTGAGGTGCTTAACCTCGCCAGCCTCCGTAACTCGCCGGCTCATTCTCCAAAAGGCACGCAGTCGAACCGGCATGGACTAAGTCCACACCATGGTCCTTCCACGTATTGTAGACATACGGTTTCAGGTTCTCTTTCACTCCCCTCCCGGGGTGCTTTTCACCTTTCCCTCACGGTACTCGTGCACTATCGGTCGCCAGGGAGTATTTAGCCTTAGGAGGTGGTCCTCCCGGATTCCCACAGAATTCCACGTGGACCGTGGTACTTGGGAGAGAAGAACCGAGAGACCAGGGTCTTTTCGCCTACGGGGCTATCACCCTCTGTGGCGAGGCTTTCCAGACCTCTTCGACTAAGACCTGGTTTGGTAACTCTCTGGCCGCATCCTGGTTTGGCCCTTCTTCTTCCCACAACCCCCAGAGCGCAACGCCCAGGAGCTTGACACGCTCTGAGTTTGGGCTATTCCCCTTTCGCTCACCACTACTTGGGGAATCACGTTTTGTTTTCTTTTCCTCAGGGTACTGAGATGTTTCAGTTCCCCCGGTTAGCCTCCCCTTGCGGGGATACTGGAGGTTCACTCCAGTGGGTTGCCCCATTCGGGAATCTCCGGATCACAGCTTGCTTACAGCTACCCGGAGCTTATCGCAGTTAGCCACGCCCTTCATCGCCTCCTGGCGCCAAGGCATCCACCGTATGCCCTTTGTTACTTGACCGCAAACCTGTAATGAAATCTTTTACAGGATCTTGCTTCCCCAAATCTTTTATTCACCTGTCAAGGTTCATGCTCGGAAAGAGCAATAGGTATTGTATATGGTTTGGGGGGATTTTGCAAGGGGGGAGATGAAAGTTTTTTAAAAATAGTCCGCTACCGGAAGGTAGACTTCCCCCGAAAAAGCGCCTAAGGGCAGGACCATCACCGTTTCCCGGTCGCGGGAAAAGGGGATACCGAGGCGCTCGAAAACCACCGGATGGTGAAAGAGACGCAGGGGCTTTCCGATTCGGCGCAAAAGCTCGGAATCCATCGATTCCTCACGGGTAAAGAGATCGAAAACCTCGATGCCCTTCTCCCGCTCCAGGAAATATCCCACCATTCCACCAACCTGGCGGAACGAAGCCACCGTTTTCCCCTCCCGAAAACGAGAACTGGAGCGGTTCCACACCCGCATCCCCCGCAGATACCCCAGGTTTCGAAAGGGGACCCAAAGCTTCATCCTCCGGTAAAAAGCCTCATAGGCTTCCAGAATTTCCCCACCCTGAATCCGCGCAAGCGTCAATCGAAAACCTTCCTCCGGTTTGAGGTCGGCTACGAACTTCCCCAGGTCCTGAAACCCGAAGCGCCCGTAGAACGAGGGGATCTCGGTGACGAGGATGAGAAAGGAAAGCCCCTCCCTCTTGGACTGCAGTATGGCTTCCTGAAGAAGCGAAGAAGCCAGCCCCCTCCCACGAAAAGCGGGGTGGGTGGCCACATTGGCGATCCCACCCCCCAGAAGAAACTGTTCACCATCGAAGAAAAGTCGCCGCAGGATGAAGAGGCAGGAAACCACTTCATTTCCCTCTACGGCCAACCACACATCCCGGGGATGAAAGAGGGGGTCGCAGCGCAAAAAACCATAGTAATAGCTTCCCGCATCCTGGGGGAAAACCAAGCGTAAAAGCTGCACCACCCTCTCAAAATCCGCAAACGTTCCCCGGCGGATTTCCATGCCCCTATAACCCCATTATCCTTCCTTCTCTAATTCTTTGATCCGTTCTTCAATCCGGGCCAGTTCTTGCCGGATCATTTCGGCCTGACTTTTTAAGAAGCTCAGCTCTTCCGTTCTGGAAAACGTCCTTCCTTCGCCCGGCATTCCCCACCATCCTGGATAGGCACACCGGGGAAGTCCTCCTCGGCCTCTCCCGATATACGGCCATGGAGGGGTAGTACCACAAAAACCAAATCCGTGCTTCATCATCTCAAACACCTCCTTTCTCAATTTCTTCGATCAACTTTTCGATCACCGCCACCTTTTCCCGGGCTTTCCGGCTCCACTCCCGCAAAAAACTCCGACCCTGCTCGGTGAGCACATACACTCGCCGCGCCGGACCGGAACCCTCGGTATCCCAAAAAGACGCCAAAAGACCCTCCATCTCCAGCATCCGGAGCATCCGGTAGAGAACACTGGGATGGCACCCGGGAACTTCCACACCCAGGGCTTTCAATTCTCCGAAAAGCCCATATCCGTAACCCGGCTTTCGGGATAGCGCCAGAAGAATCGCCGGCGAAAGAACCTCCGTATTCAAAAGAGGACCACACCCACAACCCCGAAATCGCCGTCGCATCGTCTCACCCACGATGGTGATGATCACAACCTTCGGTGAATTTCTGGAGCCGCCCTTCTCTATAGGTAGCGATAGCTTCCTCCACCGTCACCGCGTTACTCTGGAGAACCACCACCCTCGCCTCCGCAAACTCCTGAAGCGCCCGCGGACCCATGCCTCGGGTAATCACCACCTGGGGATGCTGGGCAAGAATTCCCTCGGTAGGATGTCCCTGGCCCCCAAAGTGCGCACCGGAATTGGCTACCACTTCTACCCGTAGCACCTCTTTCTGCTCATTCAGGTCCACCACCGTAAAATACGGCGCCCGACCAAAATGCTCCGATACCTGAGCCTGCAACCCTTCCCCATCGAGGGTAGGAATAACCAACCGTTCTCCCATGTTTATGTCTCCTCACTTTCATGGCTACTATTAAATTATAATATCTATGTGCAATTTGTCAATATGGACAATCATTAACCCAAAGTTCCGGCTGCGCAAGCGAGAACTGTTGCTGTGGCGCTCCACAGAAATTCACCCTGCTTTTCGGGAATAGACTTTTGCCCCTACGGTTACAAGAGAAAAACAGCAAAGGAGCATGAACGATGCGGAGATCTATGGTGTTTCTGATGATCATGGTTCTCTGGCTTTCGCTGGGAGTGGTGGAAGCGAAAGAACGGGTGCAATTAGCCCCCGATACCCCCAAATCCCAGATCATCCATATGAACCCGGCGGAGGTGGATGCCTCTCTTTTACCCCTTGACCCCATTGGAAATCTCAACACCACCGGCGTTCCTCCGAAGGACTTCGATCTTTCAAGCTGGTATCTCGAAGTT
>Ga0308396_1000152_pt1 | contig 51806 bp, 42 predicted proteins | sample Hotspr2SamplePe2_FD_202359 | JGI IMG/M metagenome (GOLD analysis project Ga0308396, IMG submission 202359) | Hot spring phototrophic mat microbial communities from Mushroom Spring, Yellowstone National Park, Wyoming, United States - 20050930_Pe2 ... | reverse complement strand
AGCTGGGCGGCAAGTCGCCGTTCATCGTGTTCGACGACGCCGACCTGGACGGCGCGATCGAGGGCGTGGTGGACGCGATCTGGTTCAACCAGGGCCAGGTGTGCTGCGCCGGCTCGCGCCTGCTGGTTCATGAGGGCATCGCACCGTTATTCCATGACCGCCTGCGCGCGCGCATGGAGAGGCTGCGGATGGGCGACCCGCTGGACAAAGCCGTAGACATCGGGGCAATCATCGCCCCGCCGCAGCTTCAAAAGATCGTCCGACTGGTAGAACAAGGCAAGGCTGAGGGCGCGCAAATATGGCAGCCGAGCTGGGCTTGTCCTAGCGAGGGCTATTTCTACCCGCCTACCCTATGCACCAACGTTGCGCCGGCAGCGACCATCGCCCAGGAGGAGATCTTCGGGCCGGTGCTGGTGAGCATGACCTTCCGCACGCCGGCGGAGGCGGTCGCGCTGGCCAACAACACGCGCTACGGCCTGGCCGCCAGCATCTGGAGCGAAGATATCAACCTGGCGCTCGACGTAGCTCGCAAACTGAAAGCTGGCGTGGTCTGGATCAACGCCACGAATCTATTCGATGCCGCATCTGGCTTTGGTGGCTACCGCGAGAGCGGCTTTGGCCGCGAAGGGGGCGAGGAGGGGCTATACGAATACGTCAAGCCTGTTGACCTGCCCACCCATCATGCGCCAACGCCGGCTGCCGACACCCACTTCCCGCTCAGGCCGAGCAACGGGATCGACCGCACGGCCAAGCAGTACATCGGCGGGGAGCAAGCTCGGCCCGATTCAGGCTACAGCCGGCGCATATACGACCCACACGGCCAGGCCATCGGCGAGGCGGCCGAGGGCAACCGCAAGGACATTCGCAACGCGGTTGAGGCCGCGCGCGCCGCTGCGCTGGCCTGGGGCGAGCAGACCGCGCACGCGCGCGCCCAAGTGCTCTATTACATCGCCGAGAACCTCAGCGTGCGCAGCGCTGAGTTCGCGGCTCGGTTGATCCAGCAGACCGCCTGCCTGGCCGGCGAAGCAGAACAAGAAGTGCAAGCCTCTATTGACCGGCTATTTACCTTTGCTGCGTGGGCCGACAAATACGACGGCGCAGTGCGCCAGACGCCCTTCCGCGCGATTACGCTGACGCTCAACGAGCCGCTGGGCGTGATCGGCATTGTCTGTCCAGACGAGGCGCCGCTACTGGCCACGGTCACGCTGATGGCCGCTGCGATCAGCATGGGCAACACGGTCGTGCTGGTCCCTTCCCAGGTTCATCCCCTTTCGGCCACTGATCTCTACCAAGTGCTCGACACGAGTGACGTGCCGGCCGGCGTGGTCAACATCGTCACCGGCGCGCGCGATGCGCTGGCCAAAGTGCTGGCCGAGCATGCTGATGTGGACGCCGTCTGGTACTTTGGCAGCGCCGAGGGCAGCGCGATGGTTGAGCGCGCGTCGGTGAACAACCTCAAGCGCACCTGGGTAAACTACGGCCGGGCCTGCAGCTGGCTGTCACTGAGCGCCAACGCACAAGCGGAGCTGTTGCGGCAGGCGACGCAGGTCAAGAATGTCTGGGTGCCTTATGGTATGTAGCGAATGGTGAATGGTGAATAGTGAATGGTGAATGGCAAATGACATGTGGCGAGTAGCGAGTCGCTTGTTCATCGGTGTAGCGGTCTTGTTGGCCGGCTGCGCCGCCCCCTCGCGCGTCATCGTGGTGACTGCCACCCCCGCGCCGAGCGAGTCGTCCAGGCCAGCCGCGCTGCCCGCTGCACCTGGCCGCCTGGATTTGTTACTGGAAGAGACCTTCGTTGCGTTATACGAGCGGGCCAGCCCATCGGTCGTGCACATCACAGCGCGGACCCAGGTGTTCGACTTCTTTCGCGGCGTCATCCCCAACGAAGGTACTGGATCAGGGTTCTTCTACGACGAGGAAGGCCACATTATTACCAATAATCATGTCGTCGAAGGCGCCAGCGCCATCGAGGTCATCCTGGCCGATGGCACGCGCGCGCCGGCCCGCGTGGTCGGCACCGATGCTTACTCCGACCTGGCCGTGCTGCGGGCTGAGGGCCTCGCCCGTGAACAGATTAAGCTGCTGCCGCTAGGCACAACCAGGGACCTCAAAGTGGGCATGCTGGTAATCGCAATTGGTAACCCCTTTGGCCTGGATCGCACCATGACTACCGGCATCATTAGCGCCCTAGGGCGCACCCTGGAGCGCGAGGATCAGGCGGCGCTGGGCGAGGTGATTCAAACCGACGCTGCGATTAACCCTGGCAACTCCGGCGGGCCTTTGCTCAACCTGCGTGGCGAGGTGATCGGCGTGAACACGGCAATTCAGTCTCCCAGCGGCGGCTCGGTGGGCATTGGCTTCGCAGTGCCAGCGGATACAGTCGCCCGAATTGTCCCAGAGCTGATCGCCAAAGGGCGCTATGACCATCCATGGCTAGGGATCACAGCTTATGAGATCACCCTGGAACTCGCGCAGTTGCTTAGCCTGCCAACCGATCGCGGCTTGCTGATTGCTCAGGTGCAACGCGGGGCGACAGCAGATCTCGCCGGTGTGCGCGGAGCAACGCAACGGGTGCTTGTGCGCGGGGGGTATCTGCTAGTCGGGGGCGACATTTTGACCGCTGTGGACGAGCGCCCAATTGCCACGCGCGATCAACTAACCATCTATCTGGAGAACAACAAGCGCGTCGGCGAGCCGGTGGCGCTTTCGATCATCCGCGACGGCCAGCCGTTGACGCTCACTGCCCAGCTCACGGCGCGACCGTGAGCCTCAACCGTATAATCCACGCCGTTTGCGCATGTCCCTGGCTGTCCTCAAATTCGGCGGCACATCGGTCGGCGATGGTGCCGCGATCCGCCAAACCGCCCAGATCATCCGCGAAGCGACGACGCAATGGGATCACGTCGTCGTAGTTAGCTCGGCAATGGGCAAATCGCGCGATCCCAACGATAGCGTCAAAGTCACCGATGTGTTGCTCAACGCCGCGCGCGCAGCAGCCGCTGGCGATAGCGAGGCGTATGCGCGCGCGCGGCGGCTGCTCGCAGATAAGCATCACGCCGCGATTCACGCCACGATCAGCAACGCTGAAGATCGGCGGCGGATCGGCGAGGAAATTGACCAATTCCTAAACGGCTTCGAGATGCTCTGCGCCAGCGTGCGCGTGTTGGGTGAGGTGACCCCACGTGCCCTGGATGCGATCGCCGGATTAGGCGAACGCATGGCAGTGCGCATTCTGGCTGGCGCTTTGCGCAGCCTGGGGGTGATGGCTGAGCCACTCGACGCTACCGAGTTCATCGTCACCAACGACCGCTACCAGTCCGCTGCGCCGCTGATGGAGCCGACGCGCGAGCGGACTCAGGCTCGGCTGACGCCGATGCTCGAGGCCGGCATCGTGCCGGTGGTTACCGGTTTCATCGGCGCCACCCCCAACGGCGTGCCGACTACGCTGGGGCGCGGCGGCAGCGACTACAGCGCCAGTATCATCGCGGCTGTGCTCAACGCCGACGAAGTGTTTAACTACACCGACGTTGACGGCGTGTTGACCAGCGACCCCTGCATTGTGCCCGACGCGCGCACGATAGACGTGCTCACTGCCCAGGAGATGAGCGAGATGGCCTACTTTGGTGCGTCGGTGTTGCACCCGATGACCATCGCTCCGCTGATCGAGCGCAACATCCCGCTGCGGGTGAAGAACACCTTCAACCCCGCCCATCCGGGCACGCTGATCGTGCACCAGGCAATGACCGCACCAAGCCGCAGCGTGATTAAGGCGGTCACGGCAATCAAAAATGTGAGCATGGTCACAGTCTCTGGCGGCGGGATGAAAGGTGTGCCAGGCATCGCCGGGCGCACCTTTATGACTGTGGCGCGCACCAACACCAGCGTGCTGATGATCTCCCAGGCTTCGGCCGAGCAGAACATCTGCTTTGTGATCCCGCGACAGGCTGCGCAAGCGGTAGTCGCCGCCCTAAACGAAGAATTCAAGCGCGAGATCGAGCACGGCGAGATCAATCCGGTCGAGACCTTTGACCATGCTTCGATCATCACTGCCGTGGGCATGGGCATCAGCGAGACGCCAGGCGTCAGCGGCCGCGTGTTCAGCGCGCTCGGCGCACGGCATATTAACGTCTTCGCCATCGCGCAGGGGTCGTCTGAGTGCGCAATCAGCATGATCGTGGCTGACGAGCACTGTGACGAAGCCGTGCGCGCACTGCACGAACTGACAAAGGAATAAAGGAGCACAAAGATGGTCAATTGGAAAGCGTTGGTTGCGGAATTCATCGGCACGTTTACGCTGGTCTTCGTGGGTTCGGCTGCGGTGTGGTTTGCGAAGACCACACCTGGCTACGCTGCCGGCCCGCTCGTCCCAGCCTTCGCCCATGGCTTCGCCGTGGTCTTCGCTGCGTATACGCTCGGCAAGATCAGCGGCGCACATCTGAACCCGGCCGTGACGGTGGCTGTGGCGTTGGCGAACGGCATCGAGTGGCTCAAAGCTGCGCTCTACATCGTCGTCCAGATCGTGGCTGGGTTGGTGGCAGCGCTGGCGCTGAACGCCATCCTTTCCGTCCCCGGCAGCCCAGACCAAGCAGCAGTCAGCTTCGGCGCCTTCAGCTACAACGCGAACGTCACTACCTCAATTGGCGCGCTGTTCGCCGAGGCCATCCTGACGTTCTTCCTAGGGTTCGCAGTGGTGATGGGCGCAGTGTACGGCAGGGCAGGCGACTTCGCCGGCCTGGCGATCGGCCTGACGCTGTTCATGAGCATCGTCGCCGGCGGTAACATCAGCGAGGCGTCTTTGAACCCGGCTCGCTCGATCGGCCCGGCTGTCATCGCTGGCAACCTGGGCAACCTCTGGATCTACATCATCGGCCCGCTGCTGGGCGCGGCGTTGGCATCCATCCTAGCCAGCTCGGTGTTCAACCCGAACGCGCCGGAGCGCACCCCGCCCAAGAAGAACACCGGCCGGCGCTAACCCCTCGCCGGCGCTCGGAGCTATGGATAATTTCCTTACTCCGAGCGCCTTTGTTTTATGAGAAAACCATTCGTCGCCCTCGTGGGTCGGCCAAACGTCGGCAAGAGCACCCTGTTCAACCGCCTGATCGGTGAGCGGCTATCCGTCGTGGACGACCGCCCTGGCACTACCCGTGATCGCATCCAGGCACCGGTGATCTGGGGCGGCAGTGAGTTCATCCTAGTGGACACCGGTGGCATCGAGCCGCTAGAACCGTTGCAGCGCGAGGATGCCCAAGCCCTGGCAGAAGCATCGGCCAGCTTTGTGCGCGAGATTCGCGCCCAGGCCGAAATTGCGATTGCTGAGGCCGATGTGTTGATCTTCACGGTGGACGCTCAAGCCGGCCTGACTGCTGCCGATGAAGCAGTGGCCGACATCCTGCGCAAGCTCATTGGTCAGCGCCAGCGCGAGGGGAAGCGGGTTCCGCCGGTGATCGTGGCGGCAAGCAAGGCTGATGCCCATCACCTGCGCGAGTCCAGCGTCGAGTTCTACAAGCTCGGCCTGGGCGAGGTGTATCCGGTGAGCGGCCTACACGGGATCGGCACCGGCGACCTGCTGGATGCGGTAGTCGCGGCGCTCCCGCCTGCGCCGGTTGAAGAAGCCCCTGATGATTCGGTCAAGATCGCCATTGTCGGCCGGCCAAACGTCGGCAAGTCATCGCTATTCAACGCCCTGTTGGGCGAGGAACGGGTGATCGTCAGCCCGCTGCCAGGCACCACCCGTGATGCGATAGATACGAAGATCGAGTTTCGGGAGCAGCGTCCGGCCGCCGCGCTGCCGACAGGAATGGATGACGCTCCTGCGCCACAACCAGAGGCCGTTCAGATCATCTTGATTGACACAGCCGGCATTCGCAAGCGCGGCAGCATCACGCCTGGCGTCGAGAAGTGGAGCGTGCTGCGCGCGTTCAAAGCCATTGAGCGCAGCGAAGTCGCACTGCTATTGCTCGATGCAGCGGAGGGCATCGTGGCTCAGGACGAACATATCGCGGGTTACGTCCTTGACGCCGATAAAGGCGCAGTCGTGGTGGTCAATAAGTGGGATTTGATCGAGAGCGCTGAGAAGGTCAATCGCCTAGCTCGGCCAGTGCAGGGGCTGGGGCTATTGACCCCGACCATGCAGGAGTTCCTGAAGATCGTTCAGGAGCGCTTGAATTTCATGGCCTACGTGCCGGTTTTGTTCGTCAGCGCCCGCACGGGCTTTCGGACCGAGCAGATTCTGCCCACCGCGCTGCGCGTATACGAATCGCGCGCGATGCGCATCGCCACCAGCGACCTCATGCGCATCGTGCGCGCTGCGATAGAAGCGCATGTGCCGACCCACGCTGGCCGCCGGCTGAAGATCTACATGGCTTCGCAGATAGGGGTGAACCCGCCAACCTTCGTATTCCACGTCAACGACGAGTCGCTGGTTCACTTCTCATATCGGCGTTTTCTGGAGAACCGCATCCGCGACGAGTTCACCTTCCTTGGCACTCCGATTCGGCTGATCTTTCGCGGCCGGGAGCAGTCCAGTGAATTGGCACGCCGTTAGCTATTCGTAGCGCAGGGCCTCAATTGGGTTCAGCCGCGCAGCGCGCCAGGCCGGATACACGCCAAACACAATGCCAACGAAGACCGAGAAGCCGGTGGCCAAAGCCACCGCATCAGCGGTGACGACAGCAGTGAATTGACCCTGAGAGAGCAAGGCGACCATGTTGGCCAGGACAATACCCAGCACGATCCCCACCAGGCCACCGAGCACGGAGAGCACAACAGACTCGATCAGAAACTGACTGAGGATGACCCGCCGACGTGCGCCGATCGCCTTACGCAGCCCAATCTCGCGGGTGCGCTCGGTCACGCTTACCAACATGATATTCATGATGCCGATGCCGCCAACGAACAGGGAGATGCCGGCGATGGCCGCCAGGAAGACAGTGATCGCGCCGGTCACCGCACCGATCGTGTTCAGCAGGTCGCGCTGGCTGGAGATCGAGAAGTCGTCCTCGCCTTGGAACGCAATGCCGTGGCGCTCACGAAGCAAGTCAGTCGCTTGCTGAATCACAGCATCAATGCGCGATTGATCAACCGCTTGGAGGATGATGATGCCGACGAGCGTTTCGCCTTTCGCGTTGCGCTGTGGGAAGAGGCGCTCGCGGAACGTCGTGATGGGCATGACGATCACATCATCGTCACTGCCCTCTGTGCCACCAGTGCGCTGCGCCAGAACCCCTGCTACCCGAAAGGGCAGGTTGTTGATGCGGATCTCCTGGCCCGTGGGATCGCCTCCCTCTGGGAAGAGCTTTCGATAGGGCACGTCACCCAGCACAACGACGCGCGCGCCGCTGTTGGTTTCCTCGGTGGTGAAATAGCTGCCGTAGCGCAGCTTTGCGTCGTTCAGTTCTCGGTACTCTGGCACGGTGCCGCGGATGCGCGTCTGATACTTGCGATCGCCGGCGACCACCTGGCCAGTGCTGCTCGCCAGCGGCGCGACGATCTTAGCGTCCGGCACGCGCAACTTGTCGCGTAGCGCTTCGGCGTCGCCCTGGGTGAGCGAGAGCGCAGTGCCGGCGCGCGCGCCTGGTGCAAAGGCCAGAAAGCCCGCGCGGTTTGCGCCGCGGCCGGCCTCCACGCGCGCCGGGAAGACAAACACCAGATTTGACCCCTGAGCCTCGAATTGGCGATTGATGAACGCCTGCACCCCGTTGCCCAGCGAGAGCAGCGCGATCACCGAGGTGACGCCGATGATGATGCCCAGCGTCGTCAGCGCGCTGCGCAACTTGTTGGCCGCCAGCGCGCGCAGCGCCACTTTCAGGTTCTCAACGAACATGGTTCAAACCTTCCCTGGTTATTCAAAGCGCAAGGCCTCGATGGGGTTCAACTTGCTGGCTCGGCGAGCGGGATAGAGGCCGAAGAACAGGCCAACCGCCGCAGAGAATCCCACTGCCAGGACGATCGCCTGCGGTTGGATAATGGCGTTGAAGTCCACGAAGCGCGTCACACCCAGCGCCAGGCCGATGCCGAGCAGGATGCCCAGCAGGCCGCCGATGATGGACAGCGTGATGGCCTCGATCAGGAACTGGCCCTGGATCGCGGCCGGCGTCGCGCCGATCGCCTTGCGCAGCCCGATCTCACGGGTGCGTTCGGTCACACTGACCAGCATGATGTTCATGATGCCGATGCCGCCGACGAGTAGGGAGATCGCCGCGATTGCGCCCAGAAAGAGGGTGAGCACGCTGGTCACGGCGCCGAACGTCTCCAACAGTTCGGTCTGGCTGATGATCGAGAAATCGTCCTCGTCGTCGGGCGCCAGGCGATGCCGCTCGCGCAGGATCTCCCTGGCCGCCGCTTCGACCTGGGGCCGGACGCTACTGCTGGTCATTTGTAGGTATATCGTGGACACGATGCGGTCGCCGGTTTGGGCCTGCGCCACCTGCGGGAACAGGCGCTCCTGAGCCGTGCTCAAAGGGATGAAGGCGATCGCATCCTGGTCGCCGAGGAATGAGGCACCTTTCGCTTCCATCGCGCCGATCACGCGGAAGGGCAATCCGTTGATCTTCACTTGCTTGCCGATGGGATCTTCGTCGGGGAACAGGTCTTTGAGCACGGTCTGCCCCAGGACCACGACGCGGGAGCGACTGGCATTGTCCGACTCCTCGATGAAGCGGCCCAGGCTCGGGCGCCAGTTGCGCACCCGCGAGAAGCTAGGGGTAACGCCGCTCACTTGAACCTGAGAGGTGCGCGATTCGTAAGCGAAGTTGCCCACCGACGTGAAGTCCGCTGCGTGTGCTTCGATGTTGGGCACATTGGCGGCCACAGCGCGGTAATCACCTAACGTTAAGAAGGCCGAGCTCCCGAAGCTCCCTGGTCCACCCCCAGGCCCGCGTTGGATACGGCCTGGCACGATCCCCAACAGGTTTGTCCCTGCGCTGGCAAATTGACCGTTGATGTAGTCCTGCACGCCTGTGCCGATCGCAAGCAGCGCGATCACCGCGCTGATGCCGATGCTGATGCCGATGAGCGTGAGAAAGGCGCGCAGGCGATTCGCACCAATGGCGCGCAGCGCCAGCCCAACTGCTTCAGCGATCCCGATGTTCATAGCCATTAGCGTTTGAAGTCCGGCAGCGGCTGATCTGGACAGGCCATGATCGGATCAGTGACTGGCTCGTCGCCGACAATCAGCCCATCCGCAATGCGGATGATGCGCCGGGTGTGCGCTGCGATGCGCGGGTCGTGGGTGACGAAGATCACCGTGTCGCCCCGCTCCATGTTTAGCCGCTGGAATATGCACATGATCTCCGCGCCGCTCTTCGAGTCGAGGTTGCCGGTCGGCTCATCTGCCAGAATGATGGCCGGATTGTTCACCAAGGCACGGGCAATCGCCACGCGCTGCTGCTGACCACCTGATAGCTCGCTGGGATGATGATCCAAGCGATTGCCCAAGCCGACAGCTTCCAGCGCTGCGCGCGCGCGTGCGCGCCGTTCTTTGGCCTTCACGTTGGCGTAGATCAGGGGCTGCTCGACGTTCTCAATAGCCGAGGTGCGCCGCAGCAGGTTGAACGACTGGAAGACGAAACCGATCTTGCGGTTGCGAATCTCAGCCAGCTTGCTGTCGTTCAGCTTGCTGACATCAAGCCCGTCAAGCAGATAAGTCCCGCTCGTGGGTTGATCCAGGCAGCCCAGGATGTTCATCAGGGTGGACTTGCCTGAACCGGATGGCCCCATGATGGCGACCAGCTCGCCGGGGTATATCGTCAAGCTGACGCCGCGGAGGGCATGCACCTCGATATCGCCCATTTTGTAGATTTTGGTCACGTCGCGGACGTCAATGACCGGCGCCAACTGGGCTTTGCCGTTCTGTTCGCGTGCAACGCGACTATCTATCATGTTCACAGCCTCTACCATGATTTTGACCTCCAAAGCTGTCTAGCGCCCGAGCACGCTCGGGGCCGCAGGAGCGACGACGATGTCGCCCGCCTGCGCGCCGGAGAGGATCTCACTGAACGTGTCGTTGCGCAGGCCGGTCTTCACCTCTACCTCTGTTAATTGGTCGCCAGCTTGCAAAGTGAGGAAAGCCTTGCCCGTGCTGCGGTCACGGCGGATAGCCCAATTGGGCGCCAACAGCACGTCTGAGCGGCGCTCCAGTACGATGGAAGCATTGGCGGTCATGCCGCTGCGCAGCTCGGCTGTGGTGGGGTTGATGTCCACGCGCACGTCGTAGGACACCACGCCGTTCACCAGCTTGGAGATCGGCGAGATGCGCGACACCTTGCCGGACACTTCCACGCCCGGCAGCGAGTCGAGGGTAATGTTGACCTCCTGGCCTAGTTTCACTTTGGCGATGTCGATCTCGTCCACAGTAATGTTGATGTGATAGCGGGAGATGTCAACGACTACCGCCGCAGGCGGCCCGCCGACGCCGACTAACTCGCCAACCTTGACGTTGATCGCAGCGATCACGCCGTCTATCGGCGACTTGAGCACAGCCTGATCCAGCCGGCGCTGGGCCTGCCGGACCTGTATTTCCGCGAGACGCACCTGGTTCTCGGCGTTGGCAACTTGAACTTCGGCGTTCTTCACCTGAAGGCGCGCCTGCTGGAGTTGGGCCTCGGCCTGCTCAATATCAAAGCGGCGAGCAGGGTTGAGCAGTTTGTCGAGGTTGGCCTTGGCATTCATCACCTGTTGCTCGGCCGACTTGATCTGCGCGTCGTCTGCGCCTTTTGTGGCGCGGTCATATTGTGCTTTCGCCGCGTTGTAGTTGTTCGTGGCCTGCTCCAGCTCCAGCGCGGCGGGATGGGCGCCGATGCCGGCTGGATTGCGCGCGTAGGCGGCATCGTAGTTGCTCTGCGCTCGGCGCAAGGCAGCTTCGGCGTTGCGCAAATTTGCCTCCGCAGCAGCGATATCCTCTGGTTCTGGACCGGCTTTCAGCTTGGCCAGGTTAGCCTCGGCAGCGGCAAGCGCAGTGCGCGCAGCGCTGATCTCGCTCTGCCGCACGCCGGATACAGTGCGGCTGTAATTGGCCGTGGCGATGATCTCCTGCGCTCTGGCGTTGTCCACCGCAGTCTGGGCCTGGAGCAGTGCATTCTCGGCTTGTTCCAGCGAAGCCTGAGCCTGTGCCAGCGCCAGCTCCAGGTCCACTGTGTCGAGCTTGGCGATGACATCACCCTTCTTCACTGCCTGGCCGCGCTCGAAGAACACTTCGGCGACAGTACCGGCCTGCTGAAAGCTCAGCCGAATTTCGGCCTCAGGCTCAATATTGCCAGTAGCGTTGACAGTCGCCACTAGTGTGCCTGTCTCTAACCTGGCCGTGCGCTGTGTCGCGGCGTCGCTCGGCGCGCCCGGCCGTGCGCAGGCTGCGAGCAGCAGCCCGCCGGCGACGCTTAGGAGTAGGAATCTCCCGATCGGGTGGTTCTTGTTCGTGCTCATGGCGTGCGAGACTAGGTTTGCGTAATTGGAGTTTCTCTGAAGATGTTAGCGTCAGCAGATTAACCTACTCTGAGCTTTGTTTAGAGAGGCGTTTGAAAAATTGAGAAGACGCTGGAAGATTTGACAAAGCTATGCAGCGCATTTAGAAAGCGGGAAGCGCTGAACCTCTTGCCGCTGGCCGTTTGTCGGTGGACGACCTGCTACGATGTGGTATGCCGATCGGTGCCGGGATCCCTGCTCGTTTTTGCCGCGATTCTGATAGACTTTCGCAGCGGGTTGAGGCGAACAGCACACCCTCCAGCTCTAAGAGCGCTTGCTGGCCAAAGGCCAGTCAAACTTCTAAGTGAGGAGTTCGAGCAGATGACGACACCTTCTCTTGCTAGTAACAGCCTATCCGCATCTAAACCGCCCTTTGTCAAGGGCCTGGATGGCATCGTCGCCGTGCAGACTGAGATCAGCGCGGTGGACGGGCCGAACAGCACGTTGCTCTATCGCGGCATCAACATCCACGAGCTAGCTGAGCAAGCGAGTTACGAAGAGGTGGCTTTTTTGCTCCTCAACGGTCACCTGCCTAACCGCTCGGAGCTTGCTGACTTCAACGCACGGTTGGTAGCGAATCGCTGGCTGCCGGCGCCGCTATACGACTTGTTGCGCGGCTTGCCGCGCGATTCGGTGCCAATGGAAGCGCTGCGCGTCGCAGTCTCGGCCCTTTCGTTCTATGACCCTGAGATTGAAGACATCAGCATCGAGGCCACCCAGCGCAAAGCCGTGCGCCTGATCGCCCAGCTCCCTACGCTGTGCGCCGCCTACCAACGCCTGCGCGAGGGTAAAGAGCCCATTGCGCCCAACCCGCGCCTCAGCCATGCTGCCAATACCCTCTACATGCTGGGGGGAGACCTCGACCCAGACTTCGTGCAAGCCATCAACATGTATTTCATCTTGCTGGCTGATCACGGCATGAACGCCAGCACGTTCACCGCGCGCGTCGTGGCCAGCACCCAGGCCGACCTGCACTCTGCCATCTCGAGCGCGTTTGCCTCGCTCAAAGGCCCGCTGCACGGCGGCGCCAACGAGGCGACGATGCGCATGCTGATAGAGATCGGCGAGCCAGAGCGGGTGGACGCTTACATTGATGCGATGTTCGCGGCCAAGCGCAAGATCATGGGCTTTGGACATCGCATCTACAAGAATGTCGATCCTCGCTCATTGCACCTGAACAAGTGGGCCGAGAAGCTGGGGCACAAGGTCGGACAACCCAAGTACTACGAAATCTCCCAGCGGGTAGTCGCAGCCGTCCAGCGCCATCGTGAGCTATACCCAAACGTAGACTTCTACAGCGCCTCGATGCTCTACTATGCCGGCATCCCGATAGACCTGTTCACGCCCATGTTCGCCTGCGCGCGGATCGCGGGCTGGTCGGCGCACGTGATTGAACAGTATAAAGACAATGTGCTCATTCGCCCGCAATCTGAATACATCGGCCCGCTGAACGTGCACTACGTGCCGATTGACCAGCGCGCTTGAGCGCGATCCGCAGTTACAATCCAACATACCAATGGTCTCAAGGGTTCTGCGCCCGCTATATCTACTACTGGCCACAGCGGTCGTCGGCTTTACGAGCGTCGCCGGGGTGGCCGTGTATCACGAGGTGCGCTATCGCGATCGGGCCTTCCCAGGCGTGCATCTACAGGGCACAGACCTCAGCGGGATGACGCCTGAAGAGATATTCGACATCGCTCAGGTGAAGGCGCAGTACTTTCGCCTGCCGGCCATCACCCTGCGCGCGCTCGACCAGCAGATCACGCTTCGCCCTGCCGACCTTGGCATCGCGCTCGACCCGGCAGCGACAACGCAGGCCGTGCTGAGCGCAGGCCGGCAAGGCGACCTGATCGCTCAAATCCGCCAGCGCGCCCAGATATGGTGGTCTGGCCAAGACCTCTCACCGGTCGTTCGAGTGGACATTGAGGCGCTCTCGCGCGCACTCAGCGACATCGCGGCGCGCACCAACCAGCCAGTCAAAGACGCTCAAGTCGTCTTGGACGGCGCAGTGGCAAAAGAACTCCCCGCTCAGGTCGGCCGCTTGCTTGACCAACAACGGGCCTATCAATTGATCCTTGCGCTTGCTACAGCCAATCGCCCCGTTGAGATCAGCCTGCCCTATCAATCTGTTGCTCCGCAGGTCGCCTCAGTGGCAGAGGCAGTGGCGACCTACAACCGCATCACGAGCGGTGACCTGATCGTAATGGTTCCACGCTGGGATGACGCTGGCCGACCCGCGCCGGCGGTAGAGGCCTTCCGCATTCGCCGCGCCGACTTGAAGGACTTTGTGCTCCTGGATCAAGCTCAGGGGCAGCCGCGGGTGCGCCTGCGGCGCGAGAAGTTCCGCGAGCTGGTAGAGCCGCTGCGCAAGGCAGTAGAGCAAAAAGCCCAGAACGCGCGCTTCAAGTTCGACCCCGTCAGCGGTCAGTTGACGCCTATTGCGCCGGCGCGCGACGCCCGAACGCTCAACGTCGAGGCAACCCTCGACGCAATTGTGGCTGCTGCGCAAAGCGACAACCGATCCGTGACGGTGGTCGTTGACGTGACGCCCGCGCCCATCCCCGCCACTGTCGCTGCGCAGGAATTGGGCATTACTCAACTGATCACCCAGGCCATCACCTTCTTCAAAGGCTCCAGCCCGGCGCGGCTGGCGAACGTGCGCGTGGCTGCTGCGCGGTTTAATGGCTTGGTCATCCCGCCCGGTGGCGTGTTCTCCTTCAACGAACACCTGGGTGAGGTCACAGAGAAGGAAGGATTCCAGGAAGGGCTGATCATCGTGGGCAACCGCACGGTGAAAGGGATTGGCGGTGGCGTGTGTCAAGTCTCCACGACGGCCTATCAGGCTGCGCTGCGGGCTGGCTTTCCCGTCATCGAGCGCTATCCGCACGGTTATCGCGTCAGCTACTACGAGCGCGGCATGGGCCCAGGGTTCGACGCATCCGTGTTCTCGCCGTATGCTGACCTTAAATTCGTCAATAACTCCCCCGGCCATTTGCTCATCGAGACCGTCTATGACCCGACGCGGGTGACCTTGACTTTCAAGTTCTATGGCACCAATGACGGGCGACAAGTCATAATCGGTCCGCCTACCATCACCGACGTCGTCCCGCATGGGCCCGACATTTACGAACCTGACCCGGAGAACGAAGTGCCACCAGGCAAAGTCAAGCAGGTGGAGTATGCGGTGAACGGCGCAACCGTCAGCTTCACCCGTCAGGTCATCCGCGACGGCGAAGTGCTGCTCAACGAGCGCGTGGTGAGCAAATATGTGCCCTGGCAAGCGGTATATCGCTACGGGCCGGGCTTCGTCCCTCCCGAAGGGGCAATCGTGAAGAACTAGCCTCGCCCACTTTCTGTGCTTTCTCCACAACTCTACCTTGACGTAGAACGCTTGTTCGCTTATGATTTAGAACAAAAGTTCTCATCTCAAGCGCCCGCTTGGGAGGAAGCGTATGGATTACCTGGCACCTGCCCAGTTGACCGAACCGCAGCAGCGGATCCTGGCGTTCATCTCTCGATACATGGCCGAGCACGACGTGCCGCCCACGATCCGCGAGATTCAGAAAGGCGCCGGGATCAGCTCAACGTCCATGGTGAGCTATCACCTGAAGGCGCTGGAGAAAGCGCAGCTCGTCAGTCGCTACGAGCGCCGCTCGCGCGGCGTGGTGCTCGCTCGCTCGGCCAACGCGCATGTGCGGGACGTGGTCAGCGTGCCAATCGTCGGGCGAATCGTGGCCAGCGCGCCGGCGCCCACGCCCGATCCCGACGCACTGGCCGACGCCGAGAACACCATCGAGGTCGCGCGCAGCCTGGTGGGCAGCGGCGACGGCCTGTACGCCTTGGAGGTGAAAGGCGATTCGATGATAGACGCGCTGATCAACGACGGCGACATCGTGATCTTGCGGCGCACAACCGAGGTCAACAATGGCGACCTGGCGGCCATCTTCCTCACTGACCGCAATGAGTCCACGCTCAAGCGGGTGTATAGAGAGAAAGGCGGGCTGCGCCTGAAGCTCAAGCCAGAGAACCCTAACATGAAGCCGTTTTACGTGGACGCCCGCCACGCCCAGATCCAAGGCAAGGTGGTCTGCGTCATCCGCCGGACTTGAATTCCGCTACACTAACGGCCATTATGGGCAGCACCTCTCTGCGCGACAAAGTGGTCTTCATCACGGGCGCGAGCAGCGGGATTGGCCTGGCCTGCGCCAAAGCGTTCGCTGAGCAGGGCGCGAAGCTTGTGCTCTGCGCAAGACGCTATGACCGACTGGAATCCCTAGCTGCTTCCCTCTCCGTCCCCGCTCACCTGATCCAGCTTGACGTCACCGACCGCGTCGCTGTCGAGGCAGCAGTTGCCGGCCTGCCCGAGGGCTTCCGCGAGGTTGATATTCTGATCAACAACGCCGGCTTGAGCCGCGGGCTGAATAAGCTGTACGAGGGCGACGCGGATGACTGGGAGGAGATGATCAATACGAACATCAAGGGCGTGCTCTACGTCACCCGCGCCATCCTGCCGGGGATGATTGCGCGCCAGCGCGGCCATGTCATCAACATCGGCTCAGTCGCCGGCCACTACGCCTATCAGAACGGCGCTGTGTATTGTCTCTCTAAAGCAGCTATCAAGTCGCTCACCGAGAGCCTGAAGCAGGATCTGCTCGGCACGCCCATCCGCGTCTCCTCAGTGGATCCTGGGCTGGTGGAGACCGAGTTCAGCATTGTGCGCTTCCACGGGGATGTTGAGCGGGCTAAGAAGGTATATGAGGGGGTCAAGCCAATGACGCCCGAAGACGTGGCCGAAGCCGTGCTGTTCTGCGCCACGCGACCGCCGCACGTGAACATCAACTTTGTCGTGATGATGGCCGTTGGCCAATCTACGCCAACTACTGTCTATCGCCAGCCCATCCCCGGCATCGCCTGACGAATGTCTGACGTGCAACGCGCGCTCGCGCGGGTGCGCGAGCGCATCGCCGAAGCATGCTTGCGCGTCAACCGCGACCCGTTAGAGGTGACGCTGATCGCCGTCTCAAAGACCATGCCGCTGACTGCAATCGTCGAAGCGGTCGCAGCCGGCCAGCGAGACTTCGGTGAGAACCGCGTAGAAGAGGCGCTGCCCAAGATCGCGCAGGCCGCTCAAATCGCAGCGCCGGCGCTGCGTTGGCATCTCGTTGGTCACCTGCAATCGCGCAAAGCGCGCGACGCTGCTGGCGCATTCGACCTGATCCACTCTGTGGACTCGGTCAAGCTGGCTGAGAAGCTCAGCATCCGCTGCGTCGCCGGCGGGAAAGCACAGCCGATCCTGCTGGAGTGTAACGTGAGCGGCGAAGCCACCAAGAACGGCTTCCCTCTGCACGGCTGGGAACGCGACGCCGAGTGTCTGGATGGCTTCGCCCAACAAGTGGCGCAGATCGCGGCATTGCCTGGCTTGCACATCGTCGGACTAATGACCATGGCGCCGATCGTCGAACATCCCGATCAGGCGCGGCCGGTCTTTGCCAGCCTGCGCGCCCTGCGCGATGCGCTGCGCGCGCGATTCCCGGCGCTGCCGCTGGAACATCTTTCGATGGGCATGACGGACGATTTTGAGGCCGCTATTGCGGAAGGCGCGACCATGGTGCGCATCGGGCGCGCCATCTTCGGCCCGCGCGGATAAATCCCATGAATGCCCTATTCAGGATAGCCCTCGGCAGTGACTTCGAACGGCTGGCGCCTGTGCTCAAGCGCCACTACGACCTGCTCCCAGATCAAGAGGTTGTCGTCGAGGGGGTGATGGAGGCATGGAACCGGTTTCCCTGGGCGCGCGCGTTGGCCCCGTTCATGCCCATCCCTGCGCAGGACATACCGGTGCAAGTGCGCAATCGCGGCGTGATGGATGCCGGTGAGATCTGCTACGAATGGCAGCGGGAGTTCCGCTACCCAGGCCGCACGATCACCAGCTACACGCTCACACGGCCAGACCGCGCCGGCAGGCCAGCACGCGTGCTCGATACCTTCAACCGCCCTGCTAACATCGGTCTCACCCTTGCGCTAACGCTGGGCGATGGCGGCCAGGCCTTAATCCAAACCACCGCCGGCCCGCAGTATGCGATCCGCGGCGCGCGCTACCTGCCGCTGCCGCGCTTCTTACATGTCTATAGCGTCGCCGAAGAGCGCGCTCTGGACGAAGACCGGATTTACACCCAAGTCACGGTCAGTCATCCGCTGTTCGGCCGGCTGTTCGGTTATCAAGGCGAGTTAGTTGTATCTGCTATTAAATAAACCCTTCGCTATACACTCATAGCCCGTGCTCACACCCATCGCCAGGCTGTACCTGATCTGGGTCGCAGTTCACTTCTTTACCTTCGCTTTCCCAACCACGCTCATCAACTTCTATCTCGATGCGATGGGATTCAACCGCGGGTGGATCGGGCTATTCCACGCAGCCAGCCAGGTTGGTGGGTTGGTCCTCGCGCTGCCGGCGATCGGAGTCTTTCAACGGATTGGGCGACGGCGCGCGCTGGTGTTCGGCGCGGTCTTCGCCAGCCTCCTGCGCCTGCCCACCGTGCTCTCGCCTGTGCCAGAAGTGATCCTGGCTGCCGAGGCGCTCAGCGGATTTGGCACGGCCATGTTCGGCCTCGCCAGCGTCTCGCTCCTGGCCGATGCATCGCAGCCAGATCAGCGCGCGGCTGTGTTCGGCGTGAGCGATTTCGTGCGCATGCTGGCAGTGCTGCTCGGCAGCGTTGCTGCAGGGGGGCTGCCGGCGCTGATTGCACCGTTGCTCCAAAGCGAGGCACAGAGCGCGGCGTCATACCGCGCAGTGCTGGCTACCTCGTTCGTGGTTCGTGCGCTGGCGGCCATTCCGCTTGTGCTGATCGCCCGCCGCAAGCCCAGCCTTGATGATCCGACTGCCAGCCTGCCGGAGATACACCCCGCCCGCTACCTCAATCCGCGCGTGCTGCTCAGTCAGCGGCTGCGAATTTATGCGTTGAGCATTCCCTTCGCGCTGTTGCTTTTGACAGAGGCGCTGTTGTTCACTTTCTTCAATCTGATCCTGCGCGATTGGTTCGGCGCGAATGATGCACAGGTCGGGGTGATCGTCGGCTTAAGTGCTCTGGTCGGGTCGCTAGCAGCGTTGCTTGCGCCGCGTATGGTACAGGGACTTGGGTATCGACGCGCGATCGTTAGTGGGATGCTTGTTAGCGCTGGGGCCATTGTGGCCTTTGCGCTCAGCCCAACCCTCTTGTTGGGAACGTTGGCGATCTTCATTCAAGTCGCCTTTGACCAGATCACGCGCGTGCTGTATCGGGTATATGCCGTGAACGCCGTCCTGCGCAGCGAGTATTTCATCCTCGGTGTGGTGATGTCGCTAGCAGCGAACATCGGGCCGACGATCGCCCCGCCCATCGGCGGCTGGTTACAAAGCACATCCGGCTATGTGCCGCTGTTCGCGGCGGCAACTGGGCTGTCGGTCTTGGCCGCAGCCGTCTTTGCCTTGCTCGACCGCTGGCTCAGCACAGGCTGGCTGCTTCCGGCGCTCGCTCTGGCTTTTCGCCGAGGCCAGCAACATTTCCCGCGAACACCTGACGAATGATGTCCTCGACGGGTGGATCTTCAAAGGTCACGTCGTCCACTTTGATCTGGGTGAGCAAGCGAGCGGCAGCTTCCGCGGCGCGGTCGCGCGGCACGTGCAACACGGCCGTCAACCCGTCGCACGCATCCACCTTGCCGAAGGGCGCAAGCTGTTCGCAGCTCATGACCTGCGCGAATTGCAGGCGCAGGATTTTGTAGGGCGCTACGCGCTCGGTCAAGGCGCGAAAGTCGCCGTCGTAAAGCAGCCTGCCTTTGTCAATTACGATGATGCGCTCGCACAACGCGGTCACATCCGCCATGTAGTGGCTGGTCAGCAGGATCGTCGCTCCGTGGCGGCGGTTGTATTCGGCGATGAACTCGCGGATGCGCACCTGCATCGTCACGTCTAGCCCGATCGTCGGCTCATCTAGGAAGAGGACTTTTGGGCGGTGTAACAGCGCAGCCGCCAGCTCGCACTTCATGCGCTCGCCGAGCGATAGCTTGCGCACCTGCTTCTTCATCAGCGGGCCCAGGTCCAACAGTTCGTCCAGCTCTTTTAGCGTGGCCTGATACTCGGCCTTGGGGATTTCGTAGATGGCCTGGTTGACGAGGAAGGTCTCGATCGCCGGCAGGTCCCAGAGCAACTGTTGCTTTTGGCCCATCACTAGGGTGAACTGCTTGAGGTAGGCATGTTCGCGCTTGTGAGGGATGAAGCCCATCACCGTGACGTGCCCACTGGTGGGATAAAGCAGACCAGAGAGCACTTTGAGCGTGGTCGTTTTGCCGGCCCCGTTGGGCCCGAGAAAGCCCACCACTTCGCCGGCTTCGATGTCAAACGATACGTCGTCCACTGCCTTCACGGTGCGGTATTTGCGCGCGAAGAAAGCGCGTAAGCTACCCATCAAGCCAGGCTCTTTCTCGTGCACCTGGTAATACTTGCACAGGTGCGCGACGTGGATTTGCGGCGGCATGGCACAAAAAAGAGATTGAAGATCAGAGCGAGACGCGCCAACCTTCAATCTCTTTCCTAGTGCCCCAAGAGAGACTCGAACTCCCGACCTTTTGCTCCGCAAGCAAACGCTCTATCCAACCTGAGCTATTGGGGCTTACCCCCGTTATTTTAGCAGATTCTCGAATGCGCGAGTTTTCACGGGTGCATTCACAGCCAGGGGCAAAAGCTTGGGTGGGCGACAGCACTGCCGTCGCCCACCCTCTAGATGTGCCTTTGCTGGCAGCATAGCTCGTGGAAGATGCCCCTATCGGTGAACGCACCCGTATTCACAGGGAGTGTTCCAATTCGGAATGAGGAGCTGAGCGCGCCTCTTTCTTATTCCCCGCGAGTGGGGGAAAGCAGCGAAGCATCTGTTCGACCTAATGACCCCACAGCGTTGTGGTTGGGCCCGCTTTTAGGTCCTTCGCTCAGCTCAGGATGACAAATGCGCAGGTTTCGGCAAGCGCATCGCTCACCTCATCACTGCCAATTTGGGTGAGCGTCGCCACGAGAGTGAACGCAAAAAGCACGCACCGCACAAGCGCCGAGAGCGCAGAACATACATGCGCCCTCGGCGTCTTGGCGGTTTAGATCACCCAGCGAGCCAAATCACTCTGTAGTTGAGCACTCTGTATTCACAGGTGCGTTCACAGGCCAGCGGCAAGTCTGATCTCACGCAAAGGCGCGGAGGACGACCGGTGAACGTACCCTGCCGGAGCTACTGCGGGTACACTGTGCATACCATGGCCAAGGAGCACTTATCCCCTGTCTGGGCGCGCGCTTTCGACATTCATATCGAGCGCGGTGAAGGGATATACCTATACGACAAAAACGGCCGGCGCTACATGGATTTCACCTCTGGCATCGGCGTGACGAACACCGGCCATGCCCATCCACGGATCGTGCGTGCTATCCAGGATCAGGCTGCGCGGCTGCTACATGGACAGATAGGAATCGGGATCGCGGACAAGGTGCTGGAGCTTACCGACGAACTGTCCAGCATCTGCCCCCCTGAACTCGACACGTTCTTCTTCAGCAACAGCGGCGCTGAGGCCGTCGAGGCCGCTATCAAGCTGGCCAAACAAGCGACCGGTCGCACTAACGTCATCGCATTCGAGGGCTCGTTCCACGGGCGCACACATCTGACTATGGCCCTGACTATGAGCAAGACGAGCTACCGGTTGAAGTATCAACCGCTGCCGTCGGGAGTGTTTGCAGCACCGTATGCGCACTGCTACCATTGTCCAGTTGCCCAACGGACGATGAGCCATGCCCAGCGTGCGGCCCTCAGCGCCAGTTGCCCAGACGACGGCGACCGCTGCTGCGGCTATGCACCAGACGCCGTGCGCTTCTTGTTAAAAACGCAGACCGCGCCACAGGAGACGGCAGCCATCCTCGTAGAGCCAGTGCTCGGTGAAGGCGGCTACGTCGTGCCGCCGGCTTCCTTTCTACGCGCGTTGCGCCAAATCTGCGACGAGCACGGCATCCTCTTGATCTTCGACGAAGTGCAGACCGGCTTTGGGCGCACCGGCAAATTCTTCGCCCTCGAGCACTTCGGTGTATTACCCGATATCCTGGTGATGGCTAAAGGGCTGGCCTCAGGGATGCCGCTCAGCGGCGTGGCCGCTCGCAGGGAAATCATGCAGAAATGGTCGCCGGGGTCGCACGGAGGCACCTACGGACCCAACGTAGTGTCAGCCGCCGCTGCTGTCGAGACGATCCGTGTGATGAAAGACGAACGGCTGCCGGAGAATAGCCTGGCGCGCGGCCAGCAATTGCTCCGCGGGCTGCGCGCCTTGCAACAGGACTTCCCTATCCTCGGCGACGTGCGCGGCCTGGGATGCATGGTGGCGACTGAGCTGGTTGACGCCAAGACAGGCGAACCGAGCAAACACCTCGCTCAACAGGTCGTTACGCGCTGCGCTGATCGCAATCTGCTGCTGCTCACCTGCGGCTCTTACGAGAACGTCATTCGCTGGATCCCGCCGCTGGTGGTCAGCACAGCCCAAATTGACGAAGCGCTCCAGATCTTTGCTGCTGCGCTTGACCAGCTCGTCTGAGCGAGGATACCGAGATGCTCGCTGAACTGCGCGTGCGCGACTTTGCGATCATTGACGCGCTCGACCTCTCGTTTGCGCCTGGGCTGAACGTGCTCACCGGCGAGACCGGCGCAGGCAAATCGATCATTGTGGATTGCATTTCGCTGCTGCTGGGCGACCGCGCCGATGCCGGCATGGTGCGCGCTGGCGCTTCAGCATCATTGATTGAGGGATTCTTTGACTATTCCGCTAGCGATCCAGCGCTTCGCGCCCAAATTGACGCGCTGCTCGCCCAGCATGGGCTGGAGGGCGATGACCCAGGCCGCCTGACCCTGGCGCGGGAGGTGCGCGTGAACGGTCGCTCGATCGCGCGCGTCAACGGTCGCACAGTGGGCCAGGACGTGCTCCGCGCCTTGGGCGAGCTATTAGTGGACGTGCACGGGCAAAGCGAGCATTTGTCATTGTTGCGGGTGAAGGAACATGTGAATCTGCTCGACCGCTACGCCGGCTGCTGGGACCTGCGACAGCAGATGGCGGCCCAGGTCGGCGCACTGCGCGCGGTGCGCCGGCAGATAGAGGCGATCCAGAGAAGTGAGCGAGAGCGCGCTCGCCGCGTGGACATGCTGAAGTTTCAGCTAGAGGAAATCCGCGCCGCCCGCCTGAAGGCCGACGAAGAAGAAGCACTGTTGGCGGAACATGCGCGCCTGGCGAACGCCGAGGCCCTTGCTGCTCATGCCGATGAAGCCTACGCTCTGCTCTACGAATCATCGCGCGGCTCGCCAGCGGCGCTCGACCAGCTCGCCCAAGCCATGCGTGCCGTCGCCCAACTGGCGCGCTTCGACAAACGCTTCGAGGCATACCACGCTGCGCTGGAAGAAGCCAACGCCATCCTGAGCGAGGTTGCGCGCACCCTGCGCGACTATCGCGACACGATCGAGTTCAATCCGCAGCGCTTACAGAAGGTGGAAGAGCGTCTGGAGCTGATTAAAAAGCTCAAGCGCAAATACGGTGAGACGGTCGAGGCGGTCCTGGCCTTTGCGTCACAGGCCGAGGCCGAGCTAAACCAGATCGAGCACAGTGCTGAACAGTTAGAGTCGCTTCAGCAACAGGAAGCGTCCCTAGCAGAGGTCGTCGGGAAGCTGGCGAGCGCGCTCTCTGAGAAGCGGCGGGCTGCCGCGCACAAGCTAGCCAGAGACATCGAAGCTGAGCTACAGGATCTTCGGATGGGCGGCGCGCGGTTCGAGGTCTGCTTCACCCCTCAAGCGCTGGATACGAGCGGCACCGACCATGTCGAGTTCATGATCGCCCCCAACCTGGGCGAGGGCTTGAAGCCGCTGGCCAAAATCGCCAGCGGCGGCGAGACGGCGCGCCTGATGCTGGCGCTAAAGGCAACGTTGGCCTCTGCCGACAGCACCCCTACCCTGATTTTCGACGAGATTGACCAGGGCATCGGCGGGCGCGTCGGCACAACGGTCGGCCAGAAACTATGGCGACTGGCGCGCACCCATCAGGTGCTGTGCATTACGCACCTGCCCCAGTTGGCTAGCTTCGGCGATGCGCATTTCAAGGTGGAGAAGGTGCAACGTGATGGCCGCACAACAACGATCGTCCGGCCACTGGACCACCAAGCGCGCCTCGAAGAACTCGCTCAGATGCTTGGCACGAGCGGAGACGCGGGCCTGCGCAGCGCACAGCAGTTGCTTTACGAGGCCGAGGCCCACAAAGAACAGGCCTCTTGAGTGAAGAAGCCCCTGCAAGCTTTGCAGGGGCTTCTCTGATTATCGAATTGCCTTCTCGGTCTGCTTGTCGAAGATGTGCATGTTGTCCATGTTGAAGGCCAGCCCCATAGCATTGCCCACGCGCGCTTTGGTGCGCGGGTCTACCCGCGCAAGGAAGGGCTGATTGTCAGCGGTCATCATATAAAGGATGACCTCGTTGCCCATCAGCTCGACCACATCCACTTTCGACTCTACGATTGCCTGGTGAATGCCCGGCGGCGCGTATTCTGGGTCGTGAACGTCCTCTGGGCGGATGCCAAATATCACCTGCCTACCAAGGTGCGCCTTGTATGGCCCGACTTTGTTTTCTGGGATGCGCACGCGGAAGGATCCGGTATCCACGTAGAGATGGTCGCCGCTGCCGGTGATCGTGGCATCGAAGAAGTTCATGGAGGGGCTGCCGATGAAGCCGGCCACGAAGACGTTGTCTGGTCGCTCGTAGAGCACTTGTGGCGTGTCCACTTGCTGGAGCACGCCGTCCTTCATCACCGCGATGCGCGTGCCCATCGTCATGGCCTCAACTTGATCGTGAGTGACATAGATGAAGGTCGTGCCGAGTTGCATGTGCAGTTTGCTGATCTCGGCGCGGGCCTGGACGCGCAGCTTGGCATCCAGGTTGGAGAGCGGCTCGTCCATCAAGAACACTGCTGGGTTGCGGACGATGGCGCGCCCCACGGCCACGCGCTGGCGCTGACCACCGGAGAGTTGCTTGGGCTTGCGATCCAGCAGCGACTCGATGCCCAACCGACGGGCCGCCTCGCGCACACGCCGATCGATCTCATCTTTTGGCACGCGGCGCAGCTTTAGGCCGAATGCCATATTGTCGTATACCGACATGTGCGGATACAGCGCATACGACTGAAAGACCATTGCGATGTCGCGGTCCTTGGGCGGCACGTCATTCACGATGCGGTCGCCAATGTAAATGTTGCCCTCGGTCACTTCCTCCAGGCCGGCCAACATCCGCAACGAAGTCGTCTTGCCACAACCCGATGGCCCGACGAATACGAGGAACTCGCGATCAGCGATCGAGATATTGAGGTCGTTCACCGCGACGACATCGCCAAACCGTTTGGTCACATGTTCATAGGTCACACTCGCCATGGGGTCACGCTCCGGGGTTTTGATTAACTAAGCAGCGTGATTGTACAAACAGGCGCAGCGATCGTCAAATCATAATCTCAGCACCGCGCGGAGTCACGTTCAGCATCCAATAACGCGCGCTTAATCCGCCGGCCGAAGCAAACGCCGATTGCATCGCCTGGCCGATGGCCTCATGATTATCTTTGGCGAAGGCCAAGAGGCCAGGGCCTGCGCCGCTCAGGCTCACTGCGTATGCGCCCTGCGCGAGCGCAGCGCGCTTGGCCTCGATGGCACCTGGGATGGCCGGCAGGCGGTATGGCTCGTGCAACCGATCGTCCATCGCCTTGGCGAGGAGTTGCGCATCGGCTGTGCGCAACGCCTCAGCAACGAGGATCGCCCGCCCGATGTTGAACACGGCATCACTGCGCGCGTAGCGCGTCGGTAATACGGAGCGCGCATGCGCGGTCATGAAGTGAAAGCGCGGCACACAGGCCACCACGCGCAGCGGCGGCAAGTCGATCTTGTGCGCGACCACCTCACCGTTGTGGCTCGCCACGACCACCAAGCCGCCCAGCAGGGCCGGCGCGACGTTATCCCCGTGTCCCTCAATCTCAAAGGCGCGCCGCAGAACCTGGGCCAAGCCGGCTGGCGTGCGCAAGACCAGCGAATCCAGCAGCGCATGGGCAAAGATCAGGCCGGCCAGCACCGCAGTGGAGCTAGACCCCAACCCGCTGGCGCAGGGCACATGATTGTGACAGACGATGCGATACGCCTGGTTGCGCACGTCAAACGGCGCGTGCAGGTTCAGCTCTTCGAGCATGGTATGGGCCACTAAGTGGCTGGCGTCGCTGGGGAGTACATCCTGGCCCTCGCCGTGCGATGCCACGCTGATCCCGCTCCCTTCACCTCGGTATAGCTCGAAGGTGTTCCACAAATCCAGAGCCAGGCCCATGCAGTCAAAGCCCGGGCCGAGGTTGGCGCTGGTGGCAGGAATGCGAACGGTGATCAGCTTCTCCATCTCTCCGGCCACGCGCCAATCTATGAAAGGTTCATGGCGTCCAGGAGCGCTTCGATGCGCGGCGGGATACTGATCGGCGGCGCGCTGTCGCGGATGGCCGTATCGGGATCTTTGAGGCCGTGGCCGGTGAGCACGCACACCACGCGCTGGCCGCGCAGATCGAGCCATCTCTCGCGCAGCCCCTTGGCCAACGCAGCCAGCCCAGCCGCTGATGAGGGTTCGCAGAACACCCCTTCGCTGCGCGCCACTTGCCGGTAGGCGTCCAGGATCTCTTCGTCGCTCACGGCAGTGATCCGCCCATCGGACTCGTCGAGCGCGGCGACGGCTTCTCGCCAGCGCGCCGGGTTGCCGATGCGAATGGCGGTGGCGATGGTCTCCGGGTGTTCTACAGCGCGACCGGTGACAATCGGCGCAGCGCCGGCGGCCTGTGCGCCTAGCAAGCGCGGCCTGCGGGTGATCAGCCCATCGGCGAAGTACTCGCTGAAGCCCAGCCAGTAGGCGGTGATGTTGCCAGCGTTGCCCACCGGCAAGCACAACCAGTCCGGCGCGTCGCCCAGGACATCGCAGATCTCAAAAGCAGCCGTCTTCTGCCCTTGCAGGCGGGCGGGGTTGATCGAGTTCACCAGGGCAATCGGCGCGCGCTCGGCTGCCTGACGCACCATGCGCAGGCCATCATCAAAGTTGCCGTCAATAGCGATCACCTGTGCGCCGTAGCTCAGCGCGCCGGCCAACTTGCCGGCTGCGATCTTGCCCTCCGGCACCAGCACCACGCATTTGAGGCCTGCGCGCGCGGCGTAAGCCGCAGCCGAGGCAGCCGTGTTGCCGGTGCTGGCGCAGATGACGGCGCGCGCGCCTTCGGCGGCTGCCTGGGTGATCGCAGCGGTCATGCCGCGATCCTTGAACGAGCCGGTGGGATTGGCGGCCTCATATTTCAAGAACAGTTCAAATTGGCCGCCGAGCTTCGCTGCCAGGCGTGGAGCCGGGATCAGCGGCGTGTTGCCCTCGAGCAGCGTCACAGGGGGGATGTGCGCGGTGATCTGCAGGCGCGGGCGGTAATGCGTGATGACGCCCGGCCAGCCAATCATCGTGCGTAGGCCGGGCGAGGGTGGTGTGGATAACACGCTGGAGATTTTAGCCGAGCGTCAGGCTCTAAGGCGCGTGCGGGCCAGGAAGCCAATTGGCAGCTTCCTCTAGAGCGAACGCCGCACTGCTAAATCTAGAGACAGGCGCGCAGGTGTAGATTTCAGTAACGAAGCCCTAGAGCGCCAGCGAGTGGCCTGTGCTTGACCTATGCTAGGCAGATTGGACAACGCGAGACACGGTCCGCTCGATCTCGTCTGTGATTTGCTCCAACGTCTGGTTAGCAAATAATGCCTCGCGCTCTTGGGTGTAGTCACCTAACCCAGGCGTAAACTGCTTTAAGAAGCGAACCGTGTCAGCGACGCCCAACTCTCTAAGGAGCAAGGACATTGCCTGTTGATTGATCTCCACCAGGGGCTTCACTTCCGCGCTCATGGCTCTATCATCTCCTTGACCAACTCAAGAGGCGAAACAACCTTTATCGCCAAATTCTGAATACGCTTTGCTTGCTTTAGCAGCCGATCATCGCACGTGCAGAGATAGTCTACCTCTCCTGCTTCCGCCAGCGCTAGATGCAAAGCGTCCAAGGGCTTTACACCATAGCTCAAGAACTGACCTGCTCTTGCCTTCACCTCCCAAAGTCATACTGATCATGGTCTTGGCCTGGGCCAATACACTATACCCAAGTTTTTGGCGAATCGGCAGGGGATTTCGCTCATTCTCATAGACCAACGCCTCTGAAGTCACCAAATCTATGTTCCCTGTTTTGCAAAGAGACACGATGATTGATACGGCCGTAGCCTCTAGCTGAATGCGCACTTGGCTTGGTGTATCTAGCAGTCTCTGGATTGCGCACATGTCTAGGTAGACCTTCATCTCCCCTCTACACAGTGCTGCACGCCGCTGGGCATCCTGGAAGACAATATCCTCGTCGCTTCCTATGCACCGCCCAAATCACGCCTCGTGCTTGCGGTAATTTGTGTACCCCTCTATACCCTAGGTGTTAAGCAAGACTTCACATCGCTATGCCACGACGGGCAGATCCGCCTGGGCGCGCTCGATCTCCTGCTGCGGCAGCTCGTAATCCTCGAGCTGGCCGGCCAGGTAGCGCTCATAGGCCGAGAGGTCGAAATGCCCATGCCCGCATAGGTTGAACGCGATCGTGCGGCTCACGCCTTCTTCGCGGCAGCGAATCGCTTCTTCGATCACGCCCCGAATCGCGTGCGCCGCTTCGGGGGCGGGCAGGATGCCCTCGGCCCGAGCGAAGAGCACGCCAGCCTCGAAGGTGGCGCGCTGCTGCACCGCGCGCGCCTCGATGATGCCATGGCGATACAGCTCGCACACAGAAGAAGCCATGCCGTGATAGCGCAGCCCGCCGGCGTGGATGGGTGCGGGGATGAACTTGTGGCCAAGCGTGTACATCTTCAGCAGTGGCGTCATTTGGCTGGTGTCGCCGTAGTCGTAGGCATATACGCCGCGGGTGAGCGACGGCGCTGCGGCTGGCTCAATGGCGATCACGCGCAGGTCGGGCGCTTTGCCGCTCAGCTTATCGGCGATAAATGGATAGGTGAAACCAGCGAAGTTGCTGCCCCCGCCGATCGCACCCACCAGCACATCAGGATAGACGCCGGCCATCTCAAGCTGCCGTTTTGCCTCCAGGCCGATGACGCTCTGGTGCATCAGCACGTGGTTGAGCACCGACCCCAGCGCATACTTCGTCGGTGTGGGATTCGTGACAGCATCCTCCACGGCTTCGCTGATCGCAATACCTAGCGAGCCAGTATTGTGCGGGTCTTTGGCCAAGATAGCGCGCCCAGCGTTGGTGTCGTTGCTGGGAGATGGCACTACCTGCGCACCCCAGGTCTCCATGAGCACGCGGCGATATGGTTTCTGCTCGTAGCTCACCTTGACCATGTATACCTTCAGGTCAATCTCGAACAGCCGGCAGGCCAGCGCCAGCGCGCTGCCCCACTGGCCGGCGCCGGTCTCAGTGGTGATCCGTTTGGTGCCCTCAACCTTGTTGAAGTAGGCTTGCGCAACAGCGGTGTTCGGCTTGTGGCTGCCGGCTGGGCTAACCCCTTCGTATTTGTAGAAGATCTTGGCCGGTGTCTGTAGCGCTTTCTCCAGCCGATGCGCGCGATAGAGCGGCGTCGGTCGCCATAGCTTATACACGTCGCGCACTGGTCCGGGAATCTCTATCCAGCGCTCGCGTGAGACCTCTTGCATGATCAACGCCATCGGGAAGAGTGGCGCTAGGTCGTCCGGCCCTACTGGTTGTTTCGTGCCCGGATGGAGGACCGGCGGAAGTTCAAAGGGCAGGTCGGCCTGTATGTTATACCAAGCTTGGGGGATATCCTCCTCAGCGAGGATGAACTTTGTTTGGTCAGCCATGAGCTGAGTTTTAGCAGAGATCGCGACGCGCGCAAGTAAAAAGGGCTGCTCGGCAGACCTTTTGGCTACTTTAGCGCATGTTTAGCTTGCCTTCTCGCTTGTGGCGGTCTTAGCCTTCTCGCTCGTCGCGGACTTAGCTGGCTCCTTAGTTTCCCCGTTGGCTTTGGTGGTCTCGTCTGCGTGCTTGGCCCGCTCGCTCTTGCTATCGGTGATATACCAGCCACTGCCCTTGAATGTGACCGCCACTTGATTCACCAAGCGATGGACGCGCCGCTTGCCACACTTCGGGCAGCGCTTAGCAGGCGGGTCGGTAAACTTTTGCTGCTTCTCGAAGGTGTAACCGCAGTCAGGACAGGCGTATTGGTATACCGGCATAGCAGCTAAATTATATGTACTCGATGGACGACGCGCCTCAGGTGCGTTTAAGCGAGACAATGGCCGGCACTGCGTCGAACATCCAGAAGCCCAAAGGAAGACCGATGACGGTCAGACACAGCGCATAGGCCACGATCATCCACAGCGCGCTCAGCCAGAAGCCGATCAGCAGGAAGTACACTATGCGAATAATCGGGTTGATCTGCGGCACGCTTTGCACGCCGATGCCAGGGATAACCTGAACCAGCCGGCGACCACGCAGGGCGATGATCTGCGGCACACGATTGAGCATGGCGATGCCCAGCGGTAGTCCGATAATGCTGACGCACATCAGCCAAGCCAAGGCAACCCACAGCAACCCTAACCACCAGCCGACGAAGACAAACCAGAGGAGTTGCAACAGGCAGCCTGGGCGGACGGATTCATCATAAACGATTGGCCGGCTGTTCATAATCAATTTGGCAAATTCGAGTCAGAGACAGGCGCGCTCTCGGCGAGGTCTTTCTTCTTTTTGCGCCTTTTGCGGGATGGCGAGGCAGGGATCGGCTGTGGCAGCGCAACCAGGGCAGCTTGTAACACTTCGTCCATCGTCGTCACCTGAACCACGTTCAGGTCGCGCAGGACCTTCTTGGGCACTTCCTCCAAGTTCTTGGCATTCTTTTTGGGCATGATAAACGTGCGAATGCCGGCGCGATGCGCTGCCAACAGTTTCTCTTTCAAGCTGCCGATGGGCAGCACACGGCCGCGCAGGGTGATCTCGCCAGTCATCGCCACGTCGCGCCGGACGGGAATCTTGGTCAGGGCAGAGATCAGCGCGGTCGCCATGGCAATGCCGGCACTTGGCCCGTCCTTGGCCACTGCCCCTTCGGGCACGTGGATATGAAGATCGCTCTTCTCCAGCGTGCGCCGGCTGATCCCAAGCTCGCGCGCGCGGGCGCGAGCGTAACTCACGGCCGCTTTCGCGCTCTCTTGCATCACATCGCCAAGCTGGCCGGTCAACGTGAGTTCGCCTTTGCCCTCCATTAACATCACCTCAATCGGCATAAGGTCGCCGCCGGCCTCGTCCCATGCCACGCCATTCGCCACCCCCACCTGATCCTGCTTGTCTACCTGACCGAAATCGAACTGCGGCGGGCCGAGCAACCGCGGCAACATGCCAGCGGTGATGCGACGGATAGGCGGTTTGCCTTCTGCCACCCGCCGCGCGATCTTGCGGCAGATGTTGGCGATCGCCCGGTCGAGGTTGCGCACGCCTGCTTCGTAGGTATATTCGCGGATAATGCGGCGCAGCGCCTCCTGGCTGAAATGCACCGCAGCCGACGACGTGCGCTGACCATTCAGCGAAGGCGATTCCAGGCTGTTCTCCGCGAGCTGCCTGGGGATCAGAAAGCGACGCGCGATCTGGAGCTTCTCCTCTTCGACATAACCAGAGAACTCAACCACCTCCAGCCGATCGCGCAACGCTGGGGGAATATCGTAGAGATAGTTTGCCGTCGTCACCCACATCACCTTGCTCAGGTCGTAGGGCAAATCCAGATAATGATCCTCAAACTCGGCGTTCTGCTCTGGGTCGAGCACCTCTAGCAAGGCTGCACTTGGGTCGCCGCGGAAGTCGCTGCCGATCTTATCCAGCTCATCAATGACAAACAGCGGATTTATCGTGCCGGCCCGTCGCATGGTTTGAAGGATGCGCCCAGGCAACGCCCCGATGTAGGTTCGGCGATGGCCGCGAATCTCGGCCTCGTCATGCACACCACCGACGGACATTCGCACGAAGCGCCGGCCAAGCGAATCGGCGATGCTGCGCGCGAGCGACGTCTTGCCGGTGCCGGGCGGCCCAACAAAGCAGAGAATTGGGCTGCGCGAAAGGCTGCCCTTGAGCTTGCAGACAGCGATGTGCTCGAGGATGCGCTCCTTGGCCTTCGCCAGGCCATAGTGGCGCTCGTCGAGGATGCGCGCAGCCCGCTGAACGTCTAGGTTGTCTGGAGTGGTCTCTGTCCACGGCAACTCCAGCAGCCATTCGATGTAGTCGCGCACCATCCCCACTTCGGGCGAGACGCTGTGGAGTTGCTCGAGCTTGGCGATCTCACGCTCGGCGCGCTCACGCACAGCCGGCGGCATGGTCTTCTTGTTCAGCCGCTCACGCAGCAACTTGACCTCGCTCATGCCGCTGTCGAGCTCGCCCAGTTCGGCTTGGATCGAACGCAACTGCTCACGCAGGTAGTATTCGCGCTGGCTTTTGTCTACCTGGCTCTGGGCGCGCTCGTGGATGCGATCCTCAAGCTCCAGCATGTCCAGCTCACGGGCGAGCCAGATGCTGACTCGCTGCAGCCGAGCCAGTGGGTCGGTGAGCTCCAGGATCTCCTGGCGCACTGTGACGCTGAACGGCACGGTCTGCGCAATGAAGTCGGCCAGCCAGCCAGCCTCTTGAATGTTCATTGCGTAGACCATCGCGTCTTCCGGGATGCGCTCGTTGCGCTCGACAACTTGGTCGAACAGCGATAGCACAGCGCGCATCATGGCCTCAACCTGCGGGGAGGTGGCCAGGGGCTCGCGAATAGTCGCAAAGCGCGCCATCAGGAAAGGGGTAGATTGCAACCACTCCATGACCCGCACCCTGGCCCGGCCCTGAACAATTAGGCTGGCCGACTCATCCGGCAAGTGCAGCACCCGGCCAATGGCTACGGCTGTGCCGACGTTGTAGAGGTCTGAAGGGCGCACGTTCTCCCCTGCGGGCAGTTTCTGGGTGAGCGCGACTGCTAAGCCCAAAGGGCGCGCAGCCTCCAGCGCGCGCAGCGCGCGCTCACGCACGATCGTCAATGGCAACACAGACCGCGGATAGACAACCACGTCGTGCAGCGGCAGCACCGGTGCCTCGAACGTCTCCGGAAGCGCTGTCTCAGCCTCCGCAGGTTGGAGGCCAAACCCTGCGCCGAGCAGCCAACTCTGCATCTGTGGACTCAACGGACTGCTTATCATGGCTATAGAACGTCGAGCGCCGGCAGAATCTCTGCCGCTGTTAGGCGCGCCCAATGCGCGCGGGCTTCGCCCACAAAGGCAACGCTGCCAAAGATGCACACGGGATCTTCCTTATTAACGACGGATTCTAGCGCTTGACCGAGGTTCGCTGCGAGCACTGCGTGAGGAATGTTCAACCGGGACGCAATGTCAAGCAACTGATTAGCAGGCAAGCTGCGCGGATTATCTAATTGTTGCGAGAATATCCAGCGCTTCGCACGCGGGTGAAGCGCCTTGATCATGCCGGCGGCATCTTTATCCTTCAGCGTGCCGAAGAGGAACGTCCAGCGCCGCCCAGGGAAGACCTCGGCAAGGGTGAACGCCAGCTTGTTCGCGCTATCTACATTGTGCGCGCCATCCGCCACTATAGGTGGGTCGGCCCGCAGGATCTCAAAGCGGCCTGGCCAGGTCGTCAGGCGCAGGCCGTCGCGTACAGCGCGCGCCCCAAATTCGCGTGCGCCAGTGGCAAGTAGAGCATCCCGAACGGTATCTATGGCCACTATCGCGGTGACCGCATTCTCGATTTGATGCTTGCCAAGCAGGGGGATCTCATACCAGCCCTCCAGGTCGTTGACAAAGGGACGATCTTTGCTGCGGATGAGCGAGACTTGCTTTATCTCGAACGATTGTTTGGTAAGCGAGAACGGCCCGGCTGTCCAGCGCCAATGTCGGCCGATCGCAGTGAGTGGCGAGCCGCGCTCGTAGGCAATACGCTCAATTACAGCCATCGCTTCTGCTGGCTGGGACTGGCTGACGACAGGCACACCGGGTTTAATGATGCCGGCTTTCTCAGAAGCAATGGCCGCCAGCGTGTCGCCTAACAGATGCTGATGGTCATAGCTGATCGAGGTGATGACGCTCACCTGCGGTGTAATCACGTTCGTAGCGTCCAGCCGGCCGCCCAGTCCTACCTCGATCACCGCCCAATCCACATCCTGATTCGAGAAGTACAAAAAGCCCAGCGCCGTCGCAGCTTCGAATGTCGTGATGTCGGGTAGATCCGCGGCAGCGTCTTTAATTCGCTGGACGAGCGCCACCACTGCTTCCGGTTCGATCATCTGATCGTTGACGCGAATGCGCTCGCGAAAGCTATGCAGATGTGGTGAGGTGTAAAGGCCGACGCGCAGGCCCAACTGGCGCAAACACGACGCAATGAAGGCGCACGTCGAGCCTTTGCCCTTGGTGCCGGCGACGTGGATAGTGCGGTAGCGCTTATGTGGGTTGCCCAGCCGAGCCAGCAGCTCACGAACCCGATCAAGCTTGAGCGTGGCAGCGTAATTTTCAACCGGGACGCGCTCGTAATTAGTGAGCGAGTATAGATACGCGAGGGCTTCGGCGTAAAGCATGCGCGCTTACTTGCGCAGGGCAGGCTCGCTTGGCTGCGCAGGCTGAGATCATACATTGAACTGTTTTGTTCGGACTTCTCAGCCAGCAGGGGTCAATGGTCAACGAGCAGACTAGTCCTCAGCAGCTTCCTCAACGGCCAGGTCATCCCGCTCACCCTGAAAGCGGGTTTCGATCGCCTGCGCTAGGATGCCCCCTTCGTTGAGCCAGCGGGCAAATGCGTTGTTATAGCCGTGGGTCACCCATACGCGCTCGGCATTGGTCTCGCGGATCACGCGCACCAACGCTGGCCAGTCAGCGTGATCAGAGATGACGAAGCCACGGTCCACAGCGCGACGGCGACGCGCACCCCGAATCTGCATCCAGCCAGAGGCGAACGCTGAGCTGAATTCGCCGAAGCGGCGCATCCAGGCAGTGCCGTTGGCAGAGGGCGGCGCCAGGATCAGCGCGCCTTTGAAGGCGCGCCCATCGTTCACTTCGCCGGCATAGCGCGTCGGTGGCAGATTGCGCTGTGCGCGGCAGGCCTGATTGACGCGCTCCACCGCGCCATGCGCAAAAATCGGCCCAATGCTGGTGTCGAGTCCAGCCAACAGCCGTTGGGCCTTGCCGAGCGCGTAACCAAACAGCACTGAGGCACGTCCCTGGGCGGCGTTCTGCTGCCACCATGCGTTGATCTCGGCGAACACCTCGGCTTGTGGCGGCCAGCGAAAGACCGGCAGGCCAAAGGTGGACTCTGTAACAAAGACGTGACAGCGCACCAATTCGAACGGCGCGCAGGTAGGGTCAGGTTCAGTTTTGTAATCGCCGGACACCACCCATACCTGGCCGCGGTGCTCAATGCGCACCTGGGCCGAGCCGAGGATGTGGCCGGCTGGGTGCAGCGAGACCCGCACTGCGCCAATCATCACCGCCTCCCCGTAAGGCAGGCACTGAATCGCTGCGCTGGTCGCTGCGCCGCGGCCAAGGCGCAAGCGCATGATCGGCTCGCTCTCTGCGCTCACGAGATATGACTGGCATCCCCAGCACAGGTGGTCGGCATGGGCATGGGTGATCACTGCGCGTGAGACGGGCTGCCAGGGATCGATGTAGAAGTCGCCAGCAGGGCAATATAGCCCCTCTGGCAAAAGTTGGAGCAGGTCGTGATTCACTGACGGCCTCGGGGTTGCTCAGCCTGGATCACGGCAGACATGCTACCATTTATTCGCTGTGGTCCAGCGGGTAGCCTACTTCGTGACTTGCATCGCAGATACCGTCTTCCCCGAGATTGGCGAGGCGGGCTTTGAAGTGTTGGCGCGCGCCGGCGTTTCGCCTGAGTTCCCGCTAGGGCAAACGTGCTGCGGCCAGCCGGCCTTCAACGCCGGCTTCAACGACGAAGCGCGCCAGGTAGCCGAACACTTCGTCGAGGTATTTGCCGACTACGAGGCCATCGTCACGCCGTCGGGATCCTGCGCAGCGATGGTCAAGCACTACTATCCCTTGCTGTTTCGCGGTCATCGTCGGCAGGCCAACGCTCAGCGCATCGCCGAGCGCACCTATGAGCTGACTGAATATCTGGTGGACGTGTTGGGGGTGCGCGATCTGAACGCAGCGCTCCCTCGCCCGACGCGGGCAGCAGTCCATGACGCCTGTCACGGCTACCGCGGTCTGGGGATCGCGCGCCAGCCACGCTTGCTGCTGAGCTATGTGCGAAACCTGACGCTCGTCGAGATGATCGGCCACGACCAGTGCTGTGGGTTTGGCGGACTGTTCGCTATCAAGATGAGCGCGCTGAGCGGCGCGATGCTTCGAGATAAACTCGCTGCTATCCAGAGCACAGAGTGCGATCTGATCATCACTGGTGACGCCAGTTGCATGATGCACATCAACGGCGGCCTCTCGCGCGTTGGCTCGCCCAGGCGCGTCGTGCATATCGCTCAGGTGCTGGCCGGCAACGTAAGATATTGACAAGATGGAAGCAGTTCCCTTTGAACGCGCCGTCCACCTCGCTCTGGCTGACGAGCAACTGCAGATTGCGCTCGACCGCGGCACGACCCGTGGGGTGAACGCACGCCTCGCAGCGATGGGCGAGACCACCGACCCCCAAGCGCTGCGCCATCAGGCCCGCCTGGCGCGCGAGCGCGCGCTGAACCGCTTGCCCGAGCTGCTGGAGCAGCTCGAGCGTAACGTCATCGCCAACGGCGGCCATGTGCTCTGGGCGCGCGACGCCGACGAGTTGAACCAACACATCCTGACCATTTGTCGGCAACACAACGTGCGGCACGTGGTGAAAGCCAAGAGCATGGTGACCGAAGAGACCGGACTTAACCATGCCCTGCAGGCGCATGGGATTGACGTTGTGGAGAGCGACTTGGGCGAGTACATCATCCAACTGGCCGGCGAAGCCCCCAGCCACATCGTCTTCCCGATGCTCCATAAGACCAAGGAAGCCACCGCCCAACTGCTGCATGACAAACTGGGGATGCCCCTCACCGACCAGCCAGAGGTGATGACGCGCTTTGTGCGCGGGGTCATGCGACAGAAATACCTCCAGGCAGACCTAGGGATCAGCGGGGTGAACTTTGCGATTGCTGAGACCGGCACGATAGCCACCGTAGAGAACGAGGGCAACAATCGGCTTTCAACCAGCACGCCGCCCATCCACGTGGCAGTGATGGGCCTGGAGAAGGTGATTGCGACCTGGGAAGACTACGCAGTGCTGGTCCAGCTCCTCTCCCGCAGCGCCACCGGCCAGCGTATGACGGTTTACAACAACCTGATCAGCGGGCCGCGCCGGCCCGACGAACCTGACGGGCCGGAAGCGTTTTACTTGATCATCTTGGACAATGGCCGCTCGCGCATCCTGGCCAGCGAATATGCCGAGAGCCTGGCGTGCATCCGCTGCGGCGCTTGCCTAAACGCCTGTCCGGTATATCAGAATATCGGCGGCCATGCCTACGGCTGGGTATATCCCGGCCCAATCGGGGCTATCGTCACGCCTTTGCTGCGCGGGCCACTGACAGCGCCTAGGCTGCCCTACGCCAGCAGCCTGTGCGGCGCATGCCAGACTGCCTGCCCGGTGGAAATTAACATCCCCGACATGTTGTTGAAGCTGCGCCGTGACCTGGTGCAGGCCGGTGACCCAACGTTGGGCTGGCGGATTGGGATGAGGCTATGGGCTATTGCGTTCAGGTCGCCACTGTTCTACCGCCTGGGTGGGCGCATCGCTAGCTGGCTGACCCGTGCTCTGGCGCGGGACAAAGGCTACCTGCGCCGGCTGCCTCCGCCGTTCAACGGCTGGACTGACCATCGCGACTTTCCAGCGTTCGGCGCGCCGAGCTTCCGCGCGCGCTACCTGGCGCGCGCCAACAGTCGCTCAAATGGCAAGCGATGACATCCGCCCGAGACGACATCCTCCGCGCCCTACGCACTGCGCTCAACACTCAAGCGCCCTTCCCGGCCGATGAGACGCCCACTGGGCTGCCGGTCACGCGCCTGGAGCCGAGCGAAGACCTGGTCGCACGCTTCGCAGCCGAGGTGGAGCGCGTCAAAGGGCAGGTTCACCGCGCAGAGAATGCGATAAAAGCCCTGGACTTCGTGCGGGACCTGCTCGTCGCCCATCGCGTGCAGCGCGTCGTGATGTGGGACGAGGCACACCTGCCGCTGCGCGGCCTCCCGGCTCTGCTCAGCGCGCTGGACATTGCGCATGTGCACGGCAGCAGTGCGGCGATCGCAGAGGCCGAAGCCGGCATCACCGGCGCTGATTGGGCGCTGGCTGCCACCGGCACACTTGTGCTGTCTTCCGGACCCGGCCGGCCGCGCATGGCTTCTTTGCTGCCCCCTTTACATATCGCCCTGCTCACCGAAGATCGCATCCTCCCCCGCCTGGAGGATTATCTGGCGGCGCAACGGGCGACGGATTACGGTGTTTTCCACCGCAGCAGCAATATCACGCTCATCACGGGTAGCAGCCGCACCAGCGACATCGAGATGCATCCGGTGTTCGGCGTGCATGGCCCGCTTGAGCTGCACATTGTGCTGATAAAGAATCCGGTCTAGCGCGTTCATCGGCACACCGAGCGCGATCCGTCTGCACGACGGGGAGGACGAGAAGTCTGCGCTCTGATTATTTTCAAGGAGGCTAGGGATGGTGGACTACTCGCAGCGTTACTGCATCGTCGGTGCCGGCACATCTGGCCTGGCCGCGGCCAAGAACCTTAAACAAGTGGGCATTCCCTGCGACGTCTTCGAGAAGTTGGACGACGTGGGGGGCAACTGGTATTACGGCAAGCCGGGCAGCAGCGTGTACAAATCCACTCACTTAATCTCGTCGAAGCCGGGCACGGAATACACCGACTTCCCGATGCCCAAAGACTATCCCGACTACCCCAGCCACTGGCAGGCCCACGAGTACATCAAAAGCTACGCCCGTCACTTCGGGCTATACGAGCTGATCACGTTCAACACCAGCGTGGAGCGGATCGTCCCAAGCGATGAGGTCGCCACCAGTCCGCTGTGGGCAGTGACGCTGAGCACAGGCGAGACCCGGCTTTATGGCGGCGTCATCATCGCCAATGGGCACAACTGGGATCCAAAGTGGCCCGAATACCCTGGCAAGTTCGATGGGCTGATCTTGCACTCGTGCCAGTACAAGACGCCCGACGTGCTGCGCGACAAGCGCGTGCTGGTGGTTGGCGCCGGCAACAGCGGCTGCGACATCGCGGTAGAGAGTGCGCAAAATGCAGCCGTGACCTTTCATAGCATTCGCCGCGGCTATTACTTCAGTCCAAAATACACTTTCGGCAAGCCATCGGACCAGGTCAACGAGTTCTTTCTCAAGTTGCGCGTGCCGCTGACACTGCAGCGCTGGGTCTATGCGCTCGTCCTCAAGCTGCTCGTCGGATTGCCGCAGGACTACGGCCTGCCAAAGCCCGACCACAAGTTCTTCGAGACCCATCCGATCGTCAATCAACTCATCCTCTACTATGTAGGCCAAGGCGACATCAAAGTGAAGCCGGATGTGAAAGAGCTGCGCGGCAACCGCGTCTTGTTCAAGGACGACAGCGAAGAGGATATTGATGTGATCATCTACGCCACAGGCTTCAAGATCTCCTTCCCGTTCATAGACACGCGCTACCTGAACTGGAAGGACAGCAAGCCATTGCTGTACTGGCACGTCTTTCACCCATACTACGACAATCTCTTCGTCATTGGCTTGATCCAGCCGGATAGCGGGCAGTGGGGGCTGGTGGATTATCAGTCTCAGGCAGTGGCCCGGTTCATCTGCGCCCAGCGCAACAACCCGCTCAAGGCCGAGCTGATGCGCCGGCTCAAAGCGACCGCAGAGCAACCGCACAATCGCGGCATTAAATACAAAGAGTCCACCCGACACTACGTCGAGGTCGAGCACTTCAGCTACCGCGAGCACCTGAAGCGGCTGATTCGTCAGCTCTCCTAACTGGAGCAATGCACACGCCAGTGAAAGCGCGCCAGGTTGTTTTCTTCTAAAACAGACTCTGGCTGTAACGCAGACCGGTTCATACTGTGATGCACATCACGCCTTCTGGACGGGCAACGTATCAAGTTGCTACCAGGGGAGTGCGCCACTTGAAGGTGCTGTAAGACACGTGCACCGCGGAGACGCCGAGGACGCAGAGATGCTTCAGCTTTTCTCTCCGCGCGCCCTGTGCCTCGGCGGTGTAAGCCAAGTCGCCCCAACATTGAGCATTCCCGCTACTAGACGCGCATGTGCTTATCTGGTAGGGCAGCGAGTCTGCCAGACGTTCGACGTTTGGCACCTCGTCAAGTACCGCTCGGCAAGGACATCCTAGCAGCGATTGACAATACTGATTCACCATAGGATCTGCTTCTGCAGACTTGGCACAAGCGAGCTAATCTCTTTGTTGGACAAAGGAGACTTTAAATATGTGGAAGGAGTTTCGCGCATTCATCGCTCGTGGGAACGTGATCGACTTGGCCGTGGGTGTAGTTATAGGGGCGGCCTTTAACGCGATCGTCAACTCGCTGGTCAACGACATCGTGATGCCGCCGATCGGCCTGCTGCTGGCCGGCGTGAACTTCAGCGACCTGTTCTTCGCCCTGGATGGTAAGGCATATGCCAGCCTACAGGCCGCTCAACAGGCCAGTGCACCGATCTGGGCCTGGGGCAGGTTTATCCAAACCATCATCAACTTTCTCATCGTTGCCACAGCGATGTTCTTCCTCGTCAAAGTCGTCAGTCAGCTCTACCGCAAGCCAGCTTCGCCTGCGCCGCCCGACGAGCCAAGCGCGGAGGTCAAGCTGCTCAGCGAGATTCGCGATCTGCTGAAGGCGCAGCGATAGGCCGGCGCACGCGCGACAGCGCGCGCACCTGAGCGGCGACGTCATCAGCCGTCACGATGGACTCGCCTACCAGCACGGCGTGCGCGCCCATGCTGGCAACGTGCGCCACGTCTTCGGCGGTGAAGATGCCGCTCTCGGACACCAGGGTGCGCGAGTCATCTGTAGGGAGCAGTCGCGCGCAGCGCGCAGTGGTCGCTATGTCCGTAGTGAACGTGCGCAGATCGCGGTTGTTTACCCCGATCACGGGCGCATCAGCGGCCAGGGCGCGCTCGGTCTCCCGCTCATCGTGAACCTCAACCAGCGGCGTCATGGTCAGCGCGCGCGCCAGGGCGATCAAGTCGCGCAAGATCGCGTCGTCGAGCGCTGCCACAATCAGCAGCACAGCATCCGCGCCGGCCAGGCGCGCCTCATACACCTGATAAGGGTCAATGATGAAATCTTTGCGCAGCAGCGGCAGCGCCACGTAAGCCCTTACCTGGCGCAGGTGTTCCAGCGATCCTTTAAAGAACTGTTCATCCGTCAGCACGCTCACCGCTGTTGCACCGTTCTGGGCATAGACGTGGGCCAGCGCCGACGGGTCGAATCGCCCCCGCACCAGCTCCCCTTTAGAGGGCGAGGCGCGCTTCACCTCGGCAATTAAGGCCACCAGGCCATCGGCGCGGCGCAGCGCGCCGGCGAAGTCACGCACCGGCTGAGTCACGGCTTCCGCCTCGCGTCGTAAGGCGTTTAGCGACACCATTTGCTTACGCTTTGGCAGCTCTTGTGTGCGCTTGTAGTCCAGGATAGTGCTGAGTATGGAAGAGGCTGGGGAAGATGTCATCATCAGGGAGGCAATGGTAACATCTTGGCGCTATTCTGTGAGTGATACCAAGCAACACATTGCGGTTGAGTTGCCCGATTGTCGCTGCATCGGCGTGATCTCCGACACGCACGTCCCGCATCGGCTGAAAGCGATACCGAGCAAGGTCTATGCGCTGCTCCGCGGCAGCGATGTGATCTTGCACGCTGGCGACCTAGAGACGGCGGATATCCTGCCGGCGCTCCAGGCCATCGCGCCTACGTATGCCGTGCGCGGCAACTTGCACTGGCAATTCAGCACCGGCGTGCACGACCAGGACTTGCCGTTGTGCATCACGCTGCGCAGTGGCCCACACGTGATCTGGCTGACGCATGGGCACATCAGCCTGGCCCGCTCGATGATGGATAAACTGGCCAGCCTGGGTGCGCAGCGCAGCGCTGCGAGCATCAATCAAAAGCTCATCGCTCGCCTGGCGCGCCTGAAGCCAGAAGACGCTACGGTCGTCGTCTTTGGCCACTCACATCTGAGCTGCGCGGTACAGTTGAATGGCACGCTGTTCTTCAATCCTGGCGCTGTAGCTGTCTCAGCAGCCGAGCGCGCCAGGGAGTCGCCCCGAATTGGTCGGCTCATGCTATATCCTGATGGGCGCGTAGACTACGAATGGTTCACCCTTGATTGAATCGCCATGATCCCGCTTAAGCTGGAGCTGAAGAACTTCATGGCCTATGGCGAACCAGAGCCACTGGACTTCAGCAACCTGCATGTCGTCGCGCTGGTGGGCGAGAATGGGGCCGGCAAGAGCACGCTGCTCGACGCGATCACTTGGGCGCTGTGGGGACAAGCGCGCGCTAAGCGCGACGACGAGCTGATTCGCCAGGGCGCAAGCGAGATGCGCGTCGCCTTCACTTTTCAGGAAGGCCAGCAGATTTACCAAGTCATACGCACGCGCCGCCTAGGCAGAGCGTCGAAAGGCCGGCAAGCTGCTCCGAGCGGAACGCTGGAGTTCTTCGTCAAAACCGCCAGTAACGCTTGGAACCAGCTCACCGAGCCGCGGACAGCCGACACCCAAAAGAAGATCATCCAGACGCTCAACCTGAGTTACGACACGTTCATTAACTCTGCATATCTCAAGCAAGGCCGCGCTGATGAATTCACGCTAAAGCCGCCCGCCCAGCGCAAGGCGGTCCTGAGCGAGATTCTGAACTTGGACATCTGGGCCACTTATGAGGAACAGGCCAAAGCACGCATCGCCGCGCTGGAGGCTGAACAGAGCCGCCTTCAGCTCGAGCTGACGCGCGTGGAAGCAGAAATGGCGCGCCTGCCCGAATATGAGAATCAACTGCGCGAGGCCCAGAGCGCTGCAGAAGAAGCCCTGCGCGTCTTGCAAGCGGCTGAGGCTGAGATGACCGAACTTGAGCGGGTGCGCGAGCGCGCCCGTGCCTTGCGCGCGCAACTGTCCCAGGCGGAAGGCCGGCTGCGCGCAGCGCGGGCCGACCTAGACGCTCTGAAGAACAAGCGTCAGCAGCATCAGATGGCGCTCAACCAGTATCAGCAAGCCCTACAGCAGCGCGCGGAGATCGAGCGCGGTTATGCGGAGCTGGAACAGGCGCGTCAGTTAAACGAAGCCTTCAACGAGAAGCTGGCAAGCCTAAACATCCTCAACGAGCGCAAATTCGCGCTCGAGGCAAAGATCGCTGACGCGCGACGCGCAACGCAAAGCGAATTGGACATCGCGCGCCAGCGCGTGGATGACCTCAATCGCCTGGCGGCGGACCAGGCGCTGCGTCCCAGGTTACAGGAGGTCGCTCACCAAATCGCTCAGCTTGAGCAAGCACAGGCCGCGCGCGATGCACTTCAGCAAGCGCTGAGCGACCTGCGCGAGCAGCACGCCGCGCTGCGCGCGCATAACGACACATTGCACCGCGAGATGTTGGAACTCAAAGCGCGCATCGAGGCGCTGAGCAAAGTCGGTGCAATCTGCCCTGCCTGCGGGCGCGAACTCTCCGAGGCCGACCGTGCGCGCTTGCTGGCCGAATGGCGCGCGCAGGGCACTGAGCGCGGCAATGCTTATCGCGCCAACGAAGCGCAGATCAAGTCGCTCAACGAGCAACGCGAACAGGCCGAAGCCCGCATCGCAGCGATCAACGAGTCGTTGCGTCAACTGCCGGCGCTGCAGCGCGAGCACACCGCGCTCGGCGAACGCATCGCGCGCGCGCAGGAGGCAGCGGCCCAGCTGCCCGCGGCCCAAGCCGCGGTCGACGCGCTGCGCAGCCATCTGGAAAGACGAGACTACGCGCACGAAGCGCAGGCTGCGCTCGCCCAAGTCATGGCAGAGCTGGCTGCGCTGGGATACGACGCAGAGGCCCACCGCCGGCTGCGTGACGACATCCAGACGCGCCTCGCGCCGTTTGCCGAGCGCAAAGCCCAGCTTGAGCGCGCTGCGCTGGCCATTGAAAGCGAGCAGCTCGCCATTCAGGCGCTGGAGAACCAGATGCAAGCCCTGGCGGGACAAATCGACGCAGAAGTCAAGGCTATCGAAGACCTGCGCGCTCAGTTGGCGGCATGCGAGCAGGCGTTGAAGCGCGAGCCAGCGGTGACCCAGGCGCTGGCGCAAGCGCGCGAGGCCCATTTTCGCGCGCAGCGCAGGGTCGGTGAGGCCAATCAGCGCGTCCAGTCGGCCTTGGCCTTGCGGCACACACGCGCCCAACTAGAGGATGAGCTTACGACCACGAAAGCGCGCCAAACCCTCTTCGAGGAATTGCGCACTGCCTTCGGCAAGAACGGCGTGCCGGCCATGATTATTGAAAGCGTCCTGCCAGAACTGGAAGCAGCCGCCAACACCCTGCTCGCTCGAATGACAAATGGCCGCATGTACGTGCGCTTCGAGACCCAACGGCCGACGCAAAAAGGTGAGGTGAGCGAGACGCTGGAGATTCGCATCAGCGACGAACTTGGCGAGCGCCCCTACGAACTCTTCAGCGGCGGCGAGGCGTTTCGGGTGAACTTCGCCATCCGCATCGCGCTCAGCCGGCTGCTGGCGCACCGCGCCAACGCACGCCTGCAAGTGCTGTTCATTGACGAGGGATTCGGCACGCAGGATGCCCAGGGCCGTGAGCGCCTGATTGAGGCGATTAAATCCATCGAGAATGACTTCGAGCGCATCTTCGTCATCACTCACATTGACGAGCTAAGAGATGCGTTCCCCAGCCGCATCGAAGTGCAGAAGACGCCGCGCGGCAGCGTCGCGCGCATAATTTAGCGCAACCCTGCTCAACAGGGCACGGGGGATAGAATCCCCGTTATGGACGCGAGCGCCGCGACCAACGTCTTCATCAGAGAGTTGCCGCGTTACGTCGGCCAAGTTGTCACCTTGCGCGGGTGGCTATACAACCGAACTGCCAAGGGCAAGTTGGTCTTCCTTCAGATGCGCGACGGCACTGGCATTTGCCAGTGCGTGGTGTTTCGATCCACAGTGAGTGAAGACACCTTCGCAACTGCCGACAAGCTCCCCTTGGAGAGCAGCTTTGTAGTCACTGGCGAGGTGCGGGCCGACCCGCGCGCCCCTGGCATACCCGGCGGCTACGAGTTGGACGTGCGAACACTTCAGGTCGTCCAGCGCGCTGAGGACTACCCAATTGGGCCGAAAGAGCACGGGGTCGAGTTCCTGATGGATCACCGCCATCTGTGGATACGGTCGTCGCGGCAATGGGCGATCTTGCGCGTGCGCGCCACAGTCATGCGCGCCATCCGCGCCTGGTTAGATGACCACGGCTTTATCGAGGTCACCACCCCTATCCTTACCCCTAGCGCTGCCGAGGGCACGACGACGCTCTTTGAGGTGGACTACTTCGGCGACAAAGCCTACCTAGCCCAAACCGGACAGCTCTATAACGAAGCCAACATCTTCGCTTTCAACCGAGTGTATTGCTTCGGCCCGACGTTTCGGGCCGAGAAGAGCAAAACCCGCCGCCACCTGACCGAATTCTGGATGGTGGAGCCGGAGATCGCGTTCTGCGACCTCGAGCAACTCCTTGAGATCGAAGAACAATTCGTCAGCTGCATTGTGCAAACCTGTCTGCGCGAGAACGCGGATGAGCTAAAGCTGCTGGGGCGCGACGTGAGCCGGCTACAAAACGTCGTGCCCCCCTTCCCGCGCGTGACCTATGACCAGGCGATCGCCCAGCTCCAGTCGCTCCACGCGCGCCTGAAGAATGGCGAGACGGTGACGGCGTTCGATGGCGCGCCACTACAAGGCATCGAAGACCCTGACCTGTTGCGGATAAGCTGGGGAATGGATTTCGGCAGTCCGCACGAAACCGCCCTTACCCAGCTCTATGACCGACCCGTGTTCGTGGTGGGCTTTCCTTCAGCGATCAAGGCCTTCTACATGGAGCCTTACCCCGACCGACCGGAGATTTGCAAGAGCGCCGACTTGCTCGCCCCTGAAGGCTATGGCGAGATCATCGGCGGCAGCGAGCGCGTCAGCAACATGAGGCTGCTCGAAGCCCGCATCCGCGACCACGGCCTGCCAGCATCCGCTTATCGCTGGTATGTGGAGCTGCGCAAGTATGGCAGCGTGCCGCATAGCGGCTTCGGGCTGGGCGTGGAGCGCACTGTGGCGTGGATCTGCGGCATCGAGCACGTGCGCGAGGCATCCCCCTTCCCCCGTCTGCTCAATCGGCTTTACCCTTGAACCGCACATCACAGGCGCTGAATCCAGGCCATTGCCTTATCCGCTAGGCGGTCCAGGGCGCGCACGCTCATCTCGATGTGCTCGACCTTGGTATCTTCAATTGGGTTGTGCGAGATGCCGCGCAGGCTTTGCACAAACATCATTACCGTGGGCACGCCGGCGCGCGCGACCTCGGCAGCGTCATGTAGTGGTCCGCTGGGCAGCTTGTGGGCCTTGCCAGCTACTTCCACGCAGCTCTCGTAGCACATCTTCACCAATTGTTTGTCGAACAAGATTGGCTCGATCTGCCAGATTCGGCTCCACTGCACTTCGCATTTCTCTTCTTTGGCGAAGCGCTTGCTGGCTTTCACCGCATCTGAATACATGCGTGCCAGCTTGCTGGCGCTCAGATGGCGTTGATCGAGCGTGATGTCGCATTCGCCGACAACCGCGGTGACGATGCCAGGCTTAGTCACGCAACTGCCCACTGTGCATACGCCGCCGTACTTATTAGCAATCGGGCGAATCTCCAGAGCCAGTTTTGCTGCAGCAGCCAGCGCATCGCGCCGCTTGTCCATCGGCGTGCTGCCACTGTGGGCGGCCTGACCGATGAACTTGATGGCGTGTCGCTCGACGCCGAACGTGCCCAACACCGCGCCGAGCGGCAGCTTCATGCTCTCCAGCACCGGCCCTTGTTCGATGTGCAACTCCAGATAGGCAGCCGCGTTCTTCAGCTCCTTGCGGCTCTTTGTCATCTCCTCTATCTCCACGCCGCAACGCCGCAACGCATCTTCCAGCCGGATCCCATCTTTATCCACGCGGTTTCGTTCCTCGTCTGGTTTCAAATTGCCACTACAGGCGCTGCTGCCCAGCAGGCTGCGCCCAAAGCGCGCGCCCTCCTCATCAGCCCAATCCACTAGGCGCACAGTTACTGGCGGTTGGCCGTGGTATTGATCGTTGATGCGGCGCAGCACCTCTAGACCAGCCAGCACGTTCAAGCAGCCATCCAGCCATCCGCCGTTTGGCACAGAATCCATGTGCCCACCGATGAGCAGGGCACGTTTGCTCTTGCCGGGCAGGGTGTACCAGGTATTGCCGGCTTCGTCATTGTGGATTTCCAAAGGCAAGCCAGCCGCCTTCTCGCGCAGCCACGCGCGCGCTTGTAGCCACGTGTCCGTCCACGCCACGCGCATGGCGCCGCCAGTATTCGGGTCGCTTGTCAGACGGCGAAGTTCTTTGAGTTCCTCGACGGTTCGCTTTGCATCTAGCGTGCTCATACAAAGGGATTCTAAGCCTCGCCGGCAGCTTTGCAAGCCCTGGAGCCGCTGCAACTTTTCTATCCTTCAACTCGGTGAGACAATACAGGGCATGGCCAAGCAATACCAATCGCCGCCGGCGATGATGATCGACCCTGCCAAGCGCTACATCGCGCGCCTGAAGACAGGCAAGGGAGACATCGTCGTCGAGTTATTCGCCGATAAAGCCCCCAAGACTGTCAATAACTTCGTCTTCCTCGCGCGCGAGGGCTTCTATGACAACACCACCTTTCACCGCGTGATCGAGAACTTCATGATCCAGGGCGGTGACCCCACCGGTACCGGCCGCGGCGGGCCGGGCTACCGCTTTGAGGACGAATTTCACCCAGACCTGAAACACGATGCGCCTGGCGTGCTCTCGATGGCCAACGCTGGCCCAAACACGAATGGCTCGCAGTTCTTCATCACCCGTGTCCCGACGCCTTGGCTCGACGGCAAGCACAGCGTCTTTGGCCGCGTGATTGAGGGGTTTGATGTGGTGCTCGCAATTCCCGAACGCGACCCCAGCCGCGCTCGTCAGCCTGGGGAGATGCTCTTGCGCGTCGAGATCGAAGAACGTATGCCCTAGTCAGGGCAAGGTCGGCATTGCGCCGTGCTCGGCATCTTCGATTCAGGCGTAGGCGGTCTGTCAATATGGCGCGAGATTGTCGCTGTCCTACCCGAGGCTTCCATCGTTTATCTGGCTGATCAAGCCTTTGTGCCGTATGGCGAACGCGCGCCCGAACAAGTGCAGGAGCGTGCGCTACGCGCCGCCGAATGGCTGCTCGGTCGTGGTTGCAGGCTGATCGTGGTGGCGTGTAACACGGCTTCGGCAGTCGCCCTCGATGCACTGCGAGCGCAATTCCCAAGCGCATCCTTCATCGGCACTGAGCCGGCAGTCAAGCCTGCTGCTCAAGGCTCCCAGACGGGCGTCATTGCCGTGCTGGCCACCCATAACACGCTGCGCAGCCAACGCTATGCTGGTCTCGTCAACCGCTGGGGACAAGGCGTGCGCGTGATCGCGCAGCCCTGCCCTGAGTGGGTGGATGCTGTGGAGCACTTGGCCGTTTATCAGCGCGCCCCACACTTCCTCACTCGGAGGGTAACCCCTTGCATCTGGCCTCTCCTGGAGCAGCGCGCCGACGCGCTGGTCTTGGGCTGCACGCACTTCCCCTTCCTGCGGCCTTGGATAGACCAGGCAATTGCGGCCTGGCGCGCAGCGCATGTTGACGCGCAGGCGGTCGCTGTCTTTGACCCCGCGCCAGCGATTGCCAGGCGCGCCCATCATCTCTGGTCCACGCAGGTTGCAGCGGCTTCGACAAAGTCAGATGGTCCTGTGCCCGCAGAGGCGCAACGCTACGAGTTCTGGACTACGCACGACCCTGTGACCTTTGCGACCACGGCGAGCGCGCTGCTGAACCAATCCGTGGACGCTCGCCAGCTGGCACTTTGACGCGCAGTTCAATACTTCCGCGCAGAAGATATGCTTACCACTATGACTGGTGAATCTTTGGATTGGTTGATGTTCAACGAGCTGTTAGATCAGTCTGGTCAAGCAGCTGGGGAGAACGACGAGGCGCATGGTCAAAAGCCTGCCGAGTCGTCGATGCTCCTACCCATCCTGCCCTTGCGCGGGATGGTGGTGTATCCGCTGGCTGCCCTACCCCTGCGCGCAGCGCAGCCCCGAGCGGTTCGACTGATAGACGACGCAATTCTGCGCAAATCTTCAATAGGGATGGTAGCGAGCAAAGCGCCCCACAAAGAAGACCCTGGCATAGAGGATATTCACACCATCGGCACAATCGCCACAATCGCACGCCAGTTCAAGTCGGCCGATGGCATCGTAAACATGATCGTGCAAGGCACAGAGCGCTTTCGCATCGTCCAGGTCGTTAGCCAAGATCCGTATATCGTCGCGCGCGTCGAGCTACTGCCGGAGCCCTGGGAGAACTCGCTGGAGATAGAAGCCCTGCGCCGCAACCTGAGCGAGGGGTTCGCCAAGATAGCCGAGCTACGACCCGACATGCCCGACGAACTGGCGCAGATGATTCAAAACATCGAGGACCCGCGCCAGCTCACTTATGCCATTGCGACCTACATGCGCATGGACATGGACGACGCGCAACGGCTGCTCGAGATGGACGGACTGCCGGACAAGATGCTCTTCCTGCTCCAGTTGCTCAACAAGGAGCTTGAGGTGCTCCAACTCGGCAAAAAGATTCAAAGCGTGGCCCAGAGCGAGATGGAGAAGATACAGCGCGAATACTTCCTGCGCGAGCAGATCAAAGCGATTCAACGCGAGCTGGGCGAGGCCGATGAACAGCAGATCGAAGTCAACGCCTTTCGCGAGAAGATCGCCGCCAGCGGCATGAACGAGGAAGCGCGCCGCGAAGCTGAACGCGAGCTGGAACGGCTGGCCAAAATGCCTACACAGGCCGCCGAATATAGCGTCATCCGCACCTATCTCGACTGGATGGTCTCGCTGCCGTGGCAGAAGATCACCGCCGATAACTTGGACATCGCGCACGCCCGTCGCGTGCTGGATGAGGACCATTACGGCCTGTCGGACATTAAGGAGCGTATCGTGGAGTTCCTAGCAGTTCGCAAACGCCGCCAAGAACTCAACGCCGGCGAAGCGACGTCCGACAGCGCTGCTCCACCCGACCAAACAGCAGAAGACCCCATCCGTCGCGAGCGCGAGGGCGTCATCCTCTGTTTTGTCGGTCCGCCCGGCGTCGGCAAGACGTCACTCGGCGCCAGCATCGCGCGCGCGATGGGGCGTAAGTTCATCCGCTTGAGCCTGGGTGGAGTGCGTGATGAGGCAGAAATCCGCGGCTTCCGCCGCACCTACGTCGGCAGCATGCCCGGCCGGATCATCCAGAGCATCCGCCGCGTCGAGAGCCGCAACCCCGTCTTCATGCTCGACGAGGTGGACAAGCTGGGCAGCGACTTCCGCGGCGACCCGGCCAGCGCGCTCCTGGAAGTGCTTGACCCTGAACAGAACCGCGAATTCCGCGACCACTATCTAGACGCGCCGTTTGACCTCTCCCAGACGATCTTCATCTGCACGGCTAACACGCTGGAGACGATCCCAGGCCCATTGCGCGACCGCATGGAAGTGCTTCAGTTGAGCGGCTACACCGAACAAGAGAAGCTCAAGATCGCTCATGGGTATCTGGTGCCGCGCCAGTTGAAGGAGAACGGCTTGCGTCCAGGAGAAGTGACTTTCAGCGACGCCGCCATTCTCAAGTTGGTGCGCGAATATACGCGCGAGGCTGGCGTGCGTAACCTCGAACGCGAGATCGGCAGCATCTGTCGTCGGCTCGTTGCGCGTGCAGCAGAGGGCAAAGCTACCTTGCCGTTCCACGTCACTCCCGACATCATCACTGACCTGCGCGGCAAGCCCAGGTTTTACGACGAAGTGATGGAGCGGACAGAGACTCCAGGCGTAGCAACTGGCCTGAGCTGGACGCCCTTCGGCGGCGAGATCATCTTTGTCGAAGCCACCCGCATGCCGGGCGCAAAGGGATTCCTGCTCACTGGTCAGCTCGGCGAAGTGATGAAGGAGAGCGCTCAGGCCGCCCTCTCCTACGTGCGCAGCCATGCTGCGGAACTAAAGATCAACCGCAGAGAGTTCGACAAGTTCGATATTCATGTGCATGTGCCGGCCGGCGCCCAACCAAAGGATGGCCCATCCGCAGGCGTGACGATCGTTACCGCACTGGTGTCGCTACTCACAAACCGCAAAGTCTGCTCCGATGTGGCCATGACCGGCGAGATCACTTTGCGCGGCCTGGTGCTGCCCGTCGGGGGGATAAAAGAGAAGGTTTTGGCTGCCCACCGCGCTGGACTGAAGCGAATCATCTTGCCCCGCCGCAATCAGCCCGATCTGGATGACCTCCCTGCTGAAGTGCGCGACTCACTGGAGTTCATCCTGGTCGATCACGTGGCGCAAGTTTTGTCGGCAGCGCTATCGCCGGTCCCTCGCATATCGCGCGGCCGAGCACGCACACGCTAAATGGTGGTCCCTGCCCTTGACTGGGGCGGCTGGATTCGAACCAACGAATGGCGGATCCAAAGTCCGCTGCCTTACCACTTGGCGACGCCCCAATAGCCTTATTCATTCTACCATTCACCGAGTAGTAAGGGGTGCGTTCACGGTTTGGGGCAATGCCCCCTTCTAATTCCCCCGCACGCGGGGGAAGGTTTCCACATAGAGCGCCGCGCTTCTGGGTTGCCTCTATTGGTGAATGCACCCGTAGTAAGAGGGATGCAGGGGAGTGCGCCACTTGAAGGTGCTGTAAGAAACGTGCACCGCGGAGACGTCGAGGACGCAGAGATGCTTCAGCTTCTCTCTCTCCGCGCGCGCTGCGCCTTGGCGGTGAAAGCCAAGTCCACCTCAAAATTGAGCATTCCTGCGCGAGCGGGGAGTGCGCCACTTGAAGGTGCTGTAAGAAATGTGCACCGCGGAGACGTCGAGGACGCAGAGATGCTTCAGCTTCTCTCTCCGCGCACTCTGCGCCTCGGCGGTGAAAGCCAAGTCACCTCAAAATTAGCATTCCCGGATGCAGGGAGTGCTCCAATGAGCAGTGATGACGTATTT
>Ga0308396_1000151_pt1 | contig 51841 bp, 57 predicted proteins | sample Hotspr2SamplePe2_FD_202359 | JGI IMG/M metagenome (GOLD analysis project Ga0308396, IMG submission 202359) | Hot spring phototrophic mat microbial communities from Mushroom Spring, Yellowstone National Park, Wyoming, United States - 20050930_Pe2 ... | reverse complement strand
TGTTCGCAAAACCTAAACTTGGCTTCAGAGGACCAGCGTTCTTGGACGAAGACTTCATAGACGCGCTCGAAGAGTACGCAAAGTGAAAAGCATTCCCACAACGCGCCGGCGTGAGCCGGCGCTTTTTTTAATAAAGTTGGAGGTGATGAAGCGCGACGGAACGCTACGAGAACTACGATTCTCAAGTTGAACCGAGAGTCGTCGAAGAGAGCATCATCGTTATGGAGGAAGCCGTGAAGCAGGCACCTAAGATCACGGGTGTTCCCACCGGTGTGGAGGGCTTGGACGAGTTGTTCTTCACGGTCGAGGTCAAGGACGGCAAACCCGTCAAAAAGTCCCTCGGAGGCATTCCCACCTATGCGGTTTTCAACGTGACGGGTGTGTCGGACACCGGAAAATCTCTCTTCGTTGAACAGTTCACCGTCGCCCAGGCAGCACGCGGTGAGAAGTGGCCTTCGTCACAGTGGAATCGCCCGCAGTTTTCGTGGCTAAGGGGTTGGAAATGCGAGCGGCAGCCATGGGGCACGAATCAGCAAAGATCGAAAAGAACATCGTACTCATCGATGCAGCTTCCCATGGATCGCTCAGAGAAAACGTGCCAGACTTGCTCACAACGCTCGTTTATGTTATAAAACAGCACAAGGTGAGATTCTTGACACTCCCGATCCCCTGAAAGGGATGGGATTCTTAGCAGCTCATCAGGCTGCCTTCCATGGAGCATTTGATACTCCATGGCCACAGAGGTGTGGTTTGAACCTTACACCTCTGACGGGTGCCAATCCCGCTACTACATGGGACTTCTTCCCAAGATACCTCTGCCAGATGTTTATCGCTCCCACTCCATCCCTGTGATAGCTAAATCCGCAACTTTTGCATTCATAGTTGCGACCAACCGCATGATTTTTGCTACCACATACAGGACAGACCTGGCTCGTATATTCTTCTGAAGCAAGTTTCACTTCAATCCCCAGTAGCTGTGCTTTGTAGGTTATCATGTCCACCATTTTCCTGAAACACCACTGATGAACTTTTTGATTAAATTTATCGTTCCCTTCTACACGCTCTCGAATATTTGTGACATCGCCAATTGCAACAGTCCCATACCCTTTCTGTAAACACATCTTAAGAAAGTTGCTGGTTATCTTGTGCAGTATGTCCGTTATTTGATGCTTTGTTCGTTTCAGCGTTCTATTCTTTGCTTTTAGCAGTTTTCTATACCTCTTGGAACCTTTCTTGCATTTGCTTAACGTCCGCTGAAAGTCTGCCAACTTCTTGTTGCGATACCTGATTAGACTGTTGAGAACACCACCGTGATACGAAATCACTTCAGAGCCATCAAAGCAAGTTATTGGACGGAGTATCCCAAGGTCTACAGACATGACGTTGAAAGAGTGTTTCTCCTCATGCTCATTCTTCACCTCTATTGCAAGGTGAAGATAGTACTTCTCATCTTCATAAACAAGCTTTGCCTGTCTAATTTTTGTATCAGCTGGCAGTGTCGTTTGTATCAAAATTGGCTCCTGACTACTACCCATTGAAAGTTTCAGAACCCCTTCTGGCGAAAGTCTTATAGCAGTATCTTTCCAGATGAACGGCATAAACCTTTTCTTCTTATATGGTGGTTTCAACTGTGGGTTTGCCTTGAATACAGTAAAGTAACTGTTAAGCGCCTGAAAGTATTGCTGAACTATAGCCTGTTTGGAATGGGTATGGATATCGATGGTGCTACTCCAGCGCAGGATATATTTTTGTGCTTCTGCTGGTGAAAGTCAGAAACCTTTCTTGCTTTTTACTTTTTTGACCAGCGACATGGTTTTGTTGTAGATTCGACCAGCAAGCCTGTTCAGCTCAGAACACAGAGAATACAATTCTCTCGGAACAGGCACTTTGTAAGTTCTGACTGCATATCTTGACACTCTTCAACGTACCTCCTGATAGTCTCTGCTGGCAATCCATAGTTTCCGCCTTATACAATTATAACTAACGCAAATACTAATAACAAGCGAGCCCCTTACCCATCCCCTGAAGGAGAAGGGCTTGCGGGGCGTTGTTCTCTGTCACGGGACTCTATGAGAACAAAGAAGTCGCAGCGCGGACGATCGTCAGAAGACTTTTCAACTTCATGAAAAAGTGGTACCAAACGGCACTGTTCGTCTCACAGAAACGGAGCGGACACGAAGAGCTCACAGCGGAAGCCGCGGGAGGTTACGCGGTGAGCCACATCGTGGATGGTTGCTTCGTTTTCGCGAAGGAGCTCGTGGATAGCCAGGACAAGTCAAAGATGTATGGAAAGCAACTTGGAGACATCGTGAGGCTTTTCAGGATCGACGGCTGTAGACTTTCGGGTCATGACACGCGAACGTACATCATGGAGATCACCGAAACAGGTTTGGTGAAGATTCTCAATCCCATCGGTGGGAGGTGATGTGATGATACTGGAACCCAGGCCGTCCAATACTGAAAAGCAGATCGAACAGCTCGCCACGAAGGTCCTACTCAGATCGATCGAGCTCCTCGGAGGGCTCAGTAAACTCGCTCAACATAGAAATTTGACGTGGCTAGCATCGCTTGCCCGAGCTTGCATCGCGATCGTGTTGAAGGAAGAGTACATGACGACTGAAAAGGAGATAGCGGAGTATCTCGGTGTTTCGACTGCGTCTGTGAGGAACATGTTGAGGGCCAACGTTGACTTTGTGAAAGAGAAACTCGCAGACCTCGACAAACTCTCAGTGGAAGAGAAGGGCGAACTCAAAACGCACACTGCTGGAGCCGTCGCAAAGCTCGCGTACAAGCTGGTGAAACAGGAGCAAAACAACGACACGTTGATCGAAGGATTGTCGGCCGGTGAGCCGGGCTGAAACTTCCAGGTTCGAAGCATCAAAGGCCAAAGAGTAGAACGAAGCTCTCAGAGATGTTCGGTGTCTTTCGTATCTCAATCTGTACAACTCTGTAGAAGATGGTGGAACCGGAAAGATTCAAGCTCGTTGTCGTGGCTTGCAAAGTGTGGATTCTTGGAAACACGTTGTTGGAGTTCGAACCGTGGAAAGAAGTGTTGATGGTTTCAACTATATTGCTCGGCAGTTGAACACCTACCCGGTACTCGGCCAGATAGCTCTGCGTGAAGTTCAAAAGACACACAGTCTTGATCTCCAGTTCCTGCCTGTTGACCGTGTTCAAAGAATTGGTGATCGACTCGAACGCGAAGACAACAGTTATGGCGATCAGGACCAAACCGACAAGTACCTCAACGAGGCTAATACCTATCTTCATCAGTAGATCCCCCTGACCGCGAGCAAGACGACCCCTTCACGTTTCGCCGGTGTACCTATCGCGCTCATACCCTCCAAGATCTTGTAATCGTAAATGTGGTTCTTGTAGTAGCCTGTTCGAATGACATCACCACTAAACGTTCCGACGGGTCCACGGTAATACTGCATCAAAGAACCGAAGATTGTGAGCTGTCCAACGGATGAACCTGAGTCATAGTTTTCAACTTGAAAACTCTGATCGAAAGCATAGATGCTTGCCGTGATCTTGAGATTCCTTTGCTTCTCTTTGACCCAAACATACTTGTCGGCAACGATGTTGAGAAAATCTGTTCGTGTGGAGCTCTTCATCTGATCAACCAGATTATTATCAACGACGATATCATCGATCCTGTTGTGTGGGAAGAGATCACGGAAATCTTCGTACACTATATGATCGTATATCTCTACGTCCTCTTTAGAATATATCGTGTACCTTCCATCGACGTACATCGGTTTGTCGTTGTTGGAATGGTTCTTCAAGGCGATCGTCAGGTCACTCACGAGCACGCCGTTGAAGTTCACGTACTTGTCGTACTCGGATGGACTGCCTGGAATGATTCCAGTTAGATCGAGCCATTTTCTCGCGTTCTTGCCATGGATGGTTATTTGCTGTGCTCCGTCTCTTGGTTTGATGGTGAAGAGATTATCTATGCCAGTCTTATACCCTTGCCTGTACTCAACCGAAACCCTGATGAAATGGTCTGCTCCCTGACCTTGAGCGCTCTTGAACTCGACGATGAGTTTTTGTGCCGTCCTGGTGTTATTTCCAACTTGTATCGTTTTTCCTTTAAGATTCAACTTTATGCCTGACTCCGCATCAATTGTCACGAACTGGTTCATCGGTTTGACCAAAGCCTCCAGATCGTTGGCGTAGTTCTGCTTTATCTTGGTCATGTTGTAATCTTCGATGTCCTACTGGATTAAACGTTTCCATCCCATTTCGAAGCTGGGGCTTCCCGAGACTATGTTTACGCCTCCTACCTCAACAGTCGATCTGAAAATTGGATTTCCCCAAATGTTTATCGTGTCGTTGGATCTCATCGGACCATCTATCAAGTCTCGCGTGACGAAGTATATCTTCCCACCACCGGGACGAGTCTCCCTTTCAGTGAAATACGCATACTTGTTCAAAAAATCTATCGCTAAAACGGCCAAGGCGTAACTTTCCGTCTTTCCGACCGAATTTCGGCTGACCACCAGAACCGAGTACGGATTTCCACCCACCATGTATGTCCCTGTAATGGGCACGACGACCGTCGAACCGCTGAGGCGAAAGGATGATAGAGCTTCGTTGAACTCGTTCACGGCACTCAGATCGAAATATCTGTTCTCGTTGACTCTCTGAAAGAAGTTGCGCCAGAAATCACCGTCAGACTGGCTGAACAACCAGTTCTTGAACCTGTCCCACCAACCCACGTTACTCGAAACGTTGCCGTTCACCCAACGCAACACCACACCCCTCACACCGCTGAAGCTTGGTTTCACGAACGCCACAGACAGCTGGAGTAAATTCTGCGCACCCAGGTGTGAGAGATTCTTAGCATTTTGGAGGCTAACTCTTTTAACGTAGGCAGATAAGTTTGTGAGTATGGCAACAACGAAGATTGAAACGATGATCAACAGAACCAAGGTGAGAACCAGAACGTGGCCCTTTCTCACCGTTTCACCTCACTTCAAGTTATAGAGCACCACCGAGGAATCAAGCTTACCCAACGTCACGTTCTTCTTTGTTATACTGTACCTTATCAACTTCCCTTGCCCCTCGAACCGACAGTCATCAAGTTCACCGAGCACAATCCTTTTCATGTATCCAGCGTCATCGCTGATCTGAAGTTCGAGTTTCTTGTTCAGGAATATGAGCCTGTAACTTAGTCTGGTGGCAGAAGCGTAAGTTCCGTAGAGCTGTTTTGAGAAGGAACGATCGCGTAGAATTCAACAGAAGTGCTTTGTACCGTCAATCCTTCTATCGTTGGCCCAGCCTTCAGCAATTCCCTGCGGATGGCTGCATCTATCATGGTCAGTTCATCCTGAACGGTTATTCTGTCGAAAGACAGGATTGAACCTCTGTAGACGCTCATCATGAGAAGCACGACTATAGAGAGAGCTATTGAGAGGACTATCATAACGACGAGCACTTCCGTCAAAGTAAACCCCCGCACGCTCTTCACGACCGAAGACTTTTTCGTATTTTGCCATATTTTAGCACAGACATATCTTGATTATTACATAAGGTGTGCAGTTTTTCCCCAAAACAACGGTTGATTCGTGTTCGAAGCGCGTCGAGCTTCGTTCGCTTTCAAGCCAAAAGGTCCATACGTGCTTTAGTGTAGTTTTCCACCGCGATGCGAACCAACTTCATGTTCAAACCGTTCTGTTGGTAGAAGGCGAAACTCAGAAGCTTCAGAAAATCTTCTTTGCTCACCAATGCTACTTCTTGTGGTTGCTTCGGTGCAGAAATGAAGTTCAAAGCGATACGATTGTTCGACACACCGTCGATCCTCATATGATCATCTGTTCTTTTATCGTTCAAACGCGAAAGAATTTGAACTGCTTGGAACTCTCACGATTACATTTTCCTTGTCGCATTCTTGTAGACGAAGATCACGAAGTCTAAAAGTTTTCTGTATCTGATTTGGATGGCAACTTTGCTGAGCAAATTCTCAGGTTCAGTGCTGTGGACGATCGCTTCGAGTAGCTCCAAAGGTGTGTAAATTTTCAATCTGTCGACGTTCAACACCTTTGCCAGACTCTCCAAAAGTTTGATCGGCACCTTCTTGGGTTCATCGAAAAAAGAGAGCGTTTCGAGCCTCAAACGAGGAAGTATGAAAGATTCGTACTGCTGTTCCGCCGACAGTTCGCTTGGAAGTTTCAATCCCAGCAAGAAACCTGCTATGTCTCTCTCTTTCGCGTCGAACTTCGCATAAAGCTGTTTCAAAACGTCCTCTTCGCTCGAAAGGTAATACTGTTCCCCGTAAAGTTTTCCAAAGTACGCGAGCGTGTCGAGATAACCTTCAACGAAGTATTGCCTGATCACTTCCCTATCGAAGTTCAGCACGTTTCCGAAATGTTCCCTCGGTCTGATGTACCCGATCCGAGTTCTCTCGCGAAAGATTCTCAGATAATCAAGAATATCCGCCAGACCGATCGTTCCGATATCGACGACCAAGATGTTTTCCCAGCCTCTCTCAACCGCCACGCGCACAGGAACGTTGCTGTAGATTCCACCATCTATGAACAACTTGCCTGCGATCTCTTCTCTTTTGAAGAGTGGAAAGTTCGCGCTCGAGAGTATGTAATCTGCCAGCATGCCTTCGGGGATCTCTTCTATGTACAACATGTAAGGCTTCAAATCACTGATGCAGTAGGTCACCAAGCCATAGTGAACCTTAGAACTTCTTATCTTCTCCTCGGGCAGCAAGAGCTTCAGTTTCTCCCGAAGAGGCGTGATGTCTATGCCACCAGACTCGACAAGATTCTTCGCCAATTCAAAGGCTTTGAAGATGTTGAGTTCGAATATGCCACCGCTCAAGATCTTTTTCATCTCTTCGGGTACGTTCATCACCTGTTCGAATTCGACCTCGAGCCAGGCTTTTTCAGCAAAGTCGTAATCGCCATAGGCGATGAGTGCCCCGTTGATGGCTCCAACGGAAGTTCCATACACGGCAACGATATCGATGTTCAACTCTCTCAAAGCTTTCCACACACCTATTTGGTAGGCCCCCCGTGCACCACTCCCCGAGAGCACCAAAGCCACACTGGTCGCGGCAGCCAAGAACGCGCTCACAATCTCTCACCCAAAAAAGATTATAATTTCACTGGAGGTGTTCGAGATGATGCGCTTGATGCTGAAATCAAAACTTCACATGGCCACCGTGACAGGAAAGAACCTCGATTACGAGGGGAGCATAGAAATAGATGAAGGGCTCATGAACGCGGTGGATCTGAAAGAGAACGAGCTCGTCTTGGTGGCGGATGTGAACAACGGCGCAAGGTTCGAAACTTATGTGATCAAAGGAAAAGCAGGGAGTGGAACGATAACCTTGAACGGCGCTGCGGCGCGCTTGGTGGAAGTCGGGGACAAGATCATCATCATGAGCTTTGGCCTGTTCAACGAGAACGAGTATAAAGGACCAAGGGTGGCGATACTTGGAGAGAAGAATAGCGTGGTGGAAATCAAATAGCACTTGAGAATGGGCTGGCTTTTTCCCGCCAAGGATCCTCAATTTTACAGAGCACTTTGTTCATCACTATCGTCGATGACAAAATAACGACAACCAGCACAGCCAAATGGAAGTGAAGCCAGCGTCAATCGTTCCGGATAGTAGACGGCAGAAAAAGAATCAAGAAAGTAAACGAATAAAAAACCGGCAGGCTTAACCTGCCGGTTTTTGGAAAAGATCACCACCACTTTGCTATTCGGAACCGCAGAGTAATGTTAGTAGAGCTTACAGTAACATCCGGATATATGCCCCTCAACTTATTTGGGTCAACATCTAAGCTATTGTAAAAGATTGTTGCTGTCGCTACACCAGTCGACCAGTTAGTCATGCTTAATGTGAAATTATCTGGTACGGCGGATAGGTAACCTCTGTTCACCAGCTCGTTCAAGCTTATGCTCGATGGCGTAGCTGGTCTCTCGATGTTTACATAACTTTCAACGGCACTCTTCAGGCTTCTAAAATTCGACGCCACCTGTGTTGCCTTCGCCTGTGCCACTGCGTTCAGCGCGATTGGGGTTACTATCGCCAGCAGTGATGCGATGACTGCCAAAACGATCAAAAGTTCGATCAGTGTGAAACCTCTAATCATGTTTCCAGCTTTCCTCATACCTTTCACCTCCGTTTTTATTATCGTCCAGGTTATATTATACTCCAGGGTTTTGAAAACTTCCAAATTCATCATTTCGTAATTATGTAGACGCAGAAAAGAACTTTATTTGGTTGCTCATCGTCTCGATGATAAAATTAGTGCTGTGGGGTGATTCTGGTGGGAAGGCTCGGTCTTTTGTTCTTGCTCTTCGCTGTGAATATCTTTGCTCAGTTGCTCTACATTTCTCCTGCGATGGATCTGGCGCTCAGTGTGTACGAACCGTTCTTCGTGAGTCAGCCGATCAGGCCGGGTGAGATCGGTTTGTTCAGGGTGATGAACGCGGCAAGTACGATACAGATCATCTCTTTCGAAGTTGGTCCCAACATGAGTCTGGATCAACTTGCCCTATCCACGAAACAAGCAGCGATGAACGAAAGAATTACTGGCAGGATCAAGATCGTGAACATTGATTGTTTTTTCAGGTGGTTCTCGATCGAAACTTCGGGTAGGATCGTTCAGTCTTTTCAGCTCATCTTTCTTCGATCAGGCAGAGCCTACGTATCGAGTTACTTTGCGCCTGAGGAAGAATTCTACACCTACTTGGTCCCAGCGCTGTTGACCGTTCAAAGTCTCAAAGGTCCAACGTGGTTCAACCATGTGGACGAAAAACACGGCTACAAGTTGACGGTTTACGAACCTTTCCTGCCTTCGGAACTTGAAGAAGGAGAGATCGGTTCTTTCATAGCACTGGGCGGAACAAAGGTGGGTTACATTCAGATCGTTCAGGAAAAGCTTCCAAGACGTATGAAAGTCGATGAATATGCGGATCTGGTTGAGAAAAACACTCTGTTGAAGTTGAACCAGTACAAGTTGTTGTCTTCGAGGCAGAACTTGGTTGAAGGCAACGAATTCTTCTGGCGGATCTTTTCTTTCACGCAGAACCAGATGAACTTCAAGGCACTCCAAGCTCACCTCGTAGTAGACCAAGTTGCCGTCACTCTGACGTACCTTTCGAGCGAGGAAAACTTCGAACAGTTTTTACCCGCCGCCGTTGGAACGATCTTCTCGTTCAAGATGTAAGGTCTAAGAGCATTCTCGGCGCCTGCAATGTGTACAATCTTGACGGGAGGTGTTGATATTAAAAAAATCTTTGTGTGGTTCATCGTGGTACTGACATGTATCGCGATAGGTCAGGAATTGTTCGATTACGTTCGAACTAACAAAGATGTTGCTTACAATGTGGTGTCAGAAAAAATCTCAGACAACGGAACGAAGATGATACATGTACTTTTGAAGAGTCAAACGTGGCGCGAGTTCGAGTGGAAGCACGACGTTCTGATCGTGATACCTCCACAAGTCGAGTTCGAGAACACCGCAGTGTTGCTCATCACTGGAGACTTCGATCCGACAAGAGCGAAAGAGGTCGAAGACTTCCTCTGGATCACGGAAAAGTTTGGAGTACCCTTGATCGTCCTTGGGGATGTGCCAAACCAGCCCATCTTCGGCTTGAGGGAAGATGATCTCATCGCGCACACCTTCGTTCAGTACGGTGAAACGGGCGATCCAACTTGGCCTTTGCTTTTCCCGATGACTACATCGGCCGTAGCTACGATGGACATGGCACAAGAAATGCTGAACGTTGAAAAGTTCTTCGTCACAGGTGCTTCAAAACGTGGTTGGACAACTTGGTTGAGTGCGGTGGTGGACGAGCGAGTCTTCGCCATAGCACCGATCGTTTTCGACAATCTGAACTTCCAAAAACAGCTCGCACAACAACTGAAGATGTACGGTGAATACAGCAAAAGCATTTCACCGTACGTTGAGAGGGGCTTGCCCGAACAGGTGCACACTGAGGTTGGACAAAGACTTTTGAAGATGGTTGATCTGTACAGCTACAAGGATCAGCTGAAAATGCCCAAGTACATAGTGAACGCCACCAACGATGAGTACTGGACCATATATTCCAGCATGCTGTACTTCTTCGACCTTCCAGGGAAGAACTATCTGCTGTACGTGCCGAACAATCCCCATGGGATAAAGAACATACCCTACGTGGTGGACAATCTTTCAAGCTTCTTCAAACTCGTGCTGAAGAATGTACTTCCCCAGATCAGTTTTGAAATCTTTGATGGAACTATCGTGATAAAGGATGATCCTGTGATTCGTCAAGTTTACTTGCACAGGGCCGTTTCTGACACGACCGATTTCAGAAAATCTCTCTGGTTGAGATTTCCAATCCTGCCCGATGCGGGTGTATACTCGATCTCGGTGGAACCACCTCAAGGCAGGCACGTGGCATATTATGCTGAGATCGTGCTCGAAATCGAAGGTCTGACACTGAGCGTGTGTACCCCGGGGGTGTACAAATGAGGAAAATCGCTGGTATAGTTGGAGGCATGGGTTCGCTCTCGACGGTGGATTTCTTGAAGAAGGTCGTCGAATCGACGTACGCCGAAAAGGATCAAGATCACATAAGAATGATCGTCGATTTCAACACCTCAGTTCCTGACAGAACGACCGCCATCTTGTACAACGGCGAAGATCCCACACCGTACTTGGTCGACTCGGTGAAGAGGCTGGAAAAAGCTGGAGCCGATTTTGCACTCTTCGTCTGCAACACCGCTCACGCCTTTCTAAAGAAGGTTCAAGAGCAGGTGAACATTCCCGTTCTGAACCTGCCAAAGCTGTCCTTAGAAAGACTTGCGAGCTCAGGAGTGAAGAGTGCGTGGCTCACCGGGACCAAGGGGCTCATAACGAGCGGAGTTTACCAGAAAGCAGCAAGAGAAGTTGGTTTTGAGTTGAAGGTGCCAGACTCATCCGTGCAGGATGCCGTGATGAACGTGATCTATTCTGTGAAAGCTGGGAAATTAGAAGAAGCGCGAAAAGTCTGGCTCGAGAAGGTCGAACCTCATTTGGACGGATATGTTCTTCTCGCTTGCACGGAACTTCCCGTCGTGGCATGCAGCAAAAGGCTCAAGCTCGTCGATCTGAACGAACTGTGGGCGAAGATGATCGTGGAAATGTGCGGTGGGAGGTTGAGATGAGACACAGGAGGTGAGACCAAAAAATGAACGTTGCAAGGCAAGCCGCCAAAAGACCTGTCGCGGTTTTCATGCTGCTGCTCGCCATCGCAGCGCTGGGTATGATCGCCCTTCGAAGATTCCACCTCGAGCTCATTCCAAAGCTTGAATATCCCTACGCTGCAGTTTTCGCCACTTACATGGGTGCCGGTACTGAAGAAGTCGAACAACTCGTCACAGAACCTTTGGAGCGCATCATCGCTACGGTCCCCGGGGTGAAGAGGTTCACTTCCGTATCTCAACCTGGTTTTTCCTTCATTCTCATCGAATACGTTTGGGGTGTGGACGTACTTTCTGCCTCGTCTCGGCTCGAGAGATATCTGAGCCTCGCACAAGCGAATTTACCGGAACAAGTGAAGCCTTCCGTCGTGGAGTTCGATCCTTCGTTGTTGCCGGTTTTCGTGTTCTCAACAGAACAGGATGTGGAATCGTTCGTTGATCAAATAAAGAGACTTCCAGATGTGGCGGGCGTTCAGGTGCTTGGCAGAGCAAGCAAACGCGTTGTCGTGAGACTCGATCCAGAAAAGGTTGAACAGCTTGGACTCGATCTTTCACTCATGGAGATGTTTCTCTCTGGCAACGCGATCTATCCGATGGGCCAGGTCAAAGATGAAAAGGGCAACGTTTATCCCATCACGGTCGACGCACGCTTTGGGAGTTTGGAAGAATTGAGAAACGCCATCGTGGGTTTCATGGGACTCACCTACCAAGCGGCGATGAGCGGTCAACTTCCAAGGTTGCTGGTGCCGATCAGGTTGGGACAAGTGGCTTCCATCGAAGTCGTGGAAGAAGAAGTCCGTGGGACGGTCAGGGTCGATGGTCATTCGACGAACGTTGTGGCGATCAGGAAGAGAGCTGTGCAAACACCGTCGAGAGTGTACGACAGGTGAAGGATCTGTTGAAGCAGCTGAAAGTTTCCTACACACCCCTGATCGACCAGTCACTGTACACACAAAGGGCTGTGAACAATCTTTTGAAGAACTTGCTCTTGGGGTTGCTGTGCGCTTCCATCGTGGTCGCGATCTTTGTTCCAAACATCTTCAGCACACTGATCGTTTCTTTGAGCATCCCTGCTTCGTTGCTCGTTGCGATAATTTTGATGTACTTCTTCAAACTGAACTTTGATCTTCTCACACTCGGTGGCCTCACGATGGCTGTGGGAATGCTCGTTGACAAAGCGATCGTGGTGTTCGAAAACATCTTCAGGCACAAGAGCGAAGGTCAAAACTATCTCGAAGCCGCTTCTCAGGGTACGAAAGAAGTTTTCGGTGCGATCTTCGCTTCCACCGCGACGACGGTTATAGTGTTCGTGCCACTGTTGTTCACCGAAAGCTTCGCTGCAACGTTGTTCAAGTACTTCGCCGCCACGCTCTCGTTGGCGCTGGGTGCATCTTTGGCCGTGGCGGGTGTGCTCGTGCCCGCGGGATCGAATGGATCATGTCGAGAAAGATCGAAGCGTACGAGAGGTTCAGGATCAGTTACATAAACTCTCTCGAACGGATGCTCGGCAGGAAAGCTGTGGTCCTGCCGATCGTTGTTCTGCTCGTCTTGTTGAGCATCTTCGTGGTACTGAACAGACCGAGAAGCTTCACACCGAAGTTCGAATCGAACACGTTATCGATCGTTGTGAAAATGAACGAGCAGGCCGGTTATGAAAAGACGTCTCAGGTTGTCTCCGAGTTGGAAAAATTCATTCTCGAAACGAAAGAGAAGTTCAACGTGCAGAACATTTACTGCGAAATTGGAATAACGAGCGAGCTTTCACAGATCGTTGGCGGTGCAAGCGAAGACAAAGCAACGATCTACGTTTGGTTCGGTGGCAAGAGGACCGAGTACGTTGAGAACAAGAAGGCGTTGCTCTCAGAACTTCAGAAATTTCAAATCCAAAGTGCCACGCTGAGTGTCGGCGAATCTGATTTCATGTCAGAGTTGTTCGGATATCCTCTCACGATAGTTCTGAGGGGAAAAGATATAGACCTTCTCTTGAAAGAGGCTGAGAGACTCAGCGATGCGCTGAAGCGGAAGGGTGTCGGTCAGGTCGCAGTTCGTGGTAAAGCCACTCTACAAACTATGATGGTCGATATAGACAGAACCAAAGCGATCTTTTCGGGTTTGCTTCCGGGCCAATTGCTCATGGAGTTTCAGCGTCGCACGGTCGGACAGGCCATCTGAATCGTTTCAACTGAGGAAGGAAGTTTACCGATTTTCTTGATGGTTTCCCAGCTTGGCACGGTTCAAGACGTTGAGAACGTTGTGTTCAAGAACATGAGGGGTCAGCAGATACCACTGGACGTGGTCGCGAACGTTAGAAAAAGACAGACTCTGACGTCCATCTCGCACATGAAAGGCGAACGTGTGGTGTACGTGGACGTTACACAGTCACAGCTTTCCGTGTCGAAGCTGACGAAGATTGCCGAGGAAACCATCAGTGATTTGAAACTGAAAGTGGACCACGAGTTCTCCGGACAGAAGAATTCGATGGACACACTCTTTTCCGAGTTCAGGACCATCATAATCATAGCTGCGGCGCTCGTCTACATGCTCTTGGCAGCGCAGTTCGAATCTCTCGTTGTGCCATTCATCATATTCACGTCTGTGCCGATCGCGTTGCTGGCACTTGCGCTCACGATGCTCATCTTCAATTACGAGTTGAACCTTCCCGTGCTCGTGGGAAGCCTCACGTTGGTCGGAACTGTTGTGAACAACGCAATCGTGATGGTGAGTTTCGTGCTTCAGAGAAGGCAGAAAGCGGAAGAGGTTTCTTTCAGAACGATCATCACAGAATCAGCTTCTTTGAGGCTTAGACCCATCTTGATGACCAGTCTCACAACGATCTTGGCGTTGCTTCCCGTCGCACTCAGTAGGGCCGAAGGTTCGGAATTGGAATCGCCAATCGCATGGACGATCATCTTCGGTTTGAGCATCACGACGCTCTTCACATTGTACGTCGTTCCGATGTTGCTCGAGCTGTTCTTGAAAAGATCAGCTCGTGGTTGAGAATATCTCTTGGTAAATCTGCGAGATCAGCTTCTGATAGATGGGCTCATCCACAACTTCGATGGTTCTGGGTTTCTTCAATCTCACATAGAAGGTTTTTCTAACCCTTGCGGGTCTCTGGGAAAGTAGAACAATCCTGTCGGCAAGAAAGACGGCTTCCTCAACGCTGTGAGTGACGAGTAACACGGTTATGTTCTCTCTGGCCATGAGCTCGGAAAACAACAGCTGTAAACTTCTTCGAGTCTGTGCATCTACAGAGCTGAAAGGTTCGTCCATCAACAATACCTTCGCGCCAGTGACTAAAGCGCGTGCGAGTGAGACCCTCTGCCTCATGCCACCAGAAAGCTCGTAGACCCAGCTGTAAGCCCAGTCTTCGAGTTGGACCTTTTTCAGATACTCCATTGCCATAGTTCTCGCTTTGTGCTTGTTCATACCGTTCAAGCGAAGCGGCAGAGAAACGTTGTCGATGCAGTTCATCCATTCGAACAGTGTGTCACGCTGCGGCATGTATCCCACTTTGCCACTGTTCAAGAAGACTTCACCGGAATAGTTCACCAGACCCAGAATGGCCTTCAACAACGTTGTCTTGCCACAACCAGAGGGGCCGAGCACGGCCACGATTTCACCGCGCTCGACCCACAGATCGACACCATCTATGGCCAACAACCGATCGTAAGAAACTCTGAGATTCTTCACTCCGAGGGCAAAAACTCGTTCGTGAACGCTCTCTCTATCTGAAGTTCTGGAACCAAGTTGTTCTCTCTCATCCACGTGTAGAACCTCCTCCAGATTTTCTCATCCTGCCATCCCCACTTTGGTGAATCTTCCCAGTACTTCGAAGACAGATACCGCTGCGATTCGATGACCAGTTTTTCGTCGAGTTCCGGCGCGTGCTTGAGCAAAATTCTCGCTGATTCTTCAGGATTCTTCATCGCATAGAGATAGCCCTTACTGACCGCTTTCAAGAACTTTCTCACCAGATCTGGCGATTGTTGGATCAGTTTTTCGCTGGTGATCAGCACGGGAGTATAGTAATCGAAGGTTTCATCAATATCTTTCAGTGCCAGAAATTCCACATCAAGGCCTGCAAGCTTTGCTGCGATCACTTCCCAACCGTAGAAGACCCATTGAAAATCGAACACCCTCTGCCTCAAACCCGTCACGAAATCGAGCTGTCCAACGGTTTGCATCTTCACCTTCGACCAATCGATGCCATACTCTTTCGCAATCGTTTTGAGTATGACTTCTTCGATCTCCGTGCCCCAAGCACCGTAGACCTTGCCTTCCCAATCTTTCGGAGAAGAGATGCCAGAACTCTTCAACCAAGCAAAGCCGCTCGTGTTGTGCTGAATGACGGCCGCGATCGAAACCACGGGAAGACCTTGGGCGCGTGCGTAGGTGACGAACTCTTGAAAGCTCACTCCGAAATGCGCATTGCCACTCGCCACCATCTGCTCGGCACTCATCTTCGCTGGTTCAACTATGGAAACATTCAAACCTTCTTGAGCGAAGTAACCCTTCTCGAGTGCCACGTACAGACCTGTGTGGTTCGTGTTGGGATACCAGTCCAGAACAACGACGATCTGTTGTGCGAACGAAATCGCGCAGGCAAGTAACAAAACAAGCCAGACCTTCTTCACCTTCAGCCACCTCCCTCAAGTTTCGTTGCCCATGGAAAGAGTTTTCCTTGAAGAAACTGAAGCGTATAGAAAAGCGTGAGCGTGAACACGATGATGATGAAAACAGCCGTGAAGACTCTGTCGACCCTGAAAGAATTCAAAGCCCTTATGATGTAGATGCCCAGCCCCGCTTGTGCACCCATCCATTCGGCGATGACTGCGGCCGTCAAAGCGTAGGTGATCGCGACCTTCATGCCCGCGATCGTGTAGGGCACGGTGTGAGGTAGGTAGAGGTATTGAAGTTTGTGGTACCACTTGGCACCGTGAGCCTTGAGAAACTCGAGTTTTTCTCTGTCAACGGTTTTGAACCCTTCATAGGTGTTCATGACGATGGGGAAGAAACACAAAAAAGTCACCGTGCCTATCTTCGTACCGATCCCAAAGCCGAACCATATGGCGACGATGGGGGCAACCACCGTGATGGGGATCGTTTGGGTGAACACGATGATCGGAAGCAAGGTTCTTGCCACATTCTTGATGAGGAACATGAGCGAGGCGATCGCAACGCCTATGAGCAATGCGAGAAGATAACCTGCTATCGCTTCGTACAATGTCACAGAAGTGTGCCTCAGAAGAACGTCTCGGTTTCTCAAAAGCTCCTGCAGAACCTGCGAAGGTTTCGGCAACAGGTACCTTGGGATTGGAACTATTTGCCAGAGAAAGATCAAACTCGCCACGGTGACGAGATCAACGATACTTCGCGGTCTTTTCATGGATGCTCACTCCATCTCTCGCACAATCGAAGGCAACTTCCAAAACGTACCTGTCGCAAAGTGGCGTTATCTTCTTGTAGATCTGCTGGATGAGTTCAAGCAATTGAGGAAACTCACCTTCCACCGTGGTTTCCGAAGGTCCAACCAAGTACTTCAAACCACTGTTTGCGATGACACTGATCGCCTCGTCCACGAGCCTGTAAATTTCGTCTTTACCCTCTGCCTTCAAAGGCAACAGTCTGATCGAACACGTGATCTTCATATCCATCACCTCCCAAAGTAAAAACCCGTCGGCGACGGGCTGAGGTTTCTCACTCTCCCTACGCCGGCATTACCCGGATCAGGTTCCATGGGTCGAGGATTTCCGTCCTCCTCTCAGCCCCGGATTAGGAGCTCCCCAGAGTTTCCAAGCTATTGAATTTTTGCACTTTTATTATAGCACGTTCCTCCACAGTTGAATCAAGGAGTGAATGGGGTTAAAATAGCTTTGGTACTGAAGAACTGTGTTTCTAATGCTTTTTTAATGAGCGATCTGATAACATGTGATGGTGGTAAAATGAGAAAAATCGTCTTTTTCTGTGTGCTGATGGTATCGATCTTTTCTGTGGCGCAAGATCTCTTGGAAAAGGTCGTACTCAACGCGTCCTTTTATGAGACGTTCAATCCATCTCAATTGAAGCTCACAATACTCGACGCGATCAATTTGACGAACGAAAAAGATGTGATCGCTGCGTATTTGGCGCGTGTTGAAAACAAAATCGTTTGGATCGTTCTCAGTTTCAAGTACGAATACACGATCTCCACCTCGGAATCTCAGATATTGTCGAAAAAACCCATTCAAATCAAACCATTCACTTATACGGTTGGTTTGAGAGAAGCCATTTCACTGACGGTGATGTCCTTAGGAAAAAACGTGTTGTTCGGCGTTCATCAGTCTGACAGTTGGGTTGTTGGAAACAACAAGAACATTGCGTTCGTGAGCATGAAAACACCTGCCATCTTGAAGATCGATTCGTCGCCGGAAATTTTCAAACAGATCCAACAAGAAATTCTCAAGAGACAGCAGAAGTAGCGGGTGATCAGGATGAGGATACTCGTCGTGGAGGACAACGAAGACTTAGCGAATTCCATAAAGAGAGGACTCGAAAAGGAAGGTTACTCGGTGCAGCTCGCCTTCGACGGTGATAAGGGCCTCGATATGGCATTGGAGGGAAACTACGACTGCATCGTTTTGGACGTGTTGCTTCCTGGCGTGGATGGTTTCGAGTTTGTCCAGACGCTCAGGGAAACTGGCGTTCAAACCCCCGTGTTGATGCTGACTGCCCTCGATTCTGTTGACGACAAAATAACGGGCCTGAGCAGTGGTGCGGACGACTATCTGACCAAGCCTTTCGACTTCAGAGAGTTGCTCGCACGCGTGCAGAGCCTCATAAGAAGAAGCCATCTTTTGCGAGGAGAAGTTCTCAGTTTCAAAGATATTCAGTTGAACTGCAGAACGCGCAAAGTGACAGTAAAGGGCGTAGAGGTGAAATTGACCAGAAGAGAGTTCGATCTTCTGGAACTCTTCATGCGTGATCCCAACGTCGTGTTCAGCAGAGAGGAAATCCTCAAGCGCGTTTGGGGAAACGAGCGAGAAACAACGAGTAACGTGGTCGACGTCTACGTGCTCTATCTGAGGAGCAAGCTCAAACCCTTCGGTTACGACAAATTCCTCGAGACCGTTCCCGGCATTGGCTACAGGCTCAAAACGGAGGGATGAGCATGCCCACGCTGAGGCATGCCATCGAGAAGTATTACCTTTCGATATTCGTTGTCTCCATGGTCGTCATGTCCGCCGTGTTGATCCTCTTGCTCCACAGCCTCGCGATCAAAAGGATAGACCAAGAGATGCTCGTGTTCACGAACGATCTGCTCAAATTCCTCGAAAGGCCCGAGGGTCAACCCGTTGCCATCTTCGGAAAGAAGAACTACGCATTCCACGTCACCGAACAGGTTAGAACAATAGCGAGCTACAACCTTCCAGACGATTTCGTTGTGCCGAAGGCCGAAGGTTTCCAAACGATCCACTCCGATCGTTATCTGAAACTGATCAAGGAGGATTTGGAGGTGATCGTCACACGAAATTTGAAAGATCACTTCACGTTCCTCGCTTCTCTGTCGATAGTCTTGGTGGCCGTGCTCGTTCCGTTCATTTTCATCGTGTTATTCTTCGGTCGAAGGCTCACCCGTAAGCTAACCACACCCATAGAGATGATGGGTGAACAGATGCAACTGGTTTCGAAAGGGGTGCTGGAAAAGATACAGATAGAACCCACGAGCAGAGAAGCCGAGATACTTCAGACTCAGTTGAACGATGCCATAGAAAGATTGAACAGAACCATGGAGGAGCTGAGAGACTTTGCAACCACGATATCCCACCAGCTGAGAAATCCGCTTGCCAGTGTTAAAACGAGGCTGGAGGTGCTCTTAACGGAAAACCTGCCGGACGACGTCAAGATCGAGATAGAAAAGATCAAGCACAACGTCGACAGAATGGTCGAGATCACGTCACAACTGTTACTCATCACCAGAACGCAGCACACCTCTGCCAAGAATTTCGAAGAGGAGGATCTGTCGAGTTTGATACTCGAGAGCTTAGACCAAGTTTCACAGAAGTACAGCAACAAGGAGTTCCTGATCGACTCGATCAAGGAGATAAAGATAAAGTGCGTTGGTCCACTGTTGATACACGCCTTCGCCAACCTTCTCGACAACGCGTGCAAATATTCCTGCGCGGAGAAACCAGTCATCTTGAACATCGAAGAGAACGACCAGACGGTGAAGGTGGAAGTGTGCAATTATGGAGAACCCATTCCGGAACAGGATCGAGACAAGATCTTCCTCAAATTCTTCAGATCGAGCAACGCGAAAACTGAGGGCTTTGGCCTCGGTCTGGCTGTGGTGAAGGCCATAGCTGATCTGCACAGGGCGCAGGTTTACTACGAATGCAAAGATGGGATCAACAAGTTCGTCATGATCTTGCCCAAATGAGCCTCACTCGAGCATGGGTAGCGTGGAGTTGGCGTACGGCATGAGCAACACGCTCGCTGACTTTCCGTGCTTTTCAAGCGCTGCATCGATGGCTCTCTGTGGATCGCTGAAAGGTGTCATGAATATCTCTCTCACAACGTTCTCGTCCATGCTCGAACACAGAAAGATGTCGGCCTTCTTGAGAACTCTGCAGAAGCCCACAGCTTTGTGACCTCCCAGCACGAAGTTGGACCTTATCCACTGCAGCGGTTCGTCTGGGCTTTTTGCTTTTCTCATCCACTCTTCAAAAGTTCTTTCTCCAAAACCCTCCCTGCACTCTGCAACCAAAACGATCGTGCCGTTGTCCTTCACCGCATGCGACGCGTTGTCCAATCCCTTCTGCGCTTGGTACAAGTTTACGTCTTTCGGAAAACCTCCGCACGAAGCGATCACAACGTCGTACTTCTTTGCGATCGGAACTTTGTACATCGCGTCTATGTACTTGACACCCTCACGATGAGCAGCTATGGGATGGCCTGCGACTGCCTTGACGATCTGTTTTTTGCTGTTGAGAACGACGTTCACGATGAATCTGACGTTGGTCATGGCACCAGCCTCTTCTATGTCGAGCCTGACGGGACTGTTGATGTTACCAGCGATTGCATTTTCCGAAAGCATGAGCGAGTGATTCTTCTCGATGGTCCTTTCGCTGCACACACCTGGCAGAAGTGCTTTGTAACCGCCACTGTATCCGACGAACCAGTGCAGTTCAAGGTTACCCGTGGCGATGATCAGATCCGATTCAATGACTGGTCTGAAGACCTCTACGGGAGTTCCTCGACTCGTCTCACCGATGTACACACAGTTGTCGATGTCGTGGTTGATGCACTCGTAACGTTCAAACACTTCTTCACCAACGGCCTTCTTCATCTCTTCCTCGCTCATTTTTCTGTGGAAACCAAGGCCAAACACGATCTTTATCTGTTCACGTTTCACGCCCGCTCTGTTCAGCTCCTCCAGGATCGGAGGAACAATGATGTGTGAAGGACTCGGCCGCGTGAGATCGCTCACCAGTATGGCGATCTTCCTTGGTTTCATGTTCTCAACGACTTGAGTCAACGTAGGGCTCGCGATGGGATTGTCCAAAGCCCTGCGGACTTCGCCGAATGGATCATCGACTCTTGGAAATTCCGTCTTAGGAGAAAGGAGTTCCGTGTGATCCGGAACTTCAAGCTGTAACTGTTTTTCACCGTATTTCAACGAGACTTTCATTCGCTTTCACCTCACAGGGTGGGTTGGGTGAGATAGATGCCGAACTCGTGGTGTCTCAACATCTCACTCTTTGTTAACTTACCGTTGAGGACTTCGATCAACTTCTGGAACAACCTTTCTCCAGCCTGCTGAATGGTTGTCTTTCCTTTGAGCACATCGCTCACATCCACCTGTAGGTCTTCGCGTTCGCGGTGACTTTGATCACGGGTGCTATGGCGCAACCTGTGGGTGTGCCCCGACCCTTCATGAAGATCACTACCTGTGCGCCGCCGGCGACCATGCCACTGACCGATTCAACGTCGTGCCCCGGGCTGTCCATGAAATAGAGCCCACCCGTTGGTATCGGTTCGGCGTACTCGAGTACTCCCTTTAAGGGCTTCGTACCGGCTTTGTAGATAGCTCCAAGCGATTTTTCCTCCAGAGTAGTCAAGCCTCCAGTGATGTTTCCCGGCGTTGGGTTGACCCCGCGGATGTCTTCACTACCTGCGAGAGCGCTTTGCTCCCACCTACTCACAAGTTCAAGCAATTTTTTCGCCACCTCTTCGTTCACGGTGCGCTTGATTAAGAGGTGTTCCGCTCCTATGATCTCCGTCGTTTCCGAAAAGACCAAGGTCGCACCCAAATCAACGAGCCTGTCCGCAACATACCCGACGACAGGGTTGGAGGCGATTCCAGAAGTGGTATCTGAACCACCGCAGTCGATGGCAACTGTGACGCTCGAAAGATCCGTTTCCACTTCCTTGATTTCATATTGTTCCATCATTCTCTGTAAGATCCGAACACCTTTCTCGATCGTTTTGAGCGTGCCACCCTCTTCTTGAATGATCAAACACTCGACAGGCTTTCCCGCCGCACGCACCGATTCGAAGATCTTCATCGTGGGAATTGTTTCACAACCTATTCCAACGAACAGCACGCCCGTGACGTTCGGATTTGAAGCCATCCCTTTCAACACGTTCACAACTTTCTTCTCGTCGTCCTTCATGTGGTTACAACCGTGTTGGCTGTGAAGATAGACAACGTTTGGAAAATTGCTCGCTATCTCCTCAGCAGTTCTGGTGGCACATATCACCGTTGGAACGACCAAGAAGTGGTTGCGAAAACCTATCTTTCCGTTTGGTCTGAGAAATCCTTTCAGCTTCACGATCGATGCCCCCTCACACCACGCTGTCCAACAACGTTGTGTACATGAACGTACTGACCCTTCCTGATGTTCACTGTCGCAACACCGATGGCTTCACCGTACTTGACGACTTGGCCGCCTTGAGGGATGTCAACCAAGGCAAACTTGTGTCCGAACGGTACGTCCTCGAGCAACTCGATCGTGAATTTCTCTTCACCCAAACCAACGATGGCCCGCTGTCCCTTGGAAAGAGCCTTTATCGCGGTCGCCACGTTGTCCTTTTTTGAAAACGCTATGGCGTCCATCTTCAACACCTCACGGAAGTTTGATCAATTTTGACCGAACCAAGACTCTCTCCATCTCTCTAGCTATGTTGATCCTTTCTCTGATCTTCTTCAAAAGCTCTTCGTCGGAGACTGGATTTCTTGCAACGCCCTGCTCGATCGCTTTCTTCGCCACTGCGAAGGCCTCCTCAACGTAGACTTCGCTCTCCTCCATCGTGGGCACTATGTACTCTTCGTGGATTCCCTTTCTGTACGCGAAGTCCGCTATAGCCTGAGCGGCTGCGATGCACATCTCGTCGGTCACTTTGCTGGCACGAACATCGAGCACGCCTCTGAAGATCGCTGGAAAACCGAGTGAGTTGTTCACTTGGTTTGGAAAATCGCTCCTACCAGTCGCAACGATCCTTGCACCGGCCTCTTTCGCTTCCCACGGCCAAATTTCTGGCACAGGGTTCGCACCGGCGAAGACGATGGCATCTTTGTTCATCTTCTTGATCCATTCGGGTTTGATCACACCCGGTCCACTCTTCGAATAGGCGATGCACACGTCTGCGCCGATCAGAGATTCTTCTATGCCTCCAACGATGTTGTCTGCGTTGGTCTTGATCCACATGCGCCTTGTAATGGAATCGAGTTGCTCTGCACGATCTTTCGTTATTATTCCCTTCGAATCGACGACAAGAACGTTACCCAAATCCACACCCATCTTGACCAAGAGTCTGGCGAAGGCGTAGTTCGCACTGCCCGCACCTATGAGTGTGATCTTCACTTCGTCTATCTTCTTACCAACGATCCTCAACGCGTTGATCAATCCTGCCAACGTGATCGTCGCAGTACCTTGCTGATCGTCGTGGAACACGGGGATGGAGAGTTCTTCCTGGAGTCTTTCGAGAAGCTCGAAGCATTTCGGCTTTTCTACGTCCTCCAAGTTTATACCAGAAATGCTGGGTGAAAGCCATTTGCAGAACTGAACGATCTCTTCGATCTCTTTGGTACCCACGCAGAGGGCTAAAGCATCCACTCCGCCCAAGTATTTGAACAAGAGCGCCTTACCCTCCATCACAGGCAAGCCCGCCTCTGGCCCTATGTCTCCCAAACCGAGTATCCTCGTACCGTCGGTGACTATGGCGATCGTGTTTTCCTTGTTCGTGTACTCGTAAACCTTCGAAGGATCCTTCACTATCTCTTGACAAACCTTCGCAACGCCTGGTGTGTACCAGATCGCAAAATCTTCGTACGATCTCACGGGCACCTTCAGCGCAGTTTGTATCTTTCCTTTGTAGAAGGGATGGAGTTTCAAAGCCTCCTCGGACGGTTTCTGAGCTTTCTTCAACAGTTCTTCGACGTTCTTCTTGTAATCCATTCTTTACACCTCCATCAGAAGAATAGTCCCCTCGGCAAAGGTACATGCAGTAGTTTTCCCAGCGCGTACCAGAAGATGAAAACGATCGCAACGTAACTGAACGAGAACAGAAGAAAGTGACTCGCCTTCAAACTCTTGCCAGCCAAGATCGCGAATCTGACGATACCGAACAAGATGCTACCCAGCAGAAAACCCAAGATCCAATCCATCACGTAGACCCAAAGGAAGCTCAGAGCCGCGACGAGCAAGACATAGAACAAATCCTTCGTCGCGATGAACTTCGATTCACTCTTTCTGCGCTTCTTGAAGAGCACGATCGCCCTGACCAACAAGATCACCGTGAGGATCATCAAGAACACGAGCACGAATTGGGGAAACACGGCGGACAAATAGTTGTATTGCCTTGTTTGATTGAGAAGAACGAGACTGAAAATCAAAAGGAAGATCGAGACCACCATGTCGGCGATCATTTCTGATCACCACCCGAAACAACGATACGTTTTTTCAAGATGACTGGCCAAAGCAAGAAAAAGACCGACAGCACGATGAACACCCAACAGATCGGCCTGGTGATGAAGATCAGCCAAGGCTGTGGAAGTTTTCTTCCTATCAGTAGACCTTGGACGAGCCCAGACTCGATTATGGGACCCAGTATCAGACCCAGCGTTATGGGGCCAGCTTCAAAACCGAGTTTTCTCAAAACGAAACCGAGCAAGCCTAGTATGAGCATCGTGTACACATCGAAGATGCTGTTGCTCACACAGTAAGAACCGACCACGGTCAAGAAGATGACCGTCGGTGCGAGCAAGCTCAACGGGATCTTGGTTATGACCTTCGCCATCCCCCTTCCGAAGGCCAGACCAACTGTTACCATGACGAAGGTTGCGAGGATGACACCTGCGAGAAGGTGTAGACCACGTCGGCTCTTCTTGTGAACAACTCCGCACCAGGCCTCAGACCTTGCATCAAGAGAGCTCCGTACAGGATGGCATCCACGGGTGTGCCGGGAACTCCGAGCGTCATCAACGGGACGAAGCCTCTACCCACCACCGCGTTGTTCGAAGCCTATGTGGCTATCACACCTTCGGCAACACCAGTTCCAAATTTTTCCGGATGATTCGAAGTTCTCACAGCTTCACTGTAAGCAACCAAGTTCGCTATGTTTCCACCCGCACCCGGTAACACGCCTATGATGAAACCGATGATCGAAGCCCTCAACAGATCGATTTGTTTCCTCATCACGTTGACGAATGTCTTCCACGCTAAACCCTTCTGAACTTTCGCCTCCTGATACAGCTGTTGCTTGGATTTGTTCAGTATCATCTCGATGACCTCAGGTATGCAGAACAGACCGACCAATGCTGGGATCAAGCCCACACCACCGATCAAATGGGGTATGTTGAAGGTGAAGCGCACGTTGCCGCCAACGGGTGCAACACCTATCGTGCTGAGCAGAACACCTATCAAACCACCGATGAAACCCTTGAGGGTGTTACCACGCGACAACGATGAGATCACCGTCAGACCAAAGATCCCAAGCCAAAAGTACTCGGGAGGTCCGAACTTCAGAGCTATGCGTGCGAGCATGGGCGCGAAGATCAAGAACATGATCGTACCGAAGAGGCCACCGTAGAGCGAGGAATACGTTGCTATCAATATGGCCTCCCAACCTCTACCTTGCTTGGCCATGGGATAACCGTCGAAGGTGGTGCCTATGTTCGAGGGTGTACCCGGTGTTCTGAGCAGTATCGCCGAGAATGAACCACCGTATATCGCCGCCATGTAGAGCGAACCGAGGAAGACCAAACTGTCCAAAGCTGAGAGCCAGTAAGTTATGGGAAGAAACAGAGCCACACCCATCGTCGCGCTCAAACCTGGTAGTGCACCTATCACGAGGCCAACGCAGACGCCCCCCAACATCAGCAAGAGTGTCTTCACAAAGAACAGATGGGCAAAACCGTAAGCAAGGTATTGAAGACTCGACATGCGGATTTCTTCCCCCTTTCAAATAAATAACCCGCACCCACGTGGGGGCGGGAGGGAACGATCACTTTCCCTGAGTCTCTTCCCAGAGCTGCTTGTAGTACGGCACCAACTCTGAGACGAGCTTCGCGGAGGCAGCTTCGTCGTAGTTCTCGATGACGAACCCCATTTCAAGCATCTTCGCAACGAACTCTGGATTGTTGTTCACTTTCTTGAAGGCGGCCTCGAGTACCCTCTTCACATCCTCCGGTGTTCCTGGGCGCACGGCGATTCCTCTGTACGCTTTCTCGACAAGGTCTATCCCCAGTTCTTTGAAAGTTGGAACATCGGGGAACAGTGAGATCCTCTCTTCGGTCGCCACGGTGATGACCCTCATCTTATCCTTGTATTGTATTGCGATCGTCGTGTAGGTCATGAGACCATCCACATGTCCACCGAGCAACGCAGGAACTGCCGTACCTGAACCCGAGAATGGGACGTAAGTGATCTTCAGACCAGTCAGCTTGGCAAGCCTGACGGTCGCGAAGCTGTTCGCTGAAGGCTGTCCACTGCCTCCCAGAGTAACCATACCTTTCTTTTTCACATACTCAACGAAGTCTTGGAAGGTCTTGATTGGGCTGTCGACACTGACGGCGAGCACGCATGGAGTGGAATGGAAGAAGTAAATGTTGTTTATCTGCTCGGTTTTGTAGCCAACACCACCCTGAAGCGGTTGAAGGATGATGTGCGGCAAATTCGTCCCGTAGATCGTATAACCATCGGGTTTGGCACGGGTCACGAGTTCGGTCCAGCCCACGGCGCCTCCGCCGCCTTCTTTGTACGTTATGACGATGGGAACTCCCAAGATCTTCTCCAGGTACGGTTGTTGTAATCGCGCTGTGATGTCAGATTCTCCACCGGGAGCGAAGCAGATGACGTACGTGATGGGTTTGCTCGGGAATTTCTCAGCTGAGGTAAAGACAGCCACAAACATCACCAATAAGACCACCAGCACTCGGGCCTTCATGCTCTTACCTTCCCTTAAATTGTTTGGAACACCAAAATTATACCAAAACAGTGATCGAAGAATCAATCGTTCACACGTCTCATCATTCCTATCACACCGGATCGATAATCAAAACAAAAAGCCCCAATTTGGGGCTGAGGGATATCCTATCAACTTCTCGTTCTGTTCTCATTGTGCTTTCCTATGTTCCTTTTGAACTTGTCCTTGAAAGGTCTTTCTCAGGTCTTTGGGAGCGCGTCTTCGTTATCCTTTTAAAAATGACTCATTCACCACGAACCGACGACTTAGATCAACGCCAATGTACACATCTCACCATCTGAACGGTTCACTTTCCTTTGGAGCGCTCCCATCATGATATATACGAACGTGGATGTTGAGAAGAGATAACAAGACACAAGCAAAACGATGAACAAACAAGAGCGTGCCGATTTCTCGGCACGCCAGTGGGTTCTAAAGGGGTCAGAAACTCGTCTCCACCATTATGCAACGACCTATGGAGTACTCGACACCGTTGTTCTTGACCAGATCCTCTATCTGCTTTGAACCCGCACCCGGTTGGAACCAAAGACGGTTGAAACCAAGTTTGATCGCCTTGTCCGCCACTTGTATGCCTACCTCTGGTGGGACCACGAAAACGATGAGTTCAACATCCCTCGGAATCTCTTCGATGTCTCTGTAACACTTCACACCCTCGATGTTCTCGGATTTTGGATTGACAGGATAAACTTCAAAACCTTTCGAGAGAAGATCTCGAACGATCTTGTTTCCGTATTTGCCCCTGTCTTCACTCGCTCCCACGACCGCTATTTTTTTCATACCGTTGAGGTCCAACATCTCACCTCCGTCACACGTGGACGGGCTGGATGAGTCCATAACGTTGCATGGCGTTCTCCATTATGTGTAGCACGAGTTCTTCATAAGTGAAACCTGCGGCTTCCGCGATCCTGGGCAGGTCAGAAAAGCCTCTCACCATGCCGGGGAGGGGGTTGATCTCCAAAAAATATGGGTTTCCATCCTCCTGCGAAACCCTCAAATCTATCCTTGCCACGTCCTTTATGTCCAGACTCTTGCAAACCTTTATTGCCATGCTGGTGAGCTTTCTCTCGAGCACTGTGTCTATCTTCGCTGGACAAGTGTAGTCGACGTAGTAGTCAGAATTCTTTTTAACCTTGTAACTGTAGAACTCTTTTCCGTGCTTGAAGTGTATCTCCATGATGGGCAGGACCCTGTACTTGTTTCCCTCTTGTAGAACCCCTATCGTGAACTCCCTGCCTCTTATGTACTCCTCGACTAGAACTGGCTCGTTGTAGATGGCGAACAATCTCTCGATTTCTTTCCTGTAATCGACCATGTCATGAACCAGGCCGGTATCCGAGATTCCTTTAGAAGAACCTTCCGCGTTCAACTTCAATATCAACGGAAACCTCATGTTCTTCCTGAGCTTGTCGTCCAGAGAGCGTATCACCTGGAATCTGGGTGTGCGTATGTCCTTGCTCAAGAGTACTTGTTTCGTCAATGCTTTGTCGAGACATACGGCCAACGTGGTGGCGTCTGAACCAGTGTAGGGAATGCCATAGAAACTCAAGATAGCAGGAACTTGAGCCTCCCTCTCCCTTCCGAACGTGCCCTCGGCGAAGTTGTAGACGATGTCCACGTTCTCGTTCAGCAACGTCGGGATGAACTTCTCAGGCACGGCTTCCATCAGAACAACTTCGTGACCACCACTTTCGATGGACTGCTTGATGTCCATCACGACTTCCATCGAATCGTACTCTGCTTCCCAATCCTCCACATCGGGCCTCACACCACGCTGTACGTTGTACGCTAACCCAACTTTCGTAGAGACCACCTCCAGGTTTTCTTCAACTCGATTATCACCCCTTCGAACGTAAAAGATTTTTCATTAAGTGGATGATTCGTTGTCTTTTTTTTAAACAAACGAGAGACATACACCATCGGTGGAGAGAAAACGACCGAAGGAATTCGCTCTTGATCCATGAAAGCTTCTCGAAAATGTGCGACGGAACGCCCTTTCATGGTATAAATTCTTCAAGAGGGGGAGCCACATGGATTTCGGTAAAAAACTCAGCCTTTTGATGAGCGTGTTGAGCGTTTCGAACGGTGCGCTGGACAAAGCCTTGTCGGTGGACCCTTCCTGATCAGCCGTTGGAGGTCGGGTTCGAGAATTCCCGCGAAAGACAGCGGTTACATCGAAATGATCGCTTCGTATTTGGTGGAACACGCCAAGATGGAGCATCAAAAGCTTGCCATATGTGAGATCACTGGATGTGCCCCAGAGGCGCTTGAAAAAGAAGAACTCAAAGAGCTCGTGAAGAGATGGCTGCTCGACGCACCCACACCTGACACACGAGTGATAGGTGGTTTTCTGAACAAGGTGGGGTTGTTCAGTATCCCCCAGGCTCAGATGCAGGTTTCTACGATGGCTCTTGAAGGGCAAACGCTGAACTTCGAAGTTTTCTTTGGTAAAGAAGGAAAGCAACGTGCAGCGATGAAGTTCCTCCTTCACGCGATGAATTCGAAAGAACCAAATACAGTATTGCTGTACAGCGATGAGAGGGTCGATTGGTTCCTCGCCGACAGAGAGTACGCCTTGCGACTCGGCGCCACGATGATCGAGCTCACCAAGAGAGGTTGGAAGATCAACATGGTTCACACTCTGAGCAGGGACATTTCAGAAATGCTCCGTGCTATAGAGTTCTGGCTACCCCTCTACATGACGGGTTCCGTGACACCTTACTACAATCCCAAGTACAGAGAGCATTATTTCAGGAGGGCCCTCTTCGTCGTGCCGAAGTTGATGGCTCTCACCTGCGCTGCGTTTGAAGACTTCCCACAAACTGTGAACCTCTTAACGACTGAACCACACGTGGTTGAGTTGTTCGAACAAGAGTATCTGCAATTCTTGAACACGTGCCGACCACTCATGCGCATACCGCAAGTTGGTTCACAGGAGATGTTTTCACTCTTGGAAGACTTCGAAGATCAACCCACAACGTGTCTTGTGATAAGCGATGGCTTGCCACTCGTCACCATGCCAAGCGAAGTCTTGGAGAGGATCTTGGAACGAAATTCGTTGAAACACTCCGAACAGATCCTCTCACACTGGAGAAAGCGAACCGCTTCGTTCGAAAAGAATCTCAAGCAACATCCACACATTCTCATCGTCGCACTGCCAGACTTCGAACAGGTGAAAGCTGGCAAAGCCTCCGTGGAGTTGGCTGAATCTGGTTGTAGCCTGTTCTACACGGTTGAGGAATACGTGGATCATCTGAAACATCTACTTTCTTTGTTGAAGAAGTACGAGAACTATCAGTTGTGCATCTCTCCAAGGAGCATGAGTGCCAACGTGCACACGGCAGTGAAAGACCAAGTCGGTGTGCTCGTGTTCAAAAAAGATCCTCCCGTGAGACTGTTCGCGATGAACCATCCGGATATGACGAACGCGTTCTACTGTTACGCCGAAGATTTTCTGAAGAGGCTGCCGCTGCAGAGTAAGAACAAAGAGCGAGTGATCGAAACGGTCGAACTGATGATACGACAACTCGAAAACCACTGAGACAGTGTTCGGAGATTCACACCAATTTAACATTTTTTCGTGTATAATGTCCTGCCGTGAGGAGTTCGCGGTGAAACATGGAAGGATGCTCCCGTCTTGCCAGAAGGCAAGACCAAGAAGGCCGAGGGAGGAGGTTGGCGAATGCGCATCTACGAGACGATGTTCATCATCGATCCACGACTGAACGAGCAGGAACGAGAAGCTCTCGTGGAGAAGGTCAAAAGCATCATCACAGAACGCGTGGCTGGTCAGATCAGAGAAATCAACAGGTGGGGCTTGAGGAGGCTCGCTTATCCCATCGCCCACCAGACTGAAGGTGACTACACCGTGATCATGTTCGCGGCAGACCCTTCCAACGTGAACAAGCTTGAAGAGTTTTACCGCGTCACGCCACAGATAATTCGCTGGCAGACTTTCAGAAGAGAAGACCTCGAGAAAAAGGAAAAGAAAGCAGCACAGACGAGCAACGTCGAGCAGAGGGAGTAATCCGTCGTGCCGTACTACAACAAAGTGATCTTGGTGGGCCGGCTCACCAGAGATCCAGAAACACGCATGACGACCACAGGTTCCGCGGTGGCGTCCTTCACGCTCGCCGTGGACAGACCTGTGAGGCCTTCAGAGGGTCAGAGAACGACGGATTTCATAAGGATAGTTGCGTTCAACAAGCTGGCGGACTTCGTGAGGTTGTACTTGAAGAAGGGTCAGTTGGTCTTGGTCGAAGGAGAGCTGAGGATAAACAAGTGGCAGTCCCGTGACGGGGCGAACATGACCACACCCGAGATCTGGGCGCGGGACATCAGGTTCATGGAGAAAAAAGGTGCAGTGGAAGAAACCATTGAGGAGATCGAGAAGCCGTTCGAAGAACCGATCGTCAATCCCGACGATATTCTTGGTTCGGAGGAAGAACTGGACAGCGAAGACGAAGATAAACCACCGTTCTGAGGAGGTGTCCGTGTGGACCAGCAGAAGAGAAGAAGAAAGAAGAAGATCAAGAAGTGTAGGCTCTGCGAAATGAAGGTCGAGTACGTGGACTACAAAGACATAAGATTGTTGAGTGAGTATCTGAACGAAAAGGCCAAGATCATACCCAAGCGCGTGACCGGCAACTGTGCGAAGCACCAGCGAATGATCAAGCTAGCCATAAAACGTGCAAGACACATGGCTCTTTTGCCGTACATCAAGATGTGAAACACTCGACAATCGATTCTTAACGGGAGGGACCTTGAGTCCCTCCTTTTGTTCTGGGAGGGAATGAAGATGAAGAACCTCGCCGTGGTTGCCATCGGTGGGAACGCGGTGAACAGACCGGGTGAGAAACCCACAGCAGAGAACATGCTCAGCGCGATCGCAGAGGCGATGGGCTATCTCGTCGACATGCTCGATGAGTACGACATCGTGATCACGCACGGAAACGGACCGCAGGTGGGGAACATTCTGATACAGCAAGAGATGGCGAAGGAAGTCATCCCACCTTTCCCCATCGATGTGAACGACGCACAGACTCAAGGAAGTCTGGGCTATATGATCGTCCAGGCCTTGAGGAACCGACTCGCAGAGAGAGGCTTGAACAGAGAAGTCGCAGCTCTGATCACGCAGATAGTCGTGGACAAGAACGACGAGGCGTTCAAGAAACCTTCCAAACCTGTTGGACCGTTCTACACGGAAGAAGAAGCAAGAAAACTCATGACGGAGAAAGGTTGGATCATGAAAGAAGATGCGGGCCGGGGCTGGAGAAGAGTCGTACCTTCCCCCAAACCCTTGGACATAGTGGAAAAAGAGATCATACAAATGCTACTGAAGAACGACGTGATCGTCGTCGCGGCTGGTGGAGGCGGAATACCAGTCGTTAGAGAGAACGGCAAACTGAAAGGCATCGAAGCGGTGATAGACAAAGACAGGGCGAGTGCACTTTTGGCGATAGAGATCAACGCTGACGAGCTGATCATCCTAACGGGGGTTGAAAAAGTTGCACTCAACTACGGCAAGCCGAACCAGACTTTTGTTGACACGCTCATTGTTGATGATGCTATGAAGTACTTGAAGGAAGGGCACTTCCCTGCAGGTAGCATGGGACCGAAGATAGAGGCGGCGATCGATTTCGTCTCGGCCACGAACAAGACGTGTTTGATAACAGACATGAAAAAGCTCAAAGAAGCTCTTTCTGGTAAGACAGGCACAAGGATCGTTCGTGAATGAGGGGGTCTTCTCAAAGAGGAATCCGTGTGGTATATTTATGAAGGAATGGTGGGTGCGTAGCTCAGAGGAAGAGCGTCTGCCTTACGAGCAGAAGGTCGTAGGTTCGAGTCCTGCCGCACCCACCAAAGGAGTGGCCAGGTAGCTCAGTTGGTAGAGCACTGGACTGAAAATCCAGGTGTCGGCGGTTCGATTCCGCCCCTGGCCACCAAGAGGCCCGGCATCGCCGGGCTTTTTTGTTTCGAAGATCCACGTAGTTTAACCCATTTCTTGCAGGCAACCAATAAGATGAGCCTTTACCTGGGGCGAACTTGAAATGCCACAGGGACGTTACTCATCTGCACACGCAACGAAAACGAGCGCCTTCGATCCGAAAATCTTCACTCCGTTCCTCGAGCATCGCAAATTCTTCATGTCCCTCGAGAGGAGAAAGTATGAAGAAGCTCGCAGAAACAAGAGCTCATCCAACTAATGTGAGGCATCAAAAAGCCCCTCAGATCGAGGGGCGAATCGTTTATGGATCATTTCTTCGCAAAGTACAGCAATTCCGCCTCTATGAAGGGATCGAGTTCGCCATCGAGTACTGCGTCTGCGTTGCCGACTTCGACTTCAGTCCTGTGATCTTTGACCATCTTGTATGGGTGCAAGACGTACGATCTTATCTGGTTTCCCCAAGCGATGTCTTTGAGTTCTCCCTGAATTTCTTCGAGCTGTTCTTTCCTCTTCGCGACTTCCGATTGATACAGTCTCGCTTTCAACATCTTCAAAGCGACGGCCTTGTTTTGGTGCTGTGATCTTTCGCTCTGACAACTCACAACGATACCCGTTGGAATGTGCGTTATTCTCACAGCCGAATCGGTCTTGTTCACGTATTGACCACCGTGCCCGGACGCTCTGAAGGTCTCCATCTTCAGATCTTCAGGTCTTATTTCGATCTCTATGTCTTCTTCGATCTCAGGTATCACATTCACAGACGCGAAGGACGTGTGACGCCTGTGAGACGCGTCGAAGGGCGATATCCTCACCAGTCTGTGTACACCACGTTCGTGCTTCAACAGACCGTAAGCGTACTCTCCTTTGATCAAGATCGTGGCGCTCTTGACCCCAGCTTCTTCGCCCGGCTGGAAGTCGAGCAGTTCCACACCGAAGCCCTTCTTTTCAGCCCAGCGCATGTACATTCTCAGAAGCATCTGCGCCCAATCGTGAGACTCCGTACCTCCAGCACCCGGGTGTACGGAAAGATAGGCGTTGTTGACGTCCAAAGGATCGTTCAGGATCAATTCCAGTTCCAAACGTTTTATGTTCTTCTCCAACTCAACAACGATCTGTTCCACATGCTGGGCTATCTCGTTGTCCTCCTCCGCGAGTTCGAGACCGACATCAACGTCCTCAAAGCCTTTCTTGATCTTTTCGAAATCGGTGAGTAGATCTTTGATGTGTCGTATTCTTCTCGAAACCTCCGCGGCTTTCTTCGGATCTTTCCAAACCTCGTTGTTCGAGAGCTGTTGTTCCAGCTCCGCGAGCTCTCTCTTCAGATTTTCCGGCTCCACGAGGTTGGACAGACCCTCGAACTTGTCCCTCAGTTCGTCTATCTTGACCTTCGTTTCGTACGCGATCATGCTTTCACCTCTTTATTCTGAACCGTTTTATCTTCTCGTTCTTCTGCAGCTTTCTTCGCTCGGCCCTGTTGACGATGTTGAACTCTTCGTGTACGAGCCTGAGATTTGCCAGATCTTTCTTTGCCTCTCGTTGTGCCTTCTCCTCGTCCACTTTCACGACCCTGAACATTAGACCGACCACTGTATCCGTCACGCGGGACATCATCTCGTCGAACATCGCGTAGGTCTCTTTTTTGAACTCGATGATCGGATCTCTCTGACCGTAGGCTCTGAGGTTGACAGCCTCTTTCACATGGTCGACCTCTTCCAAGTACTGTCTCCAGTTGTCGTCCACAACGCGCAGGATCAGAAACCTCAAGAACTTGTCGTACTCTTCTCCGATCTCTTGTTTCTTGGCGGCGTACGCTTTCTTCAACTGTTGCAAGAGATACTCTTTCACTTCTTCGGACGTGTCGAACTTCGCTCCGTCAACGTTGATTATACCCCTTGGTAGAACGAGCAAAGAAGCTTTCAACCCCTCGAGGTCCCATTCTCTGCCGTTGCAAAAACTTTCGATCCTTCTTTCAACGAAGTCTTGCATGAACTTGTCCAGATGCTCCTCTATGCTCTTTCCTTCCAAAATCCAGTCCCTGAGCGAGTACACATAGTTTCTCTGAGCATCCAGCACCGTGTCCATTTCCATCAAGTGCTTCCTTATTGAGAAGTTGATGCCCTCTACCTTCTTTTGAACCATCTCGACGAGCCTCGTGAGTAATGGATGTTCGATGGGTTCTCCTGGTTTTATCTTCAGAACGTTCATGACCTTTTCGAGCTGCTCGGCGCCGAAGATCCTCAGAAGATCGTCTTCGAGAGACAAATAGAACCTCGATTCACCAGGATCACCCTGCCTTCCTGAACGTCCCCTCAGCTGGTTGTCGATACGCCGGCTCTCGTGCCTCTCTGTACCTATGACGCACAGTCCCCCGAGCTCTGCGACATCTTCACCAAGTTTTATATCTGTCCCACGACCAGCCATGTTCGTGGCGATGGTGACAGCACCCTTCTGTCCAGCCTTCGCTATGATTTCCGCTTCTTTTTCGTGGTACTTGGCGTTCAGAACCTGGTGTGGTATCCCAAGCTTCTTCAACATGCTACTCAGGATCTCGCTCTTCTCTATGGACGTCGTTCCGACGAGCACGGGTTGACCCTTCTTGTGACGTTCGACGATGTCGTTGATTATAGCGGCGTACTTCTCTGCTTGTGTTCTGTAGATCACATCGTCGTGATCTACTCTTATCATTGGCTTGTGCGTCGGGATGACGACGACTTCCATGTTGTAGATCTGCTTGAATTCTTCTTCCTCGGTCTTCGCGGTCCCAGTCATGCCTGCGAGCTTCTCGTACATCCTGAAGTAGTTCTGGAACGTTATGGTCGCATAGGTGATCGATTCTTCTTTTATGGGTACGCCTTCCTTGGCCTCGATCGCTTGGTGCAAACCTCCGCTGTAACGTCTTCCGAACAAGAGTCTTCCGGTGAACTCGTCGACGATGATGACTTCGCCGTTCATCACGACGTAGTCGACGTCCCTCTTGTACAGATGCAGTGCTTTCAGCGCGTTCAACAGATGGTACAACTGGTTCGCGTTTGCAGGATTGTACAAATTCTCAACACCTATCAATTTTTCGGCCTTTTCGATACCTTTCTCTGTGAGGACGACGGTCCTGACTTTCTCGTCCACGGTGAAGTCGACGTCCTTGACGAACTTCTTCGCCAACGATGCGAACTGTCTGTAGACGGATGCTCCCGTTTTCGAAGGTCCAGATATGATCAAAGGCGTTCTCGCTTCGTCTATGAGTATGCTGTCGACCTCGTCAACTATGGCGTAGAAATGTCCCCTTTGGACCTTGTCGTTGAGATCGTAAACGAGGTTGTCCCTGAGATAATCGAAGCCAAACTCGTTGTTCGTTCCGTAGGTTATGTCACACTCGTATGCCTGTCTTCTTGAAACCTCTATCAATTGAACTTCAAAAGCTCGGACGGCACGAGGATCCTTCATCGAGTCCTTCAAGAATTCACCGTCGAAGCCCTCTGGCCAGACGGAAAGATTCTCTTCAATAGCTCTCTCGAACAGCTCAGGATCTTTCCAAGCAACCTCGTAGGATTTCCCGAGCTGGTTTATCACGCCCACCCTTAGACCCAAAAACAAATACAACGGTCCCATCCAGAGTGCGTCACGGCGAGCGAGATAATCGTTCACGGTGATCAAATGAACGTTCTTTCTCGTGAGCGAGTTGAAGTACAAAGGCATCGTGGCGACGAGGGTCTTTCCTTCTCCCGTTTTCATCTCCGCCACTTTACCTTCGTGCAGCGCGAAGGCACCGAGCAATTGTTCATCGAACGGGTACATGCCCAGAACGCGCTTGGAGACGACTCTCGCCAAGGCAAAGGCATCGTGGATGAGAGATTCGTCGAACTCGGCTTGCTTCAGTTGCAGCGCGCGTTGTCTCAGTTCCACGTTCGTCGCTTTGAACAAAGCTTGTTCTTTCTGTTTGACCTTCTCGACCATCTTTCTGTAGCGTTTCAAAAGCATCTTGTTTCTATCAAAGAAGAGCATCTCTCACATGACCTCCATTCTGTAGACGAAAGCTTGACCATCGAACTGTTGAGTCAGAAAGAATTTTCCAACCGCGTTGATGCCCAGCATGGCTCTCAGAAGTGAACCTACGTCGACGAACAGTCTGAGTATGTCTTGGTTTGCGTAGTTGCGCGAGATGTACTGGTAGGTCACATCGTCCCTCACTCGTCTCCTGCTCGCCAGATCGTACTCCGCTTTGGTCATGTTCGTCATGATGAGACGTTTGTCGGACTGAAAGAAACTGATGAATCCGTTCAGTATTGGCAGTCTGATTTCGTTTCCGAAGGACCTCGCACCGTATTTGATCAAGAACGACGTGTCCAAATCTTTGGACAGTTCGAAGATCGTGACCAAACGAACCCGGTCCCCGAACAGATCTCCGGTCATGTAGACACGACCGGTACTCGATTTGAGTATATGAGAAACGATCTCGTAGATCTTTTTCACCTCTTCTTGCGCACCTTGGAACCACTGTGAAAGCGAATCCGCAAGGTCCATTGGACCAGTCGCGGTTGCAGAGAACGCGAAATTCCCGATGAACGGCATGCCGAGCATACCCGTGGCCGAAGACACGTATTTTTCCATGCCCGTCGCCGATCTCAGCTGCTGACGAACCTCTATCTTCAAAGACTCACCGCTCGGAACACCCAAGATGGTAACGTACTCTGTATCCACATCGTTCGTCGAAACCAACGGTCCTTTGATGCGCAACGTGTCCCTCTTGAAAAAACCGTACAACCAAGCGGATTGGTTCAACAACTCTCTGACCGCTGGTTCTTCACTTTTCATCTGTAACTGTTCCAGATCGTAGGCATCGATAGCCTTCAAGAGGGCGTTTCGGCTGCCAGAGATCACCAAATAACCTTCGTGCGCTGAGGCAAAGATCGCAACGTCCGTGTCGTGAAGGATCCAAACCTTTTCACGCTTCGTCATCTTGAGGTCCATCAACTTGGCCAAGAGGCGAAGCAGTTGTTCAGGCTTCGAAGACTTCATCACGATGATGGAGTTGTTACCCATGTTTCTGAGCACCTGAAGATAATAGTTCAAATCCAATGAGAAGAATTGTTCGAGAGTGAACTCGGTACCCTTCGCAGCGAACAGTATGTCGTTCTCGAGCGCCTCGTACACCGAACTCATCGGCACCCCAATGTTGTTGCACGTGTTCTCGAGTATAGAAACGAAAACGCTTTCCAGTGCGATCCTGTCGTCTTTCAGTACGAATCGAAACAATGGAACGCTGCTCAACTTATCGTAATACAGCGAGTTCCCCTTCAGAAGCAAGAAAAAATCGTAATCTCTGGGCACGAAAGACGTCACGTTCGCGACCGCGAGAACGCACACAAAGATCTGCAAGATTGACCAGAATCGTCTCATACCTTACCCCTGCCCCGTGATCGGCTCCAAGACGCCTCCACAATCTTTGAGACTGTTTCTACGCTGAGCTTGTTCTCAATGTTCCTCTTCAGATGGAAAAAGTATTCTATCTGACCCTCCCCACCACGCACGCCACACTCAACGAGCCCAGCGGGATGTAAATGGTTCAGCTCCGCAGAATGCATGATTTCTAAAAGGATCTTCAGGTGCACTGACTGTGATTGCTTGACGTTCCTACCAACTTCGAACTGTGGCTTCACGAGGACTACGGCTTCTCCATCAGGCTTGAGGATCCTGTCCACAGCTGGGAGTATCAACTTGAGTGAGATGAAAGAAACGTCGCACAGAACGATGTCAACCTTCTGTTTGAGGACCTCTTCCGTCAAGTATCGAGCGTTGAACTTTTCGATCACGACCACGCGTGGATCGGTCCTCAAAGATTCGTGCAACTGATTCTCCCCAACATCCACGGCGAACACCTTCGTTGCACCTTTGATGAGGGCAAAGTGTGTGAAACCACCCGTTGAGGCACCAACATCACAAACTGTCTTGCCAGAGAAATCTATGTTGAAAGCTTTCCAAGCGCTCTCGAGCTTTTCCCCTCCCCTACCAACGTAAGGACGATCTTGAGATATCGAGATTTCTACATCCTCTCCAACGAGCTTGCCAGGTTTGGTGCAAGGTAAACCGTTGACGAAAACCCTACCGAGCTTGATGAGATCGGCCGCTTGCGAACGACTCCTGACGAAACCTCTCTTCAGCACGAGTTCATCCAGCCTCAACGTCCTTCTACCACCCAGCATCCCGACTCTCCAACCAACACGATTCCCCAGTCGAAGAAGCGTACTTTTTGAACGTCTTCAAACTCGAAGGCTTGGTCGGTGTAGGCCGTGGCCTTAGAACCTTCGACCAGAACACTGCCAACTCGATTCCTGATGAACCTTCCTTCGGTCTTTGTCAAAGCAATTATACCCTTCGAAGAGACACCGAAGTCCTGACAGAATTGCTCTTCCACCAGCTCTCCTCTGTCGTTGAAGCGAAGCAATCTTTCCCCTGAACCGACGTAGACTTCGTTGCCGTGGGTTGCGATACCCCAAGAGTTCGGAACAAGTTTTTCCCACAGCGTGCGTCGGCTCTTCAGATCGATGGCTCTCACGTAACCTGCGATGTCGAGCACGTAGAGCCTCTGTTCGACCTGTGCCCACTCGATGATCGGCCCACTCACGCGCAAGAACCAAGAAAGATCAGCTGGCGCGATCATTCCGCACGAGAGCACCAGCGTGTCATCGAAGCGCCCCACAACGGTTGTGACAAAACTCGAGCCTTCCGATCTCACGTTCACGCGCCATGGAATCAATCGATCTTCAAAAACGTCGAAAGGTTCTGGAGAAACCACCTTCCTACCGTCTGGAAAGAACAACGCACCGTCTCTGTAAACGACGTAACCTTTCGAAGTCTTGTAGACCATTTGGGCGTTCTCGAAGAATGCCGTGGTGGAGAGATAGGTATCTTCATCCACGTAAATAATCCTGCCGTAGAAGTTGTAGAAACCTTCCGAAACGAGTCTCTGCTCGTCGTTCACTGTGAGAGAAACGATCCTCTCAGCTACCTCGATCTTGACGGGTACAGGTTGCGCGCGCTTTTCAACAATGACTCGATCCGCGATGAGAACGCGGTAACCCACCTCTGGTCGATCGAGTTGAGAGGAGAAATATTCCTTCAGCTTTTCTCTCAGTTTGTTTTCAAACTCGTCTTCTTTCCAGAGTTGGTCTGAATTGTCCCAAGACTGATCCTTGTACACGAGCCTGACGTAGCACAAGCTTGACTGTTTTCTCACCTTGACGTAAAAGAGATCCCCAACTCCGATCAGTGCACCCACCTCAATCAAACAATTTTCGACCGCTGTTCTCATCTCACTGGGTCCATCGTAGAGCAACAAGATTATTGGCATTCTCATCCATTGCTCTATCAAAAGGAGATCTTCCGTCGCCGGCTCCGTCTCCCCGACGTAGTACAAGATTCCTCTGTCTTGAACGAAATAAACTTGCGCGTTGAACAGATTGATCTTTTCGATCTCGAAAGCCGTTAGAACTCCACAGAGTAGAAGTACAAGCCATGTGCAGGTGCGGTGGCTGGCGCGAGCGATCTGTTCTTGGCCTCGAGCACCTCTTTCAACTTCCCTGGCTCCCATTGTCCCGTCCCCACCTTCACCAGAGCTCCCACGATGTTTCTGACCATCCTGCGAGCGAACGAACGGCCCTCCACGCGAATCAGTATCATCTTGTTCCTCAGCCGCAATATCCTGATCCTGTATATGGTGCGCACCGTGCTCTCGTTGTCCTCCACCTTGATGAAACTTCTGAAATCGTGTTCTCCTTCCAGATACCTGGCAGCCTGTCGCATCTTTTCGATGTCGAGTTTGTAGGGAAACCACCACGCGTAGTTTCTCAAGAACAGGTTCGGTTCGGGAACATTGTAGATGAAGTAATGGTATATGCGCCTCTTCGCTTCGAATCGCGGATGAAAATCTTCGTCAACCTCGACGACTTTTTTGATGTACACATCGTCTGGCAGGTTCGCGTTCAGCGCGTTCCTCATGCTGGTCTCATCTATATCGATGGGGCTGTCGAACACGATCACCTGGCCGATCGCGTGTACGTTGGTGTCGGTCCTACCCGAAACCAGGACTGAGGTCTTCGATTTGAATATCCGTTCCAAAGCGGTCTCGATGACGCCCTGCACGGTTCTAACGCCGGGCTGCGATTGAAAACCAAAGAAGTTTGTCCCATCGTACGAAACCACTGCCATGAACCGTTTCACCGAATTTTCCTCCTCAAAATCACGGAGAGGGACTGTAAGCCGGATTCTGTCGAGGGTGACCATCTATCTGGGGAGAGCGTTTCCGCCCTCCTCAAGCGGCCTACCCGGGGTTATGGGCGGGCCACCCACCCCTGCTCGGCCTTGCTCCGGGTGGGGGTTACCGAGCCATCGGGTCACCCCGATGCTGGTGAGCTCTTACCTCACCTTTTCACCCTTGCCCTCTTCGGGCGGTTTGAAGTTTCTGTGGCCCTTTCCGAGGATCGCTCCTCCTGGGTGTTACCCAGCACCCCGCCCTGTGGAGTCCGGACTTTCCTCGGGCCATTGGGCCCGCGGTCACCCATCCCTCTCCGTGGAGTCAAACGTGAAATCTATCGTTGATCTTGATCAATCTACCGTTGTAGGCTTCAAAGAACGTCATTCTCTTTTTGCCGGGAAATTGAACATGTGAAATGAGAACCAGACCCGTAGAAGTCATTACGAAAGCTCCATCTCGGCCTACGCGAACCACCTTTCCTGGCACGTCCGTCGAACAGGGCTCGATCGCCTTGACTCCAAAGATCTTGACACACTGTCCATCCAAGAAGGCCCTCGCGCCAGGCTTAGAGTCGTAGGCCCTTATCTTGTCCTTCACCTTGTGTGCAGGTTGCGCAAAATCTACGAGAAGATCCTTCTCTTCGATCTTCGGAGCGTAAGTGGCCAGCGACTCGTCTTGGGGAACGAGATCGTGGGAGAAAGGATCTTTCAAAAATTCGACCAACATCTGACAACCGAAGTTCAAAAGTTTCGTTTCCACCTCGTCGAAAGTTTCAAAATCATCTATCTGCACACTCTCCTGCATGGCGATCGGACCTGCATCGAGCTGCTCGGTCAACCTGAAGATGGTCACTCCCGTCAAATTTTCACCGTTCTCTATCGCGCGCTGTATCGGCGCAGCGCCCCTGTACTTTGGAAGCAACGAAGGATGGACGTTGTAGAACGGCAGTGCATCGAGATACCTCTTCGGAATCAGTCTTCCATAAGCGACGACGATGCAGATATCTACGTTGAGCTCATCGAAAGGAACTTGCTTGAGCTGCTCGTAGACAGGTATCTTGGCTTCTTGTGCGAGAACTTTCACGGGGCTCGGCGTCGGTTTCAAACCTCGACCGAAAGGTTTGTCAGCCTGCGTGACCACGGCAACGACGTCCATACCTTCCTTCAGCAACGTCTCCAAGTGCTTTGCGGCGAAGTGTGGTGTTCCAAGGAAGAGTATTCTCATTCAGTCTCACCTTAGCTGGGCGGAACGCTTCACTATGTCCAACAGTTTCTCACGAATTGCGGCCCTTCTCTCTGGCGGTATCAAATCGATGAAGAGTATCCCATCGAGGTGATCGTACTCGTGTTGAACGATCCGCGCACTGTAATCGACGAACTTTTCTTCGTGTTCGGCTCCACTCTCATCTTTATACCTCACAATCACTTCCTTACTGCGCTCCACGTTTTCGAAGATTTCTGGAACGCTCAGACAACCTTCCTCAGCGACAACTTTTTCTTCACTTTTGTAAACGATCTTGGGATTTATCATCGCCCTTGGCTTGCCATCGTCCATCACGATTATCCTGAGAGACACTCCCACCTGTGGTGCGGCCAAGCCGACGCCGTCCTCTGCGTACATGACCTCAAACATGTCTCTGATGATGCTCAGAACGTTCTCATCTATCTGAGAGACTTCCTTGGCCTTCCTTCTGAGCACTGGATCTCCAAGAAGCCTTATCCTTTTCACGTTGGCTTACCTCCCTCAGCTTCTCGAGCAACCGCTCGTGCGTCATGAAAACTGTTATCGGTGTGACTGCAACGTAACCTTCCCTCACGACCACGTAATCACAATCGGGCCTTTCGTCGTCCTCCACGACATCGCCGTACATCCAGTAATAGGTGTTTCCCATCGGATCAACCCGTGCCTCGAACCGGTCCGCGTATCTCCTCGCGCTCTGCCGAGCCACCTTCCAACCCTTGATCTCACCGATCGGAAAGTTCAGGCTCAACGCGGTGAACTTTTCGAGGATCGAAAAGTCGAATTCTTCGACGAAGTCCATGGTGAACTTCGCCGTCTCCGTGTAGTCAAAGTCTTCGACGGCGGGTGCAGACAAAGCGAGGGAAGCTATCCCAAGGAGTGCACCCTCTATGGCACCGGATAGGGTTCCAGAATAAACGATGTCCGTTCCGAGGTTGTAACCGAAGTTTATGCCGCTGATCACCAAATCTATGTTCTTTTCACCAATGACTTCTACTCCGAGTTTCACGCAGTCCGCTGGTGTTCCGGTCGTGGCGTACACGGGTATGTGTTCGAAGACCTTCACGCGCTTCACCCAAATGGGCATTCTCACAGTTATCGCATGACCCGTGGCGCTCTGTTCAGATTCCGGCGCCACGACTAAAACATCGTGTCTTTCGGAAAGAACTTCTGCGAGCGTCAAAAGACCGATGGATGTGACACCGTCGTCGTTAGTGAGCAGAATGCGCAAGATCATCACCTCACGTCGCAGCAAGATTTTATCACAGACTCAGTGAACATCCCACTAAGGAAAGCTTTCTTCATTGAATGTTACAATCAAATATTGAGCGAGCTTGGGGTGAGAAATGTGAGAGAGTCTTACGATGTGGTTGTTGTCGGTGCGGGTCATGCTGGAGTCGAGGCAGCCCTCGTCACCGCAAGATGCGGTTTCAAGACTCTTCTGATAACCTCTAACTTCGACAGGGTCGCCTGGGCTTCTTGCAATCCAGCTATCGGTGGTCCTGCCAAGGGCATCGTGGTGCGAGAAGTCGACGCACTCGGTGGAGAGATGGCGAAGACGACGGATCGAACGATGATAAACGTGAGGATGTTGAACACCAGCAAGGGTGTCTCTGTGCGTGCACTGCGCGCACAGATCGACAAGGTCAGCTACAGTTTGACGATGAAAAGGACGTTGGAACAGACCCAGAAATTGTTCTTGAAGCAGGCAGAGGTGTGCGATCTCATCGTCGAAGACAGTCACATAAGAGCGGTCGTGGACAAGCTCGGCATAGTTTACGAGGCACGTGCGGTCATACTGACGACAGGAACTTTTTTGAACGGCAAGATTTTCATAGGTCGACAAACTTTCGAAGCCGGCAGACTCGGAGATTTTCCAGCCAAGGGACTCTCGGAGGCTTTGATGAGACTCGGCTTTAGAATCGGAAGGTTCAAAACGGGTACTCCCGCGCGGGTTCTCGGCAAGACGATCGACTTCGGCAAAATGAAGCGTCAGGACACCGCTGACGAACCGCTGTGCTTCTCCCATTTCAGCGAGCCGAGGGTTCTCACAAAGGATTATCCCTGCTGGCTCACTTACACGAATGAGAGGACGAAGAAAATCATTCAAGAGAACCTCGCCTTCTCACCGTTGTACGGTGAGATCAAACTCATCTCTGGGAAGGGCCCAAGGTACTGTCCGTCTATAGAAGACAAAGTTGTGAAGTTTCCCGAAAAGGACTCGCACCAGATCTTTGTCGAACCCGAAGGAAGGGACACCGACGAGTACTATTTGAACGGTCTGAGCACGAGCTTGCCCTATCAGGCACAACTCGACATGATAAGGACCATACCTGGGCTTGAAAACGTGCACGTTGTGAGGCCCGCGTACGCGATCGAGTACGATTACATAGATCCCACGCAACTTTACCACACTCTGGAGAGCAAGATCGTGGAGGGTCTGTTCTTCGCGGGACAGATCAACGGCACGAGCGGATACGAAGAGGCTGCAGGTCAAGGGATGATCGCGGGCATGAACGCGGTACAGAAGCTCAGGGGCGAAGAACCCATATACGTGGACAGATCGGAAGCTTACATAGGCGTGATGATAGATGATCTTGTGACGAAAGGTGTGGACGAACCTTACAGGTTGTTGACGTCCCGTGCGGAGTACAGGTTGTTGCTCAGGCACGACAATGCGCATTTGAGATTGGCGGAGAAAGGTTATCGCGTGGGTCTGGTGCCCAAGTGGTTCTACGAAAAGGTGCTCTGGCTCAAACAGGAGATCGAAAAACAAGTCAAAAGATTGAAAGGAGCCATCGTAACACCGACCAACCAGGTGAACGAGTTGTTGGTCCAAATCGGCACACAACCTCTGCGTCAGCCATCGTCTTTGTTCACGTTGATGAAGCGACAAAATGTCAGCTACGAAAGGATCAAGGTGCTCGATCCATATCCGATAGAAGATCCGGAAGTGATCGAGCAGGTTGAACTCTCTGCGAAGTACGAAGACTACATAGAGAAGATGGTGAAAGAAGCCGAGATGTTGAAGAACCTCGATGAAGTGAGGATACCACAGGACCTTGACTACTCGAAAGTGGTCAACCTTTCATACGAAGCGCGAGAAAAGCTGTCACGCGAAAGGCCGAAGACCTTGTTGCAGGCATGCAGGATACCGGGCATCACTCCGTCCGACGTGGCTGCCCTCGCATTTTTCCTGAAGGCTGGCAGGAGGGAAGAAAGAGGCGAAGAGGATGAGCGATGAAGCCAGAATTGTTTTTGATATATTGAAACTCTCGGCGAGGAATTTCACCGAGGAAGACAAAGAAAAGTTGGCCAAAGCGTACAAGTTGGCCTCTTATGCACACGAGGGAATGTTCAGGGAATCCGGAGAGCCTTTCCTGAGCCATCCCGTGGAGGTGTGCAAGATCCTCGCCTCGATGAACGTTGACATTGAAACGTTGATCGCAGCTATACTCCACGATGCCGTCGAAGACAGTCAGGGACGAGTGAAGCTCGAGGACATCGAGAAGCAGTTCGGAAAACAGGTAGCACGGATTGTGGATGGCGTCACGAAGGTGAGCAGGATCAACGCACCGGTGGATTCAGCGGACTCGATCCTCAAGCTCGAAACGATCCAGAAGATGCTCTTCGCCATGGCCGAGGATATCAGAGTCATCGTGGTGAAACTCGCCGACAGGCTCCACAACATGAGAACCATCGACTTCGTGAAGGACGAGCAGAAGAGGATTTACAAAGCGAAGGAAACGTTGGAAATCTACGCCCCCATTGCACACAAATTGGGCATATACACGATCAAGTGGGAACTGGAGGACTTGTCCTTCAAAACCCTGTACAGGAACGAGTACAACAGGATCAAGATGCTCGTGGCCGAGAAGAGGAAGGAAAGGGAACAGAGGATAAACGAGTACGTGAAGACGCTGAAAGAAGCTTTGCAACAGAGCAGTATCGAGGCCCAAGTCGAGGGAAGGTTCAAACACTACTACAGCATATGGCAGAAGTTGAGCCAGAAGGGTAAGGAATTCGACGAAATCTACGATCTCTTTGGGATCAGGGCTATCGTGAACGATGTGGCGACTTGCTACAGCGTGCTCGGTATAGTGCACAGCCTTTGGAAACCGCTTCCAGGTAGGATCAAGGATTATATCGCGGCACCCAAGTCGAACGGCTACAGGTCCTTGCACACCACGGTCATCACTGGCTACGGCGAACCTTTGGAAGTGCAGATAAGAGATTGGGAAATGCATGCCGAGGCAGAGTATGGTCTCATAGCACACTGGATCTACAAAGAGCAAATCAACGTCAAGTCCATGCAAAAGTGGGTCACGCAGCTGCTCGAATGGAAGAAAGAGCTCACCAAGAATCTCACGGGTCTGGAAGAGCTGAAGAAGGAACTCGAGATAGACGAAGTGTTCGTTTTCACACCGAAGGGAGAAGTGAAACATCTGCCGCGCGGAGCAACGCCGATCGACTTCGCTTACGCGGTTCACACGGAGATCGGTCACAAGTTCGGTGGGGCCAAGGTGAACGGTCGACTCGTTCCCATAGATTACGAACTCAAGAATGGAGACATCGTCGAAATCATCGTGAATAAGTCGGGCAGGCCCAGCTTGGACTGGTTGAAGTATGCAAAGTCCCCTCGCACGAAAGCCAAGATAAGAAAGTTCTTCAGAGAGCAGCTTCAAAACGAGCTCATCGAGAGAGGCAAGGACGTGTTGAGGAGGGTCAGTAAGCAGTTCGCAAAACCCGTCGAAGAGATTTTGAAAACACCCGAGATGAAGAAGTATCTTCAGTCTCAAGGCATAGATGAAACGGAGTTCTTCAGCAGGATCGGTGAGGGCACTATAGGTCCGAAAGAACTCGTGAAGGTCCTCAGCCCCTTGGCAGGAGAGAGCGAGCAGAAGGTCTCAAAACGTGCCAGAAGCAAGGCTAAGATCGGTGTGGATGTCGAGATCGATGGCCTGAGGAACATAGAGATCCACCTGGCGAAGTGTTGCGGGCCGGTTCCCGGGGATGAAATCGTCGGTGTTGTGAACAGGAGGGGCATTACGATCCACACGTCGGACTGTAAGAACGTGAGGAACGTGGATCCAGAAAAAGTCTTCAGTGCGCGTTGGAACGGACAGACTCAAAATCGGTACCAAACCACACTCAGAGTGGAGTTCAGAGACAAGGCGGAGATCGGAAAGCTCGTTCAATCTTTGGAGAGCAAGGGTGCGAACGTCGTGAGGGCAGAACTCGTGTCGACGAGACGGAACTACTCCGTCGCTTCACTGACTGTGATGGTGAGTGACACAAAACAACTCCATGAAGCGAAAAAAATCTTGGAAAACAATTCCGCCGTCGTGCGTGTCGAGAGGGGGAAGAGCTCTTGAGGGCCGTCGTGCAAAGAGTCCACAGAGCGAGTGTCACTGTTGGTGAAGAAGTGGTGGGTCGTATTGAAAAAGGTTTGTTGGTCTATCTGGGTGTGGGCAGGAACGATACAGAAAAAGATGTGGATTGGATGTGCGAAAAGATCGCCAATTTGAGGGTGTTCGAAGATGAGAATGGCAAGATGAACCTGAGCCTCTTGCAGGTGAACGGCGAACTGTTGGTGATATCTCAGTTCACCCTCTATGGGGACTGCAGACGAGGGAGGCGTCCTTCTTTTGACGAAGCTGCTCCATTGGAGATGGGTGAAAAGTTTTACGAACTGTTCATTGAAAAAATGCGAGGGCAAGTGAGGAAAGTTGAAAAAGGAATCTTCGGAGCGCACATGGAGATCGAATCGATCAACGATGGCCCTGTGACAATTCTGATCGACAGCGAGAGGAGATTCTGATGCTTTTGCACGTCTGTTGTGCACCGGATGCCACGGTGGCTGTGGAGCGATTGAGGACGGCGAAGATTGAACCAATATTTTTCTTCTACAATCCCAACATCGAGCCCGAAGAAGAGTTCGATAGGCGCTTGCAAGCTGTTGTGAAACTGTCGCAGCTCTGGGGTTTGAAACTCATCGTCTTGGACAAAGGCAAAGAAGAATGGCAGAGGTCCATCGCAGATTTTGTGCACCTCGGAGAAGGATCGAAACGCTGTGAAGAGTGCATAAAACATCGGTTGATCGTGACCTCCCGTTTCGCACGCGATATGGGATACAGAGTTTTCGCCACGACGTTGACCACGAGCCCGAAGAAGAACGCAAAGGTCATAAACGCCATAGGAGCGGAGCTGGAAAAGCAGTTCGGGGTCCTTTACATGTCCAACGATTTCAAGAAAAAGGATGGTTTTCTCAGGAGCGTTGAACTGAGCAGAGACCTTGGGCTTTATCGGCAGAATTACTGTGGCTGTTTGAGATCGTTACACGAGAGGGAGGAAAAGGATGCGTTGCGTGCTTGCCAACGCTGAAGGGATCATCAAAGATGATATCGGAATTGGCAACGAGCTGGTTGACTACGTTCGGCTGGTCCTACAATCCAACACGGCGGTCTCAGTTCGATCATACGGCCTCGACATCCTCTTGACGCCCATCGAGACCGTCGCGGGAAGGTTGGTGCTCGGGGTTCCGAAGGATGAGCCTCTCAACGATGCTGTGCGCTGTTTCGTGGATCAGCTGTTGCTGAGCGAGAGACGTTGGCCCGCCATCGTTGAAGGGCTCGCCAAACAGATCGACGCGTGGCGTGGCAAAAGGTACGTGGGTCTGCTTCATGCCAAGGATTTCACACAGCGCTATGCGGCCAGAGAAAGGTTGGGCTCGGTGACGATCGGCACACTGAACGTTGGAGAACACGATCTGTACGTTTTCTCAACGATCTTGTTACCAACGCTCTCGAACGTGAAACTGTCCGTCTCGAATGCCTGCGAAGATCCAAAGGAAGCGATTCGTCAAGCCCTGTTGCTCGACAGATATGTGGTGGGCGAAGGAACATTCTTTTACGAAAGGCTGTTCGAATACGAACTGAACGTCAAGATAGACGACTCTGACTTGGAAACCATCGTTCACAGGTTGATCTCCAGCGATTTGCAGAGTTTTGCGAAAAGGCTGAACGTTTCACCGAGCGAGGCTTTTCGACTGCAGAGAGACCTCGAGGATAAGTACCTGCTGAGGTTCGACGTAGGATTGGAGTGTCATGCTTACGCTCGAGGTCTTGCAAGTAGGAGGCAAGGTGAGAAAAGATGAAAGATTGGTTCGTTGCCGTGTTCAACTCGAATCCTTTGAACACGAGAATGGTGCGTAACATGGTGAAGAGTTTTTTAACGCAACGCGGCGTTGCCGAAGAAGATGTCTGGGATATGGAGATCGCCATCAACGAAGCTTTGACGAACGTCATAAGGCACACGTACAGCAACGACCAGATCAAGCCCATCAAGCTCTCGGTTTTCTATGATGGCCAGAAGGTCGAAGTCTTCATCAGGGACTACGGTGATCACGTCGATCCCAATCTGTTGCAACCCAAGCCACCGGATCCGGAGCGTGAGGGAGGATTCGGTCTCTACATAATTCATAGGGTGTTCGACTCCGTTGAGTTCTCGAACGTGTGTCGGGGTAACTTGCTGGTGTTGAAAAAGAAGTTGAGAGGTCGAGTCTGTTGAAGGTCCACGTCGTTGGCGCGGGGCTCGCTGGTTCGGAAATAGCCTATCAACTCGCAGTGAGGGGCGTCGAAGTGGTCCTGCACGAGATGAGACCAGCAAAAATGATGTCGGTGCACAGAACGGGCTTCTTCGCCGAACTCGTGTGCAGCAACTCACTCAAATCGGAAGAACTTGACAACGCATCAGGTTTGTTGAAACGCGAAATGGAACTGTTCGGTTCCTTGACTTTGAAGATCGCGAGAGAGTGCCGAGTACCTGCCGGTAAAGCTTTGGCAGTGGATCGGGAAAGATTTTCCGCAAGGGTGACTGAAGAAGTCTTGAGGAGTGGAGTTAGACTGACGGTGGAAGAGGTCAGTGAGATTCCGGACGATGGTAACGTGTGGGTGATCGCGACAGGCCCAGCCACGAGCGAACCGCTCGCGAATTGGTTGATTGGAAAACTTGGAGACGCTCTGTACTTTTTCGACGCGGTGGCTCCCATAATCGCCGCAGACAGTATCGACTATTCCAAAGTCTTCTTTGCTGACCGCTACGGTGTGGGAACGAACGATTACATCAACTGTCCCATGGACGAAGAGCAGTACGACAGGTTCTACGAAGCCCTCGTGAATGCCGAAGTCCTGCCCATGGAGGGTTTCGACAGTCATTTGCTCTTCGAACGATGCAAACCGATAGAGGAGATCGCGAGGTCTGGAAAGATGTCTCTGCTCTTTGGACCTCTGAGGCCCGTAGGTTTGATAGATCCGAGAACAAACAGACAACCTTACGCGGTCCTACAGCTGAGAAAGGAAAACCTCGAGGGTAAGATGTACAATATAGTGGGTTTCCAAACGAGGTTGAAGTGGTCGGAACAGAAACGAGTGATAAGACTCATTCCCGGTTTGGAGAACGCCGAGATCCTCAGGTACGGCGTGATGCACAGAAACTTTTATGTGAATTCGAGGAAAGTCTTGGACTGCTACTTTCGATTGAAGGGAACAGAGAAGATTTTCTTTGCTGGCCAGATAGTGGGCGTGGAGGGATACATGGAATCAGCGGCGAGCGGGCTGTATGTGGCGCTGAACGTTTTCAGGTATCTGAGAAGACAGAGCCTGCTCAAACTTCCGACGACAACGATGATTGGTTCGCTCTTCGATTATGTTTGTAACGGTATCACGGACCAGCTCCAACCCATGTACGCAAACTACGGTTTGTTGAAGGACAGCAAGGACAGACAGAAGGCGGCGGAGAGGTCACTGAGGGACCTGGAAAGATTCCTCCTTGAAGCAGGATGGAAAGAGGGATAGGGCCGATGAAGGTACAAGTGAAGGTTTCTCAGGATGCCATGGAGGCTCACATGATTGTGTCGGCGGAAGCGAACGAGGAAATCAGCAAAGAAGATCTGCTCTCTCAACTCAAATCTCACGGTGTTGTCTACGGCATCATGGAAGACGCGATTGAGAACATCGTGAAGTCGAAAATCTTCGACAAGCCCGTGCTCGTCGCCGTCGGGAAAAAGCCTGTGAATGGGAAAGACGGCCAGGTTGTGATCATGAGATCGGAGCAGACCGAGGGTGGACAGAGTGTTGCCGACAGAGGGAAGATCGACCTGAGGGAACTTCCTTCACGTATGAGAACGATCGTGAAGACTGGTCAGACCGTAGCTGAGATCATCCCACCAACTGAGGGAGAAGAGGGATGGAACGTGCTCGGCAGGGTCCTGAAGTCCAAGCCTGGAAAGCCTCCTCAGTTGAAGCTTGGAAGGAACGTGAGGTTGGTCGAAGATGGAAAGAAAGTCGTTGCCGCAGTGGATGGCATCCTGATCGCAGCGGCAGATGGCACGATTGACGTCAACGAAGTTTTGAACGTTCAGGGTGATGTGGATTATTCCACCGGAAACATCGATTTTCCGGGTGAAGTACAGATAAAAGGCGATGTGAAACCCGGTTTCACCGTGAAAGCGAAAGTTGACGTCGTCGTCGGCGGTGTCATAGAAGCAGCCACCGTGGTCTCCTTCGAGGGCAGTGTCTCGGCCTTGGGCATAAAGGGCAGAGAGAAGGGCATCGTCAAGGCAAAGGAGGAGGTTCGGGCAAAGTTTGTAGAGAACGCAATAGTGGAGGCTGGAAAAGCCGTCATCGTAGATGGTCCCATCACGAACTCGCAGATAAAAGCCGGGGAAAAGGTTGTTGCCAAGGGG